>Ga0207100_1022_pt1 | contig 46453 bp, 36 predicted proteins | sample Alteio_BWMinHeat_82_FD_153520 | JGI IMG/M metagenome (GOLD analysis project Ga0207100, IMG submission 153520) | Enriched cells from forest soil in Barre Woods Harvard Forest LTER site, Petersham, Massachusetts, United States -... | ecosystem: Environmental > Terrestrial > Soil > Temperate forest >...
ATAAAACTTCGCCGCGGACAAAAACGATCGAGGAAATTAATACTTTGATTCCCAGAGGCGGGACGTTTCTGGAAAAACGCCAAAGCCTCGAACAGCTTCTGCATCTGCTTACGCTTTGGCTGCGCGATGCGCTCGCGCTTTCATCCGGCACCGATGAATATCTTTTTAATAGCGACCAACTCACCGAGCTAAAAAGCTTCGTCACGAATTTCGGAACGCCTGCCAAGATCGTTCAGGCATTGCATGTGATCGAGATAGCGCAAAGAAACGTCGCCCTGCAATTGCAGCTACGCCCGGTAGTACTGGAAATGGTAATGGATATTCAGGGAGCGCTGACCAGATAACACTCCATCTGAAACTATATTATTTTCCATAAGTGTTGTCCAAACGCCAATTCACATTATTTTTCTACCTATGAAATATTTTCTCGCTTCGCTTTTTGTAACCTTCGTCGCGTCTTCTTCTGCGTTCGCACAGCACTCGCTGCAAGTCGATGATGGCGCAGGTAATTATTCGAAGATCGTCGCACCGACAACTCCAACGACATTCAAACTTCCGACCAACACCGGCACAGCAGGGCAAGTGCTGACCAGCGACGGAGCAGGCGGAACGTCGTTCGCAACGGTAGGCAGCTTTACACCATCTTTCTTGTATGAATATTCTGTTAATTTCAATGCTGGCTTGTTCGTTCCTGCGTTTGGTAATGTGCCTCTCAATAATACTTCTGTCAATACCGGAACTGCTTTCGCAGTTGGACCGCTGGGCGCAGTAACGATCAATGAAACCGGACTCTACCAGGTCGACTTCTCTATCTCGCTAGGGAATGGTTTTTTCATTGGTAGTTTCGCTCTCTTTCAAAATGGATTTCAAATTCCGGGAACACAGTACACTCCCCAACAAAATTCAGCTATTCAGGGAATGGCATACGTAGATTTGAATGCAGGTGATGTTCTTACCTTGGTTAATAATAGCTTCGGAGCAGCATTCCTCGGCGGCTTTAATTTTGCATTCACTTCTGTCGTTGCATCGCTTCGAATGGCGAGGGTAAAATAAGTTATAGCGAACCCGCCGCCTGCGCCAAAAAGGTATGATCAAAACCACATCGATACGAATACTCTTTACGCTTATCCTTTTCGGAGTATGGATCGCACTCCACTATGCGTTCGATAAAAAAGATGCGGAAGGATTCATGCTTTATGCAATACTCATCCTTAGTGCTTTGGGATATCTGGTGGATAGAAAATATATTGCCAAACGAGCGGAAAAGGAGGGATAGCAAAGCTATCTAATATGACATTCCATCGCGTGGAGTGTCAATCGATTTTATACGGGCATTCCTCGATAGGACCAGCGTAACTTTCAAGTACAAAATTATTTTCTTGATGTACATACATGCCCAAATAATAATGAATATAATCCTGATTATCCAGGTTCATATAGCGCACTTCACCTCTAATAAATAAATCTTTTTTATAGACTACGACTGTATCATAATCATATCTGCCTGAACCTGGCTTATCCTTTGTTTCCATATCGGCAGATTGGAACATTAAAACATCCGGGAATGCCGTTGTGGCGGGTAATATACCTGTTAAAGCCCCTTGCTTAACTTCTTCTAGTTTTCCTCCCCATCTAATAAAAACTCTTACATTATTTGCAGGTATCTTTCCATAGTTACGAAAATGAACCTCCAAATATGCTTTATTTTCTTTCTCGTCAAGTTTCAGTGCTGCCCCCTCAAATCCAATATAGGGGCTGTTGAGTGCAACAAATACTTTTCTGGAATCGGAGATATTTATATAATTAGCAAACCAAAGAAGTATTGTGGCAACAAATAATAAGCCCGTGAATAGGGCAGTCCATTCAACTGGATCTAAGCAAAGAAAGGTATTGGTTAATATCATCCCGCAAAAATACGGGATTTATTTCCGCCATTCCGCCAAATGCATAGGAAAATGGCGGAATGGCGGGATACTCTCTTAGCGCCAATCCGCCACTATACACTTTGTATAGGTATTGGCGGATTGGCGGAACTGAAAAGTCATTTCCCTATTCGAGAGAAAATCCTACTTCAGATCCATCGTCCAGTTTTCCAGTAAAATGCTCTTTTCCTTTTACCTTTGAGATTTTTATTGCGCCGCGATGGCTATCGAAAGGGCAGATCGTTTCCCACTCATAACTGCCGGGTTCAATCCTTGTACCAAAACTCACGTTTGAATCGATTTTAGTTATCGTCCCATGAAACGTACCCTCAGAAGATTTCCTCCAGTCCTCCGGAGCATCAATGACGCGGAACCTGCCGATGATAAGACTATCTTTAATAATGGTGAGATCGAGTTGGCATTTTGCATGAGTGGTTTTTTGATCCGGTCGGACGTGCAGTAAGTGCGCGCCACCGGTATGATACGAATGCTCGTACTTCTTTGGTCCTGTTCCGATAAATAAGGAAAGAACGATAACGGGAAACATTGTTAGTATATTCATACGCGTAAAAAGAATTAAGACTACAACCCGCGTCACCGATATAGGACGCTTCGCGCAAAGGCAACCAACAATCGTGCCAGTTACAAGACTTGCAAACGAAGTTCCGCAACATAACACTTAGCACTTCTTACAGCGCAGCCATCTTCTTGATCAGATCCACAACTCGGCAGGAATAGCCCCATTCGTTATCGTACCAGCCGAAGACTTTTACCATGCGGTTATTCATGACCATCGTCTCGCTGGAGTCGAAAATACAACTCGAGGCACTGCCGATAATATCGGTGGAGACGATCGGGTCTGTGGTGTATTGCAAATATCCGACAAGTGTCCCATTCTCCGATGCGCCTTTGAAAGCGGCATTCACCGCTTCTTTTGTTACATCTTTTTTTACCATTGCCGTGAAGTCGGTGATGGAGCCATCCGGCGTCGGAACGCGGAGCGAGGTGCCATCGAGCTTGCCTTTGAGTTCAGGAATGATAGAGCCAATTGCGCGGGCAGCTCCGGTAGAGGTCGGAATAATATTGATCGCAGCCGAACGAGCGCGGCGCAGATCTTTATGCGGAAGATCGAGAATGTTCTGGTCGTTCGTATAGGAATGCACCGTTGTCATGAGCCCGTATTCGATTCCGAACGCATCGTTCAGAACTTTTACCATTGGTGCCAGAGAATTCGTTGTGCAGGATGCATTCGAGACGATCTTATGATCTTTCGTAAGAGTGTTATCATTAACACCGAGGACGACCATTGCATCAACCGGGTCTTTCGGCGGAACGGTGAGGATCACTTTCTTCGCTCCGGCAGTGATATGCTTTTGGCATCCTTCACGCGAAGCGAATATGCCGGTGGCTTCGATAACAATATCCGCTCCCAGTGTGCCCCACGGAAGCTTCGCCGGATCGCGCTCTGCTGAGATCGGAATGTGTTTGCCTTTAACGACGAGATCGTTTCCATCGGCTGCGGATTCGGCATTGAAGCGACCGTGTGTGGAATCGTATTTAAGAAGATGTGCAAGGGTCGGAGCATCGGTGAGATCGTTGATGCCGACAACTTCGATATCGCCAAGATACATTGCTCTGCGAAAGACCAGACGCCCGATACGTCCGAAACCGTTAATGCCTACTTTAATTGCCATTTTTTAAATTGAAAATTGAGAATTGAGAAAATTGTGTTATGGTAGGCGCAGGGCTTTAGCCCGCGAGAGTCGTACAAAATTCACTGCGCTCGCGGGCTAAAGCCCTGCGCCTACCGGGTTGACATAGTCAAGACTACAAATTTACGAAGAAATGCCGAAAAAGTTTTCTATTGCAGTAATCGGGAAGGGAAGAGTGGGGACGTCGCTTGCATTGAGAATAAAAAAAATGCAAGGGTATGAACTCTTCGCGCATCTTCCGGCGCGAAAGAAATCGTTCGATGCTTTGGGGAAGAAGGACGGTCCGGATGTTATTTTCATCTGCTCGAAAGATGATGAGATAGCGCGAGTCGCGAAGAAAGCTGCGAAAGCTGCGGGGAAGAATTTGAAATTGATGGTGCATTGTGCCGGAGCGAGAGAGAGCACTATTCTGCCAGCAATAATAGTGGGGCGGACTCTTAGTCCGCCTGCGAAGACTGGCGGACTAAGAGTCCGCCCCACTGATCTTGCTCGGCTCACTCTTCATCCCATTCAAACATTTTCCGAAGCAGATCGAATGCTTCTGAAAAATATTTATTATATGTCTTCGACCAACGATGCTTACGCAAAAAAATGGGCGAAGAAATTCGTTAATGATATTGGCGGGGAAGGAGTGATAGAAGTAAAAGGAAAAGACCTCCCCCTTTATCATTCGCTTGTGGTCTTCGCTTCTAATTTTACGATACTTATCGGTGGGGCGATTGAAATACTTTCGAAATCATTAAAGATATCTCCGGTAGTAATGAAGAAAGCGGTTGCCCCACTTATGGAAAAATCTTTGGAGAATGTTTTGGAGAATGATGCAAAGAAGATTCTTACCGGTCCGATAGCCCGTAAGGATTATTCGACCATTTTGAAACACCGCCTTGCGCTTCGGAAGCAGCCTTTGGCATTACGGAAGATCTATGAAGGATTCGTGATGCTGGCAAATAGTCTTTAAAAAAATACACCCTGCCCACGAATGGGCAGGGGTTTCCCTTGATCATTATGAACATTTTAGAAGAACCAATACAAATATACGAAAGTTTTTGGGATGGCAAAGAAAAAAGGGGACAGCTATTTACTCTTCGACTTTTTTCTTCCATTCGTGTGCCCGTCGAGTTTACGCCCGTCGAGTTTATGTCCGTCGAGTAGTACATTTCCATTACAGAATCTTTCCATAAGAAGATTATACGGGGTTACCTTAAAGACCATGGCAATATTCGCTAAGTTATCGACGCCGATATTTTCCGTGCCGCGCTCTAATCGTCCGATATAATCCTGATGCAGTCCGGTTTTCTCGCCAAGGGTTTCCTGGCTCCATTCCGCTTTATATCTCAGGCAGCGTATATTATCCCCGATGATTTGACGAATACCGACTTTTACTTTAATCATACGCTAAGTAACACCGGCAAAAGGGATTATAATGCAATAATAAATATAATTACGATGTATAAGTCTTTCCTTTTCAATAAATAAGATGTATAAGTCGTTTAACAGCCGCAATTAATGGTATAAAAAAGTCATTTATTTTTTAAAAATTTTGAGATGTATACATCTCTATAATTCAAATTATTTTATATTATTGTGCATCACTTTATTTTCGGGGTGTGTGCGATGACTATAGCGCGAAGCCTCAGCAGCTTCACTCTTTGCTCGTCGATGACGATGAAGACGATCGGTTTATATATAAGAAGTAGTATCGGAGCTGATATCTGGCGACTCTCAATGGTCGTAGACGATCTTATTTTCCTCGATATTAATATGCCCGGCAAAGACGGCTTCGCACTTCTCTAAGAGTTAAAAGCCGATAAAAAAGGCGATTGGAAAAAACCGCCAAAGCAGGATAATTTTGTACGGGGAGTATAAAATAATCAATTTCGATATTTTAGATTGCTTCGCCCAGTCGTTTTGCTCCTTCCTCGCAATCACATGTTGAAAGTGATGCCACTATCCCCACTATAGAAAATTCGAACCCCTCCTTCCTCTTTCGTGTTAATATCCTGCTATCTATATAGTGAAGCATAACTATTATATATTAGAAGAATTAGGAAGATATTATCATGGCAAATGAAGCGGAAGTAGCGGGAATTGTGGCGGGGACAAATGGACAGAACGGTCATGCCGTGCCGGAATCTATCGGGCAGAGGGCGAAGGTTCCGATCGAGATTCGCGAGAATGTAACGATTCGCTTTGCCGGAGACTCCGGCGACGGAATGCAGCTTACCGGAACGCAGTTCACTAATACGACGGCTTTAGTCGGTAACGATCTTTCAACATTACCGGATTATCCTGCCGAAATTCGCGCCCCTATTGGTACACTTTATGGCGTATCGGGTTTCCAGATTCATTTTTCGTCGAAAGATATTCATACGCCCGGCGATAATCCCGATGTGCTGGTTGCGATGAATCCTGCGGCGCTGAAAGTCAATCTGCACGACTTGAAACCCGGCGCAGTCATCATCGTCAATGAAAACGCCTTCGATGAAAAGAATTTAAAGCTTGCTCACTACGACGCTAATCCACTCGAAGACGGTTCGCTTTCCGGATTCAACGTTTATAAATTCCCCCTGACGAAGATCACGCTCGATGCCGTGAAGGATCTGAAAATGGGCACGAAGGAAGGCGCGCGCTCGAAAAATATGGTCGCGCTGGGCTTAGTGTATTGGCTTTATAACAGACCTCTCGATCAGACCGAACATTGGCTGAAAGAAAAATTCGGCAAGAACGAACAGGTCTATGAAGCAAACCTCAGGGCACTGAAAGCCGGATATTATCTCGGCGAAACGGCTGAATTATTCTCAGCCCGGTATGAAGTGAAGCCTGCAAAATTCTCTCCGGGCAAATATCGTGGCATCATGGGCAATGAAGCTACGGCTTTGGGATTGGTCGCCGCATCGGTAAAATCCGGTCTCCAATTATTTTTAGGATCGTATCCCATTACTCCAGCTTCGGATATTTTGCATGAGCTTTCGAAATATAAAAATTTCGGAGTCAAAACGTTTCAGGCTGAAGATGAGATCGCCGGAATCTGTTCGGCTATCGGCGCATCGTTTGCCGGAGCGATCGGATTAACGACGACTTCGGGTCCGGGTTTGGCGCTGAAAGCCGAAGCCTTAGGACTTGCCGTCATGACCGAACTTCCGATCGTCGTCATTGACGTTCAGCGCGGCGGACCTTCGACCGGTCTTCCGACGAAAACGGAACAGGCAGATCTTATGCAGGCAATGTATGGCCGAAACGGCGAGTGCCCGGTTGCCGTCATCGCAGCGAAAAGTCCGACGGATTGTTTCGATTCCGCATTCGAAGCAGTAAAGATCGCCTTGAAATATATGGTGCCGGTGATATTACTTACCGATGGCTATATTGCCAATGGCGCCGAGCCTTGGCTTATCCCCGACGTTGATAAACTTCCTGAGATCAAGACGAAACAGTTGAAGGCGAAAGTCGAAGGCAAAGATTTCATGCCATACGAGCGAGATGCCGATAATGCCAGACCTTGGGCTATGCCCGGCACGGAAGGCTTGGAACACCGGATCGGCGGTTTGGAAAAACAGCATATTACTGGCAATGTAAATTACGAGCCGCATAATCATGATTTCATGGTTCGCCTGAGACAGCAGAAAGTTATGGGCATTCAAAAGGATGTCGCTCCGACTGAAGTTCACGGACCAAAGAGCGGAAAGATTCTGATGCTTAGCTGGGGCGGAACGTATGGTGCAGTGTTGGCAGCACAGGAACGTCTTGAATCCCGTGGAGTTTCGATGGCGCATCTGAGATGGCTCAACCCCTTGCCGCCTGATCTTGGAGACATTCTGAAAAATTACGAGAAGATCCTCATCCCCGAATTAAATCTCGGTCAGCTTCGCCGTATTATTCGCGATACATTCTTAATCGATGCGATCGGCATCAATAAAGTAGAAGGCTTACCCTTCACGCCACATGAAGTGGTGTCGAAGGTCGAGGAGTTTTTGAAATAGTTTGAGATATTCAAAGATGTCATTGCGAGAGGACTTCCTCGCAATGACGTCGTAAAAAAATTACGGAATCTGCTTCAGCACCGTCATAAAATCCTGCTTCGTTGCCTGACCGATAAACTTTTGGACAATATATCCCTGGCGATCAATAATAAAAGACCAAGGGAGCGTTCCATCGCCACCGTAATTGGCATAGGTTTTCGATAACGGGTCGATAACGATTTGAAATTTTATATGCAGATTTGAATCGGCATAGAGTTTCGATCTTTCGAAGAGCGAGGATTGGATGTCGAGTACCGAAACGCCTATCACGACTGCATCTCCATTTTCTGAAATAGATTCCAGATCCGGCATTTCATATTGGCAATACTGACACCAAATTGCCCAAAAATTTACTATTACTTTTTTGCCGCGCAAACTATCCAAGGACTGAAAATTTCCTAATGAATCCTTCCAGATAATATTCGAAGCTTTGAGGTTTCCGGTACTGTCTTTGGCTATTTTCCCACCTCTTCCATATAATGCCGAAATATTATTTTTATATTGGAGAACGGTATCGGGATCGTTATTAACCGAATCGGTAGGAGTCGGAGCGCATCCGCCAATGATAAAGAGAAAACTGAGGATTACGAATATATACCGCATCAATGGTAAAGTGCGGAATGAAGTAACAAGTTCCATATTTCATCATTATCATCGCGAGGAGTCAGCTTGCGGACGACGTAGCGATCAAAAAACTTAAAGCATATAGTTATTTTAGTTTTTTAGATTGCCGGCAGAAGCCGGTCTCGCAATGACATTCTTGAATTATCCCCACCAATTCAAATCGATCTCAGCAAACGGCTTATCATCTCGCGATGCGACTTCGAGATATTTTTTATCGTCATTGATATTTTCATTCTTGCCGGCAAGAATATTCCCGGCAATATCCAAAAGATTTCGAAGCCGCTCGGCATGGGTTTTGAAACGCTTCGTCGAGTATTCCGCCGCGCTTTCAGTCGTGATCAGAAATTGCCAATCGCTTGCTTCCAGAAGCAGCAATTCTCTCGCTGCTTGTTTTAAAACTTCTTTGAGAAGCTTTGATTTTGATGTTTTCTTTTTGTATTCGCTGATGATCTCCAGATATTGTTTTTCCAGAGCATAGATCTCTTTCCATGTCCAGGCGACGTTTTGATTGAGCCAGACATAATGCCCGCCGCCCTCGCCCCACGAGCCTTCCGGCAAAGATATGGTTTTGGCTTCCGGAAACGCGTCGATAATTTCTGCACAGTTTGAAAGGATCACATCCTTATCATTAGCTAAGCGTTCCAAAACTTTTTCTAGAAAACCCGGACCTTCGAACCACCAATGTCCGAAAAGCTCTGTATCGAATGGCGAACAGACAACTCCGGGCTTTCCAATCTGAGCTTGGTGTTCTGTCAATGCCTGTTTCACGAGATTCACGAAATGTTCGGATTGCCGGTAAAGATTATCTTCGACTATTTCGGGATTGTATTGCTCCTTTGCGCCGATATCGACTTTTGCTCCGGTAACTTTCCAATACCGAAGTCCGGAGTTATGATGCTTCTTATGAAAATCGAGATAATTCGGTTCGCCCGGATAGCCGATATCGCCCGACCATACTTGCTCGGAAGTTCCTCTATCTCGAGAAAAAACGAACGGGGCTTTCGCAGGAAGATCCCGATTCGTTGATTTAACACGATAAATATCGGCAAGGGACCTGTCTTTATTTTCAGCGGTTTGGAAAAGAAATTTTTGCCATTCATCGGAGCTGAGATATTTATGCTGTACCGACTGCATAAGCTGATGATAACTTGGCATTGCCTTGCCGCCTTTTGTTAATGAACCTTCGACCACAAAATACTCTAAGCCGAATTCAGAAAGAATCTCCTCGATTCCGGCGCGTTCCTTTTTGAAAGCGGCAAGCGAGCCGTTTGAGTTTTGCGGCTGCCAATAATAACGCGGGCGGTAGGCGCATTCCGGCAGCCATATCCCACGCGGAGTCTTACCGAAATGTTTTTCATGCGTTCTGATAGCAAGCTGGATCTGGGCGCGGATATTCCGGTCATCCAGCAATAGAGGAAAATATCCATGCGTTGCTCCGCACGTCATAGCATCCAGGATTCCGGAATCTGAAAGTTTTTTGAATGCTCCTACGAGATCACCGTCATAATCCTCGGTAAACTTCTTCTTTGCGCCGGAATAAAAATTCTTCCAAAAAAGAGCGAGAGGTTCGAATTCCTTCTCGTCTTGAACGAAGAGTGCATGATCATCCTCTGCGAGTTTTATTTTTTCGTCGCAATAATCCGAAAAGGTTTTTTTGAATTCCGGATCGGCAAGCTGCTCCAAGAGAATCGGAGAAAAATCCATCGAAATTTTTACCCGGACACCTCGTTTTTCGAGGTCGTTCAGTCCGTTCAATATAGGTATATAGCATTCGGCGACAGCTTCGCACAGCCAGTCCGAGCCGAAGGGCCATTTGCCATGATGCAAGACATACGGTAGATGTGTGTGAAGAACAAATGTGAAATAGCCTATCAATTAAAAGTTGAAAATTAAAATTAAAAAAAATGTTCAGTGGTTTGCGGAATGGAGAGTCCATAAAAATACGACTGGTACTCTCTATAATCCATACATCTGAACTTGCCGAATGGATTGAAAACTGGTGCAAGGTAAAACAAAGGATAGGAGAACTTTATTGCTTTTTTTTCATCCTTCATCCCTCATGCTTCATCTTCGGCCAATGCGGAACCCCATCTTCTATTTTTTACGTTTACCCATGCCGAAAAAATATTCCTGAGTAGCTCAGTTGGTTAGAGCATCTGACTGTTAATCAGAGGGTCGCAGGTTCAAGTCCTGCCTCAGGAGCGAATGTGGAGTCAAAAGTCAAAAGTCAAAATCAAAAGTCAAAAAAGGCTCTTAATTTTGGCTTTTGACTTTTTATTTTTGACTTAAAAATGGAACTTCTCTCCCCTTTTAAGCGATTTCATTAGGCTTTTTATTATACGTATCTCATTTCTTAATATTTCCATAAAGACGAAGTACCTAACATGGCTGTAATGAACAAAATGCGCGAGAAAATGACGGTAATTTTTGCCGGTCTTGCAGGCGCATTTCTTTTGATGATTATCTTCGAATGGGGCGCCCAGGGCGATTTTTTCAAGACCTCGCGCAAGCCCGATGAGATCGGAAAGGTCAACGGCATGTCCATTACCAATAAGGACTATGATGCGATGTATCAGGAACTTCGCCAGCAAAAACTTCAGGAAACAAAAAAAACTACTCTGACCGACGCCGAAGAAAATGATATACGCGAAAAAGCGTGGGATCAAACGGTCATCCAGAAAATCCTCGATCAAAAAATGGATGAATACGGTATCGTCGTTACCGATCAGGAAATCCGCGACGTCCTCTTTTATAATCCTCCGGAATTTTTGAAGCGCAATTTCACCGATTCGCTCGGCAGGTTCGATGAAGCCTCATATTTTCAGGCGCTCAAAGATCCGCATAATGATACCATCGTCGCGAAACTATCGAAAACCATGCGCGATGAATTAAAAAAGCAGAAACTTTCCGGCCTTCTGCAATCGGTGGTCCGCGTGACGCGCTCGGAAATGTGGGACCGCTATGATAATTCGACTTCGAAAGCCACCATTCAATTTGTCAAATTAAAACCGAAGGGTTATAAAGAATATGTCTCGAAGGTTTCGGACGATGAAGTCAAAAAATATTATGATGAGCACTTGTATCTCTATAAGCGCGAAGAGGGCCGCAAAATAAAATTTGTCGTATTCCGGGAAATGCCGACTGCTAAAGATTCGGCTATGATCATGGATAGAGTAGAAGTTCTAAAGAAAAAATGGGCTGCTCTTCCGGTAGAGGCACGCGATAGCGTCGTGAGTGATCTCGCGCGGGATTACACCGAACTTCCTTATGAACCGCCTATTATGCAGCCGCCGGCAATCGTCAACGGGCTTCCGAACGACTCGGAAATTCTGAATGCAAAAGTCGGCGATGTTGTAACGACTTTCAGCCAGGGGCAGATCAAAGTCATGCGCATTCTCGGCGTTCAGGATACGGGCGCAACGTTCTATCACGCAAAAGAAATTCTTATCGGTTTCGGAAATCCGCAAAATAAAGACAGCGCAAAAGCACTTGCCGAAAAAGTTCTTGCCGAGGTAAAATCCGTACCGGATTTTTCTGCGGCGGCGAGAAAATATTCGCAAAGTCCTTCGGCAAGAAACGGTGGAGATTTGGGATGGCTGGGACCGAAAGTCTATTTGCCGGAAATTGAATCCGTCGCTATGAAAGCTCCGGTAGGCAGTATCACCGGACCTATTGAAACGAGCACGGGATACTCGATCATCCAGGTAAAAGGACGAACGCAGCGGCATCTGCTAATTGCGACGATTCCGATCACGGTGCATTCGAGTTCTACGACGCAGCGAGTCGTGCAGCAAAGCGCGGCTATTTTTCGTGAACGGGCAGCGAAGGATGGGTTCGATCAAGCTGCGCTTGCGCTCGGACTTCATGTAAGCGCCGACGTTCCGCCGCTTACCAAAAAATCGCAGCCGATGTTCGGATATACGCCATGGGTTAATTATATTTTCGAACTTTCTGCCGGAGATATTACTCAGCCGGTCAGGATTGCGAGTGCAAAACTTTATGTTGTCGGGCAAGTGATCGAAGTTACTCCCGAAGGAACAAAACCGCTCGATACCGTCCTTAGAGAGCAGGTAAAAACTGCTGTCGCAAAGAGAAAAGCGATCGAAGCGCTTGCTGGGAAAGCGAAGGAATTACGCGCAATGCTCAACCCCGGAGACGATCTCAATAAGCTTACTGCCGCCGATAGCTCGGTGAAAATATTACAAACAGCCATTGGACCTGCTGAATCGGTCAGCGAATTGCAAACTGAATACGCAGTCAATAATGCCGCCTTCGCGATGAAGCCCGGCGAGATCAGCCAGCCTATCGAAGGAATAAACGGATATTATATCGTGAAACTCCTCAGCGTTACCCCTGCCGATAAAAAGCAATTCCAGTCGCAATCGACAAAAGAATTCCAATCCCTCAGCCAGGAAAAGCAGCAGCGATTCATCGGGCAATGGATTCAGGAACTCAAAGAAAAAGCCACCGTCGTCGATTATCGCTCGCATAGGATGTAACATAAAAAGGATAAAATTTTAAGAAGCTGGCATTTTGCCGGCTTCTTTGTTTTTAAATAGCCGACTAAAATAAAGCGTATTCTCTATGTTTCTAATAGATTACACGATTTCTAATTTGCATTCTGAGCGTTGGAATTGCTACTCTGGCATTGTCTATTTATCCTTGATTAGAAGCCGCTCCTCCAATTTTCTGCGTATATTCGTAGCGGAAGATTTAACACAGAACGCGGGAAATTTATGGAATTATTATTCGAAGGCGATCATGCTGGGCATCCGTATGAGCATGGCACGATCTTTTGCATCGGCAGGAATTATGTCGAGCATATCCAGGAGCTTGGCAGCGAAGTGCCGAAGGATCCGGTCGTATTCACGAAGCCCGATTGCGCGCTGCGGCATGGCTCGTATAATATAGCGGAGTATCCGCCGCAGACCGAAGCGCTGGAATTCGAGGGCGAGCTGGTGCTGCTGCTTCGCGGCGGCGGACGGAACATTCCGGCATTCGGCACTGCCGATATTATCGCCGGCTATGGCATCGGACTCGATCTGACGATGCGTGATAAGCAGAATGAGTTTAAAAGTAAAGGCTTGCCCTGGACTCTTTCGAAAGGCTTCGATGGCTCGGCGCAGGTAAGCCATTTTATTCCGTTCGAATCGGCGCCGCCATTCGAGGAGCTTAGCTTTTCATTATATATCAATGGCGAGCTTCGCCAGCGCGCTTCGACGAACCAGATGATCTTTTCGCCGGAGATGATGGTGAGTTATCTGTCGCAGACCTGTTCGCTCAAGCCGGGGGATTTACTTTTCACCGGCACACCGAAGGGCACCGGACCGCTTGCCATAGGCGATAAAATCGTAATGCAATTGCATACGAAAAATCCGAGCGACATCCTGCTCGATTTTCATGTTGAGGTAATAGAATGGCGGTAGGGAGCAAGGATGAAGGATGAAAGATGAAGGATGAATGACCCAATTACAAATCACATTCCTTTTTTTAGCCGTAGTTTATTTTTTGGGGTTATTGGCATTCCTGCCAGGACTTCTTCGCGGATTGCACAGAAAAAAGACTTCTGACTTCGGACTTCAGACTTCGGACTTTCCCAACGTTACCATTCTCATCTGCGCCCGCAATGAAGAAAAGAATCTCGATCTTTGCCTTGAATCGCTCGCAAAAATAAATTATCCTTCCGGGCTTCTGGAAATCCTTGTCGTTGATGATTGCTCGACCGATTCGACTGCCGAAAAATTAGAGGCATGGAAAAAAACGCTTCCGCATCTGAAAACTATTTCAACAGGTGATTTTAGCGAAGCGGAATTCAGCGGTAAAGTTGCAGCGCTTATTCATGGCATGGATGCTGCGCGCGGAGAATTTGTTTGCATCACCGACGCTGATTGCCAGGTGAAGCCGGATTGGGTTCTCGAGCATCTTCGTTGGTATGATGCTGATACCGGCATGGTATCGAGCATCACGGTGCTCGATTCGATGAAGCCATTCGATGCGGCGCAGTCGCTCGAGATGGTAGAATTGCTTGGACTTTCAATGGCGGCAATTAATTATGGAATTCCAGTTTCGGTGATTGGTAATAATCTTTCGATTCGTAAAGCTGCGTATGAAGCGATCGGCGGCTACCGGAAAATTCCATTCAGCGTAACCGAGGATGTTGCCCTTTTTCAAACAGTCTGGAATTCGAATACATGGAAAGTTCGTTTCAAAGCGAATGAGGATCTGCTTGTCTCAAGTCAGCCTCCGGGAAGTTTCCGGACCTGGTGGCGGCAGAAGCACCGGTGGGTGATCGGAGGAAAAGATATTAAGATCATGGGCAAGATCATTTTACTGCTTGGTTTTATCGGAGCATTTATTCTTATTGCTTCGCCTTTTTTGCTGCCGGTGAGGTATGCGCTTATTGCGATCGGAATAAAATTTCTTGGCGATCTGGTTATTATTTTTCCTGCGCTTCGCGGATTAAAGCAGATGAAGCTCATTTGGTTTTTTATTGCTTATCAACTATATTTATTTTTCTTTTTGCTATCGGTGCCCGTTCTCTATATGCAAAAAGATGTCAAATGGAAAGGAAGAGTCTATCATACATGAAAAAAATAGTATTCTTAGTGATTGCCGTCATGATCTGCGCCTCATCCGCCACGGCGCAAATAGAATTAACCTGGAAAGAACGATGGATCCCGGTTTGGCAGGAGCTTCGCGGCTCGTTCCTCGAACCGAACCGATTTGCGACTGCATTTGATTTTAAACCGCAATGGTATAGGCTCGAAGCCGGATATGGTGGGGAGTTTGCGCGCATTTCAACCGTCGCCATCGGCGCTGAAGGACTGATCTGGAGCGGGCTAAAAGCATTCAAAGATTTTCGCTTCCCGGTGCAGACCGCCGATTATTTTTTCGGAGCGTACACCATTTTTCCTCTTCCTCTTTGGGGCGCGGAGAACCTGGAAGCTTGGAGAATGCGGTTTCGTATCAGCCATATCTCTTCGCATTTTGTCGATGGAGCAGATTCCATTCCTGCTAACCGCAGCAGCGAGTTCAGCCGCGAATTCGTTTCGCTCGAAGCCCTGTTCGATCAATCCGAAAAACATCAATTCCGTCTTTCGCTCGGTTTGAAATTTGTTTTTCATCAGGTGCAGAATATTGAGCAGCGATTCCAATTCCCGGGAGTGTTAGATTTTATTATCTATAATCGCGATGCGAACCAGCTGTTTGCAACACTATCCTCAGCTGCCGGTCCGACGCTTGCCAACTACAGCGCCGGTATAACATTCCGCCGGACGCTCGAATCGAAGAATTTCGCCGATCTCTATGCCGAATATCATACCGGTAGATCGCGCTACGGAGTCTATAGCGATATGAAGCAAGATGGTTTCGAGATCGGAATCCGAGTTGCCGCAGCGAAAGAATTGGAGAAAGAGAAGTAAGTTCGAACGGACTTCTCAACGGAATAATGTTGTTGTCAAAACCTAACGAATACAAATCTTGACACCAACTCTCGAACGCCTGATCGGCAAGCAGCGCTTATGGCTGCACGGATCGCTTTTTATTCTGACGCTCTATACGACGACTCTTGCCGGAGTTGGCTGGCTTGGGAAAGATCCGTTCGATCTTGCGAACTTTCATTATGGGCTGGAGTATTCGCTTTTACTTCTGCTCTTTCTCTCGGCACATGAATTCGGGCACTTCATCACGGCGCGGATTCATGGAGTCAACGCCACACTTCCATATTATATCCCATTTCCCGGGATGATGATGGGAATGCCGGTCAACTTCGGCACATTCGGAGCCGTGATTCGCACTCGCCAGCGCATTCCAAGCCGCTCGATTATTTTCGATATCGGAGTTGCCGGTCCAATTGCTGGATTTATCGTTTGCGTCGCAATCCTTGCCATCGGTTTTGCAACATTGCCGGGAATTGAATATCTCCAATCCATTCATCCGGATTATCCCTTCGTTCATCCTCAACCCGGTATGGGTGAATTATTTTTTGGGAAGACGCTGCTCTACTCATTCATGGAAAAAGTATTTGCTAATCCGAATGGCTACGTTCCCCCGATGTCAGAAATGTATCACTATCCGATGCTTTGTGTCGGGTGGTTCGGCTTATTCGTAACGGCGCTGAACTTGCTTCCGGTCGGGCAGCTTGATGGCGGGCATTTGATGTATGGATTATTCCCGAAAAAAATTCATCGTCTGATCGGTATCGCTGTCGTTTGTTGTCTCGCATTGCTTTCATTGCCCGAGCTTATTGTCGGACTAGCCGGCGATTCGCTCCCGAAAGTTTTTTCGTGGCTTGAAAAGATCGCTATCCCCGGCGGCGCATCGTGGATCATGTGGGTGCTCATTATTATCTTCGTGATAAAATTCCGGCATCCGGCAGCACTCGATGAATCGCCGATGAATATGCGCCGAAAAATAATCGGTGTGCTGACGATCCTTATTTTTATTGTTTCATTTACTCCATCCCCGCTTGTTCAGCAATAAAATAAAAACATACGCGCCGGAAATTATTTTTTTCAGCGCAATAGGATTCTTGCAATTGTACCGTCTCGGCATCGGCGAGATACAATCGTGGGACGAAGCGCGATATGTCATGCGCGCCGAAGCTTGCATCAAATTCGGCGCATGGCTCGATCAGACACAATATGCAATAGGAGGGTTATATTCCTCGACGCATCCGCCGCTTATTGTCTGGATGATGGCGTTTGCACGAATGATTTTCGGCGATGCAGTTTTTGTCTGGCGTTTAGTCTCCGGTTCTTCCGCCGTCATTGCGCTTTTCTTTTTCTATAAATTCGTATCGAGATTTTTTTCGCGTTGGACAAATTTATTTGCAACGGTTTCCCTCGGCAGCGCTCAAGTATATATATGGTTCGGGCATCATGCGCAATTCGATATTCCGATGTTTGCTTTTATTATCGCATCGGTCTATTTTGCAGTCAAAGCTTTCGGGGAAGAAAAAACCAAATTTGCAGTTATTGCCGGCGTTCTTTATGGCTGCGCTTTGCTCTCGAAAGCCTTGTGGGGATTATATTTGATTCCTTTTCTCTGCGCATTCCCGTATATTTTCATGACGAGAAAGGGCTACTTCAAACTTGCGTTGATTCTGACTATTGCACTGGCTATTGCCGCACCATGGTATCTTTGGATGATGTTCCATCATCCGCATTTTTCGAGCGACTACGCAGCGCTCATTTCCACGCTAAAAGCCGGCACATATAATCCCGAGTCAAGCAGCGCATGGTGGTATTATCTGAATCAAACGATCATTCATCTTCCGCTTCTTATTTTATTACCGGTAGTAGGAAAACCTCTCTATCATAAATTGAAAGTTAAAACAACGGAAGACAGGTTATTTCTCGTAAGCTTTCTATGGCTTGCAGTGATGCTTATATTTTTATCAAGTTTCGGAACACGGATGTTGCACTATTGGCTTTTCCTGTTATTGCCTTGTATGCTCGTGCTATGTTTTACCGTCGAACAATTTTTGCAAATAAAAAAATCTAAATCCACATTACTCCTTTCGTCGCTTCTTATTTTTCTTTCACTCGTTTGGAGTTCGAGCGAACTCATCCGGAAGTCTTTACGCGAGTATTCAATTTTTTCTCTTCATTTCGAAACGGCTGGGTTGATGGTTTCAATTATTTTTATACTTCTTGTCCTTGTTCTTTTATATAAATATTTTTCTCCGATTAATATTTCTCTTCTCTTTATAATGTCAGTATTTTTAATAGCAGGCGAATTATACAGGTGGGCAAACCGCAGAGATGAGACATTTATTAATGGCGCGGAAACAACGGCAAATATTCTTCTTTCGGATAAGTCTATTCATTCGCTTGCAGTTTATCATGCATCCGTCCCCTATGAATCCCTGATGCCGCAGCTTGATTACTATACAAACGGCTGGCTCGATGGATGGGATTCTTCTCGGAAAGCGATGACAAAAAATTGGAGTGAAATAGATTCACTGATCACGATAAAAGATGTTCCGAAGACCGATGCGGCAATTCTCTATGCTCCGATAAATGCATTCTATCCCGCTTCAGCACAAGAAATAACTTTAACTAATCGCATTGACGAAGGATTGACGATACATTATAAATACTGTCAGCACATAAAAAATTATATAGTTTATTGGGAGCCGCGTTCATCACAATAAATAATTTGTGATTCAAAATCTGATGTATTTTCGTCAGGCAACATTTTTATTATGGCATTTTTTACAACTTCGAGCGGAATCGTCGAAATTGCTTCTCCTTTTTTAGGGATGATAATATATGAATGTACTTTGTAGGGCAGCCACTCGCCTACAACCAGGTAGAAAGCAATGACAGGCTTATTTTCTGCGCTGGCTAGATGCACGATCGAAGTATCGGGGGTAATAACTAACGAAGAATATCTGATAAGCGCAGTCATTTCCAAAATATCTTCTGTTGAAAAATAGTATGCTCTTGGAATATTTTCATTGCATAATATATTTTCAATTTCAACGCGATTCTCCGGCAATGAAGTAATCATAATTGCAAGATCAGGATAGTTATCCGAAATAAATCTCGCCAGAGTAATATTATTTTCCAACTTCCATTTTTTGAATGCGGGAGCATCTATGTTTAAGATAATATATTTTGCAACAGATACTTCGTTTAACATCGATTGGATTTTATCCAGTATTTTTCTTTCGATTTCTTTATCGATAAATATGGAAGGACGCTCATATTCACTACCGGGCAATTCGATCACATCTCGCAAAAGATATTGAAGCTGCTCGGTCATTGGCATTTCATTCGCCACGAATGGAAGCGGAATAAGCCGCGAAAATAATTTTTGATGCCCCTCTTTGTTATGAGCGCCAGCTGTTGCCGTAATGCCATGCGGCGATGCAAGCCGCGAGATAATTGCATTGCGAGTCTTTTGATTGAAGTTCCCCATGAGGACAACATCCCATTTCTGTTTACGAGTTTCTTTGGAAATCCTAAAGAAATCTTTCATCGAGGAAGCGGTATAATCATAGAGAAAATCAATATCTGGATCATCGCGGAGCAATCCGAGGTTCTTAAAACTCCCAGCAACACCGATTTTAATCGAAGGTTTGAGGCGTTTTAGAATTCTCCAGAGTGGAGTTGTTACGATCATATCGCCGAGCGCATCGTAGCGGATGATAAGAACACTTGATACTTCTTCGAGAGGAATTGATTTATCTATGGGATGAATGCGGAGAATTTTTCCAAGTAAACGAAGGAAAAGAATTTTATTGAATTTTTCTATCTTGAAAATGATGCGCTTATGCAAGGGATATCCGCTTGCATATTCCTTTTGTGGCTTGTACTTATAATGCTGTTTTGCTTTTGCCACAATTATTCTTCAACCGATACCAATCCTTCGACTCCTGCACGCATCTGAATAGTATAGAGACGGTGATAGACTCCGTTATCGATGCCAAGCAACTCTTCATGCGTTCCGATCTCTACGATCCTGCCTTTATCGAAGACGGCGATGCGGTCGGCTTTCTGAATTGTCGAGAGCCGGTGCGCGATAACGACGGCTGTACGCTGCCGGAGCAATCTATCAATCGCTTCCTGAACAAGCATTTCATTTTCGGTATCGAGCGCGCTCGTTGCTTCGTCAAAAATAAGAATCGGCGGATTTTTAAGTAGAGCTCTTGCAATAGCAATGCGCTGCCGCTGTCCGCCCGAGAGGCGCACGCCGCGGTCGCCGGTAATAGTCTCATATTTTTGCGGCATTGACATAATAAAATCATGAGCATTCGCGGCGCGCGCAGCTTCTTCGATCATATCCGGCGTCGCATTCCGGTTGCCGTAGGCAATATTATTATAGATCGTATCGTGAAAAAGAATCGTATCCTGCGTAACGATACCAAATAATTTTCGCAAGGAAACCAGATCATAATCTTTTATATCGTAGTTCCCAAGAATAATTTTGCCTTCGGTTGGATCATAGAAGCGCGCAAGCAGATCAACGAATGTCGTTTTCCCCGCTCCCGATGGACCAACAAGTGCAAGCACTTCATTCGGCTGAATATCAAGCGTGATATTATTCAGCGCTTCTTCACTCGAATTTTTATATTGAAAGCTCACATTGCCGAACCTGATCGGTGAAGTGATTTTTGCGGGAGCTTCGAGTATTCCTGGCATCACGGTGGGCATGGCGTCCAAGACAGAGAAAACATTTTCCGCAGCAGCGCCGCCTTCATGGAGTTTTCCCACTACTTCGCTCATCGCGCGCACCGGCTGCATAAGTGCGATCAAGGCAATGAGAAAAAAGAAAATACTGCTTCCATCGATCCTCCCGGCAAAAACCTCATGACCGCCGAACCACAAGATTCCGATAAATCCAAGAATTGCGATCATCTCATTCAAAGGGCTGATAAGCTGACGGATCCTCGAAAGCCGTCTGGAAAAAACATAATGCTTCCGCGTTTCTTCTTTGAAGCGTCCGGTCTCATAGACTTCCATTCCAAACGATTTCACGACCTTTATACCCGTGATGACTTCCTGCGCGACGCTTAAATACCCGCCGATATTTTCCTGCACCTTATGGGCATATTTCTTTAATGATTTGCCAAGAATATTACTGGTCATGATACTCAGCACTGCAATGGAAATACTAATAAGCGCAAGATTGGAGTTCAGGTAAAAGAGCGTGAGAAGAAATCCTACTGCAGTAAGCGGTTCGCGGATAATCGTTGCCATGACCGAGGTGATCGTTCCGTTGGTAACGCCAACATCATCGGTAACGCGCTGCAAAAGCTGACCGGTACGGCGGTCATAATAGTAATCGAGAGACAGCGTCGCAAGTTTTTCGAACACCATATCGCGCAGCGTTTTGCTCATGCCGCCTTCGACAAGAGACATAAAATAATTTCCGAAGTACTGAAAAATATTTTTCAACGCGTATGCGAAAAAAATAAACAGGCATACTTTTGTCAGAGCCTGCTCTTTTGTGCCTTGAAGAAAATACTGCTTAAAAGATTCGAACAGCGTTTGCTTGTTCGGTATAATATTCGTAATGGGTAATCCCGGTTTTGAGGAAGCTGAATCACCTGCGCCAAGAAGCACTTGCATTGCCGGAATGAGTGCGACAAAAACAATAACATTAAAAAATGCACTCACCGAATTCAGCGACAAGGCAATAATAAACTTCAGCCGGAACGGCTTGGCGTAGGGAAGGAGCCGCCTGTATTTGCTGAAGATCACTGTGATAAAACTTGCTCGTGAATATGTGGCTTTATTTTTTCCATGAGAGATCCTATCTTATCCATCACTGTTTCCGACCCGATAAATTCGAGGGACGGCGATTGAACGATCATTTCATAAGGAACACCGATGGGCGTCCAATAATGCAACCTGGGTGGCAAGGGCGCATACATTCCAACAACGGGAATATGATAAGCCGAGCAAAGATGAATAGACGAAGTATCGGGTGTTACAACGAACTCGCACGACGCAAGCTGCTTCGCATAGCCGAAAAAAGATGGGGTCGGCTGGGCCAGCTTGATTCGGGGATCGTTCGTTAAACCAATTAATTCTTCGGCGCGAGCCTTATCTTTTGGATCGAAAAGAACGAGAACTTCGGATGCAAAATTTTGTGAAAGCAAACCCAAAGCAATTTCGGCATTCACTTTATTCGGAGCATAATGACTCTGAGTACCTGCAGAAATAACGAGACCAGCTCTTTCCTTGACCTGCTCTGTCATACTATTTTTAAGTTGAGGGGTATAGGACACAGTTTCCGGATCGATTCCAAATGGACGAAGAAGCTCGGTAATGCGCCGCGCGATATGATTTTTTTCCTTATCGATAAGCGGGACGAGCACATTATAGATTGACGAATTCTCTTTTTCAATGCCAACCGAAAATCGCGCTGCGATCATTGCAGCAAGAATAGAGGAAGTTGAAGATGGATTATCCATCAGATCGATCAGAATATCGATCTTCCGTTTCCGAAGCTTCCAAAGCATGGCGAGATCGGAGAATAATTTTTTTCGGTATATCACTACCTCGCATGGGATGGGAAGCATGTCTGCGATTCCGGCATTATTTTCGCCGAGCAAAACAATGAATCTCCCCTTCGGATATTTTTTATACAGTTCGACAAGAACCGGAGTGGAGATAATGGCATCGCCAAGCCTATCCTGACGGAGAAAAAGAATTGTAGGGTTTTCCGGAAGATCCGGAGGAAGTGACGATTGAAAATTATTTTTTTTGAACCTGGAGCGAAATTGCAGAGAAGAAATGAAAGCCCGACGGAAGGCAATTTCCACCGGTTTCATTCGTTTCTTGAATTTCGTATCTCTCATCGCTATTGCTATAAATGCAAAAAGTCGTTCGCAAGGCGAACGACTTTTATCTGCGAAAGTTTCGCTTACTTTACTGTTTGCTTCTTAAAAGCCGAAAAGCCTTTTTTATCGAGCGTGCGGAATGCGCGCGCCGTCGCTTTGATCGTAATAAATCTATTCTCGCTCGGATCCCAGATCCTCTTCGTCTGAAGATTCGGGATGAAACGCGTTTTCGAGCGGTTCACCGCATGCGAGACATTATTGCCTGCATGTGGCTTCACTCCGGTTAGTTCACAAACTCTTGCCATGATAATATATAAAAAATAATTATTTCAATCCGCCTGCGACGAACGGCAGGAGCGCCAGATGTCTTGCATGCTTGATCGAGTTCTCGATCTTGCGCTGGTACTTTGTGCTGACACCGGTAATACGGTTCGGCAGAATCTTTCCTCGATCATTCAAGAAGCGTTCGAGAATGCGGATATCGCGATAATCGACATACGTGATATTACGCAATTTAAGCGGATCGACCTTCTTCTTATTCGGATCGCGTTTCGGGCGTTGGTTAGCTCCGTATTGTCCCTGCTGACCGGGGCGCTGGTTTTGTCCGTCGCGTCCTGGGGGCGCTGATTTCTTTTTTGGCGGCATTATAAAAAAATAAAAAAATTATACGATGATAGATTCTCCGCCGCCTTCCGGCTCGGCGAGTTTAGCGATGCGGTCTTCGAAGAAATAATCCTTCCCGCGCTTGGTTATACCAATGAAGCGGACGGGGGTAAGCTTCGCCTTTTTGCCAAGCTGCGGCACGAACTCCACGCGCTCGACAGCCTGTTTCTTTAATTTATCTCCGAATGTCTGTTGTTTAGCCATAAAAATTATCGAATTTTGGGCAGATCAATCTGTCCTAAAAAAGCCAATCTTTAACAGGCTTCAGGCTTAGGAAGTTCAAAAAAACCGTAGAGAAAGGAAAAACTTTTATTTCACTGCCATTTCAGGCGTCCGAAGGACATCGGAAACAGGATATGTCCTGCGAATCTTTGAAGGCGAATAGGAAAGATTAAATGGCTTGATCACCTCCAGATTCACTTTGGCAGTGCCTTCATCGGCAAACCCCAAGTCGCGGGCGGCTTGGCGGGAAACATCAATAATGCGGTTGCCGACATAGGGTCCGCGATCGGTAATCTCGACTATGCATGAGCGGTTATTGGCGGTGTTGGTTACTTTGACGAGCGTTCCGAAAGGAAGCGTCTTATGGGCTGCCATATAAGAATCCTGGTCGAAGCGCTTGCCTGAGGCGGTTTTGCGATTATGGAATTTATGCCCATACCACGATGCAGTGCCGCTCATTTCCAAAGGATGAAATGCATTCTTATGCTTTTTGTAATGAGCGCGATGCCGGGGTGAAGAAGTTTTGGTCTTGATGGATTGCTGCTTGGATGCCACCTGCGCCAATGCTGTTGCTCCAAGCGAGATCAAGCTGCCGACCCAAAAGAAAACGGTAGCAAGGGCAACGCGCACGAATGTTTGAATTCGATGGCGCACGATCTCCTCGGCGGTAATAACCTCCTTGGGAAATCCTTTTAATGCTTGCTTAACTGTTGCCGGTGAAATACTCATAATTTTGTGGCGGCAATTATACGCTAACTTGATGAAGAAAGTTTCATCTTTCTTTCCACAAATTATGCACAAAATTATAATAAGTATGTTTTATTCTGCCTATCTGAAATTATATTATTATATTTATTTATATTTTTTAATCTCGTTGATTTGACCTCAATATTAGCGTAAACTATTGATTCTTTTTCAGTTGATTCCATTGAAAGGACATCGCCATTGTAGTTAATGATGCAACTTTGCCCTCGAAAAGTCAACTCCTCTTTTTCTCCGTCGATTATAGCAGATTCGAAACCGATTCGGTCGGCAAATGCAAGAGCAACTTTATTTTCGAACGCGCGGACACGAAGAGTTTCAATGAGCATTCCAGTTGTCGTAACAATGTTCGATGGGACTGCTATAACCTCCGCCCCCTGTAATGCGAGCGATCGCGCAGCCTCTGGAAAGCGCCAGTCATAGCAGATCATCATGCCGAGTTTTACTTTCTCTCCACTCGCGACTTCGATCTCAAAAACAGGAAAACTGAGATTGCCCGGGGAGAAGACGACTTTCTCATAATTAAATAAATGAACCTTCCGGTAATGCCCGGCAATATTGCCATGACGATCAATTGCTATTGCGGCATTATAGAGCAGTCCATTTTCTTCTTCGAGAAATCCGGTAACGATGGCGATAATTCTTTCTTTGGCATTTTTTTTTATTTTATTTACGAGCGGACCATTTATTGGCTCAGCATATTTTCTGGCTTCTTCTTGCGAAGTGAAAAAATATCCGGTCAGGGCAAGTTCGGGAAAGACCAACAGATCGGCATCGGCTTCGTAAACGAATTTTTCGAATCTTTTGAGATTCGCTTCAATATTTCCGAAGATTGGATTTATTTGGACGCAGCCGATTCGTATCATGTCGGTATAAACGAAAAAAATCTCAAGATGTTCTTGCAACTTTGGTATTTCTCATGTGTTTTAGCCACATGTCGTATTTCCTTCGTTATTTTAGATTCCATACGGGGTGTTTGGCCATTGTCATTACTCTTGCTCCATTGCATATTCTTGGGCAAACGATTACCTGGAAGACACTTTCACCTTCCGGTCCCGCCAGGCGCCGAGCGATATGACGATATTTTTTTTGTTTCTCCCCAAACAGGGTGGGTGATAGCCGGGCAGTTTACAACAAATGGGAGAATTTATAAGACTTCCGATGGCGGTTCAACCTGGACGATTCAATTTGATTCTTCAAATAATTATCTCCGGTCTATCCGTTTCGTTGATTCCCTGCATGGATGGGCAGGCACATTAGGCTACGATACCAGCGGAGGGCGTCCTGCCGATTCAACCCTTCTTTACGAGACAACCGATGGCGGAACAACATGGGCTGTCGCAGATTCGAAAATTCAAGGTGCGAAGCCTGCAGGACTCTGCGGCATGTATGCAGTCGATATGAACAATGTTTACATTTGCGGAAAATGGAGCGGACCTGCGTATATTCTCAAAACAACGAACGGAGGGAAAAGCTGGAGATCGATCGATATGAATTCGCATATATCAAGGTTGATAGATATTTATTTTTGGTCGAAGGATTCCGGCATTGTAGCAGGTGGATTTGATAATAGCTATGGCTATAGCTTTGCAACAATTCTCTTTACTTCGAATGGTGGCAATTCCTGGAGCATGAAGTATCAATCCGATACAGCAGATGGTTGGTGCTGGAAAATTTCTTTTCCGTCTCGCACAATAGGATACGCCTCCATTCAGAATATTTATGGGACAACGCCTGCTTACTTAAAAACAACCAACGGGGGAAAAACATGGACGAAGAAATATGCTCCTGGGCAAGAATTTGACGAAGAGGGCATCGGCTTTATCACGGAAAAACTCGGATGGCTTGGTGGATGGGGAGGAAATGTATCCACCACGACCGATGGAGGAAATTCCTGGCAATATATCGCTAATGCGGACTCGAATGTTAACCGATTTAGGTTTTTTGGCGATACGCTTGGATATTGCGCAGGCGCACAGGTTTATAAAATTACTGTAACTTGGCCCGAAGTTGTGAACAATCTGAGTAATCAAACAGGGGTATCTACACTAAATAATCCGAATCCATTTCAGGATATGACCGAGATCCATTTTACTTTGCCTCGCGAAGAACATATTTCTCTGACCCTCTTCGATCTTGAAGGAAAAAGAATATTTGATCTTCTCAATGGTATATATTCTGCCGGAGAGCATTCCGTGCCTTGCTGCAATGACAGCCGGAACATTCCAGCAGGTAGTTATACCTATGTGTTGACTACTGAAGACGGAACAGCGGAAGAAAAATTATACGATTACGATAATTTCATACCATTCCCAGCCTTTTAACGCCGAGTCTGACATAATCCGGATTCATTTCGATGCCGATGAATTTTCTGCCCAGACGTTTCGCGACGACAGAAGTAGTGCCTGAACCAGAGAAAAGATCGAGAATTCTATCGCCTTTATTCGAGCTTGCTAAAATAATACGTTCGATCAATGCTTCGGGCTTTTGTGTAGGATGTTCGGTGTTTTCCGGCATGGACCAGAAAGGGACGGTCATATCAGTCCAAATATTCGATGGATGGGTCATGCGCTCTGCTGTGCCATTTTCGTTTAAGTACCAATCTTTCGGTTTTCCATTTTCTTTGTAGGGAGCGATAACTTTTTTTGCTACTTTCACGTCACCCAGATTGAAGGTATATTTTTTTTTATCGAGCACGGCAAACCAGATATCCTCCATATTCTGCTTCCAGTTTTTTGCTGCTCCCCTTCCTTTATCGCGCTTCCAGGTGATACGGTTCAGTATTTTAAATCCTGCTTTTGTCAGCGCGTCTTCATAAAGGGCGGATTGCTTCCAATCACAGCAGATATAGACTGAGCCGTTTGCCTTGAGAACGCGGGGGAGCATTTTCACCCAATAATACACCCATTTTTTATATTCGTCCTGATTTTGTTTGTCGCTTTTATTCCCGAAATCTTTCCCAGCATTATAGGGCGGATCGGCGATGATGAGATCGAAATATTTTCGCTGCATTTTGTTCAAAGCGACGGCGGCATCCGAGCAGAAGATCGCCTCGGTCTTCGGCGAAAATCCTTTCGGCAGAAGTGGAATCGGTAATGCCTTGTCTTGCGGCGAGAGCTGAATCGTTTTATTGAGCGGCGATGGCATTGTTTAAAATCCGAATTCGAGTGAAAGAGTCGAGGTTACATCTTTATAACTAAAAAGCTTAATAGTCGATGTGTAATTAGTAGATTGAACGTCAAATGAAGGCGTGAATGAATCGAAAATACTTGCAAGGCGCGAATCGAACAGGATTTCTTTTTTGAGACCGAAGCCGATCAGCGGACCGGAATCTGTGCGCTTGACAGTAACAGGTTTTGGGTGAGGATTTATTTTCGTGGCAACGCGCGCTAACTGCTGACTGGAATACTCGCGGGTCTCGTACGCATAATCAAAAGAGAAATCGATATCATAGAATATACGCCATAGCGAAAAAATGGATGCCCGGGAGAGTTGATACGAGTATTGATCGTCATTTTGTATCCCGCCGACCCTAGTTCTGCCCAGAAGGGCTGCACGGGTGCTATCAACCAAGTACGGACGCAGCGAGGAACTGCGCGTGATCGCACCTGCTAGCGAAAAAGTAAAACGGTTTGCCGGAAAGAACATCAACCCTCCTCCAAGAAAAAAGTGTGAGTAAGAGGAGGCAGTAGTGACTAATTTATCTTGTTTGCCGACAGCCGGGACATAATACTTCAGCGGATTGCTATAATTTTTTGAACTGACACCTCCGTCGGCACTGATAACAAAAATCGGAGCAGCTTGAATGCGCGTATCGAACCTGAATTTATTTTCTGTCCCGTCATTGACATGAACGCTATCGTATGGGAATTGTATAGTCGTGAGATCGTATGTTACCGCAAATGCGAAATTTTTTCCGGCATAAAGATCGAGTCGTGGTGCGATTTCGAATTGTGAGTATCCATAGCTTTTATACGTGTCTCTGTTACTCTGCACTTCGTATGTAACTGGTACCGATAGTTCTGTTGCCAGCATCTTTTTTGTCAGTGGATTAATATCTTCTTTCAGTAAAATATCCTGAGAACTCAGATCCTTGAATTCCGTTTGGGTATTTATCAGAGTTAAGACCGGAGCATTCTCCGATTTTACCGCACCGGCTTCCTTATCCTCGGATTGTAAATGCGCCAGTGCTTGAGTAATAAGATCGTTTTTCTCCGATGGCGCTGTTGCCGGAGTCGGTCCGGCAACTTCAGCTTCGACTTTCGGTTTTGGCACCGGAAGAATATCACTCTGAGGTTTCGCTCCTTTCAGTAGGATAATGATACTATCGAACGAATCATTTATTTCTTTTTTATGAGCAGCTTCCATAGGAACCTGAGAGAATATTTTTTTTTGATCCTCGGACTCGCTTAGTAAAACACTTGCAATACTTTCGGTAAAAACCTCCGAAGTGAGAATCTCGCTGAGCGCCAATACAGACTCCGAAACGGAATCTTTCAGATCGGATGCAGCATCGGAAGAATCTTCAGAAAGCCCTTTCTCGTCATAATCGAAGGAGTCAAGAAGCCCGCTTAATGCAGTAAGTTTTCCGGCAATGATCTGGGAAGTTTCAATACGAGCAGGTTTTATGATAATAACGGATTTCCCGGTATCCGGTGAAAATGTTTGTTCTTGTGGTCCAGACTTCTTTTCCGGCTGTGACTTCAGTGAATCGTGCAGTGGCACAATAGGAGCAGGTTTTTGCTTTTCATCGACATCGGATAAATAAAAATTTCCTGTCGCACCGAGAGTAGTCTTATTGAATGAACGCGCAGGAAAGGTCGTAAAAACATTCGGCGAAAACGAAAACTCGAATTTAACCTGAGAGGGATCAGAAATATTCCAGTTATAGATCAGGTCAAGTATCGGATTTATTACGTTATCGGGAGTTGACGTATCTTTGCCTGTGGATGTGGTCGATGCATCGGCACTTGTCGTATGATAGCCGCCAAGGGAAATAGATCCGGAGAATTGCGCATGGAGAGATGCCGTGCCCATAAAGCTCAGCATAAGGCTCATAGCTGCGATCAGCCATTTCTTTTGTTGTTTATACGCGATCACGAAGTTCAAAATTACGAAGCGGATAGTGTTTCATTAAGAAATGTCATTCCGAAGGAGCCGAAATTCGCAATCGTTTTTTCGCTTCGCGAAAAAAATCTCCGTTGGGAATGACATAAATATAAACTGCTTTAATCACCGACTATCCCACCAACGCCTTATAAACCGGTTCGAATACCGATGGATTAACAACCGACAACAAATAATATCCGAGCCATAAAATAATACCGACCGATATCGGCACGGAAAAATTATCATCTGCATGCAAAGTCACGCTTGCTGCTTCGACAATGCCGCCGACCGCTGCAGCGAAAATGGCAAGTGCATATTCTTGCCATAAGCCGCTTACTTTTGGAGTAATGAAAACAACGATCCACGCTGAAACTATAAATGCCAGTGTACCCTCCAAGCTTTTATCTAAGAAATGATGTTTGCCGAAACGCCTGCCGATAAGTGCGCTCGAGGCATCCGATACGATAAGAATCGCAAACGCCGTAATCGCGATCAGCTTCGGAAAAATAACAATACAAACGACGGCACTGATAAGAACGAACGATCCGCCGGAGATTAATTTTTTCTTCGAATCGCGCTCATGCTGCCGCAGGATCGGTCCCACTAACCAGAGAAAAAAAGTATTGAGCCACTTGATGTAGAATCTTCCGTAATCCACCAGCACGGCAATACTGGCAATAGGAATAAGTATTAAAAGCATCGTGTAATACGAAAGATAATAATATCCTATCGGAATCGAAAGCGAGCAGAAATGAATAATTTTCCGCACCAATTCGCCCGACATCGGTATCTGCCGCTCTGTTCCGTATTCGGATTTAACGTATGTCTTATCTGTCTTTTGCAAGTATGAGTTAGTTTATTTTTCAAAAATACGGAAAGAAGGGGGTCGAAGGATTGGTTTGGTGCTTTCTCATAAGATAAGTCTATCCTCCGAGGAGCACGGATAGCCTCTGAAATATCCCGCCAAAACCACCATTGGACATGACGATAATGACGTCTCCGCTCTTCGCAATCTCCGAAACTTTGGAACTGATTGCTTCTGCATCAGGTAAATAATAAGCTTCTTTGCCCTGGGTACGAATATCGGCAATGACCTTTTCCGGATCGAGCCGATCGGATTCGGGCAGCAAATTCAACCGCGCGATTTGTGCAATAAAAACGACGTCGGCGTCGGCAAAGCATTCGGCAAGTTCTTTCTGAAAAATATTCCGGCGCATTGTATTCGAGCGCGGTTCGAAGATGGCTATGATTCTTTCCTTAGAATATTTTGTACGAAAGGCTTTTAATGTTTCGCGGATTGCCGTAGGATGATGAGCGAAATCGTCGTAGATTTTTATCCCGTTATATTCGCCTTTGAATTCTAATCTGCGCTTGACATTTTTAAACGTCGAAAATGCATTTTGGATTTGCTCATAAGAAATGCCGTGACGCCTTGCGGCGATGGCAACAGCGAGGGCATTCCGCACATTGAATTCGCCCAAGAGATTTATCTCCAAAGAACATTCCTTTTTATTTTGATAATGCAGGTCAAAGGAGGTCTTATATGACCCATAGGACATATTTTTCGTTTGCCAGGTGCAATCATTGGATAAGCCGAATGTTTCAACAGGAGCAAAAGGTTTTGATATAATATCTTTTACATTCTTGTCATCGCCATTAGCAATAATTACTCCATTCTCCGGAACAATATTTACCAATCTTCTAAATGATAATTTTATCTCTTCAAGTGAAGAAAAAATATCGGCATGGTCAAATTCAATATTATTGATGATGAGCGTCGTTGGCAAATAATACAAAAACTTCGATCGCTTATCGAAGAATGCCGTATCGTATTCATCGCCTTCCAAAATCACGTACTTGCTTTTTGGACGAGCTTGATAGCCTTTGCCGAAATTTTCTAACACTCCTCCGACAAGAAAGCTTGGCTCTAAACCTGCCGATTGAAATGTCCAAGCCATGAGCGCCGATGTTGTTGTCTTCCCGTGCGTACCGCTAATGACGATGGATTCTTTCCCTTGAACGACATAATTTTTCAAGAGTTCGGCAAGAGAAGTATAAGTGAGCTTCTCATTTAATACATATTCGACCTCGGCATTCCCGCGGCTGAGAGCATTGCCAATAACTACAAGTTCTGGTTTTTCCTGTAGATGTACCGAATTATACCCAGAGAAAATTTTTATTCCGCTTGCAGTAAGCAGATCGGACATCGGAGGATATATATTTTCATCGGAGCCGGAAACTTCATGGCCCATTTCGCGGAGCAAAAGCGCTCCGTTTCCCATTGCTGTACCGCAGATTCCGATAAAATAGATTTTCATACGAGTGCAACTAACACTCCGGGAGATGGTTTTATTCTTTTAAGGGCATGAGGTTGTGTAGTTTCAAGGATCATTCTGAGCAGGCGAATCGAGGTGTGAAAAAAATGCCCAAGACATACTTATCTTGGGTATATTGTAGCGGGGGAGGGACTCGAACCCACGACCTACGGATTATGATTCCGACGCTCTAACCGACTGAGCTACCCCGCCTTGCCAGTCGTTCGTATTAGTCGTTAGCCTGCTAACGACTAGTGACTAACCACTGCGAATGGAGCGCTTCTAACGAATATCAAGTCAGGGCAAGTTCCATGCAAAGAAGTCATCAACAATGAAATCAGTTCAAGAAAGTATTCGATAGTTCTATGAATGATTTTTGGTATTAAAAATGTTTTAAAAAAAAAGGGGAAGTCCGCCGAAACGGACTTCCGATTGCGCTGCTCCGATCCACCATAGCGGGTAAGCTGGGAAAAGGAACGGCAACACTTTTTAATTTATCAGGCGGTTATCCTTGCTATAGGTTTCCAGATACACGAGCACGGAAATGCTATCGCGCGGTGTGACATGCGCCTTCATCGCCATTTCATCGAACAGCTTCACCCATTCATCCTGCGTATGTTCGCCAGGGGAATGTAATGCATGGCATCCCGAACAATTGGCGGCGTATGTATTTCGCGCTTCGTATAAATCGATATTCTGCCAATGCTTTTGCGCCCACTCTATATGTGCGGCGTCAGCATATGGAATAGAACTTGCGCACGAATACAGTGCCATTGCAACTCCGGTAATAAATAAATAAATTGTAAATTTTTTCATGATCACATTATTCAGACGATCTTAAAATTCAAATGCCAGCAACAGCCTTGCCTCCAGTTTTTCGTGTTGTGTTAATTCGGGAGTTCCGATCTGCGGCATGACACTGGCAGCAGTCCACCAGTTTGGCCCTGAGTAAGAGAGAGATAGACCTGCAAAGAAAGCCGAATATATCCCGCCGCCTTCGAAAGATGGCGGATGTTTAGTATGCTGATACGCTTCAACTCCGACAGTAAAATTTTGTGTAATAAAATATGCTGCCCCTCCATCGAATTCCGCGACATCTTCAGTCTGCATCAATATGACACTGGTCGGACCTTTGCCGTTGACGTATGAATGTTCGCCGACGGCATTGAAAGCGAGTAGAAAATCGCCAATTTGTTTATCGAGAATAATTTTTCCTTCGAGCTCGATCTCGGAGTTCGAATAGCTGCCTTCGGCATATAAAGCGGCGCCTATGGGATCGGCGGCGGCATCGAGAATCTTGTATTTCCATTCATTAGAAAAGCCGAGTAACTGGTCAGTATATCCCGAGGCATCCATTTCGCTGGAAAGATTAAGATACAGTGACGTTTGAAAATTTCCGCCCAAACCGAATTCGAATTCCGTTCTTGTATCGAGCCCGTGGTAAAAAACTTTACGGTTCAGCCTTACGGTATTCCAGATTTCTAACTCATGGCTTGCCTTCGGCAGCACTGCGGATTCATAAGCATAGGTAAAATGCCGCCTGTTACCAACTGACGAATCCGGACAGAGAGCAAAGATCAACAATGGCAGTAAAGCCAGTAAGTATCTATTTTTCAAACGTTTAATAATTATATAGCTATTACGACTTAGTCTTTATACTGCAAATATACGACAATTAAGACTTGGTCTTAATAAAAATGATTTTTGATAAAAAGTTTAGAGTGGTTTCGGGGCAAGATTTATACTAAAAAAACATTTCGTTATAAATGGCTGTTGAGAAATGAAACTATCAGAAATTAAGCGTCAAGGCGAAGCAATAAAAATGCAAGAAACAGTTATAGAAAAGGGAATGATCGTCAGGTTAATAACCGGCGGACCGGCGATGTCTGTCAGCAGAAAAAATTCTTCCGACTTATGGATTTGTCATTGGTTCAGTAAGAACGTACGGCGCGAAGGTTACTTTACCGAAGAAGAATTAACGGGTATAGCCAATGAAAAGGAAGACAACATCGCCTCGGAAAGCATAGAAGCATTGGAGCAAAGTATAAAAGATTCAGAAGCACTTTTAGTCAACCATATGCCTGAATATTTTAAAAGAATATTGCAAATAGTCGATGCGGGACTATCGCTAAACGAAGCTCAGGAAAACGAGAGCACAGTTTTAGGAAACGATGCGTCTTCCGATACTGAGACAGAATCAATAGAAAAGGGGCAGACTGTCTGGCTTCAATCGGGAAGCCCGGCGATGACAGTAAGCCGGAAAAATTCTTTGGAGCAATGGATCTGTCATTACTTCGAAAAGGATATGCTGCATGAAGATTATTATGTGGAAGAGGAACTGACGGAATGGAATCCTAAGGGAAAGACAAGGGAAGAATCCGATCAGGAATTTGCAGAGGAAATGTATTTGCGTATCAAGGGGGATCCCGAACGTTTCAGGTCGTTAATTCGCGAAGCAGAAGATGAGCGAATGAGCGAGGAGAAGATTTAAAAAAAATCCCTCTCCTTTTGCAAGGAGAGGGTTTAGGTGAGGTTATTCTGCCAAGTTATTTCATCAACTCGATCTTCCGCGTTACGACTTCGCCGCCGCATTGAACGCGGACATAATACATGCCTGCATTAAGCTGTTTAGCTCCGAGAATGAAGTTATAATCATTGCGGTCGCTGTAATTATTGAAGAGGTTCGTAACCGATCTTCCAAGAATATCGAACACCGTTACATTCAAGAGCACATCTTTCGGCACTTCGAGTTCGACATGCGTTTCGGTTCTGAACGGATTCGGGTGAACCGACATCGTGACCTGCGAAATGAATGGAGCCGCCTGCGGTTTCGGTTCCGGAGTCTTGAATGCCGTATCGGGCAATGCAGGTCCCGGAATGAAATCGATCATATCCGTATCGTCGAAGACTTCGTTATTGAATACTTCGAACGAGTTGCTTGTATTGCCGCGCATCACGTCGAACGAGAGATAAACATTCCCGGAAATCGAAGAGGTAAATCCAGACTTGGAAAGTCCGTTATCGTTCAGATTTCCCGATTGATAGAATCCGCCGCTAAATAACATACATGAATCGATCGTTTTGATCAGCGCATGATTCGAAGCATAGCGAAGATTCACCTGCATCTTGACGTAATCATAAGAATTATACAAGTATCCTTTAAGCGTATTCGTATCGCCTGCCTGATAATTTCCGGCACGGAAATATCTGCCGTAGGAAAGCGTATCGCCGGATTGAATCGTGAAGTTCGCAGTTCGAACGAGCGTATCGTTCCAGTTGAACTGATACTGCTCTGTCGTATCGTTCATCACCGTATCGCGCACGAGCCACGGCGTTGCAAGTAGTAGCGTATCGCGAGACACGATCAATCCGCCGACCGCGCCTACCACTGCCATGCCGCAAGCCGAAAGCTTCGGCTTCGCAACGATCACTTGCTTGAGCGGCGCCGCATGCTGCAAGGTCGAGATCGGAAAATCATAGATCGTGATCTCCGGCGAGTAGAGCGTATCGTCGGCATACGTCGGATGCGTATACATGAGCGGCTGAAGCACTCCGTTGTATTTCGTCCGCGCCGGCGAGGTCGGCCAGAGCGAAGCGTCCGGCATCATCACATCCTCAAATGGATTGATGTTTCCTCCGTTCATATATCCGAAATGCGAGATATGCGCCTGCTCATCGAACGGGTTGTGCCAGACGAGTCTGAGCCGGTCGCACCATATCGTATCGTTAACCCGTGCCGCATCGTAATCCGAGCACGTCACGACGGGAAATGCCGAGAGCGTATCATCCACGGAATGAACGACCGGATCATCGAATGCTTTGAAAGACATATAATTCGTCCATGTTTGGATGCGGTTGTATTTAGCATGGAGCATGACGTAATGGGTGCGGATCAGATTGAACGTACTATCGGTGTAATGAAAATGCGAGGCGATCATTTCCCAGGTTATGGCGACTCCGCCCGTCTTCGTCATGGCAATATTCGGATAGTGATGCTCGCAATCAGGAAGCCCGCGGCAAATATTCGTGAGCCGCGCCGTATCGATACTGCTCGTTGTGCGGAAAGCTTCGAGATAATAGACCGTTGATCCCATTTGCCTCGGTCCCTCTTCGAATGCCATGAACACCGTATCGTGCACGGTCGTATCTTTGGCAAGATGCGAGGTGATGGTGATGAAGCGCGTAGTGGAAGGATCGCCTGCGGAAAAAGTTTTCTGCGATAAAATATTTCCGTTCGTATCGATGAGCATGATAATACCGCCCTTATCGGGATTACGATACGCTACCCACCACTTCCCACAGCCTTTTGCCGGAGTAATAACGGGAGTCGCGCGCGTATAATTATCCGTCCGCGTCTTGAATATATCGAGCCGAACGCCCGTCCCATAATTATACGGAGCGGAAGTCCGCGCAATGCGGAAGATAACACTCGTAGAATCGTGATGCGAACCCGTGCCGGTAGAATCCATCGAATATGCCAATGCAAATTCCTGAGGAGCATTGGCATGGGCGGAGATGACGGGATCAGCGCAGTGCTGATTTGAATCGATAAGAGAATCGGCAGGTGTGCCGAGATGGCGCCGAGCGAAGATGCTATCTATGCCTTCGACAGGATAAGAAACTGCTACACTGCCGCTGCTTATAAATGTCATTTGATAACTCAGTGATGTAGCTGATGACTCTAAGGAAGAAGTTCGTCCTCCATTATTGAACGGAGGTGCAACGGCTCCGTGAATAATACCCCAATAGGCAAATTGTGCAATTCCCCAAATGCAAGGAGGTACATCACGAAACGAGAGATAAGGGTGGAAAGAAAGCAAAGTCCCTTCACCAGGATCAAGAAGGAAATTAAAACTTTCATTTATATATTTAACTTGCGGATGACAAATGTCTCTATAATCTGTAATTACAAATCTTTTTAGGTATTTTGAGTCAATACCAGGCCATTTAGTTTGATCTATGTAGTCCACATATCCGTTTATAGCTCTTACATCTATTGCACCAAGCATTGCATGGGCATCGTCACTGCCACCATCATGCATCTTAACCTGCATGGGTCCTGAATTGCCCGAAACAAATTCAGTAGAATATGGCCAGGTTCTTTTGTTCGCAAATACACAATATTTTGGAAGCGGATTTTTTCCAGTAAAGAAACCTATCTCGAATAATCTTCGATCATCTGTTTCATCCGAAAATTTATCCATACTAATTCCGGCAATATTATGATCGGTATTGTTTTGATCTTCAGGATCTACACTATCAAAGCCTCGTAAGTTAGAAAGCGTAATAGGATATGTAGCCGATCTATTTACTTTGTAACCATGTAATGGCGTATAAAAAAAAGGTGAATTCTTGATGAAGTCATTATACAGAGCCATGCCAGCCGTTGTTCCGGTATTCTTAGAAAGCGAAACGGCAGGGAGGCTATAGGTGCCAATCCAGTTCAAATTTGCCAATGTCCTTGCGCAGTGCTGCAAATCCCCTGCAAATATTGTCGCGCCTACCCAGTGTTCTTGGAAACCATAAAATATTGGATAGGCTATATACAAGTTTGCAGAAATATTATTAGGATAATAAAATTCAGACCAGGGACTAGCATTGCCTGTTGATGCATCAATATAATGGGTATTATTAAATCCTGCAACCCAGTTTTTAGGATTTGTAGGGCATCCAGATTCTGTCGGGTGTAAATAATGCTGCCAATTAGCTGGATCACAAACCGGATTACTGCCACCACAATCCACGCTATTATTATTTTGATATGTTTCTTCGATCCATGTTTTTACATTAGAGGCAGCAGGATCAAGAGAACCACTACTATAATGCAGATAACCATTCGTCCCAGAGATTGGAATCCAATAATAATGCTTAGTATATGGTGACATTGGCTCTGTATATAAGACCATAAGATCAGTAAAGCCAGTTGAACTCCCGTCTACAGGCACTATCTGGTCACTGCAATTTCCAAAATTATCATTTCCTATCGACATTAATTTGTTGCTATTGGCAGGGTCAAGCCAGCTATCATAGCCATTATTAAATTTCGAATCAGTGCCGTCATCCCCCTGACCGTCATTACCGAAATTATTAAAGAATATTCCCTTTGCTCCCCACGCAATGGCGTCCCATCCTTCTGCCCGAATTTCATTACGAAACTGACTCCGCATGTGCTGCTCGAATTTTTGTCCATCCGAACCTTCCGGATTGGTGGAACTCATGTGATCGCAAATTTCATAAGGCTTTTGATTGATTCCGAGCAGATTATATACTCCTCCACTGACATCAGGTTGCCCAGTTATAGTAAGAGCATTATCCCATAAGCCGAAGATGTGAGCTTTATCGTTGAGGTAACTTGTGGCATTAAATCCTGCAATTAACGATGTTGTTATTCCTGCGGTCGATAGCTCAGAAGAATTTCTGCGATACCAATAGTCAACCCCGGGATTAAAGCCGCCTCTTCCTGTTCCATTACGCATGAAATCCAAGGCTGTAGGATTTCCTGTTACATCTGGTATAATGTAGGTTTCTGACTTCAGAGGAAAGTCCATATGTGTCTCAATCCACGCATACCAGGAATGGGGTGTTCCCGGTGGCGAACCTGGCAGAGGTACGCTGCCGAGCGGCGTATTTGCTGCTTCACAGGCAACCCCATGGTCATCGGAAGATTTCTCTAAATGCCCCTCGACATGCACTCCGCCGACAGCGCTACCTTGCATGGAAGCAGTGTATAATTCATAAGCTTTTGCAAGATTAATATCTGCATGATCGCCTGACCCCTTACTGCCATTAACGCCGTCCGGGACAATGGTAAAACCAAAATCAGTAAAGCCAGATGCAGTGCGAATCGAATTGGGAATTGCATCCCTCGGTATAAGTGGTGGAATCAAAGCGCGTAACTTCTGATTTAATAAGCTACCATCTATGCCATCCACTGTTCCGCTATATGTTGCATTATAGAGATCATATATATCCTTTGTTTTATCGAGTGACGGGTTATCACTCACATATAGGCGAGAGGAGGAGGGCAAATTTACGTCCCAACTACCGGTTTTTGTATACATATTTTCCGCCTCCTGCGAAATAAACCGCGGTTCACAGGCAGCGCCTGCGCCGAGGTTTGCTGCGGCAACGTCGCGGTACAAGTACCGATACCATCGATAGTCCGCTGCGTCTTTTACCGGGGTTAATAATGGTGTTGCGTATTTTGTATTCTTGGTATAGTTCTGCCAGTAACTTGCTACGTATGCTATAGCAGGAAAAAGCTCAACCGTTGGTTCACTCCAGCCCCATAAATAGGAAACATTATTGCCGCCAGAACTTTGGGGGATAAAATCATCTAAAATCCGTCTGCATGTCGAGCTTAAGCCAGGTATGTATCCCGGAACATAAGCCGTATTATCCAATTTACCTTTCAGAAGATCGTCTGCCGTCTGACTCCGAATACGGATCCCGCGAACGAAAATATTCGTCGTAGCCTTTGCTGTAAGCGTTACGATAAGTTTCCATCCTGCTGACGGCGCTGTTGACATATCGAATGTTTGAGACTCGACTGCATAGGCAGAAGACGTGAGATTACTATGTCCGATAAAAGTTTTGTCGGGAAAATTCAGCATACTTGGATATTCAAAATTATCACCCTTTACTGTATGGTCAACGGAATAATATGTTGTGACTGCTGATGACGAAGGGTGAACTGGTGAAGGTGTGCTTATGCTACCTCCACTTGCATTTAGAAATGCAAATGTTAAATCATAATCAGAGCTTCCGGTCGTAGCCCCTTGAAAACTATAAATAAAATCGCAGACAAATTTTGTATCTTTGACCGGGACCATTGTTCCACTATTATTGGTGCAAAGATAGCCCGCATTGTTTGTTGATGTAGTGCAATCTAATTCGAATTGAAGGACATCAACGGGTGTTGATGGTGTCGCCGAGGTTGGCGGGGTGATCTTCCACTCTGTAACGATGCCACCTACATTTATGTTTACTCCATAGTCCAGGGCTGCTTTCCAAATTGCTGTATTATTCTGATCCCTTGTTTCGACAGCAAAATTTGAATGATTGGATATGTTATTTGTCGCCAAAAAATATCGGACTTCGGGAGCATAGCTTCCCTGCCTTCCAATACCGGTAATATTATTAATGCCAATATAATAATTATCTGTGGTTACACCCGCAGAAGCACCATAGTACGTTGTCATGCCGGGGCGCATGTGGGAGGCAGTGTATAACTGGTTGTTATCGGTTAATCCTCGTATATACCATATTGAATTCAGGCCGGCATTCGACAACTGGGTCAAGAAGTCAAGGTATGGACCGCCTGTACCATTGCATGTCAGGTAGCCTAAATCCAATCCAAAATCGGCGCCGCCAATCGGAAAAACGCTGGCAGCTATCTTCGGAACCGGAGTCGGCGTCGTCGAGCATTGTGCAGAAAGAGCATTGATCGCTAAGTGCTGAGCGCCGAGTAAGAGAGCAACGAGTATTGTGATGTTTTTGATTGTGGGTTTCATATTCTTTTTGTTTGTAAATGGATGAAAAAAGTTGTAGTGAGTATTCAGTGGCGCCAGATGCAATTTTTCTTCCGGTTTACTGTCACCTGTCAAATGCTCACTGTTTTTTACTGCATAATTAAAATTGTTTTGTTCAAGACTCCTCCGCTGCCAGATAACTCAAGAACATATGCTCCGCTTGCAAGCGAAGGCAGAATAAATGAAATCACCTGTTCTCCGATTTGTACATGCATTCGTTCTGAAAATACCGTCCGACCCAAAAGATCATATAGTCGGACTTCGATTTCTTCGTCTTTGTTCCAAGTAAAATCTACTCTTCCTTTTCTACCCATGGGATTTGGTGAAATGATAAAATTGGTAGCTGTCAAAACTTGTTTCACTGTACCCCACTGCGAATTCAACTTTGTCGGGATTTTATTCGAGCCGTGAATTAAACCGAGCATCCCGGGATCGGCTGGCGAGTTTATATACGTAAGTCCATCTAAAAGATCGGGTATTTGATCGGCGTCACCTACCAGCGTGTCAGAGAGACCATCGTTCGGTAAAAACATATCGGCTTTATCATCAAGCGCTTTGCCTGTTGCATAGTAAAATTCATAGCCGTAGCCAAGACCATTCTCAGTGATTACCATCAGTGGAAAACCTTTTCCGCTCAGATCACCAGCATGCCCCGATCCGCTAATGCCGATTTCCTGATCTGGGAAACCATTTTTATCTGGGCTGAGAATGTGAAAATCCGGCTGGTTAAGATAGATGCGTTTTGAGCCAAAATCAGGTCCGCCTTTATAAAAAAGCATCGCAGTAGCGAGAATATCATTCAAATTTATCGGGTTGAAATTAAACATGAGATCGACGCTCTTATCCCCCGGTTGCTTCGGGAAAATAGGAAAAAAATCACCAGAGAATGTATAAAGGACAGCAGAATGGTTAGTATCTATTTGCGGATTCTCGAAATGAGATAAGAGTGTATCATACTGAATTTCATACTTAAACCTTTCAAGGGAAAAGGGAGAATCGTTGCGATAATATAGAAAGTTATCGTGGCTGTCAGATATGATCAAATCTGCTCGGCCTGTTCCTCTGAAATCTCCTTCTGCAGGATATAAGAACGTTCGGATATTAGTATATCGAGTTAGGAAAATTGCGCTATCTTCTATTGCTTTTTTCCCTTGAGAGAAAAGCTTCTCGCCTCCTTTATAAAAAAGTATATTGAGAGAATCTTGGGGACCTCCGTCTGAGCCGCATAGAATGTCTTCCACCGTGTCCGACGTAATGTAAGTAGAATATGGAATGGTAAGGCCTCTTGCGTAAGCAACTTGATAACCAGTCTGATCCCTACTGTCATAGAGTTTAGTATATTGGCTCGTGTCATAATTCCCATTATCATCTGCCCAGTAAATTATAGGCGCTCTTCCAGCGTCTGTATTTAAATACAGAATATCCTTATATTTCATTGAGTGAAAATGCCCATATCGCCACTGCCCTCCATATAGTCCAGGAACCGGAGGACCTTCAATATCAGAAAGTTTATGAAGATTGAAGTCATGCCCAGTGGCGAACGTGTTGAGTGAATCAGCATTGCTTTGAAGCCCACTCATCATCATTCTGCCATAGCTCTCTCCTTTTTTCGGACCAATATTTTTCAAGCCCACTCCTATCGGAGCGTTAGAATAATTTCCTACAATGGTATCCACCTCGCCCGGCGTACCGATATGCGGCGCATAGCAATCGGGATCGAAAACATTCGGCGCGTTTGGAACTTGGGCATGGGAGTAGCTCACAGCTAATAGCTGACAGCTGACAGCGACCAGTATGATGAAGATGCGTTTCATGTTCCCTATAAGAACGTTTTGAATTATGGAAAGATACAAACTTTATAAGGATTTCTTTTTAAAGATTTCTCTTTCTAAAAGATTTCTCCTACCGTCGAAATGACATGCTTATTCGAAATAGCAGTGCATTGTTCCTATAGAGACACCGAAGATGGGCAGTTTGTTGCACGAGAAATTTCTGGGTATGAATTTGTGACCTACCTCACCCCAACCCTCTCCTTGGAAAGGAGAGGGAATTTTTGGGAAGGAGAGGGAGTGCTTATGGGGCTTATTCGAATTGCAAAATTGTGGATAACTATGATAAACTTACTGCGCCTTACGTCGTTATAATTAAGAAGAAAGGAACAAACGTTATTATGTACACGCCTGAAATAAAAGAGAAATTCGTTGGATTGCGGGCACAAGGGCATACATTCGATGCTATATCGGAGCAGCTTGGAGTCGGCAGGCAAACGCTTATATCCTGGAGCAAGGAACACCGGGTCGAGATCGAGAACCAGAGGGAGTTGGAATCGGAGGCGCACCGGGATAAATACTTTGCCAATCACCAAAAGCGTATCGAAGTTATTGGTACGAAATTTGCGCAGCTTTTGGAACGCGCCGATCGTCAGCTTGCCGATAAGTACGAGAACATATCGCCCGAGCGAACATTGAATCTGCTTTTGAAATACGGAAGGTTTCTCCGCGCAGAGGAACGCGCATTATATTTCAAGTCAACGAAAAAGAGTATAAGTTCGGAAGAAGAAGATATCGATGATTAAAAAGTTAAGTCATTATAAATCAAGGAGCGGACTGTACTAAAACTATACTTTTTAAGATATTTCCCATCAAACATTCTATCTTATGTTTGTAGATTTTAGATTGCCACGGCCGGCTGAAGCCGGTCTCGCTAGTGACACCCTTGGCAATACCAGCCTTTTGGCATCGCTGAAACGAACTTTTTTTTTCTGCGTTAAATGGTTAGATTAATACAATTCGTGAGCAAAACGCAGATCGGTTTTACTAAAGTACTTCGGAGGAATATCCTCCTAATTCCGGTAATTCTTTTTTCGGTGATAGCGGTATCCTGTTCGCTATTTCATAATTTTACTACCTATTTTAATGTCGTCTACCTTGCGCAGCAGCATCTGAATATCTATGAAGAAGGTCTGCTAACGGCGCAGACCGCTTCGAGCGGGGCTGCGGCGGCGATAACGACGCACCAGTGGCTCGACGAAGAATATCTGGCAAGGCAATTATACAGGAGTAAAACAGGTGTTGCCATGCCGTATGCACTGCTAACCAAAAATTCTGCAGGGGCATCATCATCGAGTAAAACTGTCACTTCGGTTCATCTGGATTCGGCGATTATTCTCGGATCGAAAGTCCTTGCTGATAAAAAAGAAACTAAATATGTCGAGGACGCGCTCTTTATCGTCGGAAAAGCGCAATATTATAAAGGAGATTTTTCCGGAGCAAAACGAAAATTTAATGAACTTCTTTTCCGCTATCCCGATACTAAATATGGCACAGAAGTCGGAATGCTGATGATGCGTTCGTTGATGTCTTCGAACGAATTCGATACAGCCGCCACAGCACTGGGAAAAGTACTGAAGAAGGCGGAAGGTACTGGAAACACCGCGCAAATTTCGGAGGGGCAGAAAGCGTATGCCGAACTTATCCTTGCCTCTTCTCCCGATAGTCTCAGCGCCGCGGCAGAGCATTTGCGGCTTGCCGAGCAAGGTCTTTCGGCTGATGCCGCATCGCGTCTATCATACGAGCGAGGAACGCTATACTTTCTGGATGGAAAATGGTTCGAGGCGGAAACCGCATTTCGTGAGACTATAGACCGGACGCCTGACGCTGCACTGCAAGGGGAGGCAATGGTTGCTTTAGCTGAAGCAATGCGCAGGGAGAAAAAATATTCCGATGCAAAACAAATGCTGCAAGGTGTTTTGCAAAAAGCTCGGTTTGCCAATTCCCATCCTCCGGCTCAATATGAATATGCATATACGGTAGATCTTGAAGCTCGCGATGCAGTCGGCGGCGATTTAAAATCTTCGACCTATCAAACGGATTATTATCCTGCTGTAAAAGGCACGTATTTCATTCTTGATACACTGTACCGTACGGTTAGTCAGGCAATTATGGCGCGGTCGCGGTTCCGGCAGGCGGAAATTTTCCGGGGAATGGGGCTCTATGACTCGGCCGCTCATATAGCGAATATCATTCTTGGAACGAAAGATTTTTCGACGAGTGAAATGAATGATTACGTGAACGACCGGATTCGTGCTCTCACCCGTTTTGCCGAATGGAAATACCAGCTCCAAAGAATTGATACGATCGAACACATCTTGACAAAAATGCGCCGCCCAACTTCGACAATGGCTGAAGGAGTGAGCAAGGAACTGAGATCGGAAGCAGAGCAAAAAGTATTAGGTAATCGCTGGACCGCCGATAAGACTCCGACTCTTACCGCTGAAGAAGAAAAATTGGTAGTACAATATGAAGAGAAAATCCGCAGAGAAAAAGCTGTCGCAAATATCAGCGCTTTCAGTATAGATTTTTCGGACACGGCAAAATATATCGATAGCGTTCATTTTATCGGCGCTCATGCGCATTTCGAACTTGGAAGAGCCTATGAGAATTTTGTCGAATATCCCTCGGCAATATCGGAATACCAGCTATCGCTGGGATATAATTTTAACCACCCTGATACGGCGATCAATAATTTCAGAGCACAAGTGCTTTTTGCATGGGTAGAACTCGATCACCAGTTGGGTGATGCGACTCAGCGGGATTCGCTTATCGGGATATTGACAAAAAATTATGGAGAGACGGTATATGCCCAGCAAGCCGGGAAGGAATATGCTGGCATCCGCGACAAAGATTCGCCCGGTGAAGTTGCGTTCCGCAGCGCCTATGCAACTTTGAAATCGTCGGGTCTCGAAGCATCGAAACCGGCATTTCTTACGATTGTGAATGATCATAAGCATGAAGATGTTGCTGCGCGCTCACTATATACGATAGGCACATGGTATGAAGATAAGCCGAGGTATGATAGCGCTGTCTTTTATTACCGCCGCGTAGTTACCGAATATCCGTATTCGAAATATGCAGAGTATCTGAAGCCAAGAATACAGTATGCTCTTCGGGACACTGCGCCAAAGTCTGCGCCGCATGTCGATAATACTATCACTACAAACGCGGCGACATCTCAATCGCAGCCCGCGATGCAGAATATGCGCACATTACAAGACACCGTAAAAAATAATAACCAGAAAATTCAGAATCTGCCAGTTAATACACCGACACCGCCCCATAAAAAATGACGGAAACGAGGAGATATTCACACATAGAAAAATCGAAGGTTTTATCGAGAAGGGAAATAACTCGGGGGTTAGTCGTTCTCAAATTTGAAAATAGTTTTGTAGCGCGCAATACGCTGCCCGGGCAATTCGTGAATGTCCTTCCGAAAATCGGCTTTTCCGTTCCATTATTGCGCCGCCCGTTCAGCATCTATAATACCAGCGGCGATACCGCAGAGATCATCATTCAGGATCACGGACGCGGAACGAATATTCTTGCCGGAACGCGAGCGGGGGAGTATCTCGATATTTTAGGACCTCTCGGTAATTCCTGGAATATCCAAAGTGGGAATTATGAAACGTCAATTCTTGTCATTGGCGGAGTTGGTGTTGCATCGATGCCGCTCCTTACAAAATATTTTCAAAAGAATGGATTGGATTTTGCAACATACTATGGAGCGCGCAATAACGCACTTTTCGCGGATGAATATTTGAGTAACATCGAATATTCGACCGACGATGGCTCGAAAGGATTTCACGGATCGGTTATTGAGAACTTGAGGAAAGATCTTCTTTACGAAAAATATTCTAAGCCGAAATTATTTGTATGCGGACCTACAGGCATGATGCGCGCGGCAATTAAACTCGCTGATGATTTCGATATTCCCTGTGAAGTAAGTTTGGAAACGGAAATGGCATGCGGGATAGGAATCTGCCAGGGATGCCCGATCGAAACGAGTTCATCGGAAGCTGAAACTACCGGAAGAAAATTTCATCTGGTCTGCACACACGGACCTTCTTTCGAACAGGAGGCAATAGTATTATGAGTATGCCCGATATGCGCATATCTATCGGCGAAGTGGAATTCAAAAACCCAATTCTTGTCGCAAGCGGAACCTTCGGCTATGGTTCGGAAGCAAAAGATTTTTGCGATATTTCCGGGCTTGGCGGAATCGTTACTAAATCCGTAAGCTGGAAACCGCGCCCAGGCAATTATCCGCGCCGGATCGTCGAGACGCCTTCGGGCATGCTTAATTCTATTGGCTTGGCAAATGTTGGAGTACATGTTTTCGTAAACGAGAAACTTCCGTATCTGGCAGATTTCGATACGAAAATTATTGCCAATATCGCCGCTTCGAGCATGGAGGAATATGCCGGAGTGCTGGAGCATATCGAGGCT
>Ga0207100_1017_pt3 | contig 45446 bp, 41 predicted proteins | sample Alteio_BWMinHeat_82_FD_153520 | JGI IMG/M metagenome (GOLD analysis project Ga0207100, IMG submission 153520) | Enriched cells from forest soil in Barre Woods Harvard Forest LTER site, Petersham, Massachusetts, United States -... | ecosystem: Environmental > Terrestrial > Soil > Temperate forest >...
GTAAAACATATGGCAGCAGGCGCAGGGCAATCCGACGGCGGGCGCGACGAGCAACGTCATCGGCGACAATGACTGGGGCAGACAATTTGTTTCTGCGAGGATCAGACTCGCGGACAGAGCACGCGACCCGAGAATCACACGATTATATATCGGGTCCGGCGCGCCGCATGTCGTTCCGATCCGCACTTCTCTCATCGCATTTAGGGAGTTTTCACCGCCACCGTTCCTGTCAGTTCAATCTGGGCAGCGGACCGCGCCACGTACACATCGAAATCGCCGGGTTCAACCTTCCAGTCGTGCTTTTTGACGTCATAGTACGCGAAGGCCCGGCGGTCCAGTTTCATCGTAACTTGCCGGGTCTCGCCCGGAGCCAGGCTGACTTTGGTGAATCCCTTCAGTTCTTTCTTGGGACGGGGAAGGCTGGAATGGCGGTCGGCCATGTAAACCTGTGCGACCTCTGCGCCGGGACGGCTTCCGGTATTGGTGACTTCGAAGTGCACCTCGGCAGGCTGGTCCGCGGATGGCGGAGTAACGCTGAGATTCTTGTAGGCAAAGGTCGTGTAGGAAAGACCATACCCAAACGGAAAAAGCGGTTTCACTCCCGACTTGTCATAGCCCCGGTAGCCGACGAACACACCCTCGGTGTAGGTAACCTTTTTGTCTCCACTCTTTGGATAGTAGGTATCATGCGCCGGATTCTCTTCCCAGCGGCGGTCGAAAGTCATGGGCAACCTGCCCGACGGGCTGAAGTCCCCAAATAAAAGTTGAGCCAGGGCGGTGCCACCTTCCTGTCCCGGATACCACGCCTCAAATATTCCGGGGACGTGGTCTACCCACGCGTTCATGTCCACGCCGCCGCCTGAAGTCACGACCACAACCGTGTTCTTGTTGATGGCGGAAACTTGGTTAATAAGGTCGTCCTGGCCCGGGGGCAGGACGAACATCCGGTCTGCGCTTTCCCCTTCGATGGACTGGTCGAAACCCACTGCTACCACTACCGCATCGGCATGTGAGGCTATTGCCTTGGCTTCGGCGCTGACCAGGTCCTCGGGCCGGACAATGCCAAAGGTCAGTTTCTGCTTGCCCCAACCTTTTTTCACAAAGTACTCGAGATTGATCTGGTGTGGACCGGCCGGCAGCGAAATCTTGAGCTGACTCAGAAACGCATACGCCTCTGTCCAGTCGTCAATCACCAGTTTCTTGTCGACGGACAGCCGGTAACCGCCGTTCTCGCCCGGACCTTGAACGAAGGCCAGGTACTCGCCCGGAGTGGGCGGCGTGAAGTAGCCTGACCAACGAATCGACACGTCATTCGCGGCCATGCCTCCCGTGGCTGCAGGATCGTAGCTTGCCTTCTTGTCCACGCGCGCGATACCCGGATTGCCCGAAAGGCTAGCGTTGTCGAAGAACTCAGCATTCAAACCAGCTTGGCCGCCGCTGGCTTCGGTGGTGAACTTGGTCAGGCCCGCCATTTCATCCAAAGTCGGGACCCCGACCGCGTAGTAAACCTTCGCGCCCGCGCCCAGATAGTTGGCTATCCCCTCCAGGAAGCTGACGGAGGCAAATGGCTGGACTGCGCCGCTACCGCCACCCACGGGTTGCGCGGGGTAGGCATCCGGGCCAATTACGGCGATGGACTTGATCTTTCCCTTATCCAAGGGCAACAGGTTGCCGTCATTCTTCAGCAGAACCATACCCGATCGTGCACCCTCGAGCGCTACCTGATCTCCGTCCGCACTGAGGCGGGAAATGGACGTCTCCGTCTGGTCCCGATCCAGCCAGCCAAAGCGAATCGCGAGTCTCAGGATGCGGCGCACCTTTTCGTCGATGGTCGCCTCGCTGACTTTACCTGCGCGGATGGCGGGCAACAGCAGGGCGCGATTCATGAACTTTCCCGATGGCATCTCCAGGTCGAGTCCGCCGTTTGCCGCTCCCACAGCATCGTAGGTGGCATCCCAGTCGGACATCATGATTCCGTTGAAACCCCACTCGGTCCTGGCGAGATCTGTGTTGAGAGATCCGTTCTGGGTGAGATGCAGGCCATTGGTGAGGTTGTAAGAATCCATCACCGATCCCACATTGGCTTCTTTCACCGCGGCCTCGAACGCGGGCAGATAGATTTCGCGCATGGTGCGTTCGTCAATAATGGAGTCCGAGTTGTGACGGTCGAACTCGGAATTGTTTCCCATGAAGTGCTTGACCGTGGAACTGACTCCCTGGCTCTGTACTCCTTCTATATAAGCGACCGCGGTGCGGGCCGCGAGAAAAGGATCTTCGCCAAAGTACTCAAAATTCCTGCCATTCAGGGGCGAGCGATAAATGTTCACTCCCGGTCCGAGCATGAAATGCACGCCCCGGGCCCGGGCGTCCTTCCCGACGATGGTCCCCATACGCAGAGCCAGTTCCGGATCCCAGGCCGCCGCCATTCCCACGCCCCCAAAGGCTGTGGACGGCCCGTAATTTCGGACTCCAATCGGCCCATCCGACATCTTCAGCCGGGGGAAATGAATGTGAGGGATTTCACGGATGTAGAAATCATCGACGCCGCCGATCAGGTCGACCTTCTCTTCCAGAGAAAGCTGCTTGAGCAGCGAGTCGACGCGGGCTTCAACGTCCGGCTGAGATGGTTGCGCCGTCTGGCCCAGCGCGGGCAGAACGAAGAGTAGAAGAACGGCCCCAATCCATTGGGCTTTAATCCGTTGGATCTTGCGCATGATGCCAACCTCCGCGTTAGCAGTTCTCACCGTTGCACTCTTCCCGAGCCGTCGCCTTTGAGCAGGGCGTTCACTTCGTCCGCGGTGGAGCGGCTGAAGTCCCCTTGCTGGGAGTGTTTGAGGCAGCTCGTGGCGACGGCAAACTCAAGCGCCTCCTGATGTGTGGGCAGCACCTGAAAGCCGTAGATCAGGCCCGCAGCGAAGGAGTCGCCCGAGCCCACCCGGTCCACGATGTGAGTGATTTCGTAGGACCGGCTAAGGCTGAACTTCTGCCTGTCGTTGATACAGGCAGACCAGCCGTTGTGCGATGCGCTCTTCGATTCCCGCAAGGTGATGGCGATCGCCTTCAGGTTCGGATACTCGGCCAGGACCTTCGCGGTCAGCTTTTCGTATTGTGCGCGATCGAGCTTGCCCGAGTGAACGTCGACTTCGGCCTCGATGCCTAGCGCCATCTGTACATCTTCTTCGTTGGCGATGGCGACATCTATATTCTTTATCAACTCGCGCATGACTTCCGCAGCGGGTTTCCCCCACTTCCAGAGATTCTTGCGATAGTTCAAATCACATGACACCGTGATGCCCTTGGCCCGCGCCGTCTTCACTGCCTCGTGCGCCAAGCCGGCAGCGGAACCGCTGATGGCCGGAGTAATGCCGGTCACGTGGAACCAGCCCGAACCTTCCAATGCGCAATCCCAGTCGATGGCACCCGCGTTGGCCAGCGCGATGGCGCTGTTCTCGCGATCGTAGACGACCTTTGAGGGACGCTGATTAGCGCCGGCCTCGACATAATAGACGCCCATCCGTCCTTTGCCGCGCACGATCCTGGAGGTGTCCACGCCGAAGCGGCGCAGTTCACCTACCACGGCATCGGCCACCGGGTTTTTCTCGGGCAAAACGGTCACGAAAGCTGCCGGCAGGCCCAACTGCGCGAGCGCGACCGATACGTTGGCCTCGCCGCCTCCAAAAGTTGCCACGAACTGTCCGGTCTGAAGAATTCGTTCGAAGCCCGGCGGTGCAAGCCTCAACATGATTTCGCCAAAGGTTACGGTCGTCTTTGCCATGTCCCTGTATTCGGCCCCTTGTATTTGCGATTAACGATGCTTCTTTTCCTTGCCTGCAACCAGTTCGGCACCCAGCGTGGCCAGAACGACGTCCTCACTCGACGAAAGGCCGCTGACGGCCACAGCGCCGACTACCTGGCCGTCTCTCCACACCGGAAGTCCGCCACCCCATCCTACAAACTTGGGATCGCCGTAGTACGCGATATCGTGGCCCTTCTCCGGGTGCCGGGCCCGATCTCCGATATCCTGGGTCGACTTGCGTTCTCGCGCGGCGGTCCAAGCCTTGTTGGCAGCGATGCGGATGGAGGAGACCGGGGCGCCGTCCATGCGGGCAAAGGCGATCAGCTCGCCGTGGGAGTCGGCCACGGCAATGACGGCAGCCTTCTTCTGATGCAACGCCTTTTCCACAATCCGGTCGATGATCTGTTGGGCTTCGGAATAATCGATGGTCTGGGTGGTTTTCATTGGCCCCTTCCACGTAGGCGAGCAAACGAGCGGAATGGATTGTAAATCAGTCGCGCGAAAGGCACACAGCGGAATTCAGTGTCGCCGTCGGGAAGGGAGAGAGTGGCTTTGGCAAAAAAAACCGGACCAGGCAGGAATGCCCGGTCCGGGATAATCCAAGGTTAGAACTCGAACTTCAGCGCGAACTGGATCAGGCGCGCCTGAGCGTTGCCGATTGTACTGGTCACATGTCCGAAGTTGGGGTTGTTCGCGGTGCAGCAGCTGGTATTTGGCGGCCCGAACTGAGGATGGTTAAAGAGGTTGAAAAACTCAGTGCGGAATTCGATGTTGCCCCATTCGCCGATGGCAGTCTTCTTGAAAACTGCCCAGTCGAAGTTGGTGATGCCCTGCTGTCGCAGAGTTGCATCCACGCGAGGCTCGCTGCCGAAGCTCCAGGCCGCCGGCTCGACGAAACAGCTCGTGTTGAACCAACCGCCCAGTTTGGACGTGGGACTTCCGGACACTGACGTTTTGCAACCCGGTGTAACGTCAGGCCTGAGAGTTCCAATACCGAGGCCCGCACCTGAAAGTTGATTCCCTTGACCAGCTTTGATTTTCAGCGGGAACCCGCGCTGGAACGTGGTTATGCCATCAATCCCCCACCCGGAAACCACCCTACCGGTAACACCGCTCACTCCGCTCAGAAACTTCTTGCCCCGACCAAAAGGCAAGTCAAGTACATAACTGATGACCAAGCGTTGTGAAACGTCTTGCGACGAGAGCGAACGTTCGCCCGCCAGATTGTTCCAATTCTGAATATCGCCTGTGCCGCCTGACGTGCCGCCCTCTAACCAGGAGGTTAGGGTGTCGGTGTTGGAGAGCAGCTTAGCGTTGGTATAGGCGACCAGCATGGTGCCGCCTCCTTGGAAGCGCTTCGTGACCGTGGCCTGCAGCGAGTTGTAGGAGCTGCCGCAACAGCCAAAGCCGTTGAATTGCAACCCCGAATATTGTGGGAAAGGTCGGTCGAGCTGACCGTTAGTGAGCTTTCCTGGCTGCAAGTTGCCCGGGAGATTGATGCTAAACGGGTACGTCGGCGCCAGTTGAGCAATCGTAACAGGCTGTGAGTTTGCAAACTGCTGTTGCGCCTGGTTAATAAAGCTATCCGGTATCTGGTTCACGTTGGTATTGAACTGTTCCAAATGCACACCATGCGAACCCGCATAGGCCACATCGGCGAAGAAGCCACCGGGCAACTCGCGCTGGATACCAAAATTCCACTGTTCAACGTAACCGTACTTTTGCTTGGTGTAGGCAGTCGCGTTCAGAGGTTGTTGATTGAGGCCGTACACGGACACATTGGGTTGAGGGTTGCGGCCAGCCACTGGAACCAAGTTGTTCGCGCCGGTTGGCGCAGTATTGAACGGTCCCTGACCGAGACAGACGAAGTTGGCGGCACCACCCGGCGGGCTCAAAGTGCAGGTGTTTTGATTCAAGGTGGCCGCCGGAGTCAGGCCTTTGTCGTTGCTGGCAAAGAACGGCGACGCTGCGCTGCTCACCGGGTCAATGTAGGGGGTTCGTCCCGAACGAGACGTAGTTCGGAATGAAGAATATTCCATAGCCACCCCGAACCACCGTCTTCTGATCCCAGCTGTAAGCGAACCCGAGTCGTGGCGAGAATTCCTTCTTGGAGAGCGGCAGGTTGTTCCTCGTGTCGTTCACGCCCGTCTTAACCAGGAAGAGGTCTCCGGGACACGCACTGCCCGCCGTGCCGCTGCAACCGGTAACTGACGAGTTGGCGACGCCTGGATTAAAGTAGGTCATCCGATCAAAGCGTTCTGACCACGGACCCTGGAGTTCGTAGCGCAGCCCAACATTCAGAGTCAACTTGCTGGTGGGGTGGTAGTTGTCGCCAAAATAGAAGGCCCGGTAGGTTTGCTTTCCTGAAACCGGACCTGAAATGGTCAGTGAGCCGTTAGTCTGGTTGCCGAACGCAGCCCCCGCTCCCAAGCCATACCCCAATAGGTAATCAGCAAAGTCGATTCCACCAGTGGCGCCTGTAGCGTTTTGCGCCAAGCTCTGCGTCCACGATCCGTTAAATGAGATGAGGCCTCCTCCGGTGTTGGTCTGCAGATAGTTGTCATAGCCTTCTTCAAGCTGACCACCCCAGACGAAGGTGTGGCGCCCGCGAATCATCGTGATCTGCGGAGAGAAGTTCCACTGGGTATTGAAATCGTTGATCGAGCTCTGCCCCTGGCTGCAGGTGATGTTCGTGTCGCTGACACCAAAGCACGGCGTCAGAGGTGTACGCTCGGTGTCCGGTACCAGAGCGTTATAGGCCGCTGGCCACCCTTCTTGGGTCATGTCGAAAGCCGAGTTGATGGGCAAGCGCAGGTAGTGGAACCGGCTGATGCTGATATTGAAATCAGCTATGGTCGTTGGACTAAAGGTGTGGGTGTAGCCGATAGCAAGGCTCTTGCTACGAGTATTCTCAGCGCAGCGATCCTTGCAGAGGCCTGTGCCAAATGGATCCTGTGCCAGGCTTAACAGCTTCCAGTATGAAAAGCGCCCGAATACACGGTTGCTGGCGTTAATGTTCTGGTCCACGCGGGCGACGTATTCATCCACGTTCCCGCCAGTGCTGGCGGCCTTAATGAAATTATTCGTCAAAGCCGTGGGGTTCGTCGGCAGCGGAATGAACTTCAGCAAAAACTGGGACGTCGGATTGATGCGACCCGCCGGAATGACGTTCCCCGCAAAGGCAGTGCGTTTGTTGTCGGTAGTGAGAGGGTCGGGATTAACCGTGAGCGGATCAAAGATGGTGGGGACACCCGCAGCGGAGAAGTCACCGGTTCGTTCCGCGGCCGTCGGCACCGTAGTCGTAAAGACCGTGCCTGACCGCAGGCGGTACGCTTCCCAACTGAAGAAGAAGAAAGTCTTATCTTTGATCACAGGACCGCCAAAGGTGGCTCCGTACTGGTTCTGAGTGAATGGTGGCGGCTCGTTCTTGATGCCAGCCGCGATCTGAGACCCCTTCAGGAAATATTCGTTGGAGTTGAAAACCTTATTGCGTAGGTACTCATACGCTGACCCGTGAAACTTGTTGGTTCCCGACTTCGTGCTCAAGTTGATGACACCGCCGGAGAACTTGCCCCATTCCGGACCAAGGTTGTTGTATTGCACCTTAAATTCCGAGACCGAGTCCTGGGTTGGGGTCAACAGCGGAAGGTTTATGTAGCCAATGTTGAGCGGCTGGCCATCCAGATATTCCGCGCTCTGGTTGGCGAAAGAGCCGCCAATCTGATAGTTGGCAAAATCAAATGGGTTCTTGCCCACCGGCGAGCCGGTAGTATTTCCCTGCGGAATCACCGAAGGAGCGACGGCAGCCAGGCTGTATATGTTGCGTCCGTTCAGGGGCAGTTCGTTGGCCTTGCGCTGCTCGACCACCTGACCGAGAGACGATGTTTCCGATTGCAGAAGGGGCGTTTCAGAAGTTACTTCAACCGTCTCCGTGGCTTGGCCGATGGGTAGCGCTACATCGATCTTCGAGCTCTGCTGCACTTGCACCACGACCGGCTCTTGCGTGATCCGCTTGAAGCCTTGCTTCTCAACTTCAATCCGGTAATTTCCCGGGATCAGGTTCACGAAAGAATAAAGGCCATCAGATCCCGTCGGCTGGACGCGCTTTTCCGCCGTACCCAAGTTGGTCAACGTGACCCGGGCATCGCCGATGGCGGCCCCGGAAGGATCTGTGATCAAGCCTGTGATCGAGCCGTAGGTTGATTGTCCTTGAACGAAGATGCAGGTTGAGAACGCAACCACTAAGGAGAGAAGCAGCGAAAACGCTCTTCGAGAAATCATTAACCCACCCCCACACGAAGTGCACAGAATTAAGAACCCTGTGGTGATCCGACCGTCTTGGGTCGGATTCTGGCCGACTATGATGCTCCACGCGTTTTGTCATACCCGATAGAACGTTGTCAAGAACAAATCAAGACTTAAATACAAGTAAGCGATTACCTAAAGCTGAATCTAACGGTTTTCAGTCACCCGAACACAATGGAACTGGGTGCGTCTTATCTAATATTCGTAAGGTTTGTCGCGCTTTTAACCTCGGTTTACTCCGTTCGCCATGCGCGCTTCACTGTTTCGGCGGTGTGCAATCGTCGGTTGGGCACGATATGCTAACTGGGAAGGTTCCGACGAAACCATTGTCATGCTGCGCATCGCGTGTATTCCCATTCTGGTCTGCTGCATGGCGGTGGTGCCGGTATCGCTGTTTGAAACCAAGGCGCCACGCGGGCTCGATTTCATCCTGCAAAATTCACCCACGCCGCAGAAGTATCTGATAGAAACCATGCCCGGCGGGGTCGCGCTGTTCGACTACAACAACGATGGATTGCTCGATATTTTTCTGGTCAACGGCGGGCGCGTAACCAGCCCGATGGCTCTGCCGGAGAATTTCGATCGCAAGAACCCGCGCTACTGGAACCGCCTGTACCAGCAAAATAAAGACGGCAGTTTTACCGACGTCACTGAGAAAGCGGGCTTGGCCAATGCCGGCGACGGTAACTACGGTATGGGCGTGGCTGCTGGCGACTACGACAATGACGGCTTCCCCGATCTATATGTGACCAGTTACGGAAAAAATGTCCTCTATCACAACAATGGCGACGGCACTTTTACGGACGTGACCGCAAAGGCGGGTGTCGCGGCCGGCGGTTGGTCGGTTTCAGCAGGCTTCTTCGATTACGACAACGATGGCAAGCTCGACTTGTTCGTCACTCGTTACATGGAGTGGGACACCAAGCACAGCAAGACCTGCGGGGGGGAGTGGCACACTTACTGTCCGCCGGAAGAATTTCCTGGCACCACCAGCATTCTTTATCACAACAACGGCGACGGGACTTTCACCGATGTCAGCCAGAAGTCGGGGATTGCCGCCAAGAAGGGCCGGGCGCTGGGCGTGGCTTTCGCCGACTACGACGACGACGGCTTCACTGATATATTCGTCGCCAACGATGGCATGCAGCAGTATCTGTACCACAACAATCGCGACGGCACGTTTACCGAACGGGCGTTTGAAGCGGGCGCAGCGCTGTCAGAGGACGGGCGTCGGTTGTCCGGCATGGGAGTGGTTTTGCAAGACTATGACAACGACGGCCGGCCCGACGTGATTGTCACTGAACTTCCCCGCGAGATCTATGGCGTTTACCATAACGAGGGCAATGGCACCTTCAGCTACGGCAGTCTCGTGACCGGTCTCGGTGTGCTCTCGAGTGGAAGCTCGGGCTGGGGGGTCGGGCTGGAGGATTTTGGCAACGATGGCTGGAAGGACCTCTTTGTTGCGCAGGGCCACGTTCTGGACAACGTTGAGCAGATCGATCCTTCACTCCACTATTGGGAGCTGCCCCTGTTGGCGATGAATCATAACGGGCGATTCGAACGCGTCGATTCCGGCAGCACCTCTCCCGCAGCGGGCCGCGGAGCGGCCTTTGGCGACCTGAACAATGACGGATGGCAAGACGTTGTAATGACAGTTCTGGGTGGTCCTCCCCAGGTCTTTTTCAACCGCGGAGGAAAACAACACTGGCTGGTCATCTCGCTGCGCGGCACACGCAGTAATCGGGACGGCTTCGGGGCGCGCGTCCGGGTGAACGGACAGACCCGATTCGCTACCTCCGCCGGAAGTTATCTTTCATCCAGCGACAAACGACTGCACTTCGGATTGGGAGCGACCGAGACCGCGAAAGTAGAAATCACATGGCCTTCGGGAACGCGTCAGATATTGACTGACGTTCGCGCCGACCAATTTTTGGAAGTCCGTGAACCGGAGAAACCTTGATCCGAATCCTGTTGATGTTTTGGCTGGCGTGGCAGACAGTCTCGCCCGAAGCTCTACAGCATTTGCAGGCGGGCGCGGAGGCTGAGAAGCAGCGGCACTTCGATGTTGCCATCGCCGAATTCAAGAAAGCTACCGAACTCGCGCCCACGCAGGCGGAAGCTTTCGTAAATCTGGGCCAGGCCTACATGGAAAATCAGGACTATGGCGCCGCCATCGCGCCCCTCAAACACGCTCTCACGCTGTCTCCAGACCTGGCGGCAGCGCACCAGTTGCTGGGATACGCTCTGCTGGCCCAGGGCTATAACGCAGAGTCGATCCCCCATCTGGAGAAGGCCCAGGACCGGGCGGCGTTGGGAATCGCGCAAATCGGAACCGGACAATTGCCGCAAGCGGTGGAAAATCTCCAGGCCGCGCTGGTGCAGCACCCAAACGATCCGGACTTGCTTTACTATCTCGGTCGCGCCAGCGGATTGCTTTCGAAGCAGGCGATTGACACGCTTCAAGGGGCGTATCCCGATTCGGCGCGCGCCCACCAGGCGTTGGCGGAAAACTATTATGTGCTACGGCAAATGCCCCAGGCCGAAAAAGAGTTTCTCGAAGCATTGCGGCTTCGGCCTGACATCCCGGAGCTACATCTGGAACTCGGGCTAGTTTATGCCGGTTCGACGCAGTGGCCCAAAGCCGAACAACAATTTCGCGCCCAGAGCAAACTGCAACCAGGAAATGCCGAAGGCGCCTATCGCCTGGGCACGGCTCTTTTGCAGCAGGGCAAAGCCGGCGAAGCCAGAATAGAATTGCAACGCGCTGATCGTTTGCAGCCGGAAATGCCGGAAACCTTGTACTCTCTGGGCAAGGCCGCGGCGCTTGCCGGAGACCCGGCGGCCGCCGAAAAGGCGTGGACAAAATTGCTTACCATCGAGAAGGGTTCAAGCCTGGCCGCGCAAACGCACTTCGCCCTGGCAGGTCTCTATCGCAAACAGGGGAAGACGGCGGACGCGGAGCGCGAAACGCGGGAGTTCCAGAGGTTACAGAGTCCCGCGGCTCAACCAGATAGGGCACAATAGTTCTGGAGGTCGAAAACCAACTCTAACTATGCACAAACTCAAAGTCCTGGGAAGAGTAATTGAATCTGGACTGGTCGCCATCGTACGAACCAATAGCGAGGAGCAGGCCACGCGGATCGCGCAGGCCTGTGCTCGCGGAGGCGCGGCAGCGATTGAGATCACCTTTACGGTTCCGGGTGCGGCCGCCGTGATTGAGCGCCTTGCCAAAGAATACAAGTCAGGAGAAATTCTGATTGGCGCCGGAACGGTCCTCGATCCGGAGACAGCTCGCATCGCCATTCTGGCCGGGGCCCAGTACATCGTCAGTCCGTCGGTGAGCGTTGAGACCGCGCGCCTGTGCAATCGTTATCAAATACCTTACATGCCGGGCGCGGGGACCATGCGCGAGATCGTCGAGGCGATGGAATGCGGCGCTGACATCGTGAAATTGTTCCCCGGCGAAACTCTAGGACCAGCGTTCGTAAAGGCGGTGAAAGGGCCATTGCCACAGGCTTCCCTGATGCCGACCGGGGGCGTAAGCGTCGACAACGTTGCGGACTGGATCAAAGCCGGGGCCGTAGCCGTCGGCGTGGGCGGCAGCCTCACCGCGGGCGCGGACAAAGGCAACCTGCAGCTGGTCACTGACACGGCTAAACAGTTTGTGGAGAAGATTCGACTCGCGCGCGGAAAGTAGCCGCTCTACCCGAAGCCTCCAATGCCCGTTTTCAAATAAATATGAAGCCCTGGAAAACTGACGACGATCTCTTCGCTCTGGTTCGCCGGGAATTGTTTACCTGCGTGGTGGGCGATGTGATGGACAAGCTGGAACTGCAGCATCAGTTTCTGCCTCCCCAGATTCGCGCTTTGCGAGCAGACTTCGTGGTCGTCGGTCGCGCCATGCCGGTGCTCGCCGTCGATGTCTTCGCCGAAAAAGTTGTGGGCACAGCGAACCAGCTCATGGCCAAGCCCTTTGGGCTGATGCTCGAAGCGCTCGACGATCTTCATCCTCATGAGGTCTACGTCAACACCGGGTCGTCACCACGCAACGCGCTGTGGGGAGAGCTGATGAGCATCCGTGCGCGCAAGCTGGGAGCGAGCGGGGCCGTGCTTAACGGCTATACACGCGATACAAAAGCCATCCTCGACCTGAATTTTCCGACTTTTTCCTGGGGTCCGTATGGCCAGGATTCCTCGCCGCGTTACAAAGTAGTAGATTTTCGCGTCCCCCTGGAAATCGGCGCCGTGCGGCTGCGCCCCGGTGACATTCTTTTCGGGGACATCGACGGAGTCTGCGTCATTCCGACCGAAGCCACCGATGAAGTTTTCGCCAAGGCGCTCGAAAAAGTTCGCGGCGAAAAGCTGGTCAGGAAGGCGCTGGAGGAAGGCGGCAGCGCGGTGGGGGCATTCGAGAAACACGGCATCATGTAATCAAGCAACTGAAAACGGAGAACTACCAGCCAGGTACTGATCTCGAATGATATCCATCGACCTGTCCGGCAAATCGATCCTCATCACCGGCGCACTGGGCGCGATCGCCGAATCCATGGTCCGCAAACTGGTCGAGGCGGGAGCAACCCTCATCCTGCTCGACATCAAGTCCGAAGACGCTGCCAGCCAAACTCTGCGTGACTGGAAGATTCCGCCCTCTTCGTATATTTATTTCCCGACTGACATCACAGATTCTGCCGCGCTGGCGCGGGTAGTGACGGAATCGTTCCGTCGCTTCCCTGCCCTCGATACTGTTCTCGGTCATGCCGGAGGCTGTGGGCTGCATCCTTTCGCGGCCACTTCCGAAGCGGATTACGACCGCATCTTTCGCTTCAACTATTTCTCCCAGGTCAATCTGGCTCGCGCCGTCTTTGCCCAATGGATCGAACGCAAGACTCCCGGCCACCTGATCTTCACGTCATCGTATGTGGCTCGTATGCCGCACACCCAGATTTCTTCCTATGCCTCCGCGAAAGCGGCGCTGGAAAATTTTGCCCGCTGCATGGCGTTGGAGTATGCCGGGACCGGCATTCGCGTCAACGTGGTCTCTCCGGGAAACGTCGCCGCCGGCAGTTCGCTGAAAGTCTTCGACGAAAATTCCGCTTACCGAGAATTTGTCCTGCGGGTCTCTCTCGGGCGAAGAAACAGTCCCGAGTCGATCGCTGATGCATTTGTGTTTCTGTGCTCACCGCTGGCCAACGAAATTAATGGCCAGATATTAAGTCCCGACTACGGCGCCGGTATAGGCAATCGTTTATGAAAATTGGCCTGGGCCTCTATCGCCACATGCTGACGCGCGATTACTACGACTTCGCGCGCCAGGCCGGCTGCACGCACGTGGTTGTCCACCTAGTCGACTACTTCAATCAGGGTGTGTCGAACCCGCGCAACAATCAGCCGTCTGGCGGGAAGTACGAACCTTGGGGACTGGCGGGTGATCCCGAGAAGCTGTGGACTGTCGAGGAGCTGAAAAATCTTCGGCGCGAGATTGAAGACGCAGACCTGGTCCTGGCAGCTATCGAGAATCTCGACCCGGCACATTGGCACGACATTCTTCTCGATGGCCCGCAACGGCCACAGCAGATTGAAAAGGTCAAAACAATCATTCGCCGCATGGGTGAAGCCGGGATCCCGGTTCTGGGATATAACTTCAGCCTTGCCGGCGTATGCGGTCGCGTGACCGCCAACCTTGGGCGCGGACACGCCGTCACCCTCGGCATGGATGGCCCCGCCGAAGATGTTCCCATTCCGAAGGGAATGATCTGGAACATGGTGTACGACCGGCACGCGCCGAAGGGTACGCTCCCGTCTATCTCCCATGAGGAGTTGTGGCGCCGCCTGGAAAGATTTCTGGCAGACGTAATCCCAGTCGCGGAACGATCGGGCGTGCGTTTGGCGGCCCACCCTGATGATCCTCCCATGCCAACCATGCGCCGCCAGCCTCGTCTGGTCTACCAGCCCGCCATGTATCAGCGTTTGATCGATCTCGCACCTAGCCGGAGCAACGCCTTGGAACTTTGCGTTGGCACACTGGCTGAGATGACAGAAGGCGATATCTACGACGCCGTTGACCGCTACAGTAAGCAAAGAAGGATTGCCTACATCCATCTGCGCAATGTGGTGGGCAAAGTCCCTACCTACCGCGAGACATTCATCGACGAGGGCGACGTCGACATGCTCCGTATCCTGACCATCCTGGCGAACAATGACTTCGATGGCGTGGTCATTCCCGATCACACACCGCAGATGACCTGCGCCGCTCCCTGGCATGCCGGTATGGCCCACACTATCGGTTTCATCCTCTCCGCCCAGGCCATGCTAGAGACGTCTTCTAAAAAGCCCCGAGGATTTCCTGCCGAACCGCCCGACGCACGCGAGCTTACGCGAGGCAGGAAATCTTGACTCCCGCGTCGAGTGCTGCTCCTCCGCAGCATAAGGGCCCCCTGATTATCGCGGCTTCCGTTTCGGCTCTTGGCGGCCTGCTGTTCGGTTACGACAACATCGTCATCAGCGGAGCCATTCATTATCTGGCGCTGTGCTTCAAACTCGACGCCGCCGGCATCGGCTGGGCTGCCGGATGCGCCCTGATCGGATGCACCGTCGGCGCCGCCGGCGCGGGCGCCGTAGTCGATCGCATCGGTCTGAAGAAGGGGCTCGCGCTTTGCGCCGCGTGTTTTGCTCTGTCGTCACTCGGGATGTGGTTTGCCGCCAGCCTCGGCCAATTCGTAATCTGGAGATTAATTGGCGGTCTCGGAATCGGCGCAGCTTCCATCATCGCGCCGATGTACATCGCCGAAATCGCTCCCGCCCAGCTGCGCGGCCGACTGGTGACGCTGTATCAGCTGGGAATAGTCCTGGGCATCCTGGCGGCGGTATTCGTTAACATGCTGATCCAGCGGATGGGAGATGAAGCCTGGAACACAGCCGTGGGCTGGCGCTGGATGTTTTTTGTCGGCGTCGTTCCCGCCGTGCTGTTCGGATTGACGATCGTGCCCGCTGTGGAGAGCCCGCGCTGGCTCATGAAGATGGGCCGGAGGGAAAACGCGCTGTCAGTGCTTTCGAAAATAAATGACCGGACCACGGCGCTAAGCGAAGCCACGCAGATCCAGGACTCGCTGAACCTCGAAGAAGGCCATATTTCGGAGTTGTTCACTACCTTCCGACGGCCGCTGCTGATCGGAATCATGCTGGCAGGATTCTCGCAGCTTAGTGGCATCACACCTCTTTTTTCCTTTCTCCCGGAAATCTTCAGATCTGCCGGCACTGCCACCAGCGACGCTTTCTTTCAGTCGGTTCTGGTCAGCGGGGTGAATCTGGTGTTCACTTTGTTTGCCCTGTGGCTGGTGGATCTCTCAGGACGCAAGAAGCTGATCCTCACCGGCACCCTGTTGCAGTCGGTCTCCTTCGCCATGGTGGGCTGGTTTTATCACATTCACAGCAGCGGCCTGGCGGTGCTGATTTTCGTGATGACCTTCGTGGCCGGCCACGCTTTTGGGAACGGAGTTGCCTGTTGGGTGATCATCTCCGAGATTTATCCGACCAAGGTTCGCGGACGTGCCATGTCCATTGCCACAACCGCGCTGTGGGTGGTCGGATATTTAGGCAATCAGCTCTTTCCGCTCATGCAGAAACACCTGGGAAGCGATGGCACCTTCTGGTGCTTCAGCGCAGCCGCACTGTTGAATCTGTTGTGCGTACTCTGGCTTGTGCCGGAGACCAAGGGACGCACGCTGGAAGACATTACCCGTTTCTGGACTGCACGTCACCCTGCTGAAACTTAGCGCCGACGCTACTGATCAGCGGGAAGAAACGGAAACCCCAATTCTCTCAGCTCGCTTCTCAGCTGCTCGATCGATTGGAAGCGAATCGCGCGAATTCCCACCGCGCGCGCCCCTTGAACATTCGGCTCCTTATCATCAATAAAAAGCGCTTCTGACGCTGCCACTCCAACCCCGCGCAGACTGTGCTCATAGATGGCTGCGTCGGGCTTGATCAGGCTCACCTCGGCCGAGAATGTCAGGTGGTCGAACTGGTCCAGCCAGGTGAACTGCTGCCGCACATACCGAACCATTTCGTGAGGCATATTGGAGAGCAGTCCGGTCTTCACTCCCATCGAATGAAGCTGCCTCAGCCAGGCCACCATGGCCGGATTGTCGTGGCCCCACATTTCAAGATCCCATTGGCGGAGTCGGGCGACCTGCTCGGGGGTTAATTGCGTGCCGGTATCTTTTGCCAGGGCGGACCAATAGGCCTCGGGAGAAAGATCGCCGCGGTCATAGCGGAGTCGGTCGCGTTCCCAAAGCTTGCGAAACGGGATTGGGTCCATCCCGAACGGGGCCCCCATGCGTCCCATTTCCTGCGCGGTGGGCGGATAGCAGAGAACTTCGCCGTAGTCCAGGATCACGGCTTTTATCTTCGAGGGATTTGAGCGATCCATTCAGCCTCCTGATTCATATTCTCCCGGTCCCCAGCATTGAGTCCAATGAATTGAAGTTTGCTCTGTGATAACTTGTGGGCGGCTTGCGCTGTCGTAAAAGTTCACCGGGCCACATTCCTGAAGGGCTGGAGTCGGCATGAAGCTGAACGCAACCTTGATGAAGAGTACTGTGGTGGCCGCTCTGGGCGGTCTTCTGTTCGGATTCGACACGGCGGTCATCTCCGGCACCACCAGTGCCCTGACCCAGACCTACAGCCTCACGCCATTTCTTTTGGGGGTAACCGTCTTCAGCGCGCTCTTCGGAACGGTTTTGGGGGCGATGCTCGCTGGTTTTCCCGGTGAACGCTTCGGACGACGCGACAGCCTGCGGGTGATGGCGGTTCTGTATCTGATCTCGGGCCTGGGCTGTGCTCTTGCTTGGAACTGGTATGCCCTGGTCGTCTTTCGTTTCATCGGCGGGTTGGGGGTGGGTGGCTCCTCGGTGCTCGGACCTATGTACATTGCGGAAATTGCGCCGGCAAAATTGCGCGGCCGCCTGGTGGGCGTGTTTCAGTTCAACGTCGTGTTCGGCATTCTGGTGGCGTACTTCTCGAACTACGTCATCAGCCTGCAACATTTTGGTGCGACGGAATGGCGCTGGGAACTGGGCGTGACCGCAATTCCCGCCACCCTGTTCTTCGTGATGTTATTCACCATTCCGCGCAGCCCGCGCTGGCTGGTCAAAAAGGGACGAGTTGCCGAAGCCCGTGAAGTCCTCGAGGCTACGGGAGACGAGAACTACGAGCATGACCTGCAGGAAATCGTCGCCTCCATCGGCGTCGAACAGAGTCAGGCTACCGAGAAACTTTTCTCTCGAAAGTTCGCATTTCCGATTTTTCTCGCGGTCAGTATCGGAATGTTTAACCAGCTTTCCGGCATCAACGCGATTCTCTACTACCTGAATGACATTTTCGGGCACGCCGGATTCAGCAAGGTTTCAGGAAATCTGCAGGCGGTCGCCATCGGCGCTACTAACCTGCTTTTCACCATGATTGCGATGTCGGTGATCGACCGCCTCGGCCGCAAGACACTTCTGCTGGTCGGTTCGGTCGGGACCGCCGCATGTCTGGCCGGAGTGTCGGTGATTTTTTTCACCGGCCAGCACCAGAGCCTTCTAGTCTGGCTCCTGGTGGGCTACATCGCGTTCTTCGCTTTCTCGCAGGGCGCGGTCATTTGGGTCTACCTTTCAGAAGTTTTCCCTAACTCGGTCCGCGCCCAGGGGCAGAGCCTGGGGAGTTTCTCACACTGGTTTATGAATGCAGCCATCTCTTTGATTTTCCCGCTGATGGCGGCATCGTCGGGCGCTTATCCGTTCGTGTTCTTTGCTGCAATGATGGTGCTGCAGTTCTTCGTCGTGCTATTTGTCTATCCCGAGACCAAGGGCTTGTCTCTGGAAGAGATGCAGAAGAAGCTGGGGATCAGCTAGGTTTTTGTTTGGAGACCGATGGACCTTCAAAGGGTAGAGCAGGCCTTCCGGCTGCAGACAGGTTGCCGTGGCGCGTGGAGCTTTAGCCCTTAGAGGACCTCAGCGGCTGAAGTCGCTTCAATACCGCTTTAGTGCAGCGGTAAAGCGCTGTTCAACGCACAACGGTCCACTCAAATCACTATGAAGTTCGCCAGATCCTGAGTTAGGATGCGCTCTATGTCGATGCTCTCTCTCTCCCGGCGTTCCTTTCTCGCATTGTCCGCCATGCTGCCGCTGTCACTGCGTGCATTTGCCGCGACCTCGATTCCGGTCGGTCTCGAACTCTATTCCGTCCGCAATGCCTTGAAGGACGATCTTACCGGCACGGTGCGCACCGTCGCGCAAGTGGGATACCAGTGCGTCGAGTTCTATGCGCCCTATTTCGATTGGACCGAGCCCCAGACCAAAGAGATGAGAAAACTTCTGGACGATCTGGGTATCCGCTGCTTCTCGACGCACAACAACAGTTCGTACTTCACTCCGGAAAATCTCAAGCGCGCCGGCGATATGAATCTAACCCTCGGAAGCAGGTATGTGATCATGTCGAGCTCGCAACCCAATCCAGGATTGGACGGATGGAAGGAAGTCGCCGACACCCTGAATGCCGCCGCTGACCAACTCGCGCCGGCAGGCCTCAAGACGGGCTACCACAATCACGAACTGGAATTTACTCCGGTCGATGGCAAGCGCCCCATCGAAATACTGGCGAAAAATACGAAGCCGTCGATCGCGCTGCAATTCGACATAGGAACATGCCTGAAAGCGGGCTCCGACCCGGTGGCCTGGATCCGCGCTAACCCGGGACGAATTAAATCCATTCATTGCAAGGATTGGGCGCCCGGCCCGGACAAAGGCTATACGGTCCTGTTCGGGGAAGGCGTTGCCGACTGGAAGGGCATCTTCGCCGCAGCCGAGAGCATTGGCGGCATCGAATACTATCTGGTCGAACAGGAAGGCAGCAGATTCTCCGAGTTCGATACAGCCAGGAAATGCCTGGAGACATTCCGCCGTTTGCATTCGTAGTACGAACCGATTTCTCTTTCCTCGTATTGATTTGACGAGCGCGTCACCACCTTGTTTGGACGAGCGAGGTTCGGGCATTAAAAAGCGACGCCGCCATATTTGCAACTCGGTAACATATAAAGAGCCTCTGGTTTCGCCGTTTTCGCGCAAGAGAGATCCCCAGTCAACCTGGCAGTGCTCGCACGTTGTCCCACCCGTTGCGTTGCGTCTGGTTGCAAGAGAATGTTGACACGAAAAGTGTGCACATTACCTTGACCGTTCGCGTGTTTCCCCGGTAGCATCACTCATGTTCGTTTTTATATGCAACTAAGTTGCATCTTCTATTCCCACATACAAATCATGAAGATCTCGGCAATTTTCCTTTTCGTCGTCTTCTGCTTGGGGGCAGGTTCCTGCCGTGCTCAGGAATGGCCCTATTTCGTGACTTACTCCCACGATCTGGAGGAGCCCGACAACCTCCAAATAGCGCTAAAGACCACGCAGGGCACGCCGAAGTTTGGCAACTCCTTCGCCGGGGCAACGCTGGAACTGGAATACGGAGCCAGGGTTGGTGGACTACCGAAGTCTATTTGAGCGGCCAGCACACGTCGAACGACAGCACGGTTTTCACGGGATTTAGATGGGAGAACCGATTCCGCGCACTGCTACACGACCACTTCATCAATCCCGTGCTCTATTTCGAATATGAAAATCTGAACCACGCCGACCGCAGCCTGCTCGAAGTGGTGGGCCACGACAGCATCTCCGATCTCCGGCTTTCGAACGCCCAGGGCCGGTCCGATACCGAACGCGAGTTGGAAATGAAGCTGATTCTCTCCAGCAACGCGAAGGGCTGGAAAATGTCCGAGAATTTCATCACCGAGAAGAATTTGAACGCAGGTGAGACTTGGGAATTCGGGTACGCACTTGGGGTGAGCCGCCCTCTGGCGCTGGCGGCGAGCGCCAAGGCTTGTGTCTTCTGCCGCGAGAATTTCTTTGCCGCAGCCGAACTCTATGGCGGACTGGGAGACCTGGACGGATTCGGTTTGAAAGCAACGTCGCATTACGCTGCGCCCACTCTGGCTTTCAATATTCCGCACCGGCCGACGGTCAGTTTCTCGCCCAGCTTCGGACTGAACGCCAACAGCGTGGGAGTGATTTACCGCATTAAGGTCTCCTATGAGTTTCAACAAATCTCGAATTGGTTCCGCCGGAGTGCGCGATGAGAGGCGGTCGGCGGGGCTCGTTGTGGGAATGATGTTTTGCGCGGTCCTGTTCATCGATGCGATCGACAATTCGTGGATCGAAAAGGTTCCAGAAGCAGATCGCAGCCGGACGAATCCCTTCGCGGGACAAGCGAATGCTGTTTCCGGCGGAGCAAGGCTGTTTGCCGATCATTGCGCAAAGTGTCACGGGGCTGACGCTCTGGGCCGCGGGAAGAGACCCAGCTTGCGCAGTAAAGAAGTGCAGCAAGCCACCGACGGCCAGATCTTCTGGTTCCTCAGGAACGGCAACCTGCGTCGTGGGATGCCCTCCTGGAGTTCGCTGCCAAAACCGTCGCGCTGGCAAATCATCGCGTATTTGAAAAGCCTCGGAGAACAGCCCAGTCCGGGCGCGAGCAACCAGGCAAAAGGGGACGAACCATGACGCGACAAAATGCGGCCGTGCGCAGAGGCCGGTAAGCCGAAGAGCGAACGCAGCGGCGGTCGGAACTAGCGGCCAAGGTCGCGGGCATTTTCGCGCTGGTTGTGAAGAACCACAGCTGCTCTCTTGACTTCGACGGGCGGGGCCTGCTGTACGCTCCCGGACTTGCCGTGCAGTACCTCAAACACGTCCTGCCGGTCTTGCCGGATTCGGGCAACAAGAGCAAGTCCGCTATCTCCGGGAGTCGGGACCTTCTCTGCTACCGTGAGAGCCCGGCCGTACAGTGCGTGCGCCACCAGGTAGTTCTCGTTCTCGCGGTGGAAATTGGCGAGGAAGTACAAGTTTTCCCCTGGTCATCATGGGTCATGTGCCAGCTCAGCTGACAACAATGAGGATGGCCGCAATGGCTCGTGGATGCGGTGGCCGCAATCACGGGCCCGCGTGATCAGTATCACAGGCGGTTGCGATTGCTCTGATATGAAACTCCCGCGCGGATTGATTCTAATCGTCGCCAAATATGCGAAATCTGTTTTCCGCCTGGCCCCGGACCTCGCACTTGATCGCATACAGCCCGCCGGCCAGCCGGTCGCCGGGCGGCGCATCGGCGGACGCAGTCGCCACAAAAAGCGTCTTGAGATCGGCCCCTCCAAAGGTGCACGTCGTGATATTTTTCACCGGCATGTCGATCACGCGATCAATCTTGCCATCCGGAGCGACTCGAACGATACATCCGCCATAATACCGGCAGTTCCACAGATAGCCTTCGGCATCCATGGCCGACCCGTCCGGCATTCCACGTTCGAAGTTGGCGAAGAAGACACGCTCATTCGCAATCGCCCCGGTGGCGCGATCATAGTCGTACGCCCAAATCGTATTCACCAGCGAATCTCCGAAATAGAAACGCCGCCGGTCCGGGCTCCAGGCCAGCGTGTTGGAGATGCCAACCTCTCGCCGGGATATGGTCACGCGTGCGTCGGGATCGATCCGACAAAGGATTCCATCCTTTCCGCCGGCTTCCCCCGACGATCCGTCCGGGTTCACGTTGTTGCGCATCGAGCCCACCCACAGCGAGCCACGCGGATCGACGCGCGCGTCATTGAAGCGGACGGCAGGCCATCCCTGCAGGTTGTAAACGGGTTCGTGGCAAAGATCCGAGGCGGGCTCCCACAAAATCACGCCGGAGCCAAGGACCACCGCCAGCACGTCATCGCGGTCGGTCAACGTGATCGCGGTTACGGGCTCATCGAAAAACCAGGTGCGGACGCATTGGTCCGCCAATGTGAGGCGATGAATCAGGAAGCGATTGATGTCGGTCCAGTAAACCGCGGCATGCGCCGCATGCCAGACCACACCTTCGCCGCAGCGGTCGCCGGTCGGCGCCACGCAAACTGGTTGCGATGTGATGGGTCGCGAAATTACTGCACTCCGATGCCGGCCAGCAGGCCACCGTCCACAAGGTAATCGCCGCCGGTGCAAAACGAGGCTCGGTCCGAGACCAGGAATGCGGCCAGCTCGGCCACTTCTTCCGGCGTCCCGATGCGTCCCAGCGGATGAGCCTGGCCCCAACGTTCGAACACTTCGGCGAGTGGAACTCCGGGTGCGAAGTGTCCCGCCGAACGCTCGAGCATCGGGGTGCGTATCGAACCCGGGCTGATCGAATTCACTCGTATGCTGTCAGGCGCGTGGTCGAGCGCCAGTGCGCGTGTCAGGCTGTGCACGGCGCCTTTAGACGTCGCATACGCCACGACCCCACGCTGGCACGCGTGCCCCTGTACCGACGCCAGGTTGATGATCGCTCCACCGCCACGTTTTTTCATCTCCGGAACCCCGTAGTGCGCCAGAAGATAGATGCTGCCGACGTTTACCATCAGGCAGCGGTTCCAGGTTTCGAGGTCAGTTTCGACTGCAGTGCCAAAGGGATGAAACGCGGCAGCGTTCACGATGATGTCGAGTCCGCCAAATTCTTTTACAGCTTTCGCCACTGCTGCCTGCACGGCATCCGCTCGAGTGACATCGCACGGTTCCACGCGCAGACTCAACCCGCCCGCCTTGGCTTCGTGCGCCAGTTCCTGATTCGCGGCCGCTTCGATGCCACAAGCCAGAACGCTGGCCCCGCCGGTGGCAAAACGCTTGGCGATGGCGCGCCCGATGCCGGTGGTCCCAGTGACGATCGCGACCTTTCCCTCAAACTCTTTCATGCAAACCTCTCGCTCTCTTAGCTTCTGGCTTCTGGCTTCTGGCTTCTGGCTTGTGGCTTGTGTGGCTTCTGGCTAGAAGCCAGGAGCTAGAAGCTGCCCTCAATGACTCTCTCTCGGTATACCGGCCCCGCGGGAGCCCACCAGAAAATCAAGGTCCGCACCCCGGTCCGCCTGTAGGACGTGGTCGATGTACAGCTTCTGATATCCGCCATTTGCCAGCGGGGGAGGAGGTGTCCACGCTGCGCGTCTCCGACTCAGTTCCTCAGGCGTCACGCACAGTTCCAGCTTGCGCGCCTCGACGTCGAGCTCAATTTCATCTCCGTCACGTACCAGCGCCAAGGGGCCGCCGGCGGCCGATTCCGGAGTCACGTGCAGCACCACGGTCCCATACGCCGTCCCACTCATGCGCGCATCGGAGACGCGGACCACATCGGTGATTCCACGTTCCAGCAGTTTTTTCGGTATCGGCATGTTCCCTACTTCGGGCATGCCCGGATAGCCCTTGGGCCCGGCACCCTGAAGGACCATCACCGAGTTTTCATTTACATCAAGCGCAGGATCATCCACCCGCTTCTTGAAATCTTCGATATCGCTGAAAACCACCGCCCGTCCGCGATGCTTCAGCAAGTGCGGACTCGCGGCGGAAGGCTTGACCACCGCGCCTCCTGGCGCTAGGTTGCCACGAAGGACGGCAATACCGGCCCGCTCCTTGATCGGCTTCTCCCGGCTATGAATCACTTCCGCATTCCAGCAGGGCGCCTCGGCAGTGTTCTCGCCCATGGTCTTGCCGTTCACAGTCAGCGCGTCCCGATGAATGAGGTCACCGAGAGCGCGGACCACGGCAGGAACCCCGCCGGCATAGTAGAAGTCTTCCATGAGGAAAGTGCCGGAAGGCATCAGGTTCACCAAGAGCGGGAGTGCATGGCCAAGGCGATCAAAATCGTCGAGTTCCAGCTTGACCCCCACGCGGCCCGCCAGCGCGAGCAGATGCAATACCGCATTGGTTGACCCTCCGATTGCCGCATTGACCCGGATGGCGTTTTCGAAAGCCTTGCGCGTCAGGATTTGTGACATCTTTACATCGTCACGAACCATCTCGACAATGCGCCTTCCCGCCTCCTGCGCAAGCACGTAGCGCCGGGAATCGACGGCTGGGATGGTCGCATTCTGCGGCATCCCCATGCCTAGTGCTTCCACCATGCAAGCCATCGTCGAAGCTGTTCCCATGGTCATGCAGTGCCCAGCCGAACGGGACATGCAGGATTCGGCGTCCATGAAGTCGGCGCAACTCATTTTGCCGGCGCGCACGTCTTCACTCATCGTCCACACGCTGGTGCCCGACCCGATGGTCTCGCCGCGGAAGTGGCCATTGAGCATGGCGCCACCCGAAACCACCAGCGCCGGCAGATCGCAACTCGCCGCGCCCATCAGCAGCGAAGGCGTGGTCTTGTCGCACCCACACAGCAGAACAACTCCATCGATCGGATTGCCCCGAATCGATTCCTCCACGTCCATGCTGACCAGGTTGCGGAAGAGCATGGCGGTCGGACGCAGGTTCGTCTCGCCCAGCGACATTACGGGAAACTCCAGGGGGAAGCCGCCGGCCTCATACACGCCGCGCTTGACCCGGTCTGCAATCATCCGGAAGTGAGCGTTGCAGGGGACCAGTTCGGACCACGTATTGCAGATTCCGATCACCGGCCGGCCATCGAACAGATTGGAGGGAAAGCCCTGGTTCTTCATCCACGAGCGATGAATGAACCCATCTTTATCCTGCAAGCCAAACCAGTGGGTCGAGCGGAGAGGAACCTTTTTGCCGTTATTCATATTTTTGGAGATTTCTAAACTAACATGTCATCCCGAGCGCGCTTGCACGGTAAGGCCAAGTCGAGGGACCTTGTGTTCGCCGTCAGCGGAATCGGCGAGGCGTGTCGCAAACCGTCCGGGAACTACGGTCCGCCACGGTCCAGGAATCGCGAACAGGATATATTACTCGAAGTAATAAGAAGTGCGCCGTCGCTAATGCTCTGGCACAGGCTCCGGTTCCGCCGAGCCATCTGCCCTGGGATCTGAAGCGGCAAAGTTCACATTGCTTTTCGAATTGTGCAGCACCGCCTGCCCACGACCCATGGCCGTCGAATATTCTTTCCTGATCTTGAAGTTGTGCCCCTTTTCCTCCAGCTCTTTCAGGGTCTGCTGCGGCACCCGCGATTCAATCAGAATGTTGCATCCGATTTCCTGTTCCACGGGCTGCACGGTGAAACGCGGCTCGGAGAGCGCAGCCTGAATGTTCATGCCGTAGTCCACGATATTCGAAACAAACTGGGCGTGCGCCAGCGGCTGGTTGGCTCCGCCCATAATACCGAATCCGATATGCGTATCTCCCTGCTCCATGAAAGCGGGAATAATGGTGTGAAACGGCCGCTTGCGGGGCGCCAGCGCATTGGGATTGCTGGGATCAAGCAGAAACAATCCGCCACGGTCGTGCAACATGAAGCCCCTGCCCTTTACCGCAACTCCGGAACCGAATGCGTCGTACAGGCTCTGTATGAGCGATGCAATGTTGCCGTCCTTGTCGACGGCGGCCAGGTAAGTCGTGTCACTCCTGGCCGGGGAGCCGCTGGCCGGAGTGCAGTTCGCCTTCGCCGGATCAATCAGAGTCGCACGCTGTCTGGCATAATCGGCGGCCAGCAATCCCTTTACCGGCACCTTGGCGAAGCGCGGGTCAGCGTTGTAGCGAAACAGATCGGTGTATGCCAGCTTCATGGCCTCAATGCGGTCGTGCAGTTCCATCGTCGCCAGCGGCCCGGCCTTGTCCGGAGGCAGCGTGCTCATGATATTCAGCATTTCGAGCGCCGCCATACCCTGTCCATTGGGAGGCAGTTCGTAGACTTTCCAGCCGTGGTAAGTGATCGAAATGGGTTCCACCCACTCCGCTGAAAAATCCGCCAGATCGTCGGCCTGCATAGTGCCGCCAAGGGCAACCGAGGTACTCACAATCGACTGCGCGATTTCGCCGCGATAGAAGACGTCGCGTCCACCCTCTGCGATCAGTCGTAGCGTTTTGCCCAGGTCGGGATTGGCAAACATCTCGCCCACCTCAGGAACCTTGCCGCCAGGAAGAAAAACTCGTTCCGCCTCCGGTGTCTGTTTCAAGGTCTGGGTATCGCCCTCCCAGAATTCATGGATCAGCTCAGGCACAGGATAGCCATGTTCTGCGTAATAAATCGCCGAGGTAAAGAGGTCCTTCCAGGGAAGCTTTCCAAAGCGGTCGTGGGCTTTGGCCCAGCCGTCTACTGCGCCGGGGACGGTGACGCTGTCGATGCCCGCCTGGGGCATCTGCAAGGTGCCCTTCTGTTTCAGATATGCAATCGAGAGCCCGCGCGGCGCCCATCCGCTGGCGTTCAAGCCATACAGCTTGCCAGTCTTGGCGTCCCAGTAGAGTAGGAACAAATCCCCGCCAATTCCATTCATCATGGGCTCGGTAACACCGAGTACCGCGTTCGCCGCTATCGCTGCGTCGATCGCCGAACCGCCCCGCGCCAGAATCTGCGCCCCGGCCTGTGAAGCTAAAGTGTGGCTGGTGGCGACAATGCCTCCATCGTTGATGACCATTGACCGGCCATAGGAACGATCCTGGGCCAGAAGGGAGGCGGCGGTAACGAGCGGAAGACTCAACAGAACGAGTAAGGATATCCGCAATTTCATGGCTGGGGAATTATAGATGAAGAGGTAAATGCTGCTCCGATCCTTCCCCGTAACCTCTTCAAACTACGCATTTAAGGTTGGCTTCATAAAACAACTTTTCCATCCGGCAGGGTTTAATCCATATGAGGAATGGAGGGTGCTGAAATGCTAAAGAAAACCGCACTTTCAATGTTTGGACTGGTTGTAATGCTGATCTGTTTCAATCCCCCGCAGGCTCACGCAGGGGTGGTGGTATCGTTCGGGGCGGTCTATCCGCGTCCGGTTTACGTTCGCCCGTACGCGTATGTGGCGCCTGTGCCTTACGTCGCCTACGGGTCAGCTCCTTACTTCTACGGTCCGACGTGTGTTCGGCCCGGCTGGGGTTATCGCCCGGGCTTCTATGAGAATCGGCATTTCGACCGACGATTCGAGCATCGCGAGTTCGTGGAACGCCGTCCCTACTGGCGGCGGTAAGAGTTTCAACTAAATTGACGCGGCGCCAGCCGCGCAGCCCCACCCTTCGCCTCCACACGGTGGAGGGTGGGCGGCAACAAGAACACCGAACCGGCTGTGATGGAAAAGTAGAATATCCGCAGGATCAATGGCGAAGACAAAACACGCAGCCGCCTTTTCGCCGGTGCTCTTTCTTCTCGCTTTGGATATTCTCAATCGCATCAGCGGCTTCCTTCTCAACGGAATGAAAGCCCTTCACGACTCTCTTGTCCGGTTGCGACATGGCGCTTAAGGGGTGTTATAGCTCGGTGTTCCGCCATCTCGCCAAGCGCGAATGCAAACCAGAATCGAACGTCCTTGCTCGGATCGCCAAGCCCTTTCAGCAATACGTTATGTGAATTCTTGCGATGACCGTGAGCGAGTGCCTCCGCCGCTTCGCTTCTGACACGCGGGTGCTCGGATTTGTCCTCCACTGATCGCTCTAAAGCCCTGACGACCTTTGGCGTTTTCAATATCTGCATTGCAAAGGCAGCAGCGGCACGATTCAACGGTCTACGTCCACCCTTCAGAGTTGATATCAAAGTACGCTCTAGGCTCGGATCAGGATTTTCCCAGATCGCCTTTGCTGCTTCGAAAGCGTCCATCTGGGTTCGTCCGTTCAATCCAGCCAGGAAGGGGCGTTTCTCACCTTCGGTCATCATCACGTTTAGTTTAAGCCCTATCCCGAGACAGGGTTAACCTGTTCTTATAACTCAATCACCGAGTTGCAGTCCGCTGTTCAACCGATGGTATAGTCTTTTGCCTGACTCGGGAGGCCTCATGGCGGAATCCGCGCCAGTCACCTTTCTCTGCATCACCACCTACGAAAAGGGACAGGAATTCATGCGCGAATGCAAGCGTCAGGGCTGCCGCGTATTCCTTCTGACAGTAGAAAGCTTGCGCAATGCCGACTGGCCGCGCGAGAGCCTGGATGATGTGTTCTACATCCCTGTCGACCTTCCCCTGCCCGAAATCGTCAAAGCGGTAACCTATCTGGCGTGGGAAAAGAAGATTGACCGCATTGTGGCGCTCGACGAGTTCGATATGGAAACCGCCGCCACTTTGCGCGAGCACATGCGGATCCCCGGCATGGGTCTCACTACCATGCGATACTTCCGCGACAAGCTGGCCATGAGGATGCAGGCACTTGAACACGCTATCCGGGTGCCCGATTTCATTCCCGTCCTCAATCATGACGACATTCGCTACTACCTGAGCCGGGTGATCGGACCCTGGGTACTCAAGCCGCGATCGGAGGCTTCCGCCATCGGCATCAAGCTGATCGAGACGCCCGATGCGTTGTGGCCGATCCTCGACTCCCTCGGCGATCAGCAGTTTTCTTTCCTGCTGGAAAAGTTCATTCCCGGGGATGTCTATCACGTGGATTCGGTAGTTTCCGAAAAGGAAGTGGTCTTCTCCTGTGTGAGCCGCTACGGACAACCGCCAATGGCCGTGGCACAGAAAGGCGGCATCTTTACCACCTACCTGCTGCCCGGCGACTCCGAGGAAGCCACTGCGCTGCGTACTCTCAATCGCGAACTGATCCAGGCGCTGGGACTTGTCCGCGGTGTATCCCATGCCGAGTTCATCTGCGCCCGCAGTGATGGAGACTTCTACTTTCTGGAATGTGCGGCTCGGGTGGGGGGCGCTTATATCAGTGAGATGGTCGAAATCGCCACCGGAATCAACCTGTGGTGCGAGTGGGCCCGCATTGAAATCGCCGGCGGCAAGGAACCTTACCAGCTCCCTGCCGTGCGCGGCGATTATGCCGGATTGATCCTGTCGCTCGCCCGACAGGAAGATCCGGACACTTCGGCCTACAACGATCCTGAAATTGTCTTACGCCTCAAGCGACGTCATCACGCCGGCCTCGTTCTGCGCTCGTCCGATCCGGCACGAATCCGAACCCTGCTGGAAAACTACAGCGGCCGTTTCGCCGAAGAATTTATGGCCATCGAGCCTCCCGGCACGAAGCCGGCGGCATGAACTTCACTTGCCCTCGCCTTAGAGTGCCGTAATGGGCAGATTGATTTTGATCGTGGCCGTATAGCCGTTAGTGTTGTCGCCGCTCAGCGTGAGCAAATTCGCGCCATCCGTTTCTCCCGAGTAAACGTGATCGCTGGCATTCGTGGTGGGGTTTGTGCCCTCCCCGCCGTATGGACTGATGGTGGTGTTGATGGTGTCGACGACGTCCTGGGGGAAAAATAGCTGGGTGGTATTCGTGCCCCCGGTTGTAGTTGAGTCGTAGGTCGAACGCAGTCGCAGATGTATATGAGTAGTTCGTCCGGCATACCATCCTGGGATGATCGTCTTGAATGTGGCCAGGCCGTTCGCATCCGTTATCTGGTAGCCGCGCAGCCAGGTTTCACCGCTGGTGTCTTCCACATCTTCCGCCGAGTAAATACCCGATGCGTTGCAGTGCCAGATATCTACCTGGAGATTCGCCATGGCGGCGCAGCTGTTCTCGCTGTCGTAGGTGTAAATACTCAGGGTGAAAGGAATGCCGCTCTGGACGTTGCTTCCGTCGAGATTCGAGCGGATGTCGGTGCGATCGAATCCGGTTGCACTGTCGTCCACGAAATACGGGCCCTCTTCGCCCTCGGGAGTCACCGTGCACGAAGTACTTGACGTACCTGCGGAGGAGCTCGATGTTGTGGTGGTGGTCGCTGTTTTTGCCCCTCCACCGCAACCGAGCATCACACCGGCGCTCGCCGCTGCCAAGAGTCCGATTACCTGCCTGCGACTGATCTCCTTCTCTACGCCCTCGAATGCCATCGTTTCTCCTGTGAGAGACACTGGCCCCGGCGCTTTCCTGGTAAAGAAAGAAGATGCAGTGAGGAGTGTCGGGTTTGTCGGTCTACGAGGCCTAGACGACGATTTTCGGCGAGAGATTACACGGTCCTGGAAGTGTGTCGAGCCTTGTAATCTAGTTCGAAGCCTGGTCGTCTATAGCTAGTGATGACCCCGACGATCCCGGCTGAACTCATCTCACTCTCTGGGGAGCAGCGTATCTCGGAACTGGACGATATCGACGCTCTGGTCCGGGTGTACAAGCCGAAGGTATTCCGCCTTGTCGCCTTCTCCATCTCAGACCGTGATGCAGCGGAGTCGATCACCCAGGATTGCCTGCTCAAGGCTCATCTGACTCGAAATCAGTTTCGCGGCGATTGCAGCGTAGCCACTTGGTTGATGCGGATCGCGTTCAACCTGATACGCGACCACACCAAGAGCCAGAAATTTCGCTTCTGGAAGTCGGCCGCGGCCAGTGCGATCGATGCCAGCGACGTGAGCCAATACCTGGCCAGCGGCGAAAGGTCGGCCGAAGCGCAGCTGATCGCCAGAGAAAGAGTGCAGATGGTCTACAAGGCCCTGCAGGAACTCTCCGGCAAGCAGCGCAGCATTTTCCTGATGCGTTTTGTGGAGGAGATGGACCTGTCCGAAATCGCTGCCATCACCGGCATGACGGTTCCGACGGTAAAGACCCATCTCTATCGGGCGGTAGGCGCAATACGCGCCAGACTTGGAGCAGCACTATGAGCGCACATCTGACCAAAGAAGAATTGACGGATACGCTGCTGGGTATTTCATCTCTCACAGTGAATGCCCATCTTCTCGGCTGTCCGGCATGCGCCGATGAACTGGAAAGCGTAAAGCGCACCATCGCAGGCTTTCGCGAAGCGGCCCATGGTTGGAGTGATGACGCTCTGGAGGCGGCAGAAAGCCGCGCATCGCGTGCTCGAATTTCCGGAGTGCGATCACGGCGGACGGTGTGGATTCTGGCAGCGGCCGCCGCCATGATTCTTTTCATAGCGGGATCGGTGGCTTACTTGCATCGGGAGCCCGCTGTAAGCCAGGTGCATCCCGTCGTGCTTTCGACACCAACGTCAAACACCGGGTTGTCGCAGGCGCAGCTTGATCAGGACAACCAACTGCTGTCGCAGGTGAGTGTGGAGCTTTCGGAAGCGGTCCCGGCACCCATGCAGCCTCTGCTGGTCTCGGAATCGAGCGGGTCAAGCGCAACCACGAATAAGTAGTTGTGAAATAGGAGACGCAATACATGTTCTTATCCCGTAAATGGAAGCATAAATTCCTGCAGGTTGCCGCAGGTTCGTTGTTAACGCTCTTGCTCGGAGTGACGAGTTTTGGACAGCAGCCCTCCCCTGGCGGTCCTGACGGTCCTCCGCAACAAGGCCCCGGCCGTCCGGGCCGCCATAGTATGGGCGGTCCGGGAGGTCCAGGGGGGCCCTTGCGCATGGGTCCCCCGGGGCGCTGGTGGGACGATCCCGAGTTCATCAAGAAACTCGGCTTGTCTGACGATCAGCAAAAAAAGATGGACGAAATTTTTAACAGCGCACGCCTCAAGCTGATTGACCTGTTCGCTGCGGTTCAAAAGGAAGAGGCAATCATGGAGCCTCTGGTGGCCGCCGATCCGCCGGACGAGAATAAACTTCTGGCGCAAATTGATCGTGTCGCCCAGGCGCGTGCCGAACTGGAAAAAGCCAATGCGCGTATGCTTCTGGGTATCCGCAGCCAGTTGACTCACGAACAGTGGCTCAAACTGAAAGCAGAACGCCCACCCATGCACGGACCCATGCACGGACGAGGCGAAGAACGTGACGGTGGACCTCCGCCGGACAAACCGCAACCCTAAACAATGTGGGCGCGGCCGTCCCGGCCGTGCGTCGGTCGGCAGGGATGAATCGTAGATTTCAGATGGTAGATCTCAGATTGCAGAATAGTTTGATCATGGGACCGATCTTGAAATCTGAAATCTGCAACCTGAGATCTACAATCTAAAATCTCTCAGCCTAAAGTCTCTCCGCTAGACCGTGACGCTTGCATGACTGACTGGGCTCGGCCCGGCGGCCGCCTCCAGCATCGACTCCACCAATCGAAACAGCAAAAAGATTGGCTTCCCCGCCTTTACAGCCTCTGCAAGCGTCCCTGACGCTGTTCATCTTCGGTCGGTCTGTTCGACAAATGGTCATCTCCTAGATGCGGCCGAGCCCGGGTGGGTGGCCGCTGCACCGCAAACTTTTCGTACGAAAGTCGTAAACTTCTGTTTGGATCTGCAAGATGAAGCACGCGACTATGACGATCCACATACGCCTGGCTGTTTCCGCAGACATTCCTGTACTGCGAACGCTGATTGATGCCTCCGTCCGCGGATTGCAGAAGGGGGACTACACTCCATCCCAGATAGAAAGCGCGCTGGCGACGGTGTATGGCGTGGATACCCAACTCATCGCCGATGGAACCTATTTTGTCGCGGAAGACGAATCAGATGCGGGCGCGCCCCCCCTTATTGTGGGCTGCGGCGGCTGGAGCAAACGTAAGACTCTTTACGGCGGCGACCAGTGGACGGGCCGCGAGGCGGCGCTGCTCGACCCGCAACGCGACGCCGCCAAGATTCGTGCCTTCTTCATCCACCCTTCATGGATCCGACGCGGCATCGGCACCATGATCCTCGAGGCCTGCGAAAACGCTGCCGTTGCTTCCGGCTTTGTCCGTTTTGAAATGGGGGCAACCCTCACCGGAGTGCTGCTCTACCAGGCCCGTGGCTATGTGGCGATCGAAAATCTCGAGGTCCCGCTGGGGAATGGAGAATCGCTGCCCATCGTCCGCATGGAAAAGCAGATAACCAAGCCGGTTTTGTAGAGCGGGCTTTCATTCAAACCTGCTGAATCTGGACTGCCGTCACCACGCAATACAATTGTAGGAAGCCTTTCCGACCACTATCATGCCCCCATTCTGGCGCTCCTCCAGCCAGCAGGAGAATTGGCGATGGACGTTCCTCAGGGTCTGGTATTCATCTTCTACATGTTCGTGGCTTTCTTCGCGATCGGCACGATCCTGAAGGGCTTTTTCCAGGTCAGGACCGCGGAAGCCGTCGTGATCCAGCGCATGGGCAAGTTTCTTCGCGTGGCCACGGCCGGCATCAACTTCAAACTACCCTGGCTGGACCAGATCGCTGGACGCATCGATCTGCGGGTGCAACAGCTCGCTCTCGACGTCGAGACTAAAACCAAAGACAACGTCTTCGTAAAGATTCCAGTGTCAGTGCAATATCACGTCATCCCGGAGAAGGTTTACGAGTCTTTCTACAAGCTGGCAAATCCCAAGCAGCAGATTTCGTCCTATGTGTTCAACGTAATCCTCGGTCACGTGCCCAAGATGAACCTGGACGATGCCTTTCTGCAGCAATCCGATCTGGCCGGAGCCATTAAGGACGGCCTCGACGACGTGATGACCACCTACGGATACGCCATCGACCAGGCCCTGGTCACCGACATCGAGCCTGACGAAAAAGTAAAAAGCGCGATGAATGAGATCAACGCGGCGCAACGGGAACAGGTAGCCGCCAGCGCGCGCGGCGAAGCCGAGAAAATCCTCAAGGTAAAGCAGGCCGAGGCCGAAGCCGAGAGCAAGGCCCTGCAAGGCCAGGGCATCGCCAATCAGCGCAAGGCGATTATCGAAGGATTAAAGCTGTCGGTGGAAGCGTTTGCCGCGGCCGTCGAAGGAACCTCGGCCAAGGACGTGATGATGCTCGTCCTGGTCACTCAATATCTCGACACCCTGAAGGACATCGGCGCGCAGGGTAAGAGCAACACCATCTTTGTGTCCCATTCCCCGTCCGCAGTCGGAGACTTGTTCCGCCAGATGCAGGACGCAGTCATGATCGGTCAAACGGGAGCGAACGCAGGGAAATAAAATTAGGCAGCCCGCACTTCGGGCGTCTGCACGTGCTCCGGACGAAATCCCATTCCGATCACGCGCGCCGGAATTCGCTGCAAGAATTTCCACCGCCCTAAAAGCTTTATCGGCCACGGAGGCGTGAGCGGTTTGGTGGTACCGAGCACTCTTCGGATCACGTTGTTCTGCACGATCAGTTGCATTCGCTGCGTAGCGCGAGTGGGAAACGTTCTTCGTCGCTGCACCGCCTGCAAATCGCCCAGGCTTACAATTCCCTGCCGGAGTCTCCCGCCCAGGATGTTCGCGGTCGCGACCGCATCCTGAATGGCCAGGTTGATTCCCACGCCCCCGATGGGAGACATGGCGTGCGCCGCATCTCCAATGCACAACAGTCCGGGCCGAAACCAACGGCTCAAGCGATCGACGGCAACCGTGAGCAACTTGATGTCGTCCCAATCGCGTAACTCGTCGACCCGGTCTTGCAGAAACGGAGCCAGCCGGACCAGTTCCTGGCGAAATTCGGGAAGCCCCTGTTGCCGAAGCTCGTCAGCCTTCCCTTTGGGTATTACGTAAGCGGTCTGCCAATAATCTTCGCGGTTAAGAAAAACCAGGATTCTTCCACTGTCGAAACGGCCAAAGGTCTGTGCAGGATCGGTAGGATGACGGCTCATTCGCATCCATAGCACGTCCATGGGTGCGCCCAGGTTGACTACAGAGAAGCCTGCCCGCTCGCGCACGACGGAATGGCGCCCGTCAGCCCCTACCGTAAGATCTGCGAGAACTTCCAACTCTCCTTCTGGAGTTTCCGCCGTAACACCTACCACTTTTCCTGCTTTTTCGACGATCTGGGTGACTTCGGCCTCCATCCTCAAGTGAAACGACGGATAGTGCCGCGCCTGCTCGGCAATAAAATTCAGAAAGTCCCACTGCGGCATCAGCCCGAGAAATTTGCAATGGCTAGGAAGGTGGGTGAAATCGGCGATCGCGACGATTTCGCCGCCGATCTGTCCCGCCAGTTGGCGCACCTCCTGGTGAGGACGCTTCAGAAATTCGTCCAGAAGGCCCAGTTCGTACATGACTTCAAGTGTCGAGGGATGGATGGTATCGCCGCGGAAATCACGGAGAAAGTCGGCGTGCTTCTCCAGCACCACGACATCCACGCCGGTCCGGGCCATGAGAAAACCCAGCATCATGCCAGCCGGACCACCGCCAGCGATACAACAACAAGTCCGCAAGATCTCGCCCATGAGAGCAATAGTAAATCGATCGGAAATATCTGAGAACCGGGAACTAGAAACCAGGAACTGTTCTAAATTCAAGCACGGCTGTCAATTTGAGTAGGCTGTGAATTTATGCAAGGAATCAGAAAGGCAGGAAGTTCGGGGAGAAATAGAAAAGGCCGTGACATTGGTTATGCTCTAGCCGCCAGCTCCTGCGAGGAAGCTTAACGGCGTGGACGCATGCACCATCACGGCCCTTGATGTGATCGCTGCTTTCGCAGTCCCTAACCCCAACTGCCCCTCGCAGGGCCGTCGGTTTTTTCGGGTTCGGTCGCCTTCCAGGTTGCCCCTTCCGGCGGATCACCCGGCCTACTTCAGACTGGCTAAGTTTTAATTTGAGCCAACCCTTTCGGCCGTCGACGTTCGCGAAGTTAAATGCAATGACGATAAATGTCAACGCCGTTTTTGTGTGCAATCACAACTTTCAATCCTGTGCAAATCGAAAATTGTAGTTGCTTGAATCGGTGATGCTTATTTGTTTCGACCACCTCGAGATTTCTGTTTTCCACAAATTATTCCACAGCCGTGGCTCCGCGTTGCAAGCACTCGGAATAAAGAACTTGACGCAAGAGACGTTCTGACGCATGTTGATGAGAACGGAAAAACGCTGGATGTCGGATCTCGTAGCCTACGTGGATGGCGGATCGCTGGGAAACCCAGGGCCGTCCGGTATTGGCGTCGTAATCGAGGGTTCCGACGGCGGGACCATCCGCATCGCCCGCTGGATTGGGCGGCAGGACAACAACGTAGCGGAGTACGTCGCGCTTCTGGAAGCACTGCAATGCGCTCGAACGCTCAAAGCGACGGCGCTGCATGTTTATTCTGACTCCCAGGTGGTCGTCCGCCAGATGCAAGGCAAGTACGCCTGCCGCAGCTCACGCCTCTATTCCCTGCACTGGATCTGTCGTAAGCTCGCTCGCTCTTTCAAGTTTTCCATTACCCACGTCCCCCGCGAGCGCAACGCCGAGGCCAATCACTTGGCGAATTCGGCAGTCCGCGAGCAGATTTCCTCAAGAAGGCCGGCGCCACCAAGCTCCACTTAGGGGCGGACGCCCGCGCCCACCCGGCCGAGCGTGTCCGGATCTGCGTATTCTCCGCAGCACGTCCGGCACTCAGGGCGTAACTTGCACCCTCGTCCTTGCCTCTGCTAACTTTCACGTTCCGCAACCCTGCCCATGCCTGAAACCGCCACGCTGCTCGTCACCTGTCCCGATCAGAAAGGTCTCGTCTCGGGAATTTCCAGCTTTATTTTTCACAACGGAGGCAACATCCTCCAGTCGGACCAATACACCGATGTGGAAGCCGGCATCTTCCTCGCCCGCTTCGAATTTTGCCTGGACGGATTCCAGATTCCCGCCGGCGCGATAGCCGACCGCTTGCGCTCGCTTGCCGAGGAATTCAGCATGGAGTTTGAGATCCATTTCAGCGACCACATCCCCAAGGTCGCACTGTTCGCCTCTCGCCTGCCGCATTGCCTCGAAGATCTTCTGCAACGCCAGCAGGCCGGGGAATTCAAAGCTGAAATCGGAGTGGTGGTCAGCAATCATCCCGACGCCGGCGAAATTGCCGCCCGTTATAGAGTTCCCTTCCTGCATTTTCCCATCACCGCTGAAACCAAGAAGCGGCAGGAAGCCGAGGAACTGCGTGAACTGCGCTCACTCGGCATCGAGCTGATCGTGCTGGCCCGCTACATGCAGGTGCTGAGCGAAGACTTTATTGCCAACTATCCCAATCGCATTATCAATATTCATCATTCGTTCCTGCCCGCCTTCGTCGGGGCCAAGCCCTACCATCAGGCGTTCCTGCGCGGAGTGAAGCTGATCGGAGCGACGGGCCATTACGTGACCATGAATCTGGATGAAGGTCCGATCATCGAACAGGAAGTAGCTCGCGTCTCGCACCGCGATTCCATCGAAGACATGATCCGCAAGGGACGCGACCTGGAGCGCACCGTCCTCGGCCGCGCCGTGCGGCTGCACCTAGGTCACCGCGTCCTTACCTATGGAAACAAGACGGTGGTCTTTGATTGAGATCGGTCTCGTCTAAGGACGATCGGCTGGCAACTGCATGACGCGTAGTTTGCCGCCCAGCCATGCGGTAGGCATCGCCGTGACAATGAGTGCGAGGGGATACCAGTGCGGCCCGAGATCCTTATTCCAGGTGACGACGGCGCCCAGAGTACTCAGGGCAACCCCAATTAAGCCTCCCACCAAGGCATGACCCACGGGACGATCCGGCGCGAGCTGCGCCGTGACATAGCTTCCCACCACGCCGTAGAGAGTGCGATAGGCGGTCGCGAGTATGAAGAGGGCATCGGACATCCGCTGGCCCAACGCCGGAAAGATACCGGTTGCGTGCAGTGCGAAGTCGGTGCCGAGTGAAAGCACCACGACGGCGACGAACCCGGCGAGGAGAGCGCCGATGCTTCGACCAATGCGGCGGGGGGTGTGGGTTTCTGTCAAGACTAGCCTTACCCTTTTATTGGTTGCCCCCCAGGGATTCGAACCCCGATAAGCAGATCCAGAATCTGCTGTCCTACCATTGAACGAGGGGGCAACTCACGGCGAGAACGCGGATGGATCCGCTGCTTTTGATTCTATGGGCGCACGCCTTTGGGGTCAATATCGGCGGCATCAGCGAGTGATGCGGTTTGAATTTCCCTTCTTACCGTGGGGTCATCCTGAGCTTGCAAAGGATCTAGCGCGCAGCGCAAATGCACCCTCACGGCAATGTGACGGTGCGCGCGAGATCCTTTCAGGACTAGAGTCCTTCAGGATGACGCCGGTTTAGTGGATTTTGTCAGGACTGAGCCGCTACGGGCAATCATGGAGGGTCAGCGAACTACTCAGACTTCCGCTTCACTCTCACGACCGTGATCTTGGAAAAACCCTCGTCGAAAGTTGGTGCCTTCAGCTTGGCACTCATGCGCCGCATTACGTCGTCGGCGACGACCCGCTCCCGCTTGTGATTGCGCTCCAGGCAAACTTCCAACGGGACGTCAAAGAACACGGCTTGTACTTCGTAGCCATAGTCATGGCCCAGCTTGATCCAGCTTTGCCGTTCGTGTGGTGTCAGGTTGGTTGCGTCAACGTAATTCAGAGGACGCTTTGCGATCAGGCGGGCCTTCAACATAGAACGCAAGTTGGAAAATATCAGGTCCTGAAAGCGTTGTTCGGTGGGATCGTCGAACAGAAGTGCGCGCAGCATGTCGCTTGAAAGCGGGGTGATGTTGTGCCGCTTGAACCATGAGCTCTTTCCTGATCCCGGCAGCCCGATAGCGAGAACTACGGTGCCCTTTGAAGCTCGCGGCGCCGCTGGGGGTATCGCCGTCGCAGCGCCCGATGTTTCGATCGGCGGAGCGACGACTATGTGGCCATTCCCCACCTCGCCGCCTGGCGCCACAGGTTTCGCAGCCTGCGCGCCGCCTCTGCCTCGTCCACCTCTTCCCCGCCGACGTCTGCGGCGCGGATCGCTGTTCCCATCTGGACGCGGGTTTCGCGGTTGGACGACACTCGCTTCAGCAGCCTCGCCCCGCTCAGGCTGAGGATCAGGCGCCGGCCGCGTTTCAATTTCCGGTTCGGCGTCCTCTGGTTCGGCTGATTTGCTCGGAGTCGCGGACGCCGGGGCCTCAGCGGCATCGTAATAGGCGGGTTGCAGAGGGGCCTGTGCAGGCTCGCTCTTGCCGCCTTCCGTATTCTTTTTGGGGCGCTTGAGACGATCGCGCATCCACTTGCGCATCTCTGGTTTGTAACACAGCTACATACCTCAGGCAATCTGCGTAGCTGGAAACGTACCAAGGCTGCCAGCCTGTGGTTGTGTGGCCGCGGGCGACCGCCCGCGCGACGAATGCAGCCTCCGTGCTGTGTCAAAGAAATTTCGATGCGCTGAAGGCGGTTGGCGGACAAGAGTGTCCGCCCCACACAACCTAAGCCGATTGCAGTACCTGAACTCCGTATCCGCTCACATCAATTTTTCCCGTGCGGGTCTTCCCGGTCAGCAGATCTGCAAAAGTTTTTGGGATGCTCACGCTCTGCGAAACAGAAGTATGGTTCAGAACAAATATCCACTGTTTGTCGCCTGCCCGGCGCACCGTCAGTTCGATGCCTGCCGGCACCTCAAGCGGAGGCTTGATTCCGGCCAATCCGGAAAGAGTTCGGAGCACTCGGGCCAGACTCGCCCCATCCAGGTCGGCACCGATGTATACAGCTTTCCCCGACCCCACGGTGTTCATGGTGATCGCTGCCTCGCCCGCGTGCGAGCCTTTGGTGTACGAAGCCAGTACCTCAGCCCCAGTGGGTTGGAGAGTGTCCGTCCATAGACCGCACTCTCCGTCCGGCCCTGCCAGCGTGGGCGCGAACTTTACTGCATTCTTTGCCGAGTAAATCGGTACGTAGTCCGCGACCGTCACTCCCATGACGTCTCGCAGCAGCCCGGGAAGCGGAGTGCGGACGATTTGGCTGGTCTCGGTTTTCACGCCAAGCCGGAAATTGGTCACAAACATCCCGCCGCCTTGCACAAAGCTTTTTATCTTTGCGGCTTGCTTTTCTGACATCACATAGGCCAGTGGCGCAAACACGATCTTGTACGGCGACAAGTCAGCCTCGGGAGCGATCACATCAATGCCCGTGTGGCTCGAGCTGATAGCTCCGTACCACGACGTGACCTGTGTCATGTAGTCAAGCGCGTAGTGGCCCGGCTGAATTTTGACCGCCCAGCTGCAGTCGTAGTCAAAAACCAGCGCTGTCTGCGCCGCGTACTGCGAATACAAGACTTCCTGCCCCAGCGCCTTCAGTTCTTTTACCGTCTGCCGGATTTCCTCGTAGGCCGGGCTCTTCGAGCGATCGTGGTTCAGGACGCCGTGCCAGTACTCTTCAGCTCCGAAGGTGGCCGTGTCCCAACGGAAGTAATTGACTCCCATCGCTCCGTGCGCGACTGCCTGATAGGTCCAGAGCCTGACTTGGCCGGTCTCCGGCTGGGGAGCAAAAGTTCTCTGCCCCGCCTTTCCGGATTGCTCCTCCATGATCATGAAGGGTTCGCCACCCTTCACGCTACGTGCTAAGTCATGTCCCAGCGAAATGGTGGTTGCGATGCCATCAGGCGAGGGAGACTTACCCTCTTGCGCCATCAGCATGTCAAAAAAACCGGGATAGTTGTCGAAGGCTGCGAAATCAAGTTTCGCGTAGAGATCGCGCATGTCAATCGTGTCGATCAGTCCGACATTGTTGGTGGTTACGAAATGTGTAGGACACATCTGGCGCAGCATCGTCAGCTGCTCTTCCGTGAACGAAACGTTGGCGTAGGACTGGTAGCGATCGTAATCCAGCGCCAGTCCCGGATTGGGGTCGCCGCCGGACAGCAGCGGCACAGGAACCTGGGAAAAATCGGTGTAGGTCTGACTCCAGAAAACCGTTCCCCAACTCTGGTTCAGGCTGTCCAGCGTGGTGTACCTGGTGCGAAGCCAGTTCTGAAATCCGGCCTGGCAGAAGTTGCAGTAGCAACGCAGCGAGGATCCCAGTGTCAACTCGTTGTCAATCTGCCAGCCGATCACACCTTCCGTCTCGCCGAACTTCTTGGCCATCTGGGTGGCGATGGCCAATGACAGCTTGCGATAAACCGGGTTGGTGGGACAGGTAAAGCGCCGCCCTCCGGGACGCAACCGTTGTCCCTGCGCATTCACTTCGAAGATGTCGGGATACTTCGCACTCAGCCACGGCGGAGGCGCCGCCGATGGCGTCCCCAGAATTACACCGATGTTGTGCTTATGCAGGATCTGGATGGCGCGATGCAACCAGCCAAACTCGAACTTGCCTTCTGAAGGTTCCATCAGGGCCCAGGCAAATTCGGCAATGCGAACGTTGGTGAAACCCATGTCCGACATCATCCGGGAGTCTTCCTCCCAGAGAGCCTCGGGCGTCTGGTCGGGATAGTAGTCCACACCCAGCAGGATTTGTCCGCCGGAGGGAGCGGCCGCGACATTCGCTACAGCGCGCGCCCAGAGAGGAAGCCGAATGCTTGCAGCGCTCATCAATGCGAAGGCGCCGCCGAGAAACTCGCGACGGGTCGGAGATGTCAAGGTAGACCTCCTGTTGCCGCGCACATTCTCGACTCAACCACAAGAGCTGTCAAGAAAACAGTCTTGTGTGGCGCGGGCGCCCCCGCCCGCGAATGCCGCTAGATGAACTGAAGGCGGCTCGGAAGATGATTGGCTGAAGCCGTGTGGTTTCCTTGAAGTCGCCTACCGCTTCATATGGTCACGCGGGCGAGGGCGCCCGCGCCACACATTCAAACCCCTCTACGCCGTACAATGTCTTCATGCCGCTTCCGTTTGAAATCAAGGGTCAGAAATACATATCGCTTGCCAGCTTCCGAAAGAACGGCAATCCCGTCCACACTCCGGTCTGGTTCGGCGAGAAAGATGAAAAGCTCTACGTGATGACCCGCAGCGACTCCGGCAAGTACAAGAGAATCAAGACCAACCCCAAAATTCGGATTGCTCCGTGCACCATGCGGGGAAGAATCACTGGCCCGGAATTTGCAGCGACTGTGCGGATGCTTCCGCCAGAAGACTGGCCCTGGGCCCGTGAAACCATCAGGCGAAAATATTGGTTGGCTCGAATCCCGTTTTTCTGGAGCAAGCAGAACGTCTATCTGGAAATCGAAGTCGCGACATAGCTGGTTTCTTGCTTTAGCAATTTGCCGCATTCTTCGCTTCCCTGTTAACATTTTCTTTCCACTTGCAGGTCAGGCAATTTTCCACACCAAATTTTCGGAGGCAAAATGGCAATTAAGGTAGGCATCAACGGATTCGGACGCATCGGGCGGAACGTGCTCCGCGCTTCGCTCAATGACAGCAATATCGAATTCGTGGCGGTCAACGATCTCACCGACCCCAAAACTCTCGCCCACCTGCTGAAATACGATTCCATCCTGGGCAATCTGCCGCACCAGATCACGGCCGGCGAGGACAGCATTACGATCGGCAACAAGACGATCAAGGTATTCAAGGAACGAGACCCAGGGAAGCTTCCCTGGGAGTCTGTCGGCGCGCAGGTTGTGGTCGAATCGACTGGCCATTTCACCGATGCCAATGATGCCAAGAAGCATATGCGCGGACCGGTCAAGAAAGTAATCATCTCGGCTCCGGCGAAGAACGAAGACGTTACGGTTGTCCTGGGCGTCAACGAAGGCGTGTATGATGCCGCCAAGCATCACATCATTTCCAACGCCTCCTGCACCACGAATTGCCTGGCGCCGATCGCCAAAGTGGTCAATGACAATTTCAAAGTCGTCTGCGGCACCATGACCACGATCCACTCTTACACCAACGACCAGGTCATTCTGGATTTCCCGCACAAAGATCTGCGCCGGGCCCGGGCAGCCGCCATCAACATGATTCCCACTTCGACCGGCGCGGCCAAAGCTTTGAAGCTGGTGATTCCCGACCTAGCCGGCAAACTCGACGGTTTCTCCGTGCGCGTGCCCACGCCCAATGTTTCGGTCGTTGACCTGGTAGTTTTTGTGGAAAAGAAAACCACGAAAGAAGAAGTAAATGCCGCGCTCAAGAAGGCCTCCCAAGGCGGCCCCCTGAAGGGCTATCTGGGCTACGAAGAACAGGAGTTGGTCTCCTCTGACTTCAAGGGAGACGGCCGTTCTTCCATCGTCGACGCGCCCTCTACTATGGTGGTGGGCGGCAACTGCGTAAAGGTGATCTCGTGGTACGACAACGAGTGGGGATATTCGTCGCGCGTCCGCGACCTGATCAATTACCTGGGAAGCAAGGGCCTGTAAGCTTACTCCGCGGGCGGGTCGCCCGCGACCACACAAGCCTGGGGGCGGCAAAGCGCCGCCCCAGAGGACGTCATGTCAAAGCTTTCCATCCGCGATCTGGCTCTCAACAATCACCGCGTCCTCATGCGGGTCGACTTCAATGTTCCGCTCGAAGATGGTCGGGTCATTGACGACACCCGTATCCGCGAAACTCTGCCTACCATCGAGTACGCGCTTCGTCACGGGGCGCGGCTGGTGCTCGTGTCCCATCTCGGGCGGCCCAAGGGAAAACGCAATCTGGCGATGAGCCTGAAACCGGCCGCGGAACGCCTGCGCATGCTGCTCGACAAGGAATTGGCACGCGGAGAGAACGTGGGATTCTGTCCCGAATGTATCGGCCCCGAAGCGGAGGAGATGGCGGGAAAACTTGAGCAAGGCCAGACACTGCTGCTGGAAAATCTCCGCTTTCATCCCGAAGAAGAGGCCAACGACTCGAAGTTTGCCAAGCAACTTGCGGGTCTGGCGGACTACTACGTAAACGATGCGTTCGGAACTGCGCATCGCGCCCATGCTTCGACGGTTGGCGTCACCCGGTTCGTGCAGAAGGCGGCAGCCGGGCTGCTGATGGAGAAAGAGCTCCAGTACCTGGGTAAAGTTGTGCGCCACCCTGAGCGGCCATTTATCGCCATCCTGGGCGGCGCTAAGGTCAGCGACAAGATTGGCGTCATCCGCAATCTTCTCGACAAAGTGGACGCCCTTATCATCGGCGGCGGGATGGCCTATACCTTCCTCAAGGTTCAGGGAGAGCAGGTAGGCAAGTCACTTGTGGAGGAAGACAAGATCGATCTGGCTCGCGAGCTGTTGAAAGAAGCAAAAAGCCACAAGGTTAAGTTTCTGTTGCCGACAGACCACGTCGTGGCCGAGAAGATTGACCCCAACGCAATCGTCCAGACGGTAAGCAGCGGCCACATCCCGGCCAACCTGATGGCTCTGGATATTGGTCCCAAGACCATCGACGCGTTCACCGACGAAATCGCTCGCGCTGCAACCATCTTGTGGAATGGCCCCATGGGCGTCTTTGAGGTTGCGCCCTTCGCCAAGGGCACTTTCAAAATCGCCCACGCGGTTGCGGAAAATGTGGGCGCCACATCAATCGTGGGCGGTGGGGACTCGGTGTCAGCGGTCAAGGCAGCCGGAGTTGCCGACAAAATCACGCACATCTCCACCGGCGGCGGAGCCTCGCTGGAATTCCTGGAAGGCAAGAAGCTTCCTGGTGTAGAGGCGCTCAGCGACAAGAAATAAACAAAACCCCTTGCCATCCTAAGTGGCCCTGAGACCGCGAAGGATCTCATATATCTGAAAGCTCGACATATCTGAAAGCTCGACAGACTCAGCGCTCCGCACCAAGGTTTCCAAAGAGGGATTCATGAGAAAGAAGTTGATCGCCGCCAACTGGAAGATGTACAAGAACCCGGAGCAGACGAAGGCCTTTTTCCACGAATTCCTGCCCCTGGTTGCCGGCCACACGCGGGACGAAATCGTGGTCTGCCCTCCTTACATCGATCTCTGCGTTGCGATTGAGAGCTGTAAGGGTTCGAACGTAGCCATCGGCGCGCAAAATCTGTACTGGGAAAAGCAGGGCGCTTACACCGGCGAGATCTGTCCCGCCATGCTGCTGGATATCGGCTGCACCCATGTGATCGTCGGCCATTCCGAGCGCCGCCAGTATTTCGGGGAAACCGACGACATGGTGAACTTCAAGCTCAAGGCTGCCCTCGAGGCCGGCCTGACCCCGATTGTCTGCGTGGGAGAAGTTCTGGAGGAGCGCGAGGCCAACCTCACCGAAGACGTGCTGCGCCGGCAGTGCCTGCGAGCCTTCCACGCTATTTCAGCCAAGAAGGCAGCTAAGCTCGTGGTTGCCTATGAACCCATGTGGGCCATCGGCACGGGAAAGACTGCCACGCCCGAGCTTGCTTCCGCTGCCCATTTGTTAATTCGAGGGGAGGCCGCGAAGTCCTTCGGTGAGGATTTTGCCAATAGTCTCCGCATCCTGTACGGCGGCTCGGTAAAACCGGAAAACGTTAAAGCGCTGATGGCCGAAGAAGAGATCGATGGCGCACTGGTGGGCGGCGCCAGCCTCGACCCAAAATCCTTCGCGGCCATCATAAAGTACTGAAACCCCTTTGCTATAATCGACGCTGCCTTGATTTGCGGAAGTGGTGGAACTGGCAGACACACCATCTACGCTCATTGCTTTGCTGGTTGTCTACAAATTCCTGATAATAAATCTTTTGTCTTTCTCTTCAGCAACATCCCTCCAGCCACCTCGGAGCGAGCAGTAACGCCCAGTAAGCGCCAGATACAGGGGGTCGGTGCAGAATCCGGTGCAGTCGTTAGTCTGGCTCTCCTGAGGGAGCAGGGGGTGAACTCCAATCCTTTGCGACCTTTCATCCAAATCGACGCAGATTTCGATTTCAACGGCTTCTGGCGAATCCGTCAGCCGTTCCGAAGGCTGGTCGCTCGGGGAGCCGTCTGAGCGCCGCCCAGACGTGCCAAACCGCATTCTGAAGCGTGTACAGTCCCATTTAAAGAAAACCCTTCAATCAAATCCCTCCCCTTGCCACCTTGTGGTGGCGATCCCTGGGCTATT
>Ga0207100_1024_pt1 | contig 45151 bp, 37 predicted proteins | sample Alteio_BWMinHeat_82_FD_153520 | JGI IMG/M metagenome (GOLD analysis project Ga0207100, IMG submission 153520) | Enriched cells from forest soil in Barre Woods Harvard Forest LTER site, Petersham, Massachusetts, United States -... | ecosystem: Environmental > Terrestrial > Soil > Temperate forest >...
GGGTGAGCCCCTCGCACTAAGCATGATGGAGCGGAAGACAGTACTTGACGCGGTAATGGATGAAGCAGGCGCCAAAGTCCCGGTATTGGCCGGAGTCGTTGAATACAGCACGAGGGCTGCGATTGAGTTTGGCCAGCATGCAAGGTCCGCCGGGTGCAAGGGACTCATGGTTATGGCACCTTATGGCTTCCGGCCACCGAAGCGGGACGTTTTCGATCATTTGCGAAGAGTGCGAGAGGCTGTGGGGCTTCCAGTGATGCTCTACAACGTCCCCGGCACGAGTGGGATCGACCTCGTGCCTGAGGAAGTGCAACAACTGGCAGAAGAGGGCGTAGTGCAATCGGTGAAGTGGTCGACCGCTGAGGTCAGCAGGGTCCGCGATACCAAGCTTCTTTGTGGTCCGGCGTTTCCGGTATTTGTGGGCAACGATTTGATCGCCTTTGAAGGACTCGCGGTAGGAGCCGACGGTTGGATCAGTTGCTTGCCGATGATTGTACCCAGCAAGGCGGTGATGCTATACCGGTTGTTGGCGGTCGACAAGGACCTAAGCGCAGCGCGGGAGCTCTTTTACCCCCTGATACCCCTAATAAGACTCGAATTTCGAGCTGTCTCTTGCCCCAATAACGACCCGCATTGGCTCGCGGTGACGCGAGAGTCGGCTCTCCTACGCGGAATTCCCGTGGGCGAGAGTCGAAAGCCTCTTTCCGCCATTTCTCGAGCGCATGCTGAACAGTTGAGGGAGTTACTGGTGGGTTTGCACGAGATCGAATGCACCACCTGTTGACGGGTCGAGTTGCGTTCGGAGCAGTAGTTTGAGTTTTTAGGAATGCCGGGCTGGCACCGGCACAACATGCCCAAGCCGGGCGGCTTATGCTGTGAAAGAACAAAAGAAGTTAGAAATTCTGGGTTTATGTCGCGCTTTCTAAACTACTTCTCCGTCCAGGGCTCGTGTTCGTGTGAGATATGGATATCGACCTGAAGCACCGCACGATACTCATCACGGGAGCCGCTCAGGGCTTGGGTTTTGGAATTGCCCGCCGGTTGGCTGGTGCCGGAGCCCGATTGGTTCTGGTTGATTGCAATCCCGTCGTGCAGGAGTGCCTGTCCGATCCACTCTTTTTAAGTTCGGCGATCGCGTTGGTAAGGGATTTGGCAGAGCCGCATGCAGCACGCGACCTGATGCGCTCGGCATTAGAGCAAGTGGGCTCGCTGGATGGCCTGGTGAACTGTGCGGCGTGGAGTTTCCACAAGCCCCTGTCCGAAACGACGATCTCAGAGTTTGACCGCGTTGTGGCGATCAATCAGCGAGCGCCATTCTTTCTCAGTCAGGCGTTCGCCGAGGCGGTTCCCGGCGATAATCCAGATCCTTGCATCGTGAACATTGCCTCGGTGAATGCTTGGATCGGAACCCCGAACTTGATTGCCTACGCGTCCACAAAAGGGGCCTTGGTTGCAATGGGGCGGGCCATGGCCGTGGAGTTAGCACCGCGGGTACGGGTGGTAACCATTTCGCCCGGCGCCGTCCTCACCACGAATACCGAGAACTTGATCGCCGAAGGTCAGATTGTCGTCGAGCCCTTCCTGGACCGCTTTTTGGTGAAGAGGTTCATTACCGTGGAAGAGATAGCAAACTTGGTCGCCTTCTTGTTCGGTCCCTCGTCCCGGTCGATCACTGGCTGCAATTGGATCATTGACGGAGGACTTACCGCGCAGTGAATACTGCGGCATTTTTCTAGCCGTAGTGGCTCGGCTTGTGCCTGTGGGGCACGGGGGCGGGTAGGCGACGCACGTCACTGAAGTGGCGCCGTTATCCGAGATCAACCAATGTTTTTTTCCCTCGGTCTAGTCGACTGGTGCATTTGCCTTGCAGTCTTAAGCTCCAGCATCATCCTGGGCCTATACCTTGCTGTCCGGAAGAAGTCGTCAGCGGACAGTGCCAGCTTTTTTCTGGCTGACCGCAGCCTTCCGTGGCCACTCGTCGGCGCATCCCTATTTGCGACCAACATCGGAGCCGAGCACTTGGTCGGGCTCTCGGGCGACGCCTACAGATACGGACTGTCAGCCGGAACCGTCGAACTCACAACCTGTTGGTGCCTCGGTTTCGCCGCCGTGTTCCTGTTTCCTTTCTACATTCGTAACCGGGTGTTTACCACGCCGGAATTTCTAGAAACGCGCTACCACCCTTTAGCTCGCGTCCTCTTCTCAGGGCTGATGCTAGCTATTTCCGTCACCACGAAAATGGCGTTCCATCTTTATGCGGGCGCACTCGTATTACGTGGGCTCGTTGGTTGGGACGTGATGACTGTGGTTTGGGTCATGGGAGGAGTGGCCGCGTGCGTGACGATTATCGGTGGCTTTACCGCTGTTGCCTACACCGATTCAATCCAGACCGGAATTATCATTCTTGGTTGCACCGTCATGCTGTTCACTGGGCTGCACCGGGTCGGAGGATGGCACGAGCTTGCCTTGAGGGTCCCTCACGCGGTGCACATCGCGAAACCGTACGATGACCCGAATTACCCGTTCTGGGGAGTAATCCTTACAGCGATTTACGCGGGCACATTCTACTGGGGGGTCGATCAGGTGAATGTCCAACGTGTGCTAGGGGCGCGGAACATCCAGCAGGCGCGTTGGGGCGCCATGTTTACGGTTCTCCTGAAGCTTTCGCCCGTGTTCATCTTCGCTCTGCCGGGGGTCATCGCCCTGGCGCTCTTTCCCGGACGAGAGAGCAAGACTACATTCGTGACTCTCCTCAACGAACTGCTACCCACCGGAATACGGGGGCTGCTCCTTGCTGCCCTGATGGCTTCGCTTATCGGTTCGACACTGTCGGTGATGAATTCGGTTTCCACGCTTGCGGTGCGTGATTTTGTTCTTCATTTTCGCCCGCGAACAGGCGAGCGTGCCCAAGTCCTGCTGGGAAGGTTTGCCATCGTTGCAGCGACGCTTCTCGGCATCATGGCGGCGTATGCGGTCTACAAGACTCCGGACGGGCTTTACAAGTACTTGCAGGCCGTTACTCTCTACCTCACATTGCCTGTTGCTCCGGCAATCGTGTTCGGCATTCTGAGCAAAAAGGTGACGGCGGCCGGCGCACTGGCTTCGGTTTTGGTGGGATCGGTATTTGGCGTCGTGTTTGTAATCGACCAGTTGATCGGAGCCGGAGCGGGCAGCAGGCTTTTTCCTTGGCTCCACGCCAATCCCCTGACCCTCAATTACACCTACCGCGGACTTTGGGGAACAATTGCTTGCATCATTACGTTGTTTGCCGTGTCCTCCTTCACTAGAAAGACCGACCCGGCGAAGCTCGAGCAACTTACGATTAATTGGAGAGGTCAGGCGGAACGCTTTCGCGGGATATTCGATTGGCGCCTGCAGTTGGCTATCCTATCTGTGATTACCGTCGCGTTGTATTGCCTTCTTTGGTAAGAATCGCGGATTTACCGGCCGCGAAGGTATTCGGTCGAGAAACGGAGAGGAATGGATGAGTAAATTGCGCAGTCTCGCGTGGTATGGAAGAAATGATCGCGACGGGTTCTCGCACCGAAGCTGGATGAAGAACCAAGGCTGGCCACACGATTTATTCGATGGCCGGCCGGTTATTGGCATCTGCAACACCTGGTCTGAGTTGAATCCGTGTAATGCGCATTTTCGCGAACTGGCTGAATGCGTAAAGCGAGGGGTGTGGGAGGCTGGCGGTTTCCCTCTGGAATTCCCCGTGATGTCGCTGGGCGAATCGCAACTGCGCCCAACTGCGATGCTGTTTCGCAATCTCGCCAGTATGGACGTGGAAGAATCCATCCGCGGAAATCCGATCGACGGAGTCGTCCTGTTGATGGGATGCGATAAGACCACGCCATCGCTGTTGATGGGGGCTGCCTCGTGCGACTTGCCTACCATCGGGCTGTCCGGGGGTCCCATGTTGAACGGGAAATTCCATGGCCGCGAACTCGGTTCGGGTACGGGCGTGTTTCAGATGATCGAGCAGGTGGGCGCCGGCAAAATGCCGCTCGCTGAATTTTTCGAGGCAGAGAGCTGCATGAACCGATCCAAAGGGCATTGCATGACCATGGGAACCGCTTCGACTATGGCCAGCATGGTGGAGGCACTGGGCATGAGCCTCCCCGGCAACGCTGCGATCCCGGCGGTTGACGCGCGCCGCAACACGCTCGCTCAAATGACCGGACGGCGGATTGTCCCAATGGTGCGGGAAGACTTGCGGATTTCTAAGATACTCACGCGGATAGCGCTTGAAAATGCCATCTTCAACAACGCGGCCATCGGAGGGTCCACAAACGCTGTCATTCACCTGCTCGCGCTGGCGAAGCGGGTTGGCGTCGCGCTCTCTCTACAGGACTGGGATCGGTTGGGGTCAAATCTGCCTTGCCTGGTTGATTTGCAGCCTTCCGGCAAATACCTCATGGAAGATTTCTACTATGCGGGTGGCGTTCCAGCGGTACTCCGCGAGTTGGGCGAGGCTGGTGTGTTGAATCGTGAGGCTCTGACCATAAATGGGCATTCGGTCTGGGAGAATGTGGCGAATGCGGAGTGCTGGAACCGGGACGTGATCCGTCGCTTTGCGGAACCTTTCAAACCTTGTGCTGGCATCGCCGTGCTCCGAGGCAATCTCGCTCCGAATGGCGCTGTGATCAAGCCTTCCGCGGCCAGTCCACACTTGCTTCAGCATCGCGGGCGCGCCGTTGTTTTCGAAAGCGTCGAGGAACTCCACTCTCGTGTCAACGATGAGAGCCTAGACATTGACGAAAATTGCGTGATGGTCCTGAAGAACTGCGGCCCGCGCGGTTATCCGGGCATGGCGGAAGTTGGGAATATGCCCATACCACCTAAACTGTTGCGCAAAGGCGTGACAGACATGGTCCGCGTTTCGGATGCGCGCATGAGTGGTACTGCTTACGGAACAGTCGTACTTCATGTATCTCCCGAAGCTGCGGCCGGTGGACCCCTGGCACTGGTGCACTCGGGCGACATGATTACGCTCGATGTGCCAGACCGGCTAATTCGGCTGGATGTGGACGACACAACCCTGAGTCAACGCCGTACGCAGTGGACAGCACCATCTGCTCCCCAACGTGGTTGGGCAAAACTGTATGTTGACCATGTTCTTCAGGCGCATGAGGGAGCGGATCTGGACTTTTTGGTTGGATGCAGTGGCGCTCCCGTCCCACGAGACTCCCACTAAGTTAAGAAGGAGACAACTGGGGCCGCCTCCGAGGCAAAGAGGAGTCAATACGCGAAAGCCGTGCAAAGAGACAGCGGACGCAGGGCAGCCCGGTGTTAGCAACCATGGTTCATTTTTCAGATCAGCCAGCGCCGAGCTGATCGGATTGATGGAAGTTCGACTGTTTTGTGAGTTGACTTGGAGAGCCAGCCTCTGGAGAGTGCTGAAGCGGCCGAGATGATGCGCGCGGCGCGGGTTCCCAGCATCGCGTAGTTTGTCCTGTCTGTGCTTGATGTGATGAAGAGTTTGTCGAAGTCTTAGTTCGAACACCAGCCTGAACTACGGTTGTGGAACGCGGTGCTCAACACGACGCAATGAAAGGGCGGCGTGCTTTCGATGAATTAGCGTGTCTATAGGCCCACACGGGCATTGGAGGCAAGATGAAGCTTCGGTTCTGTGCTGTGTTTCTTGGTTTTTTCACTCTCTTAGCTTTCACACCGCCAGTACTTGCCCAGCAGTCCGCTACGCAACCTCGGGCGGGGGAAGAGTCGAGTTATATCGATGAAGAAGGCACGGCCTACATCACCCGCATTATTCCGGTGCCACAAACCATCAGCCCTGAAGCGCAGAAGTCTCTTGCCCGACAGGCTACCCATGCTGGATCTCATGAGGCACCGCCACCCACGAAACCCCAACCAAAGCAATCCAGGCAGATGTCATCTGACCCGACTCGGGCGGTGTATCCGGCGAATATCGAATTTTCCTCCATCGCCGGTGTGCCCGTCAGTATTGTCACGCCGTTGGTGGTTCCAGCCAACAAAGCGAATCGTGTGCTGATCAATCTTCATGGCGGAGGGTTTACTTCAGACTCAGGTTCACTCACCGAGTCCCTCCCCATCGCCAACCTGACGCAAACCAAAGTAGTGTCGGTGATTTATCGCCTGGCTCCCGAGCACACGTTTCCGGCCCCGGTCGAGGACGTCGTTGCGGTTTATAAAGAACTGATGAAAACCTACGAGCCGCGGAACATCGCCATCTATGGTTCATCCGCTGGGGCTGTGCTCACTCCGGAAGTCGCGGTCAAAATCAAGCAGGTTGGCCTGCCGCTTCCGGGTGCACTCGGGATATTTTCCGGCGCAGGTGACTTCACGCAAACCGGCGACTCGCAACAAGTGTACGGAGTCCAGGGACTCTCCGGACATCCCGATACGCGGCCGAAAGGAGTGCAGTGGCTGGCCGTGTATGTTGGCTCTGCCGATCCCAAGGATCCGGTACTCTCACCATTCTTTGCTGATTTGCATGGGATGCCGCCAACTCTGTTCATGACCAGTACCCGCGACATGCTGTTGAGCGACACCACCATATTGCACCGCACCTTCCTGCGCGCCGGAGTAGATGCAAGTCTGGTCGTGTTCGAGGGTCTAAATCACTGCTTTTGGTACGACCCCAATCTGCCCGAATCCCGCGAAGCTGACGGCATTATGGCTAATTTTTTTGATATGCATCTTGGTGCCAAATAGTCACGGATTCTTCTGATTACCGTAAGGATCGCGAACCATTTAAATATCCGGGTTCGCCAGGGGGAGGCGATCGGCACATCATGACAGTCAAACAGGGGTCAGAACGACAGAATTCTACAGGGCCCGGCATTCAGAGCCTGGATGGATTTCAAAATCATACGCTCGATGCAAATGGAGCATGGGAGATGAGCGATGGGCGAGAGAACCTACGAACTGACCGACAGCAGCTTGCATTACAGAAGCCCATGAGCCGGCGTGGCTTGCTACGAAGCGCTGCAGGATTGCTGGGAACAACGGCTGCTTCCGGCCTTGTAACAGCCATTGCTCAGGCCGCCCCAACCAAGAAGGATACTGGTCAACCCACGCCGGCCGGCAAACTCACGATTGTTGCGTCCGACGAGGACGCGATCGCCGAAACCGCCACCGGAAAGGTCCGCGGCTATATCAGGGACGGAGTCTACACCTACAAGGGCATTCCCTACGGCGAGACCACGGAGGGAAGCGGGCGCTTTCAGCCTCCTCAAAAAGCCAAACCATGGACCGGTGTTCGCAGCTCCATGCAATACGGACGAGTATGCCCGCAAGGTCCACGCGGGACCTGGAACTACGATGAAGAATCCTGGCTTTTCTGCTACGACGACGGAGTTCAGGGTGAGGACTGCTTGCGCGTGAACCTTTGGACCCCGGGAATTAAGGACAACAAGAGGCGCCCGGTCTTGGTTTGGCTGCACGGCGGCGGCTTCGTGTCAGGCTCCAGCCAGGAACATCGTTCCTATGACGGCGAAAGATTGAGCCGCCGCGGCGACGTAGTCGTGGTGTCGCTCAATCACCGCCTGGGGCCTCTGGGATTTTTGAATCTGACTCATTACGGCGAGAATTACGCAGCCTCCGCGCACTTGGGAATGCTCGACATCATTATGGCCCTGGAGCGGGTGCGCGATAACATCGTCAATTTCGGCGGCGATCCGGGCAAGGTAACCATCTTCGGCCAGTCCGGCGGCGGCGGCAAAGTTGGAACCCTGATGGCGATGCCCGCGGCGCAGGGCTTGTCTCACCGCGCCATCGTGCAAAGCGGATCGTTTTTGCGCGCCGTCGTGCCGGAAAGATCTGCGATCTTGACCCAGGCTATGCTCGATGAGCTCAATCTGAGCCCGTCAAAACTGGATCAACTGCACACCGTGCCCCTGCAGAAGCTGATCGAGGCCGGCGATGCGGCCCTGCTGAAAACCCATCCCCACGGTCCGCTCGTCTGGAGCCGCGTGGCCGATCAGTTGGGTTGGGGGCCGGTGATGGATGGCAAGCTTCTGCCCCAGCATCCCTTTGATCCCACTGCGCCCGCCGTCTCCGCGCAGGTCCCTATGTTGATCGGCACCACGCTCAACGAATTTACGACTTCCCTCAATCATCCTGAAAACGAAGCGATGACCCAAGGGGAGGTACAGAAACGGCTGGGCGATATGTACGGCAGCCATCCGGAGCGCATCATCGAAGTATTCCGCGCCTCACATCCGGACGCGAAACCGTTTGACATTTTCTCTCTCGCCATGACTGCGCAGGTCCGACAGGGCGCGGTGATTCAAGCTGGGCTCAAAGCCGCACAAGGCACGCCGGCTTATCTCTATTGGTTCACCTGGAAAACGCCTGTCTTGGACGGCAGGCCGCGCTCTATCCACTGCATCGATCTGCCTTTTTGCTTCGACAATACCGACCGTTCCGAAAACCTGACGGGTGGAGGCCTTGAGCCAAGGGCGCTCGCGGCCAACGTCAGTGATGCGTGGATTCAATTTGCGCGAAGCGGTAAGCCCAGTCACGCTGGCATCCCCAACTGGCCGGCTTTTTCGGCCGAGAGTTGTCCGACCATGATTTTCGACACCCAATGCAAATTACAGAACAACCCTGACAAGGAAGAAAGGCAGGCTCTCGAAATGACTCCTCCTTTTTTGGGATTCAAAAGTTAAAACAGCGTAACCGGACGCAAGACTAAGCCTGTTGTCGCCTTCTTGTCCCTTAAGCGCAAGCGAGTACGGAGGCTTCAGGTTCTGTGATTTGCATCGGACTTGCGGAGGCGAGCCAATGGCGGCTCTTGTCGGAGGGTCAGCGTTTCATCAGGCGGAAAAAGAGTGCCTGCTTTGCAATCGGTTCTGTCTTGTCGGCCAGCGCGGCCATCTGCTTTTCGTTGAGCGGCGTGAAGTCACGGGCAAGCTGGACACACTCGTCTACCTGCTCCACGGAATCGCAGCCTATGATCGCGGTGCTGATAGGCAACGAAAGTGTGTAAAACATCGTTTCACGTTTGGTCAGTGTGCCGGGCGTAGTAGCGATGGCTCCCGTGCCTTCCCATGACTTTTTCTGTACCTCGACCGGAGGCGGCGTCCACCTGGAAAGAATCCTGCCCCGGGCCATTACTTTCATGCCGATGATGCCCATTTGCTTCCCGACCGCCATGGGGAGAAGATCCTTGGCAAAGCTGTAATAATATTTGTCGGCGGCGTTCAGACTCATCAGGACGGTGTCGAACGGGAATCGCCTGATGCTTTCCATGAGAGCATCAGGACGGAACCGCCCGGTCACTCCGAGATGCCGCACCATTCTCTGTTCGCGCGCCTGGAGGAACGCCCCGATGGCCCCACCTTTGTCGAAAATTTCATTTACGTCGTCGAGAGTACCCACGTCGTGAAGCTGCCAAGTATCGAGGTGATCGGTGTTCAACAGTTTCAAAGATTCCTCTAGGTTTTTGAGCGCGGCATCGCGGGTGCGTTCCTTCGTCTTGCTGGCGATGAAGACCTGATCGCGATACCCCTTTAAACCCTTGCCAAGATAACGTTCGCTCCAGCGTTCCGGCCCGCCGTAAATCGCCGAGGTATCAAAATAGTTGACTCCTAGTTCGAGTGCCTTCTCGATGATGGGCACGGCGATCGCCTCGTTGTTGGTTTTCTCCAGCGCACCCTGCCCGCCCAGGCCGAAAATCCCAACCCGAAACCCGGTCTTGCCCAGGTTTCGCGTGGGCATCATTTCCTGCACCGCCTGGGCGGACGAAATGGGGGTCTTATCGGTGGATTCAGCGTGTGCGCCGGGGGGCAGCGCAGTGTAGGCTAGATTTGCCGCAATGGACACCCCGCCGACTTTAAGGAAATCGCGGCGGCCTCGACGCGAAGTTTTGTCAGGTTCGTGGGGAATCTTCATCACAACCTCAGCCAAGGAGGCCTTAAGCTTCGCCTCTCGCCGCGGGGAACTGATCCTCATTCTCTAGCCTGAACAAGCGATTGTCCAATAGTAGAGTCAGGAACTTTTGCCTTGACAGTCGCTATGGAAAGGACTATCGTCTCCTGCGTTATCGTCATTGAACAATCGATTGTCTACAGGTGATTTAGGAACTGTTACAAAAAGGGCGTCGGATATTTTACGGATACTGGCATGACGGTTATACGGCCCTCTTCCACGGATTTCAAACAGCTCCAGACGACTTGACACTTATAAATCTCAATCGTTTAAGCATTTCATCTCTACTGTATACAGGACGGCCGACATGTTCCCGAAAACCCGCCGCGAATTCCTGCAGCTTTCCGCCACTGCGGCTGCCGCGGCCACCTTGGCAAAAAGCTCTCCCGTATGGAGCCAAGCTATAGCAGCTCCCCGTCCGCTGAAAGTTTGGATCACTTCTGACACGCAGAAATTTGCGCCGGTGGAAGGCCCTAAATGGACCGCCCCCGCGAGCAAAGACAGCGAGAGCGTTCATATCGATCCCACAACCTGGTACCAGGAAATTCTTGGTTTCGGCGGGGCTTTCACCGATGCTTCCTGCTATTTGTTTTACCAGTTGAGCCCTGATGATCGTAAGTCGCTCTTTGGCGAATTGTTTGGGCCTGAGGGACTACGCTTCTCGATGGGGCGAGCGTGCATCGGGTCCAGCGACTACACCACCAGCATTTACAGCTTCGACGACAGTCCTGAACCGGACCCCGACCTGAGACGGTTCAGCATCGAGCACGATCGTGCTTATATTCTGCCCTCCTTGCGATTGGCACGTGAGGTGAATCCAGACATCTTTCTTTTTTCGGCTCCGTGGAGCCCTCCGGCATGGATGAAACCCAACCGCTCGATGTTGGGTGGCTCCATGGAGAGAAAGTACTTTGCTCCTTATGCCGAATACTTCGTACGATTTCTACAGAGTTACGCTGCCGAGGGAGTCAAGATCAACGCGACGGCAGTTCAGAACGAGGTCGATACCAACCAGGATAGCCGGATGCCGGCGTGCCTGTGGTCACAGGAAGATGAGTCGAGGTTTGTAGCGAACTACTTGGGTCCTGCGCTGGAGCGCGCCTCCCTCGACACGAAGATCTGGATTCTAGATCACAACTATAACCTCTGGGGCCGCGCGCTTGACCAGCTAAGCGAGTCGGGCGTGAACCGGTATGTGGACAGCGTGGCATGGCATGCCTATAACGGTACGGTCGATGCTATGACACGCGTACACGACGCCTTCCCGAATAAACATGCGCAATGGACCGAAGGCGGCGCCGTCATAACCAGCCCCGATTTCGAGACCGATTGGAGTAAATGGTCAGGAGTCTTCACTGGAGTACTCAAAAATTGGAGCTGCTCGATTGTCGGTTGGAATCTTGCACTGGACGAAGAGGGAAAGCCGAATATGGGGCCAGGTCAGTCCGGAGGCATCGTGACGATTCAGTCCAAGACGCAGAAGATCACGCGCTGTGGCCAGTATTGGGCCTTCGCTCACTATTCGAAGGTAATGCAGCGCGGAGCACGCGTGCTTGCGTCCCGCGGACAATTAGCCGACGTCGATCACGTCGCCGTCAAGAATCCAGATGGCAGCTACGTGTTAGTCCTGACCAACCGTAGCGGACTGGAACGACTCGTGCCATGCACCTTAGGATCTTATGAAGTGGAGATGAAACTACCTCGAAACTCAGTGGCGACGCTTCTTTGGTGATATTACCGGGCCACAAGCAAGTCGTAGCTCGGTATTTTTTGCTTAGAGTTAGCGGCTTCTTTTTCGAACGAGGGATGAGAAGTTTGTGCAGAAAGGAAATCCCAATCACTACGCCCTGCCGCATTGGCCACCTGTACAGCTGAACACCGGGCGGCCGTGTACTTCGACACGCCTGTGAAGTACGCAACGATCCTGAAGGAGAAGGATTGAGGCTGATGCATAGTCTTGAAGTCGCAGCGCTCGTATTGGGTCAGGAAGCGCTCGAGGATCGATGTTTAATGTTTATATAGAGAGGACCCTATGATCGAAACTATCGAAAAAATGTTGAGCGATTTGGAGCATGGCAGGTTAAGTCGCCGTCAGTTTGCTGTTTCCCTTGCTGCATTGGCCGCTAGTACATCCCTGGCGTCGGTCGCGCTTGCAGCTCCTGCGCCGACGGGCTTCCGGGCGGTTACCATAAACCATGTCACCGTGCGGGTCCCTGACCTCCACCGTACGTCGCAGTTCTACCAGGAGTTCTTTGGGATGCCGCTTAAGCAGCAGTCGGCGACGATACATATTCTGGGAGTGGGAGAGTCCTCCTTTTTTGGCATTGAGCAAGACCAAAGCAAGACCGCTGCTGTCAGTCACTACGACTTCGGAATGGCCAACTTCAACGCTGATGAGGTTCGCGCAAAGTTAACCGAGCGTGGCTTAAAATTCGACGGAAATTCGAAAGAATCTTTCAAGTTCTATGATCCGGATGGATTCCATGTACAGGTAAATGCGCCCGATTATGTAGGGCACGTAAGCTAGGGCCAGGATGTTCGGCGATTGCCTGAAAGCGCATCTTTACTAGCGAAACTTGGCCCATGCGCGGTCGAGGAACGAGGTAGAGACTGGGAGATGCCCGAGAATGTATCGTCGAGAATTTCTGAAAACTGCAGCGTCGTGTCTGGGCGCGCTTGGTTTTGTTAAGGATTCATGGGGTGCACAGGTGTCTGGGGCGAATGCGGGCTCCTCAAAGGCTGCTTCTGCTGGAGCCAACGGAATCTATCTGAATCAGGTCGGATTTCTGCCAGACAGTTCCAAGGTTGCTACCGTTAGCACACGCGCTGGTTCCTTTCTTGTTCGATCTTTGAGAGATAATTCCGTCGCTCTTCGTTCCACGTTGAGTGCTCAACGCCTGGACAATGCTTCCGGAGATAGCGTGCAATTCGCTGACTTCTCCACCCTGAAAGTACCGGGCGAGTACCGTATTGAGCTCGATTCCGGGGTAAGCGGTGATTCATTTCTCATCCGCAAACATGCGTACGACAATGCGCTTTTGCTCACGATGCGTTCTTTCTATGGGCAGCGATGTGGTTGCGATGTCAATCTTGGCGGGGGATATGCGCATCCCAAGTGCCACCTGGATGCAGCCTTTCACGCGTCCTCAGGGAAAACGGGCCGGTGCGAGATCCATGGTGGCTGGCACGATGCCGGAGACTACGGTCGATACATGATCAACTCAGGCATCACCACCGGAACCCTTTTGTGGGCGTGGGAGTCATATGGGGCCTCACTCCACGATTTTGCTTTGCGGATTCCCGAATCTGGCGGCAAGGTGCCTGACTTCCTGGCTGAGATCCAATGGAATCTGCAATGGATGCTGTCCCTGCAGGACAACGATGGCGGTGTGTGGCAAAAACAGTCTCGCGACGATTTTTGTTCCTTCATCATGCCGCAGGACGAGCTAGGCCCCAATTATGTGATGGGCACCGACTCCGTGCCGTATAAGAGTACCTGCGCTACCGCGGACCTGGCTGCCGTAATGGCAATTGCGGCGCGGTGTTACAGTTCCTATGCTCCGGCATTTTCCCAACAGTGCCTGAAGGCCGCCCGCGCGGCTTGGAGTTGGTGCCAGAATAATCCCAACGTGTTTTTCAAGAATCCTGCTGGCATCCATACCGCAGAATTTGGAGACAACGACTGCCGCGACGAACTTCTGTGGGCAACGGCAGAGCTATGGCGTACAACCGGAGATGCGGTTTTCCATCAGGCTTTCATGGGGATGCTGCCGCAGCCATTAGCGACAATAAAGATCGAGCTACCTTCGGCTACTCAAGTAGCCTCTCTTGGATATTGGAGCTATGCGCTGGCCGGCAGAAATAGATCGAATGCGGCAGTCGCAGCGATTCAACAAGCCACCCTGAAGACAGCAAGAGAATTGGTCCATCAAAGCTCAGAAAATGGTTATGGTAATTCGTTAGCGCTGGAAGACTATGCGGGGGGTTCGAATGCCGTAGTTGCAAATCATTCCTTATTGCTTCTGATCGCCAATCAGTTCGAATCAGATAGCTCGCACCTGGATTGTGCTCTCAATAACCTGCATTACCTGCTGGGCCGCAACTGTCTCGGTATTTCATGGGTCACGCAGCTGGGTTCACATCCCCTCCAGCATCCGCATCATCGGCCTAGTGTCGCCGACAATATCGTTGCGCCATGGCCGGGTTTACTATCAAATGGGCCTAATGCCAATCCCGCGGACCCGATCACCAAGGCGTTGCCGCGCCAAGCGCCGATGCGTATGTATGTCGACGATGAGCGCGCTTATTCCAGCAACGAACCAATCATTAGTTGCAATGCCCCGCTGGTGTTCGTTCTCGCTGCAGTTCGTGCACAATCGAGCCACGGATGAGTAATTGCAGGACTCATGACTTACGCGTACCCGCTAATCGTCTCTGAAAGGCACCGTTGTGTACCCGACAAGTGTGGGTGGGTTCCAATTGGCAGAGTCCTTCCCACGATCCCGCCAATTCCTGGCTCTACGTGGTTGCGCGCGACGATGGACAGGGCTATAGGAGCGCGCCGGTGGCTTATGAGCCCGGGCGGCATTACATAGGCGGTGAGCCATTCCCGGCCGGTGATTCAGCCGGCGAAGGCGGCAAGAGCGGCGTGCTGGCAATCGACACAACCACTGGTGACCTAAAGTGGAAGTTCCCGATTGTTCGCGGGTCCTTCGGAGCGTCTTGGAGGCACGGCAGACGGAACTCTGATTGCCATGGATTCCAAGTCGAGCAAGTCGCTTTGGTATTTCCGGACCGGAGGTACGATCGCATCGTCTCCGATGAGCTAATTCAGTAGGCGGAAAGCAGTTTGTGGCAATTTCAGCGGGCAATGTGCTCTACAGTTTTGCCCTTCCCGATTAAGCGCTCACCGGAGATTGATTCGCCAGAGTTCCCGTCGCTTGGCAGCTAAAATGCGCGAGACGATATATTGTATGCACTTTAGAAAGCGGTGATTCGGCAGAATATTCTTCGAAGGGAATCCATGAGAACAACAAGAGTGCTTTTGCGGTCCTCCATTCTGGTCACCCTGTTGGTGTTGCTCTCGCCCGTGTCAGCGCAGGAGCTGAATCCCGCTCGATCGGGGAGCGCCCTCGGTCAGCAAGGAGCGCCCCGGATCCAGGGTCAGAATCCCAATGGCATGCACATATTTGTTCGCGCGGGCTTGAAGACTCACCCGCCCGGTCTGCACGACTATCCCCAGTTTCTGGCTGACTGGAGCAAGATCCTGACGCAGCACGGAGCGGTCGTCGATGGTTCCTTGCATGCGCCCAGCGCTGCTGAACTTGAACATACTGATGTGCTGGTGATTTATAAGGGAGATTCGGGCTTCATGACTGATAGCGAAAAGGCCGCGCTCGAAGGGTTCATTAAACGCGGTGGCGGTATCGTGTCTCTCCATGATGCCTTGTGCGGTCCGGATCCGACTTATTTCGCGACCCTGGTGGGCGGAGCGAAGAAGCACGGCGAGGTGAACTACACGTTGGGCGCGGATATTCTCTACACGATTGTGGACAAATCAAACCCCATCATGGAAGGCTTGTCCGGCGTCACGATCTTCGATGAAGCATTTTTCACCATGACGTGGGCGAAGGATCCAGCTATCCACGTGCTGGCAACAGTAGTGATCCCCGGAACTCCGAGCGCCGGCACTCACAAGGGAGAAGTGGTGCCGCAGATATGGGCATATGAACACACGCTTCCAGGCGGGGAGCCCGCTCGAGCCTTCGTATGGATGCAGGGACATACCTACGCGAACTTTTCCAATCCCGAGATTCAAGGGATGTTGCTGCGTGGCATCGCGTGGGCCGCGAAAAGGCCGGTGAATGAACTAGTGGACTACACCGCACGGGGACGAGACGGCTATGAAAATTGATTTGAAGGGCAGGACGGCGGTGGTCACTGGCGGAAGCCGTGGCCTGGGCGAGGCGATGGCGATAGCTCTGTCCGACGCGGGAGCCCAGATTGCCCTCGTGGCCCGCGATGTGAGGCGGCTGGAGTCGGTGCGCGAGGCAATCGCCCAGCGTGGCGGAACAGCCGAAGTATTCACTGGGGATGTGACGCGAGAGGACGATGTCGCCGCTGTGGCGCAGGGCGTAACCAAGCGCTTTGGTCAGCCCCAAATTCTGATTAATAACGCAGGCTCGAATATCCGCAAGTCTCTCGTTGATTTTTCCCTCAACGAGTTTCGCAGCGTATTGGATTCGAGCCTGATTTCGACATTCCTGATCTGCCGTGCGTTTGTGCCCGGAATGATGGGCTCCGGCTATGGGCGCATTTTGAACATGACCTCCATCATGAGTCACGTCTCCCTGCCGGGACGAGCTGCCTATTCTTCTGCCAAGGCCGCGTTGCTCGGCCTGACCCGGTCATTGGCGCTGGAGCTGGCAGGCGAGGGAATTACCGTCAACGGCATCAGCCCGGGACCGTTCGCGACTGAGATGAATGCGGCGGTACTGAACAATCCCGAGGCCAGTGCCCAATTCCTGGCCAGTCTGCCAATCGGACGATGGGGCAAGGTGGAAGAGATTGGCGCCCTGGCTTGCTATCTCTGTTCAGAATCTGCGGGATTTATTACTGGAACTGACATTCTGATCGACGGCGGCTGGACCGCGAAATAGAAGACTGGCTCAGGCAGGGTCTCGGGTTGCACTCCGCAGAAACTCAGAGCACAGGATGCGCTTTGGTCAGGGGGCGGAAACCAGGGCAAATGCGAAGAGGGTGTCGCCTGCACCGGCGATCAGATATTGCCGCCCATCCATCAAGTAGGTCTCAGGTCCATTGCTCAGAGGACGTAGCATGGGGAAATGCCAGAGGATGTCGCCGTTAGTCGAATTAAAAGCAATCAGATTCCGCTTGTAATCCCCGGTAAAAAGAAGGTTGCCGGCCGTCGTCAGGATTCCTGGCCCCCCCAGGCGGCCAGCCAGGCTGTCGGCCGTATAGGCGTGGCTCCACTTTATCTCACCGGTCTTGTAGTCGAGCGCTTCCAGCACATGTTGTGACCAAAGCCCGCGTCCCGACCCTCCATAGCCCTCCGGCCGTTCACTGGTATCCGTGAGGTAGGTCAGACTGTAGCCCCGGGTTGCATTGACATAAAACAACCCGGTCTGCGGACTGTAGCTCGGAGGCATCCAGTTGGTTCCGCCGCCTCCATTGATGGTCAGCAACACTCCATCCACTTTGGGTTCCTTGGTCTCGTCCGGTATGGGCTGGCCGTTAGCGTCAACGCCCTTGGACCAATTCAGAGGAACAAAAGGCTTGGAAAGCACATTCTTCCCATTGGTGCGATCCAGCACAAAGAAATAACCGTTGCGCGCCGCCTGGGCCAGCAGTTTGCGCGGTTTGCCTTCAATTTCGGCGTCAAAGAGAACCGGCGTCTCCGTGTTGTCCCAGTCGTGGGTATCGTGGGGCGAGGCCTGGAAATGCCAAACCAATTTACCTGTATCCGGATTCAGCGCAACAATCGAACAAGTCCAAAGATTGGCTCCGGCCCTGCCCTGTCCCGCAACCACCGGATTGGGATTGCCCGTGCCCCAGTACAAAAGGTTGAGGTCCTTGTCATAGGTCCCGGGCAGCCAGGTCATGCCGCCACCATGCGCCATGGCTGCTTCGTTGGGCCATGTCTCGGAACCGGGCTCATCTTTTTTGGGTTCACTGTACCAGCGCCACTGTAACTCCCCGGTCACGGGATCGCGGGATTCGAGATAACCGGGAACGTCGATCGCGTCTCCCCCCACTCCGACAATCACATGATTGCCAACCACCATCGGCGCAGCGGTGGTGAAGTACTGCATTTTCTCGTCGGCAACCTTTTTTTTCCAACGCTCTTTACCTGTCTTCGCTTCCAAAGAGATGAACCAGCCATCCGGCGCCAGGAAATACAGCCAGTCGCCGGACATGCCCACTCCACGATTTCCTACCAGGTGACCGCCTGCGTCTACCCAGTCGTAATGCCACAGTTCCAGGCCGGTGCGCGCATCCAGTGCATAGACATGATCAGGAATGGTGAAGTAAAGAATGCCGTTCACCAGCAACGGCGTCGACTTGATTTCTGGCTCTCCCACGCCTCGCATGGTGCCGAGGATGGCGACGCGAAACATCCAGGCCAGCGACAGGGAGCGGACATTCTCGGCATGAATCTGAGTCAGCGGGCTGAAGCGCCGGCCGGAGTAGTCCCCGTTGTAGGTAGGCCAGGAATCGGTGGGCTCCCGTTGCAGGAGCTTCAGGGGATCGAGCCCTTGGGCAACCGAGATTCCCAGCAGCAAAGAGAACGGCAGACAAAATGAAAGGGCAACCCGGACAGGTTTCATTTCAAGGTCACCAGGTAGGCTGTAAGATCGTGCATCTGCGTATTGGAGTATTTGTCAAGCATCTGACGATGGAAGGCCAGGTTATCTTCCACCCGGACCTGAACGCCTTTCTCCAGGTCAATGGAATGGTAGGTGCCCCCGGCGTCGTAAAGCGAGATATAGAAATCGTCCTGATACTTGATCGTGCCGGTGATCGTCGTTCCATCCTCCAAAGTCACGGTCGCATTGAGGAGCGATTTTGGCCCCCCGTCCGCAATAGCTCGGACTCCAGGATATAAGAAGGTCTGCTGGAGATCGGGCGGTTCCATCTTTGACCCGATATGCGCCAAGTCGCCCGTCGCCGAGTGGCAAGTTTTGCATTTTCCCGCGCCGTTGAAATAGGTTTCGCCTGCTTTGGCATCTCCGGTAACTACGTTCAGAAGCTTGTAGGTTCCCCGGTTCGCTGCCATTTCCACTTGCAAATGGAGAAATTCCGCGATGTCGCGCAACTGCTCATCGGTAAACGCAGCGAAAGCCGGCATACCTTGCGAGGGCCTACCGTCGCGGACGGTCGTCTCGATAAGTTCCCCTTGGTTGTCATCCAACACAACCGCGGAGCGTAAAAGATCGGGCCCCGTGCCGCCACGAGCATCCGCCCCATGGCAAAAGCTGCAGTTCGGGCCGAAAATCTTGGAGCCCTCGGCAGCCATCTTGGCGTCCGGCATCCTGCCCAAGCCAAGGAACTCTCGCGTGCGAATCGCTCTGGAGTCTTCCTGCACCGGGGTCGCGCCTTGCCCGCTCGTGGTTGGCGCGGCTTGCTGCGCTCGTGAGGGGACCGCCCCTATAGGGGCCAGAAACACAACCAGGGCTAAACCGACCGTTCTCAGCGCGGGAACAACTTCGTTCCCGAGCCTAAGGGACTTTCTTCTTGAAGGGTGATCGCGCTCCGATGGCCACATTTTTTGGGAAGTGCTCCTTGATCCAGATGCTGGCGGCCTGACCGATCGATCTTCTTCCGGTCTACATCTCTGTCTGAGGCTGACGGTCTTGCCGCCTTTTGCGGCTCGGCGGATTCTTGACTTACTGGATTCCAACCCAGCCTCTCAACCGTGCTCTTGATTCTGCATCCAAACGATTAATGCCACTGGGTATACTAAACACACATTGAAGTGTCAACGAGCTGGCACTGGCGCTCGTCGACGCTAGTCTCATTCAGGCTCTTTGATCGCGTAGAAGCGGTCGGCAGCTAGGTTGGTTCGGACTTCCATTCTTCCGTCCGGCCATAGGATTTCGACTCTATCGACCTGGTCCTTACTTCCGAGACCAAAGTGAATGCGGAGATCATTCTGGGAAAGATAACTTCCACCACTTAGCACCTCGCCGGTCTGCACTAAATCCCCCGCGGTAGCTTTCACCCGTGCGTTGAGTGCGAGCCGATTGCTCTTGGTTCCCTCAAGTCCAAAGGTGATCCAGTGATTCGCGGGACCACCTTGCGGCTGTAGAATCATGGGCCCACCTTTCAAATCTTCGATCACAACATCAAGCCGGCCGTCGTTGAATAAATCACCGATCGCTACGCCCCGGCTGACCTGCGGAGTCTGTATCGCGGGGCCGACGAGTTTACTGATGTTCTTGAATGTGCCATTCCGCTGATTCAAGAACAGCAGCGCAGGCTCGCGGTACTTGGCTGTTATGTCGATGCTGTCTACTTGTGGGTATACGTGGCCGTTCACCAAAAACAGGTCGGGCCAGCCATCGTTGTCGAAGTCGAAAAACGCGTCGCCCCAGCCCACGTAAGGCGTCGTGGCCGGAGCGATGCCGGACGCATACGAAACGTCCGTAAAATTCATCTTTCCGTCATTCCGGAATAACGCGGTGTATTCATCATTGAAGTGCGTAATGGCGACGGAAAAAAGCCCGGTGTGCTGGTAATCGCCGAGAGCGAGACCCATGTTGGCCTGTTCGGCTCCGTCCTGGTTGACGGCCACGCCCGCCATAAAGGCAATGTCGGTAAAGTGTCCGCCGCCGTCGTTGCGGTAAAGATAGTTGGGCTGCCCATCGTTGGTAACGAAGAGGTCAAGACGGCCATCGTTGTTAAAGTCTGACCACACCACCGTGAGTCCGAAGCGATTTTGCGGATCGTCCACTCCCGCCTTCTTCGATACATCTGTAAACGTGCCGTCACCGTTGTTGTGGTAAAGATTGTCGGGAGATCCCTTGAGACCCCGAGGACCACACTGCACATCGATGCCGTGGTACTTGCACGTCTTCATCGAACCGAATGCGGGAAGGTTGCTTAAATTGAGGTCTACATAGTGCGACACAAACAGGTCCGCCCAGCCATCGTTGTCATAGTCGCCAAAAGTCGCGCCGGCGGCCCATCCTGAGTCATTGCTCAAGCCCGTTTGTTTGGTGACGTCCGTAAATGTTCCATCGCCGTTGTTGCGATAGAGAACTACACCCCCGAAGCATGTGACAAGTAAATCCGGCCAGCCATCATTGTTGTAGTCGCCGACCGCCGCACCCATGGCCCAACAGGGATAGCCGACGCCCGCTTTGTCCGTGACGTCGGTAAAGGTCCCGTCGTGATTATTGTGGTAGAGAGCGCTCCGAGCTTTCGTGCCAGCAAGCGCCATTTCCACGCTTTGCGCGTTGGTGAAGTAAATATCGGGCCAAGTGTCGCGGTCATAGTCGATAAGAGCAACGCCGCCGCTCATCGACTCCACAATGTATTTCTGTTCCGGACTGGAGAGGTGTTCAAACTTGATCCCAGTGGAAGCGGTAATATCCACTAGTCGAGGCCACTGGTCGGACGCCTGTGGCGCCGTCTGCTCCGTGCCGGCGGTAACTGTGGCCGATTTCTGGGCTCCAGACTCGTCGTCGTGTTTTGCAATTCCGGATGAGGGGCTTCCAGATACCTGCGCGAAGGCCGAAGTCAAACGAAGAGCAAGTAACAGGACCAGGTAAATCGCTGCTCTCGCATTCAACTCATGTTTCACGAGTTTCGAGCGCCGGTCGCCGCGGGAACTCGCTAGTGCCTTCTTCATCAGTAGCCTTTGTAGAGAGTCTGCGCGATGTACCGGGAGCTGGGCGCCAGAATTAAAACTTTCAATCGCTGCTACCGAATCGTAATCGTGACAGCGATTCTGGAACCTCGATGCTATTAGCCGGCTATTTCCGCGCGTCCGTCTCGCCGGATTCCTGGTTGGCCGGCTTGAGACGCATCTCATGGTAAAGGTCCTGGAGTTTTTCTTTCATGTCTTTGTATTTTTGGTATTCCTCCAGTTCCCGTTTTGCATCGGCGGTACGTCCTGCCTGGCGATATAACGTACTCAGCCGGAAGTGGGCCGCGGCGCTGGTAGGGTCCAACTGCAGCGCGTGCTCGAGCAGTAGTTCGGCTTTGTCGGGTTGACCCATCAGCATCAGCGTTTTCGCAAGACCAATATTGGCTTCCGCGTCATTCGGTTGCAGTTGGGCAGCGCGCGAATAGTGCGCGTAAGCACCCTGCGCGTCGCCCCGCCGGGAAGCGATGTCTCCTAGTCGGAACTCTGCCTTTTCATCGAATTGGTTAACCGCCAGCGCCGCCTTGTACTGGCCCTCGGCCTCCTCCTGTTCTGCCGCCGACGACGAGGCGTTCAGCATCTCCGCTAATTCAAAATGCAGTCCGGGAAGGTTAGGATCGAGCTTGAGAGCCTCGCGGTAGTTCCTGATCGCTCCTTCGTCATCCCCATGCTTTGCCATCTCGTGCGCCATGACCTGACGCATGCGGGCAGATTTCGGAGCCACCAATGAGAGAGTCAGCATGGATTCGCCGGCAAGATCCGAATAAATCCGGTGGGAGGCGTAGAGCACTTCGACATTCGTGGGGTATACGCGGCGCAGAGCGCTGACGGTCGCCGCGGCTTTGTCCAGATCGCCAGCACCGGAGTAGATTTCAATCAACTGCATGCCCGTGTCAATCTGAATCCGCTCCTCCTGCAGCTTGGGAAAGGCCTTCTCCAGATCTGCTAGAGCACTCTTGCTGTCGCCCGTCTGCTTCTCCGCCATGCCCAGGAGGGCTTGTATCTTCGATAATCCAGGACGGAGCCGGAGCGCGGTGCGAAGCTGCGGAATGGCATCAGCGTAGGCACCCTGAAAAAATAACAGCACGCCGAGGTTGCCCTGGGCGTCGACATTATTGGGATCGAGGGCGACGATGGCGCGAAACTCCGGTATGGCCAAATCCGGCCGGTTCTGTTTTAGAAACTCCTGAGCTTGAAGACCGTGCGACTTGATTTGCTGCTGGCGGCTGGCGGCCGACTGAGAGACGCACGGCAGTGAACCGAGAAAAAAGAGGATGGCTCCGAATAAGCGGATAGCTTCTTTTGTCCTCATCCTCACCAATGATACTGCCGACATCGATCCGCCCGGTCGGTAAAAAGATTCAGTGAAAAAAGATAAGGACGGCGGCGAGCCGCCATCCTTATTAGTTTCCAGAAACGCCTGTCCCCGTTCAGATCCTCAGAAAGTAAATCTGGCACTGAGCTGAAGGGTGCGACCGGTGATCGTGGTTGCGCTGATTTGCCCCACGCTCGGGTCGGGTACGCCCGATGTCAGCGCATTTGGATTGAGGTTATTGCTGGGATTTCGGAAGCTGGGATGGTTTAAGACGTTGACAGCATCCATCCGAAGCTGCAGTTTGCCTCGTTCCCAGCCTGGTATACCCCACGTCTTGGCCAGTGATAAGTCGACATCCGTGAGGTCGGGCCCACGGAGCGAGTTTCTCTCGTTATCGCCGAAGGTATTAGCCGCCGGCGGCGCAAAGGCGAGCTGGTTAAACCACTGGCTGAGCGACTGATGGGCCGCGCTTGGATTCCCCACCAGGTTGGGATAGAGCGCACATCCGTTGCACAGCGCGCCGGACGGAGTAGCGCTATTCATAACTACCGTGAACGGCGCTCCGGACTGGGCTATGAAGATAGTGGACACCTGCCAACCACCGACCGCCGCATCCGCCAGGGGCGAGTTCAGGTATTGGTGTCCCCTCCCCAGTGGTATCGCATAGGTTAATGATCCTTTGAACGAATTGGGCCGATCGAAATTCGAGAGCGCGTAGTTGGCATGTGGATTAAAGGCGTCCTGATAGTACACGGCGCCGAACTGGTTGCCCCAGCCGGAAGTATCCATGTCATCCTTCAGACGCGACCATGTGTAGGCGACATCGGCGGATAAGCCAAAGCCGAAGGGTTTCTTCAGTAAGACGTTCACTGCGTGGTAGTTCGAAACACCGGTGTAAAAGCCGGTTCGGGCGCCGCCCGAGCCGATGCCGATGCTGCTGAATTGTGGGAACGGCCGCGCCGCCTGGCCGCCTCCGAGCTTGTCCACAGGCACCTGGTTGATGTCGGCCTCGAAGTGCAGGTTGTCCCAGTGACTGCCGACGTATTGCGCTTCTACCACCATGTTAGCGGGCAAACGCCGTTGCACGCTTCCCGTCCACTGCCAGCCGTTCATGATGGGCAGATCGCGAGGCGTAAAGGGTATAAACCCGTTCCCCTGCGGATTTGCGGGCGTGATGTAGGTAGCAGGATCGCGACCGGCAATGATGGGTAGACCGGCCCCGGTTCCGGACAGCTGCACCACTGGGTTTTGGCCCGGATTGGCCGACGCAGTGCCCGTGACGCCTGTTCCGAAGCCAAGAGGCCCACCGACAGTGTCCATGCTCCAGAGGGCGGCGTATTGGCCGACTCCGGCCCGCACCACCCACTTATCCGACGCCTGCCAAGCCAGTCCTAGGCGAGGCATCACCTTGGTCTTTGTCTCAAAAGATTGAGTGGGCGCACCGTTCTCGCCGGCAAACGAAACCGAGCCTAGAGTGTTGGTGACCGGATTGACGATGGTGGGATTGAAGCCGCCCAAATTGTTTCGGACTTCGCTCATTCCACCATGCGTTTCCGATCGCACACCGAGGTTAACGGTCAGGTTCGGCCGCAGCTTGATGTCGTCCTGCGCAAAGAACGAGAAGTTCTTGGCGCGCATTCCGTGTTCCGGTTGAGTCGAAGTGCTCCATTGCTGTGCGTCTCCCAACAGGAAATCAGCGTAGCCTACGTTTTTCGTGGGATCGTTGGTAGTGAACTGGCCAGTGAAAGTGAAATCTGCCCCGTGGATGCTGCCCCATGGAGTCGAGTTATCCTGCTCAAACATCACCTCGCCGCCGAAGTGGAGAATGTGCTTGCCATGAACCAGGGTGAGCACATCTGAGGGAACAAACGTGTTCTCGATGAAAACTGCGTTAGTGCCCGGGCTAAGCATGTTGTTGGAAGGGGCGCCGGTTCCATTGAAGTTCACTGTCGGAAACACATCCGCGTTGGAGAACTGCAATCCCAGCGCAGCTGGGAAGCCCTTGTTCAAGGTCTGCGGAACAAACCAATTCCCCTGCCGGACAAACGAATACCGGAATTCGTTCACCATGGTCGTACTGATGGTGTACACGTCCGTGATCTGGGCGTTATACCCTTCGCCCGCATTGTTCTCGCAGGCGATAGGGCAATTAGGTCCGGGATCTATATTGGTCTTGTGCGGATTGTCGTGCATCGTGGTCGTAATATTGATCCGGTTCTTGGCGCTCATGTTGTAGTCCAGGCGCCCAAAAAATTTCTTACTGTTGCCGCTGCCTGCTTTCAAAAAGCTGAAGTTGTTTCCAACTCCACTCAGATTGGGCGCAAGAAAATTCTTCTGAATATTTACCGCTACCGGGTCGAAATCAGCGGTGGGAAGGGCAAGGTCGGCAGGATTAAAGGCCCCGCATTGAGCAGGATCGGGGGCTAAGGGCGTAAGCGGCGCCGGGGCCGCCGGCGAATGCGCTCTGTCAAGCGTAAGGTTTGTTCCGAAGATCGCAGGATCAAAACAACCAGCCTTCATATCCGCCGTCGGAACCGAAACTGTGGAGATCTGACTATTGGGGTTTTCCAACTGTTGATAGTTGAAATAGAAGAACAACTTGTCCTTCAGTATCGGCCCCCCAATCGCTCCGCCAAAGTAGTTGAAACGCTGCTTCCCCTTGGCGCCAGTCCGGTTGAAGTAGTCTCTCGCATTCATTGCGTCGTTCTGGAAGTAATCGTAGAGGGAGCCATGAAACTGATTGGTCCCGCTCTTGCTGATGACGTTGAAGACATTGCCGCCGCCGCCGTACTGGGCCGAGGCGGTCGAAGTAATCACGTTCACTTCGGCAACGCTCTCGCTCTGACCCTGGTCAATGTTGGCGCTATGCGGCAGCCAAATCGAGCCGCCGTCAACCAGGTAGCTGGAGAAAAATGGCATGCTTCCGGCAATGGCTTGATCAACTCCGGGATTTTGGTCGCCACTGCCGCCACCGTTGGTGCCGCCCGGGGTGCTGGTAGCGCCGGGAAGCAGCTTCAGGAGACTGGTCCAGCCGTTCGTCGGATCGACGCTCGGGAGGTCAGTCAACTGTTGCGTGGACAAAGAGCTCGACACCTGGGCATCCTCGGTCTTCAAAAGCGGTGCGTCGGATTTAACTTCGATGATCTGGTTGCTCGATCCGACTTTGAGATCACCGTTAACCGTAACGAGACCAATCTGCAGTGTGATTGGGCCAACCACCAGTTTCTGGAACCCGTCCTTGCTAAAAGTGATGGTATAGCTTCCAGGCAAAATCGAATTGGTATCGTAAAGTCCATCACTGTTGGTGACGAAGTCCCTGACCACACCGGTGTCTACGTTGGTCACGGTAACGTTCACGCCCGGCAGAACCGCACCCGACGGATCGTTAACCGTACCGCGAATGTCACTGGAGTTCGTATTTTGCGCGAGACCGACCCGGGTCACGCATAGCAGAAGACAACACGCGATCGCGACGTGAACTGCTCTCCTCATCGACCCCTCCTCTTTTGCACGGACTCGAATCTATTGGTTGCCGATTCTTCGGGCTTACATGGCCTCAGTGAATCGCCAAAATTGTCGTGTAGCAAAGCCCTTCCCGGGGGAGCTCGTTTCACAAGACAAACGGTTGTCTTGAACACATCACCCCAACTGGCCAAGACCATAGTCTTTTTCAATTATTACTGTCAAGCAAAAACACTCAAATCGGAACTGCGGTCTTCATCGCGGGGATTCTTGCAGCCTGCAAAAGCGGGAGTCAAGAAGATTGTGCCGCGTCGTCCCACTATGCGGGACACCTTCTCATAAAAATGATCTTTCTGCTCACTGCCCTGCTCCCAGCCGAGTCGTTTCGCGACGCTCAGCTGGCGAAAATCCTGCTAATTTTCTGAAGGCTTCCCGACGTGATTGATAATGAGAAACTCCTTCGGCGACCGAGAGAATTACTAAGCCCAAGAAAACCGATCGCATGATGCACATGGAGGTTCTCGCCAGTGCCTAATTTCCGGAAGGTCTCGACATGGATTGTTCAGTTCAAATTCCTGCGGAGCACGTTGTCCCTGATAATGCCCAGAGTTCGTAACCCCTGGCTTGACTCCAATCAACTCCCGATATACGCCGCTGAGTGATCCTCACCAGGCTTGGTCCGTCGCTGGTCCGAATCCACTAGGCGCTGATTTGGCAGTGTTGGAGGTTTCCGGCAAGCTCTAGCTAAGTGTTTTCTGTCATAACAAAATGGCTTATATCTCCCGTATAGCGGGACGAGTGTGTATAAGTCTGCAGACACCGCCGGCTACTTCTGATACACAGAAGTCGGCGACGCTGTACGTTGACACTGCGAGAAGTGTTCTAGCGCCCACAATTACGGCTGCGTCTCAATGACTGAGACGCCGTCACCTAATATGGCAATCGGGAGACCAAGGCTGAGGAATCTATGATAACGCGCTCTATGGCCGATCCGGTGCGATACTCCACAATGACGACTGAGCAAATCCGAGAGGCGTTCCTGATCGATGCTCTTTGTATACCTGGAGAGCTTCATCAGATCTATATCGATCTCGACCGCGCAGTCGTAGGCATGGCTGTACCGTTGCGAAACCCGATTTCGCTCACTCCTGATGAGACGTTACGCGCGAAGTCTTTCGTGGAGCGCCGCGAGTTAGGGGTTCTTAACATTGGCGCCGGCGGCATGATTCACGTTGGCCCAGAGAATTACCCTCTCGACAATCTCGACTGCCTATATGTAGGGCGTGGCACAAAAGAGATTGCATTCGAATCAACCGATCCAGATTCTCCGGCGGTCTTTTATCTTCTCAGCTATCCGGCCCACTGTAGTTATCCGACCACTCTGGTCCGTAAGGCCGAGGCCAGCCCGGTTGAATTAGGCAGCGCCGAAACCTGCAATCGCCGCACCGTTTGCAAGTACATTCACCTCGAAGGCACGCAGAGCTGCCAATTGGTAATGGGAGTCACGCATCTTCATCCGGGAAGCGCCTGGAATACAATGCCTGCCCACACCCACGTGCGTCGCTCTGAGATTTATATGTATTTCAATCTCGCGGAGGAAGGTCGCATTTTTCACTTAATGGGTCCTCCGGAGGAAACGCGTCACATTGTTATGAAGAATCGCGACATAGTGGTCTCCCCTGGCTGGTCAATTCACGCAGGTGTTGGTACGCAGGCCTATAGTTTCTGCTGGGGAATGGGTGGAGAGAATCAGGACTATGGAGACATGGATCCCGTTCCGCTCGAAAGTGTTCGTTGAGACAACAGATCAAATTTGTGGAAAAGCGACGAAGCTGGTCTTAGTGTAGACAACGACTGCACTAGCGATTCTGTGTTCGGCGCAGTCGTAGTTACGGTAAAAGAAGCACGTAATTGCCTCAGTTGCCGTATCGCAGCAGAAGGGCCGATGGCAGGTGCTTTTTTTTCTTGGCGCGTAGCCCGAGCGACGCGGAGATTTCGCGGCAGCAAATAAGCAGACGCTCCGCAATTGCAGGCACTCTTTGTGCGGTGATGCGCGAAGACGGTCCGGATACACTTACCGCCGCAATGGCCCAATGATCTTCATTCAAAACGGGAGCGCCGACGCAGCGGACCCCCAATTCGATCTCCTGGTCGTCAATGGCGTACCCACGGCGCCGCACAATTTTCAGATATTCGAGCAACTTCTCCCGCGAGCACAGCGTCTTGGGCGTGTAGGGCGTAAAGCGAATCTTCGCAACAATTTCTTCGATCATCTCCTCGGGCTGAAAGGCCAGCATCGCCTTTCCCATTGAGGTGCAGTAAACCGGATTTGAAGTCCCGATCTTCGAACTCATGCAAACCCTGCGATTGGGTTCCACTTTGTCGAGATATACAACCGATGTTTTCTGCAGAACGCCCAGGTGTACGGTTTCCCCTACCTCCGCCGCGAGACGACGGAAGAACGGATAGACACGCGCCCGCAAGTCAATCTGCGCCACCGCTCGATTGCCCAGTTCATACAGCCTGAGTCCGAGGCGAAAACGGTTTTCAAGTGTTCGCTCGATCAACGCACTGCGCTCCAGCACCATGAGCGATCGATGCGCCGTGCTTTTGTGTAGGCCCATGCGCTGGCATATTTCTGCCAGGCTGAGTGGTGTGTCGCTCTCGCTCAGGGCTTCGAGAACAGAAACGGCGCGCTCCAAGCCATGCAGTTGATAGGGTCCGTCGGTTTTGGCAACCGCATCGGAAAGAGGCATTGCAAAGGATGTGTTCACTGGAGCTGTCATGGAAATGTCCTCCATCGTTGAATAAAAACCGGCGGTCTTTTATCGCGCTTCATTGCGGTACGGCACACTGCTATGCGAACAAATCATTCTTTCTGAGGCATAGATTGTCAAGCTCTTTAGGATAGAAATACAGCCCCGCGTACCGGTATGCGGGACAGGGGTTGATCATCGACCACGCTTACCCAGAGTATTTCCTCGGCGCAGGGTAGAGCAACCAGGCAATGCAGGCACCACCAACCAGTTGGGGCAGCCGCTAACAACCGTCGAGTAAACCTTCAGTACGGTGACCATGCTCGCTCTAGCGACTTTCCGTTAAGGCGTGCCGATTCGACATAAGATGTTTTCCCCCGGTAGGAATTCGAAACTTTCAGCGTTCTGAAGTATGCTTCGAGGCGGAGCGTTGGCCCGAATGAGGCAATCCCTATCAGAGCACCTCCGCATGATGATGAAAGCCCTTCTGCTCAGTTCTTATAGCCGCTGCATTTGGCGAATCGCCGTCCTGGGTCTCGCCATCACCTTGCCCATGGCCGCGGTGGACTCTCCGAACCGGCGACTAACGCCAGTGGATGTTCTTGCGGTCATGCAGCGCGTAGCGGATTGGCAGCTCGCGCACCCTTCCGCACACTCCGCGACCGATTGGACGCAGGCCGCCGGGGACGCAGGGATGATGGCGCTGGCCGGCATCTCCGGTGACCCAAAATACCGTGACGCGCTGCTCGCGATGGGCGAAGCCAACGGCTGGAAGCCTGGACCACGCATGTATCATGCCGACGATTTGGCCATCGGCCAAACGTTCGCGGGTCTCTATCTTCTTTACCGCGACCCGAAAATGATTGCACCGTTGAGGTCGCGGCTCGAGGCCATTCTCTCCGCGCCCCCGGAAGTCGAAAGCCTGGATTTCCACCAGCCTTACGACCAAGTATCCCAAATCTGGTCCTGGTGCGATTCGCTATTTATGGCTCCGCCCGTGTGGATGCAACTCTTCGCCGCCACTGGCGACGAGCGCTATCTCGATTTTGCGGTGAAGAATTGGTGGCGTACGACGGACTATCTTTACGACCCAGGCGAACATCTCTACTTCCGCGACAGCACCTACTTCGACCGGCGTGAAGCCAATGGCAAGAAAATCTTCTGGAGCCGCGGCAACGGCTGGGTCATGGCCGGGCTAGTCCGCATGTTGCAGTTGTTGCCGCCAAACCATCCGAGCCGCGCGCGTTTCCAGCAGTTGTTCCAAGACATGGCGGAGGCGATTCTGACGGACCAACAACCCGATGGCCTGTGGCATTCAAGCTTGCTCGACCCGCAGAGTTATCCGCTCAAGGAGGCGAGCGGCTCTGGTTTTTACGCGTACGCGTTGGCTTGGGGCGTGAATCAAGGTTTGCTCGATGGCGCAAAATTCAAGCCTCCAATCCGCAAAGCGTGGACTGCCCTTGTCGGTTGCGTGGACGGCGAGGGCAAATTGACGCATGTTCAACCCATCGGTTCCGACCCGAAAACGTTCGCAGACGATTCCACCGAGGCGTATGGCGTCGGCGCGTTTCTGCTGGCGGGCAGCGAGTTGTACCGCATGGCGGTGTTTGAGAATGCCAAGCCACTGGCGATCCGGGTGACCAATCCAGCCCATCTATATCGCCATTGCGAAACGGTAGAATTGAGCCTTCGATTGGTCCGACGGGGAATACGTTCGACAAACCTGGCCGTGATGGACGGCCTCGCGTCTCGCATCCTCGATTCGCAGATTTACGCCAGCGAATCAGGACAGCCGCCAAACACATTTCTGTTCCAGACAGATCTCGCGCCGAGGGAGTCGCGGACTTACTACATCGTGGACAGTTCCGCTCTGGCCGCCGTGCCGCAGCCGATTGTGAAAACCTACGCACGGCAAATCGGCGAGCGCTACCGCGACATGGCCTGGGAGAGCGATCGCATCGCTCATCGCATGTACCAACAGGACCTGATTCCAGGCGAGGGCACGGTGAGCAGTGGCGTGGATGTGTGGATCAAGAGCACGCGTGCCCTGGTGATCAACAAATGGTACAAGAACGGCGATTATCACAACGACCACGGCGAAGGACTGGATGATTATCGCGTCGGGCAAAGCCGGGGTTGTGGTGGGCTTGGCATTGGGGACGGTCATACCTACTACGTATCCAGCAATTATCGCAGCGCGCGAGTCATCACCACCGGGCCGGTCCGCTCTGAATTCGAGGTGACCTACGATGCTTGGGACGCCGAGAAACGAAAGGTCTCCGAAACCAAGCGCATCAGCATAGACGCCGGTTCCAATATGACCCGCGTCGAAAGTATCTTCGCCAGCGACCATCACCCGCGGTTCGAAATCGGGATTGGCATCGCACAACGTTCCGGCGACGGTGTGATCGGCAAGAACCAGGAAGAGGGGTGGATGAGCTATTGGCAGCCCGCGGACCGCGACCGCGGAAACATAGGCTGTGCGATCGTGATAACGGAAAAGATCGAGGACTTCACGACCGAAAGTGCCACGCTGCTCAAGCTGTCGCAAGCGGATCTCACCACGCCGAGCGACGAGGGCTTGCCGCCAGCTTCGAACTTACTGGCTATTGCGACGGCGGAGGCCGGCAAGCCATTCCTGTATTATCTCGGTGCGGGTTGGAGCAAGAGCGGCGATTTTCCCGAGGAAACAGACTGGGAGAATTACGTGCGACAATTCGTCGCACGACTTCGCGCACCCCTGAGAGTCACACTTGAAAATGAATGATGCCTCAGTTGGTAGGCAGGGACCCAGTGGATGCCTGCTGCGGCTGCCTGGAATAAACCTTCTGTTGAGAGAAACGAGGTTGCGACACCTGGTGTAGTTTCGCTCTCTGAAACCTTCCAAGAAGGGGAATAATGTCAAGTTGGTCCAAGAGGCTTGTCGTGCTCAGTCACCCACGAGACTTTCGGTTTTGCAATTTAATGCGCCACACGGAATGACTTGTTCAGACGTAACGGAGAGTAGTTCGAATAATTCGTTCATCGCCACTCCGGGAATCATGTTCGAACGAGCGACCCGCAATCTCTCAGGATGCTCTCGCGTAGATTCCGGAATTGTTGGCTTCTCTTCATAGCTCCACGTTAGTTGGCAATGGCTTCGATCACGCTCTGTGGAGCCATGGTTGGAACAATTCTCGTGAGCTTGTAGTCGGCAGCATTGAGCAGAGCGCGGAACTCAGCCAGGGTACGTTCACGTCCTCCATTCATCACCAACATGTTCAAATCTAAGAGCTTACTGAAGGACGCCGACGCTGCGTCCGGCACAACCATGTCAACCAGTAGAACCCTGCTACTCCTAGTCATCGCTTTGCGGCAATTTCTAAGAAGTGTAACGGCACGATCGTCGTCCCAATCATGGATCACCCCACAGAAGAGGTAGGCGTCCGCTCCTTGTGGAACCGAGGTGAAGAAATCCCCGGTAACCCATGAGTATCGTCTGCCCCATGCGTTGCTGCCGAGTTGTTGCTTCGCCCTTTGGAATGTCGACGCAGTGTCGAAAACCGTACCTCTCATGTCCGGATTGAACTGCAGAATCCTTTCCAGGAGCTTGCCTTGGCCACCGCCGACATCGACGATGGAAGAGATTCCGGTGAAGTCGTAGGCCATCAACACCGCATAAGCCAGCATCGACGACAGATTCGACATCCCTTGATTAAAGGCGTCGGCCGCGTTCGTATTCTGCTGCAAGTAGTCGAACAAGCTTGCTCCAAACACATGGTTAAAGGCCGGGGATCCGGTTTGAACGCTATGAAGCAGGTCCCCACACGCCTGGTAGTGAATTTCACCGAGCGTAATCGCCATCGCTCTAAGTGAACCCCGGACCTCAGTCTGAAGGCTCTCCCCAAGGCGGGAAAGAGCAAAGCAATCTCCTTGGACGTGCGAAAAGACACCCACGCTTGCTAAGGCTCGCATCAAGCGGAAAAGCGAAGCGGCGTCCGCCCCGATGGTAGCTGCTAACGCGACACACGACTGGGGGCCATCTTTAATTAAATCGGCAATGCCGAGTTTTGCGGCAACGTAGATTGCCTGAGAAATCCAATAACCAGCTGCCATCTGGAACAGAACGGGCGGCGACGGGTTCCCTTCCTTCGCGGATGCAATTCTCACGGGAAACAGTCGATCTCTCAGAAGGGGCTTCATATCCGCCCACAAGCCCATCTTCCTGGCGCGGTGGAAAACCCGCAGGAGCGGCCACAACGCCCATCGTCGAGCTACCATCTGAGTAGCGCGACCTCCGCAGCCATTCCCGGACCTAACGCGATCATTACTCCCCAGTCTCCTGGCCGCGGATCACCGCTCCGTACGACCTCGTCCAAAACAAACATGACGGTGGGGGAGGACATATTTCCGTAATTCCGTAATACAGTTCTGGAGAAACGAAGCTGGGCATCCGTCATGCCGAAATGCTTTTGAACGTTGTCAATCACCTTGCGTCCACCGGGATGAACAACCCAGAAACCAATGTGAGATCTTGAAAGTCCGTGTCGCTGCAGCAACTGCTGGAGGGCCTTTTCGATCATGGGACCAGCCAGGTGTTGAATCGAGGCTCCCAGTACGATTCGCAGTTTCCCTTCGCGATGTCGGAGTCCAACCTCATCGATCTGGTCGGTATCGATGAAAGTCTCGAAGTCGATCACCTGTGGATAGCTGGAATTGGCTTGCGGCCGGGCGGCTAGCAGGAAGGCTGCGGCGCCATCCCCACAGATCGCATTACCGACAACTGTTTCGAGGGTGTTATCGACGTAATAGCAAGCTGAGCAAATCTCGACGGCTAGCATTAATGCTTTGCGGTCGGGGTTTGCGCGAACGAAATCGACTGTCTGCTGCAGTGAAGGAAGGGCACCCGCACATCCAAGCCCAAGGATGGACGCCCTTTTTATCCTGTTGCTGAAACCCATATGGGCGATGAGACGACTACCCACATCCGGACACACGTAGCCAGTGCAGGTGCAGACTGCAAGGAAATCGATATCCTGCACCCTAGTTGCGGACGCCTTCAAACAGTTCAGAATCGCCTGACAACCTGTTTTCATGGCGCCGCGCAGATAACGCTGATTCAGCTGATCAGAGCTTTCCTCGCGATTCGGAGCACCTTCCAGATAAAAATGACGATAGTCAATGTCGCTATTCAGAAAAATCTTCCGAATGCGCTCACTCTGATAGCCCGCAGCGTGAAAGGTTTGCTCCTGGGTGAACCTAGCCGGCGGGTTCGCTGTGCCGATACCTAGGATCCGAGGATGGTTCACTGGTCCCCAACCAATTCATGCGAGGTCTCTGTCTTGCCCTCGTGATGTGCAGCATCGAATTCCGCCCCCAGTTGAGACTTGAAGCTGCGGCTTGCCTCTTCGAACTGAGCCTTAGCCCGTGCCACGCGTCCCAACAATGTGTGCAGCTGCTTCGGACCCAATACCAGCAATCCCAGCATCAGCACGAACAGGATTTCTGTTCCAATACCCACGATTCACCCCTTGGCCAAGTCTTGGTCGTTGGCAATGGTGGTTGTTGGGCTGACCGGCTTCTCTTCGTCCTTCATGGCTGACTTGAATCCGCGGATGCCCTCCCCGATTCCTTTGCCCAGTTCCGGGAGTTTTTTGGGTCCGAATACGAGCAGCGCAATTCCGAAAATAACCAGCAGATGCGTGGGTTGAAACAATCCTTCAAACATAGGTGCTCCTTAAGTTAGGTCAATGAGCCCAAGCGAGCTCAGAGTGGCTAGTTTTAAAAATGCAGGCGCTGTGACCAGTAGCACGTCGCAGCGCCTGCCAGTACAGCGGGGAGAGAACACGCAAAAATCAAAACCCGCGCTTAACCGAGTCCGCTGCAACGGCCAGATCCATGGCTAAATCGAAAAAATCGTCCGTTTGACCGATAAAAAGCCCGTCCTCCGTGAAAGCCTTCACAGTGGCCACTGCGCCTCCGTTCTGCGTCGAAGTCGGTCGGATCACCGAGCACCGAGGCAGATCCTTACTGATGAAATCGCATGGCTCAGGCAGGATCTTGTTGGTCTGGGTGAGCTCTGTGGCAGGGTTGTTGAGGTCCGGAAAGGTTAGCCCGGTCACAGGATCGACCACACCGGCCAAAGGTTGAGCCACAGCATTGGCGCCCTTGTCGTGCCACAACCCAAAGTGGTCAATTTCGACTCCGCCGATGCTCACCAGGATCCGCAGGACTGTTGGGTCAGTTGCCTTGAAGGCCAGCGTGGGATAGAGGCTCGCACCACCCTGCTCAATAAATGCAAAGTGAAATCCTGCCGTGTTGGCGATCGCTTGTATGCGCTCGGCATCGCGGCCTGTGATGGGAACCGTCGGATTGGTTGACGGAGGAGTGTCAGTATCGTTTAAGGGAATTGCCGGTTGGTTCGCAATAACGAAGGGTCCCTTGAACGCTTCGCCTAAGTCCGGGTTCTTTCCACTGCGATACCGGGTATACCAACTGAGGTCCACATTGAGGTTCATCAGGTTGGTAATCCGTTTGATTTGCCTTGCCCCGGTCGCCTTACTGCTCGGCAGCTTGCGAAATGGTTCGAGGTCGACTGGTACTACACCCCTGGACTTCAAGAAGGTCTTAAGGAACGCTGCATGGCTCAGCTCATCATCCGTATTGTCGGTGATGTATTGCGGCATGTCGCCGTCCAGGTTCTGAAGCGCCAGGTTGTAGGCTGGATTTCCGCCTATGAATTTCTGGAACTCTTCGCTCGATTGCGCGGCTCCTCCACCGGACGGCCCGACTCCGCCGAGTTCCGCGTATTGGACCCACAGATCACTTTCCACAATTTCGGCCCACGCCGCGAACTGCAAGAGTGCAATATCGCCTTTCGAAAGCTTGCCCGTGCTGGACGACGTCTCCGCTGCACCTTCAGGCGCCAACAGCGCACCGGCTGACAGGGCTGCCCCGGCTATTCCGAGTCCCTTCAGAAACGAACGTCGCTTGACCACACCCTGCCAGTGACGTTGAACATCTTCTTCAGTCGAAGGAAGCGCTGTTTCAGGTGAATTTGTTTCAAACACCACCGCTGATGGAGAATCCTTTTCTTTCATGGTTGCGTTCCAAGTCCTTTGCCTAAGATTTTGTTCCAGCAGTACTGTGTGTTGGACACAACGACCAAACGACGAGATACGTAAAAGATGTCATTTGTTTGTCAACTCTTTGGAAACTCGCCGTGACAACATCGCTGCGAGGTTTAGAGCAGATAGTGAGTTGTTAGCTGGCACGAGACGCTCGTTCACTTTCTTTTGTCTATGATTTTGTTGCCGCTATATGTGAAAACTTCGCTGGTCGAGCGTTATTCCCGAATTCAAGGAAATATTTCTCCTGGGAAAACAGTCTCTAAACCTCTGTGCTGTCGATCGGTCTGGCCTTGGGAATGATTGTGGGAGGTTTACAGCGGCAATGCCCCAGGCTACCGGAATGGCGCCACGTACCACGCGCAGTACGTTCCCACGCCACTGACTAGAACAATCGCCCAAAGCACCAGCTCCGTTCGCATCCACAACTTCCAACGTTTGAACCGTAGCCGCTGTGGAACAAGGTTCGTGCCCGCCACGATAACGATATAAAGTCCCAGAAGCTCAGCCGCTATCCCTAAAAGCGCATGTATTGTCGCCGCCTCGTAGTACCACTTATGAAGGACCTTCGACAGCGCTGGCTTTACTTGTTGCTGGAACGATGGCCACATCACCAATCCGATCATTAACAAATTCAATAGCAGCACTGTCGTCTGGCAGATTCCGTGAGCTGTGTAGCGTTTTTGCTTGGCGAGAAGAACGCCCGCGATCAAAGCCAGTCCCATGATGAGTTGCACGACGAGGTTGAGATCTGCCCCGAAGGGGGCACCGGTCCCGAGAAAGCCCTTCATTGGGAAAAAAGCTGACAGCACTCATCCGCTCCACTCACAGATTCCTGATTCTCAATAGCCGCCAAACTCTTCCATTCGAATATCGTCTTCATCTACGCCCGCATCGATGAGTGTTCGATGCACCCCTGCAACCATCGTCGGGGGCCCGGCTATGTAATAGATCGGGCCTCGCAAGATTCTCACGTGTGTGAGCAGCATTTCCGGGCTGATGTGTCCAGTCTCTCCTTTCCAACCTCGGTAATTCTTATCCGTACGTGTAAGGGTCGGAACAAAGCGGAACCTTGGATGGTCACGCTCCAACCTCCAGAGTTCATCGATGAAAGCCGCATCCTCGAGGTAGCGGTTCGCGTAGAACAGAACAATTGGAAGGCGCAGCTTCTCCGCTTTTGCATGAGAGAGAATGCTGAGAAATGGCGCGATCCCGATCCCGCCTGCGAGGAAGACAGCTGGCCTAGCCGTGTTTTTATGCAAGCTAAATGAGCCCATCGGGCCTTCAATCCTCGCCCGGCTACCGATGGGCAGGACAGATATGGCCTGTTTGAAAACTGTATCTCGAATGCGCGTCGTGACTACCAGCTCTTCGTCGCACGGGGAGCTTGCGATGGAGAAGGAGTGAGTCAGTCCGTTTGGCAGTCCCGGCTGGGAAGCCGACAGTGTCAAGTCGATGTACTGCCCGGCCTTGAATACAAAGTGCTTTGGCTTTTCAAACTGAAATGCCATTGTGCCTTCGGCAACCTCGGTTCGACCTAAGAGCGTGCTTTGGTAGTCAATCATCGCGATCCCTTTGTGTTCGTTGAAACCTGGTCCCCAGCCCGAGCATTCGACTGCAATCAACCGAAGCTATCTTTCTCTCAAGACTGATAACCAGCGGGGCCTCTTTTTATTCCAGGGATCTCAGAAATTGGTTGGCGTGCTCGCTTGAGCCCGCACATTCCGCTTCCTTACTGGGTCGTGGCCGACACCTGATGCCCCTTACGAAGAACCTCCGGCAAGGGAGCGCAGGTGAAGTGCGCCCTTGCCGGGGCTATGTTCTTTTCAATTAATAGTGATGGTTACAGGGGTGGAGTGGCTGATTGAGCCGGATGTGCCCGTCACCATCAACGTGACCTGAGATGCGGGCGTTTGGCCTTTTGAACCGCCACCACATCCGAGAGCAAACATTGAAATGAGGAGCAGCAAGCCCATTGCGCTCGTCCACAAAATGTTCTTGCGGGTGAGCCGCTTCGGCTTGCGAGTTGCGAGAACGGTTCCGAACAGACCCAGACCGGGCAGCAGGGCAGCCATGCCGGACATGCCCATGCCGGACGTGCCGTAGCCGGTAGCCGGCGGGGTCGAAGCCGCAGAGATCGTCAAGGTGGAGGATGACGCGCTCGATCCGGGAGAGATCGTCGTAGGACTGAAAGCACAGGTCAGACCAGCGAGCGCAGCACAGGAGAGCGTAATCTGACCGTTGAATCCTCCTACCGGACTGGCGCTGATCATGTCGTTAGCCGACCCTCCCGGCGCGACGGTTACGCTTTGGGCCGAGAGACTCAGAGAAAAACCTGGGCCGCTCACCGCCGCCGCAGGGACAAGGCTAGCGAACACACTGGTGGTGCTGCCTCCAGCCGGGAAATTGGGTTGGTTGCCGCCTCCAGCCGTGAGATAGAGAGTATTTGGATCACCAGACGGACCGCCTCCGCCAAACACCATATCCCACAAGCCGGGATTCACCAGCACCTTGTTCGAAGAGTCGGTGAGCTGGCCGAGAAATTTCCCGGTTGTGTCGAATGCATTGATGGCGCCATCGCCAAAATTACCCACCAGGATGGCGTTCGGGAACGCTCCAAATGTGGCTGGAGTTGCCACCACGCCCCAAGGCGCGTTGAGCATGCCGCCGGCAGCGAAAGTCTTCACGAAATTGCCGTTTATGTCGAAGATATCCACCTGCCCCAGACCAACGCCGGGTGTTGCATCGTGCTTGGCACCATCCTGCATCGCATAGGCGACGTAGATCTGATTACCGATGACGTGGATGCCATGGGGAGCGAAACCCGCAGGAAGTGTTGGATCGGTGAACGAGCCGCTCAATGAAGTAAGGTTGAAGTTGCGATCGAGGACGTCGACTCTGCCGCTATTGAAGTTCGCTGCCAAGAGGGAGGTGCCGTTGAGCAAGGCGAGACCCTTGTAAACTGCGCCACTGGCGGAGTTATCGAGGGCCACTGTTGCCGTGCTGCTGGCGCCGGTCCAGCTGGCGACGATGCCGTCTTCGGTGTCGAAAATAAACTGTCCGCCGCCGAAGGAGGAGCCGTTGCCGTTGGCCACGTTTCCCGTGGGGCAGCCCGGGCTACAATTACCGTTAGGATTGTGGGCGGCTCCGGGTATGGTCACTACCAGCGCACCATCTTTGTTGCCCTGTGCGTCATAGAGAGTGGAAGTGCCGCTGTTGTTGTTGGCGATCCAGAAATCTTGTCCGGGGAAAATTGAGATTCCCCACGGATTCAACAGTTGAGTGTCTGTAGCATTGGCCACGCCGGCAGTATTGGAGACCAGGTTGGTCTGGGAATAGCCGACTTGCTGGGCCCACATCCCCGAAGGAATGGCTAGCGTCACGAGTAGTGCGAATGATAAGAGTGCCTTTTTCATCTTGTCCTCCCATAACCTTAGTTTTCATGTTTGCTTGGCGATGAACGCTGCTAACTCCCCTTGCCGCCGCGTCGCCTGGTCGCCGGAAGGGGAGAGAATTCAGGTCTGGACTTTTAGATCCTGAACACCCTCCCGCAACCGCGTAGCAACCCGATGTTGTACTCGACCTAGTTAACGCCAGAAGAAGACGCGGTGCCGTGATCTTTCACCTGGGCCACCTGGGTCATCGCACGTGGTGTCCTGAAGGCATAGACGCCCGCAAGGGTTTCAACCTTGCTGAGAAAGTACTTGTCCCCTACATGCTCGAAGCCAAGCTCTGCGTGGTCAGCAGAACCTCCATTGACAGACACAAAGCCTCCATCGAAAAACGCGGGAAGCAGAAACACGCTGTTGTCGTTGCTGCGGATGACTAAAGATTGAGGATCTCCAGAAGAGACACGACTAACGCTATATGTTCCCGCGGGAAGCGTCTGACCTCCGGCGACAAATTCGAACGGGACATTTACAGCGAGCTTGTCTAGCTCTTGAGCACGGGCACTTTTGCCCAACCCAAGCATGCAAGACAGAGTAAGTACAACGGCTAACGATGATTTCTTCACGATTTCTCCTTATTTAATTGCTTTGAACGTCACTATTGATAACTGCCCTCGTGAAACTTGATTCCACACGTGTCTCGTGAGCTCTCGGTTGTCAAATGCTTATCACAACGTATATGCAGTTAGACGCAGCGATCGGCGGCGAGATGCGGACGGATGTCAATTGATTGTCAAATCTCTGGCGAGCGGCCTTCCTAGACACGCGCTAGCAACCTCACTGCGATTTTCGAATCGAGAGTTCGAACGGAGAGTGCTGCGTTGTATCGGCTGGGGATCAGGTTGAATTGTGAGTTGCGAGTCCACATTCAGTGTGACTGTGGCCGCTGTTGTTGCGGATGCACGTGGTGGTTTGACAAATCTAGTCGAGCTGTCTGAGTTATCGAGTGATCCAGCCACTCGCTAAAGACCGGAACTTGTTTGGGGAGGCGAACAGGACGTCAGATGGGTTCGACAACGCTCTAGAATCGTCGTCCTCACTGACGCCTGTCTGTTGCTGGGGGAGGAACTTGAAATCTTGCCACTTGACGATAGCGGTTCCCGTCATCTTCGACGAAGTCTGCCGCAATACCGGAAGCGGCCAGCCTACCTAGACGCCGCCTCTTGCCACCTCAGTTCCTCAGCGGTATCTCCTCCTGGGCCTAACTCCACTCGTGCCGATTCCGGTTCTTTTCTGAAGTACTTATTAAGTCGTTCACGAAGTTGCAGCCGACCTCGCCATAACCGCGCCTTCACCGCGACCTGGCTCAAGTTCAAAACTTCTGCTGTCTGAGCCGTTGAGAGGCCTTCAATATCCCGCAGGACGAAGACTCCTCTTAAAATCGGTCGTACCTCTCTTAGGGCTTTGATCAGGATGTCTCGCAATTCAGCCGTCCTGTAGAGTTGCTCAGGATCGGGAGCCCAATCGATGACCTCCATCGGAAGCATGTCTTCGCCTGCCTGAAAATCCTCTTCCAGGGACACCTCTCTTATTGCGCGCCGCTGCTTTCGCACCTTCATAAGCGACTGGTTCAGAGTAATGCGAATCAGCCAGGTTGAAAACTTGGAATCCTCTCTGAATTCGCCCAAGTGTTGGAAGGCCTTCAAGAAGGCGTCCTGGACTGCGTCTTCGGCATCTTCCCGGTTATGCGTGACGTGTTGGGCGATCCGAAAGAGTTTGCGATCGTATCGCTTTACCAGTTGCTCGAAAGCAGCAACATCCCCATTTTTGCTGGCGTGGACAAGATCCAGGTCATCGCTTGCCACTGTTGTCACCGCGAGTTGTGCCGAGTCTGTAGTCATAATTGGCTGAAGGCGCTTTGGAGAACATCAGCCTTGCCGAAACACTTGGTCGTGCCAAGAATGGAAATCCGATTCCAACGCAGCGCCGACTGTAAGTTCGTGCCTTATTGCACCACGACCTTGCCCGTCATCTTCGGGTGGATCGTGCAGTAGTAGGGATACGTTCCGGCCTTGTCAAACGTGTGGGAAAATTTTTCATCCGTATCCAGCACCTTGGACTTGAACACACCATCTGTGCTGACCGAGGTATGGGGAATGTCATCTTTGTTTGTCCATGTGACCGTCGCTCCGACTGGTACCGTGATCGTCTGCGGCCCAAAAACGAAATTGTCGATTGTGACCTCTGCATTTGCCGCTGAGGGCTGATCATTCGCTGTGACGCTCGGTGACCCCGCGAACAGCAGCAGCATCGCAATCATCACCGGCGTGGCCAAACCCGCAATCAACACATTGTTTCTCATCATTGTTCTGTTTCCTTTCTAAGTTAGACTTCTTTGCTTGATTTCTTGTTTAGAACGGACCCTTGGCGTTCTACCCACGGGTTAGCGTTAACCACCGCCAGGACCGCCGCCATTGCCTGAAGCCGAAGACCCCGAGTCTTCGAGCGGCGAATCGACGACAGCGAGGCTACGACCGCTAACCAGATAGTTCACATCTGTGATACCCAATACACGTTGCAACTGGTCAGATGGCACCTTCATAGGTCCGGCCGAGGGAGCTGATCCCGGTGCAGGTTGAGGAAAAGCCGTCGACATCGCTGTGTGAAACGAAACCTTACCTTCGATCTTTTGCATGATCTGGTGAATGTGGCCGTTTAACACAGTTACCGAACCGAAACGCTTGACGTAAGACAAGGCCCGCTCGCTGTCATCGGTCCCCCAGCCCCAATCTGGATAGATGGTCCACAGCGGAATGTGCGCGTAGAGCACAATCGGAGTGCTGGCAGAGCGCCCCTTGAGATCGTCCTCGAGCCACTCCAGTTGTTCGTTGCCGAGCGACCCCATGCCTCCAGCTTTCAAATTGGCGACATTCACCAGGCCAACAAAGTGCACGCCCTTGTGATCGAAGCTGGACCAGCCACTACCCTTTGTGCCTTTCCCATAGCGCTGGAGAAATTGCTCGCCGTTGTCACTTAGCATGTCGTGCTCGCCCGGCACAAAGTGGATGTCTTTCGCGGAAGCTCCTTTTAATACCTGGTCAAGCGTATCGAATTCACCTGGCTTCGAAAGCTGGCTCAGATCCCCGGTGTGGATGATGAAATCCGGCGTGTGGGGCATCGCATTGATCTTATTGATCGCCGTCTGCAACGTAGCAGTGACGTCCGGATTGGCTGGCTTGCTAAAACCGATGTGACTGTCGCTGATCTGCACAAAACTGAAGTCCCCGCCTTTGCCGGCACCTTTGTCGCCGCCTTTGGCGAATGCCCGAGACACCGGGATCCCGCCGCTCATGGTCCAGACCAGTCCTGTGCCCGCCCAGGCCATGCATTTCAGAAAACCGCGACGGTCAATGCCATCATTGTTGAGGTCTTGCAACTTCTCGTCGATAAGATCTTGTTTTTTGTCCGTCATTTGCCCTCCGTGGTTTGTAACGTTGGTTTGTAACGTTCTGATGTGATAACTGGCGCAAGTCGTTTTTATTCCCGATGAAGTTGAGGTGGTAGTCGGTCCCCAACTTGGGGAACCGATCCAGGTATATATTCGGGCCCAACACCGAGCGGTAAGCCACCCGAGCTCGACCAGCACGCCCGGAGTACCCGCCCAGCGCCAAATGCAGCAGTGGGATGCCCCTCAGCTTCTTCCCCTCCAGCCGAACCAGAGAGGCGAGGACAATAACTGCCGATTAGAATTGAGAGTCGGTGTCTAAGCCACCAATAGCCGGGCATCCATCGATTTCCTTCCAAGACTCCCGGCCCTGCAGAAGTTCACTTGGATTTTTCCGCTCAAGCAGGCGCATTCGCTGGAAACGGCCGTTCTGTCTATTCAGACCCTGAGCATCGACACAAACGTAAAGTCCATGCGCGGTTTGCTCTAAGACCCTGATCTCAATCTGCGATCCCTTATGTGGCGCCTCGAGGAGTGCTCGCTTTTCGTCCAATTTCCGCGTCACGTACCCATAGTCTTCAAATGTCTTCTTTCCTTTTTCCGGCTTTGGCTGGATTTCGGGCGGAAGCGTAGTTACATCTAGCTTCTCCACCAGAAACTCGGCCACATTTTCCAGGGGATAGGCCGCATCGTTTCTTGCCAGAGCCAACGACACGCATGTCAGGACGATCAATCCGCATAGAACTTTCATGATTCTTTTCTCTTTTCTGGGCTAACTACGCAAGCTTTGTTGCAGTCCCAGAGAGCTCGGATACTCGTTGCGATCAACCTTCTACGAGAGCCCGCTAGAAGAGCCGGCCAAGCGTCTATCGTGGTCCGTTCACACCGCTCAGAAATCCACCCAAATGGCCTGTCAGGGCGACGATAAGAATGCCCACAACCTCGATCGAGAGGCGATAGTGCGGTAAGGCTCTTGCCACGCGCCTTGCGCGGAAATGTAACCACCAGACCAGCCAGATCAGCACACTCGAGGCCCCCGCAAGCACTAAGTGCAGCAGCAGGATGCCCTTCAGTTTCTGCCCCTCCAGCTGGAGCTGCCAGGCGAGGATACCCGTAGCGACTACCGGGACAGTCGAAATCGCTGCCCATAGCAGGTTGTAATAGGCCGCATCCGCCAGTCCCCTGCGTCTCGTCCACTGCGCTACAAAGTCGAACAGCACCGCCGTGATGAACAGTGCGATTGGAAAATGGATCAACACCACATGTTGTGCGTGCTTGGCCAACAGTGCCGTTTTGAGATCGAATGGATTTACCATCGCCCACCCCCCTTCTAAGATTTGGCGGGGGCTGCTATCGAGGACGCTCCCCATCTGCAACCTCCGCCGCTCTTTCAATGCTGTTTCAGGTCCCTGTAGCCTCTTTCAATCTCCATAGGGCAAAGCGGACTCAGTTTGTTGGGGCCGGCGATCTGCTGGCTCCGAAACCACCCACAATCCGTCGCCATTCAAGACATATATGAAATTTCGCTCGTCCTGAAGCCACTTGACCACTCCCGAGAACTTTTGCACTACTCGAGGAGCGACTGGGTTCGACAAATCCCAAAGTACAAGGTCATCAGTGGAAGTTCTGCTGTACATCGGGAGAATCTCGGTTTCGGCAATTACTGCCAAATTGCCAGTCAGGCTCATCCTGCTAGACAGGTCTGGGTCTGGCCACGGGATTACGGCAACCGCTTTCGGTTGAGTGGGCTTGCTGATATCGATAATCGAGATGCCTTGGTCTTTTGAATGCTCTACATAGAGGTAGTACTTGTCGTTAACCTTTCTCTGCATTGCCATGTCAACCGGCGACAGTCCGCTGAATGAGATGTGTGCGACCACATGGCTCTCCAGGTCATATCCTCTAGGCTTGTGCTCCTTCGCCGATGCACTGTTGACGGCGATAGCCAACACGACAGTAAGAAGAAGAACCAATCTACGCGAACTGAATTCAACAAACTTGATAGTTCTGATTTTGTTCATCGTCGCCTCCCGCGAAATGAGTCTCACTGGTAATAACGGACTTTTTGATCTTTTATTCCTCGTCGACAGAAGGGCTTGCCGGAAGCTAGTGCTCGAGATTCATGGCCCTTTGTCTACGCCCCGCACTTATGACTAGCCTGATAACCGTCGAAACGATGCCTTATTCCACCAAACAACTATTTTCTGTTGTGAAGGAATAAAAGTGCTCCCCGGTAGTTTAAGACTGTGTATTTGACCCACTTCGAAGCTCAATCCGATTCATTCGAAGAACTGGCGATGCCACTCTTTGATCAGCTATACAACTTCGCGAACTGGCTAACGCGGAATCGGGAGGAGGCTGAAGATCTGGT
>Ga0207100_1018_pt2 | contig 44445 bp, 29 predicted proteins | sample Alteio_BWMinHeat_82_FD_153520 | JGI IMG/M metagenome (GOLD analysis project Ga0207100, IMG submission 153520) | Enriched cells from forest soil in Barre Woods Harvard Forest LTER site, Petersham, Massachusetts, United States -... | ecosystem: Environmental > Terrestrial > Soil > Temperate forest >...
CTAAGTACAACGGCATTTCCGAGACCGATACCAATGGGGCCACCGCCGGAGAGCGTCCCAACGTGACGGCTGGATGCCAAGTTACGAATCCTGGTGTACTGAAGAAGTACAACAAGACCGCCAGCTATATCAATGTGAGTTGTCTTAGCGTTCCCAATCCCTCTGATTCTTACAATGGTCAACTCGGAATCTTTCTTGGCAACATGAGCCGAAACATGCTGTCCGCTCCGGGCTACCAGGACTTCGACATGTCCTTCATCAGGAATGATGGCTTTGGCGAACACTTCAAAGGACAGTTCCGGCTCGAGCTTTTCAATGCGCTGAATCATCCAAACTATGCAGCTCCTCTATCGAGTGGCTTTACTGCACCTCTCAGCTCGACTTCGACTTTCGGACAGATCCAATCAACCGGCGGTAACAGCGCCCGCCTTATCCAGTACGGCTACAAGATCACTTTTTAGCCGAACGTCAATTGCGTTATCGGCCTCAACAGTGCTGGGATTTCGGGTGTCACCGCGAGCCGATATTGAACGCGATGACGGCATGACAAGGGAGACGTCAGTGTACGAAACAAGAGTGTGGGTGGCGAAAAAGGGGCTTCTTCGATTGGTTGGCCGGGGAACGTTGTCAGTTGCGGCGATGTTAGGGGCGGGGGTGTCGGCCCAACAGGGTCAGTTCCACATTGAAGAAGCGTCGATTACGGACATTCAGCATGCGATTCAGACGGGTCAGACGAGTTGCAAACAGGTAGTCCAGGCTTACATCGCCCGCACGAAAGCTTACAACGGCGTCTGTACGACTCTACTCACTAGAGACGGCGCGCCAATTCCGCAGGCTTATGGCATGGTGCGCGCGGGAGCGCCGATCAAGTACCCCACTCAGACGGTAGGGGCTTCAACGATTTATCCAAACCTCGACCAGTATCAGGGACTGCCGCTCGACTTCGGCCATATGGAGCAATCGGTCTCCGATCCCAGCGTCATGTTGCAATACGGCATGCGAGTCGGGATCTCCGAGGCGGGTCAGCTCGATGCGCTCGAGACGCTCAACATCCGAGGCGAGCGTTCGATTACCTGCAAGGGAGACTTCGATCGGGCGCCGTCTGACGGGCCGCTGCCGGCGGGCGCTCCAACGGTTTGCGAGGAGTTCAGGAAGATGCCCGATGCGCTCGAGCGCGCCGCCGAACTGGACAAGGAGTATGGCCGAAATCCGGATTTGAAGAAGCTGCCGATGTACTGCTCCGTGTTTTCTCTGAAGGACTGGTACGACGCCAAGGACATGCGCGCTACGGGCGGCAACGATGTGAACTTCGCGATGGACGCACCGAAGATCGATTCACCGGGCGTTGCGATGTTGCGAGACAAAGGCGCAATCATCTTCGCCGTGGCAAATGCCGAGAGCGTTGGCGGACCCTCGGGTATGGGGCCGTACGAGGCTAAGAACGTGCTTCCGATGGGCGATTTGCAGTTCAGCGTGTGGGCAGGCCAAGCCTGCAACCCCTACGACACGGCGCGCGTCCCGCGAGGCACGAGCAACGGTTCTGGCGCTTCCGTGGGGGCCAACCTTTCCACCTGCTCCATCTGCGAGCAAACGTCTGCTTCGTGCAAGGGCCCGGCGTCGAGGAACGGCATCGCCCTAATTCTGCCGACGAAGGGCGTCAGCATGGATGGTGGGTTCAGCAAACAAGCGGGAGACCGAGCTGGGATCCATTGCAAAACGATCAAGGATGCGGCGCTAGTGCTGGATGCAATGAAAGGCTATGAACCAGGGGATCCATTCACTGCAATTCCGAAGGACCTCATTCCGGCGAAGCCATTTGCCGGTGATGTAGTGCCTGATGCCGCAGTTATGGACAAGCCGCTCAAAGGAATGAGAGTCGCAATCGTACGCGAGTTCATGGTGAAGCACACCAAGAACGACGAGGCGATCAGCGATATGGAAGACAAAGAGATCAAAGAGGTGCTGCGCGATAAACTCGGCGCAACCCTTGTTGAATCGGCGGATCTGCTCTACCCGGACGATCCCGGCGTGCCCAACATGACTTATACGTTCCGGGATGCGATGGCGGAAATACTGCCCCACGTCGTTCCTGAATTTTTCTCGCAGAAGGACACGGACGGCAGCCTCCTGCTTGCGGTTCCGGGTTGGGATGTGACCAGTCCCGACTATCACGTCGCACTTGAGCTTCACAAGGCGCCGCTGTCGGACAAAGTTAACATCCGCAGTATCGAGACCATGCGCTTTACCTCAAGCCCCAACGGTCTTGAGGCCATGAACAAGTATCTGGCCGAACGGGGCGACGAGCGTGTCAAGGATTGGGCGAGCTGGGTTGCCAACGCCGCCTTCAAGACGGAGGAAGGGAAAGTGAGGGCGGGTTACGGCATCAAAGGCGGCAGCGGTCGAGCGGCTGGCAGAGCCGGCGGCGCGGGGCTGATTCCCTATCTTGAGATGCAGGCGGTTATGCGCATGATCATCCTCAAGGTGATGTACGAGAACAAAATCGATGTCTTCGTAAACCCCGAACAAACAACTCCCCCATATCTACTGGGTGGTCCGATGGAGCCCGATATCAACGACCGTCCTTCGCGAAGCTGTTGCCAGACCTTTACCGCGATGCTGGGTTCTCCGGAGGCGGATGTGCCCGCAGGCTTCGTCAGCACCGTCTATAATCCAACGCTCGCTCTCAGTGCAGACAAAAAGGAGTACATCAACGTCACTGGTGCCGTCGAGTCGAAACTGCCGCATCCAATGCCGATCAGCATGATGTTCTGGTCGGGCCCTGGCAGCGATGCAGAGGTTATCAAGGTTGCCTCGGCATATGAGTCAGCGACACATCATCGTGCTCCACCTCCTTCGTTTGGACCAGTCCCTGGGGAGTATGGCGAGCACTGAACTTTCCTCCTCGGTACTCAATCTTGTTTCTATTGTTTGCGAGCAAGGTTGTGTACCGACTCTTTTTTCACCTCCCACGTTCAAGAAGTGATCAGTCTGACCGGGCTTGGAGAGCGGCTTTGATGGCAATGCAGAGACGAGTAGCGCTTTTGCAGGGTGGCTTGATGGTGCTTGCCGCCGCGGCTGTTCTAGTGCCCGAGTTGCTGTGGGGTCAGCAGAGCCAATTCCATGTCGAAGAAGCCTCGATCACGGATATCCAACACGCGATCCAGACGGGACAGACGAGTTGCAAACAAGTGGTGCAGGCATATCTTGCACGCGCGAAGGCCTATAACGGCGTATGTACGGCGTTGGTGACAAAAGATGGTGCGCCGATTCCTCCATCGACCGGCATGGTCCGCGCGGGCACGCTGCTCCGGTACCCGACCCAGACCGTTGCGGCTCCAACCCTGTTTTCAGGCCTGGACGGGTACCAAGGCCTTCCTCTCGAATTCGGTAAGATGGTGCCGTCGATCTCGGATCCGAGTGTGCAATTGCAGTATGGTCTTCGGGTCGGGATTCCGGAAGCAGGACAGCTCAATGCCCTCGAGACGCTGAACATTCGCGGGGAACGTTCCATCACCTGCAAAGGAGACTTCGACCGCGCACCCTCCGCCGGACCGCTCCCAGCCGATGCGCCCGCCGTCTGCGAAGAATTCCGCAAGCAGCCCGATGCCCTGGAACGCGCGGCCGAGTTGGACAAGCAATACGGAAGCAACCCCGACCTGGCGAAGTTGCCTATGTATTGCGCTGTCTTCTCAATCAAAGATTGGTACGACACGAAGGACATGCGCGGGACAGGCGGCGACGATGTTAACTTTGCGATGGACGTGCCGAAAGCCGATTTTCCTGACGTTGCGAAGTTACGCAATAAAGGGGCGATCATCTATGCCGTTGCCACGGCGGCCAGTGTCGGTGGCGCCTCCGCGGCAGGTCCGGAAAAACCGAAGGCCGTAGTTCCCGAGACCGACCTCCAGTATTCGCCCTGGGGCGGCCAGGCCTGCAATCCGTACGACACCGCGCGTGTTCCGCGTGGGTCGAGCGCAGGTTCCGGCGTTTCCGTAGGCGCCAACCTGGTGACCTGCTCCATCTGTGAGCAGACCACCGGATCGTGCAAAGGACCCGCATCCCGCAACAACACGGTCAATCTCCTGCCTACAAAGGGCATCCACATGGACGGCGGTATAGCCGCGAAGAACGCAGGTGATCGCGCGGGCATCCTTTGCAAGTCCATGAAGGAGGCTGCGTTGGTAGAGGACGCCATCAAGGGTTACGAACCCGAGGACGAGTTCACCGCGATCCCGAAGGGCATCATTCCCAGCGAGCCCTACGCCAGCTTTGTGGTGCCCGACTCCGCGGTCAAGGACAAGCCGCTGAAGGGCATGCGCATCGCCATCGCGCGCGAGTTTATGGTGAAGCACACAAAGAATGACGCGGCCATCAGCGATGCAATCGACGAAGAGATCAAGAAGGTATTGCGCGACAAGCTTGGCGCGACGATTGTGGAGACAGTCGACCCGCTGTACCCGGACGATCCGACGATACCGAACATCGCCTACACCTTTCAGGACGCGATGGCGGACATATTGCCGCACAACGTGCCCCAGTTTTTCTACCGCAAGTCGCCGGCGGGCGAACTGATGTACTCCGTTCCCGGATGGGACGTGCGCACCATCGACTACGATCTCGCTCTTGAGCAGCGTAAGGCTCCTCTCTCACCCAAAGTCAACCTCCGCACGCTCTATCTTGGTGGGTTGTCGGATCCGTCGAGTCTCCTCTATATCGACGAATATCTGGCTTCGCGCGGAGATACGCGGGTCAAGGACTGGGCGAGTTGGGTAGCCAATGCAACCTTCAAGAGCGACACCGAGCGGGTACGCGCCCACAACGCTTTAGGCAACGAAGATCCGCGACCACAACCTGACGCGATCTCCTTCATCGAGATGCAGTCGGTATTGCGAATGATCGTTCTCAAGGTCATGCAGGAGAACAAGATTGACGTGTTCGTGAATCCGGAGCAAACCACTCCTCCTTACCTCCTCGGCGGCGCGCCGGAACCGGAGGTCAATGGACGGCCGTCGATCAGTTGTTGCACCGGCCTGACTGCTGTGATGGGAGCGCCTGAGGCTGAGGTTCCGGCCGGCTACGTGAACACGGTCTACAACCCGAAATACGAGATAACAGCCGACAAGAAGGAGTACGTCGCTGTCACTGGGGATGTCGAGTCGAAGCTGCCGCATCCGATGCCGATCAGCATGATGTTCTGGTCCGGCCCAGGGTACGACTCAGACGTGATCAAAGTCGCGTCGGCGTATGAGGCCGCGACGCATCACCGTATTCCACCGCCCGCCTTTGGGCCAGTGTCCGAGGAGATTTCCAAACGATGAGCCCTATCTTATTGTCCAAACGCGCCCACACTCAGAGGGCTTTGCAACGGTACTCCAAGGGGGACGGCTTGATGGCAATGGAGAAACGACTGGTGCGGCTCGTGGGGTGCGTAGTGCTCTCTGTTGGTGTATTCGTGCTGCCCGGAAATGTGTGGGCCCAGCAGAACCAATTCCATGTTGAAGAAGCCTCAATCACAGACATTCAAAGTGCGATCAAGTCCGGACAGACGACCTGCAGGCAAGTAGTGGAGGACTACATTGCACGAGCCAAAGCGTACAACGGTGTGTGCACCGCACTCCTTACCAAAGACGGCGCGCCGATTCCTCCGGCGACGGGAGTGATTCGTGGGGGTTCCTTGCTCAAGTATCCAACGCAGACCGTTGCGGCATCGACGGTCTTCCCTGATCTGGATCAATACCAGGGGCTGCCGCTCGAGTTGGGCAAGATGATCACGTCCATCTCGGACCCAACAGTACAACTGCAATACGGAATGCGTGTGGGCATCCCTGAGGCAGGGCAACTCGATGCGCTCGAAACACTGAATATCCGCGGCGAGCGCTCCATCACCTGCAAGGACGACTTCGACAGAGCGCCTTCCGCGGGTCCGTTGCCGCCGGACGCGCCCGCAGTCTGCGAGGAGTTCCGCAAGCAGCCCGACGCGTTGGAACGTGCCGCCGAACTTGACACACAATATGGGCGCAATCCAGACCTGAAGAAGATGCCGATGTACTGCTCCGTCTTCTCACTGAAAAACTGGTACGACGCCAAGGATATGCGCGGAACCGGCGGTTACGACGTGAACTTCGCGATGGACGTGCCGAAGTATGATTCGCCCGATGTTGCCCAACTGCGCGCGAAGGGCGCAATCATTTATGCCATCGCCACCGCCAACGACACCAGCATGGCTTCCGCTCCGGGTCCGAAGAAAGCGTCGGCGATTGTCCCGACGGGAGATCTTCAGTATGGCGAGTGGGGTGGTCAGGCGTGCAATCCGTATGACACCGCCCGGATCCCCCGTGGAACCAGCAACGGCTCGGGCGTCTCCGTCTCCGCCAATCTGGCGACCTGCTCGATCTGCGAGCAGACCTACGCCTCCTGCAAAGGGCCGGCGTCGCGCAACGGCATTGCCCTTCTGCTGACCACCAAGGGCATCATCGAAGGCGGAGGAATCACAAGTACGAACTCCGGCGATCGCTCGGGCATTCATTGCAAGACCATCAAGGATGCTGCTCTGGTGCTGGATTCCATCAAGGGCTTCCAGTCGCGGGACATGTATACCGCGATCCCGAAGGGCATCATCCCCGATCAGCCGTATACGAGCTTTCTGGTGACGGATTCCAAGGGTAAGGATAAGCCTCTAAGAGGCGTGCGCGTCGCCATTGTGCGCGAGTTCATGGTGAAGCACACCAAGAATGACGCTGCCATCAGCGATCAGATCGACCAGGAGATCAAGACAGTATTACGCGACAAATTGGGAGCTGAGATTGTGGAGTCCGCCGACCCACTTTATCCCGACGATCCAACCGTTCCGAATTTGACCTACAGCTTCCAGGACGCGATGGCCGAGGTGCTGCCACACACCGTTCCCGAGTTCTTCTTCAAGAAGAAGCCCAATGGCGAGCTGATGTTTGCAGTCCCGGGCTGGGACGTAACGACTATCGACTACGACGTTGCTCTGGGGTTACACAAAGCGCCACTGTCCAACGAGATCAACATACGGAGCATCGCTGGGATGGGCTATTCAAATCCCTCGACTTTGCTGGACACCGATGAGTATCTGGCGGCTCGCGGCGATGCGCGAGTGAAGGACTGGGCGAGCTGGGTTGCTAATGGAAACTTCAAGACCGATCAGGAGCGGGTGCAGGCCGAAAATGCGCTTGCTATTAAGGACCCGCGCACGGCGCCGGGTGCGGTGAACTACCTTGCGATGCAGTCTGCGATGCGGATGATCCTGCTCAAGGTGATGCACGAAAACAAGATTGACGTTTTTGTGAACCCGGAGATAACCACCCCGCCCTACCTGCTCGGCGGTGCGCCGGAACCCGAAGTGCTGAGCCGGGCTTCGGCTAGTTGCTGTCAGATATTGACCGCTCTTCTCGGTGCGCCGGAGGCCGACGTACCCGCCGGCTTTGTAACTACCACCTACGACCCGAAGTACGTGCTGAGCGCAGACAAGAAGGAATACACGCCTGTCACCGGGAGCGTCGAGTCGAAGCTTCCGCACCCGATGCCGATCAGTCTGATGATCTGGTCCGGGCCGGGCTATGACTCGGACGTGATCAAGGTTGCGTCCGCATACGAGGCAGCGACACATCATCGAGTTCCTCCACCTGAGTTTGGGCCAGTGCCGGCTACGAAGTAACAATCCGTTAGATTGAGCGATCAGCCAATTGCATTTCAAGGAGAGCGATTGTTATGGCAACGAAGAAGCAAGTTGCGTGGTCGCTGGGTATGTGTGCAACGTTGGTAGCCACGGTCGTGGGCGCACCTGAATGCATGCTTGCTCAGGGCCAGTTCCACGTGGAAGAGGCTTCGATCGCAGACATCCAGCACGCGATTCAAACCGGCCAAACAACCTGCAAACAAGTAGTGCAGGCGTATATCGCGCGGGCTAAGGCTTACAACGGCGCCTGTACGGCTCTTCTGACCCCTGAGGGCAAGCCAATCGCCCAGTCCTATGGCATGATGCGTGCCGGTTCAGTTCTCAAATACCCGACGCAGACCGTGGCCGCCTCGACCGTGTTTCCGGACCTCGATCAGTACGCGGGACCTCCGATTGAGTTCGGAAAGATGTATACCTCGATCTCTGACCCTACCGTGCAACTGCAATACGGGTTGCGTGTTGGTATTCCCGAAGCCGGGCAACTCGACGCCCTGGAGACACTCAACATTCGCGGTGAGCGATCTGTCACCTGCAAGGGCGACTTCGACAAGAACCCTGCTGATGGGCCGCTGCCGCAGGGCGCGCCCGCAGTGTGCGAAGAGTTTCGCAAGCAGCCCGATGCGCTGGAACGTGCTGCCGAGCTGGATAAGCAATACGGCCGCAACCCCGACCTTGAAAAGATGCCAATGTATTGCTCAGTCTTTTCCCTCAAGGACTGGTTCGACGCCAAAGACATGCGCGGCACGGGCGGTAACGACGTCAACTTCGCTATGGATGTGCCCAACGCCGACTCGCCGGATATCGGTGTTCTACGCGGCAAGGGCGCGATCATCTATGCGATTGCTTCAGCGAACAATGTCGGCCCCGCCACGGCAGCAGGACCGAACAAGCCAACTTCCATTGTTCCCGAGAACGACCTGCAATACGCTCCGTGGCCGGGGCAGGCCTGCAACCCGTACGACACCGCGCGCGTCCCCCGCGGCACAAGCAACGGGTCCGGCGTTTCGGTTGCGGCGAATCTAGTGACGTGCTCTATCTGCGAACAAGGCACGGCATCCTGCCAGGGACCTGCCTCCAGAAACGATATTGCGCTGCTGATCACGACAAAGGGCGTCATCATGAACGGCGGCATCACCGGCAAGAAGCCCGGCGATCGAGCAGGCATTCATTGCAAGACAATTAAGGATGCTGCCCTTGTGCTCGATGCCATGAAAGGCTACACGCCTGAGGATGAGTACACCGCACTGCCCAAAGGAATTATTCCCAAAGAGCCGTATGCCAGCTCGGTAGTTACGGATTCCGAGGTGAGCGACAAGCCGCTGAAGGGCATGCGCATCGCGATCGCGCGCGAGTTCATGGTCAAACACACCAGGAACGATGTCGCCATCAGCGACCAGATCGACAAAGAGATCAAGACCGTGTTGCGGGACAAGCTTGGAGCAACGCTGGTGGAGACCTACGATCCGTTGTACCCGGACGACCCCGACGTGCCCAACGTCGCTTACACGTTTCAGGACGCAATGGCAGAGGTATTGCCGCACACAGTGCCCGAATATTTCTACCGCAAGAGCCCGGACGGAAGCTTGACGTATGCCGTGCCTGGCTGGGATGTCCGGAGCGAGGCTTACGATGTGGCCTTATCACGGCACAAGGCTCCGCTGTCGGTAAAAATCAACCTGCGTAGCATCAGCCAGGGCTTCCTGGCGAATCCATCGCCACTCTTCAACATGGACAGGTACCTCGCCGAACGCGGTGATGCGCGTGTGAAAGATGTGGCGAGTTGGTTCGCGAACTCAAAGTTCAAGAGCGACGAGGAGCGCGCCGCAGCAGAGAACGCGGTGGGTAAAACCGATCCTCGGCCGGGTCCGGACGGAGTGAGCTATCTGGAGATGCAGTCGGTCTACCGCATGATCCTGCTGAAGGTGATGTACGAAAATAAGATCGACGTCTTTGTAAACCCGGAGCAGACCACGCCACCATACTTGCTGGGCGGCGCTCCCGAGCCGGAGGTCAACAATCGCGCCTCCATCAGTTGCTGCACCGCGTTCACAGCTCTCCTGGGTGCTCCGGAGGCCGTCGTGCCGGCCGGCTACACAACTGTCACCTTCGATCCCAAGTACGTGCTGAACGACGACAAGAAACAGTACGTCGCGACTACCGGAACTGTCGAGTCGAAGTTGCCCCACCCCATGCCGATCAGCTTGATGGTGTGGTCGGGGCCCGGTAGTGATGCCGATGTGATCAAGGTTGCATCGGCGTATGAAGCGGCGACCCACTATCGAATTCCACCCCCTTCGTTTGGGCCTGTTCATGGGGAGCACGCCACGCACTGAAACTGTTGTGCCAATGGCACCAATTGCGCCTGCTGCTGCGAACTCCAGCACGCTCGCGAGTCATTCAGGAGTTTCCAATCTGGCTTCAAGGAGGATGGCAATGGAGAGGCGATTGATCCAGTCAGTAATTTACTTGATGTTGTCGGTGGTCACGGCGTTGTTCGGCAACGGATCCTTGCGTGCCCAACAGTTCCATATTGAAGAGGCGTCGATTTCGGATATTCAGCATGCGATCGAGAGTGGTCAGACTACCTGCAAGCAGGTCGTTCAGGCGTACTTCGAGCGCGCGAAGGCCTACAACGGTGTCTGCACGGCCCTGCTCACAAAGGATGGAACGCCGATCCCGCCGGCGACGGGCATGATCCGTGCAGGCTCGGTCTTGAAGTACCCAACACAGACGGTGGCCGCCGAAACTGTCTTCCCGAATTTGGATCAGTATGCCGGACCTCCGCTTGAACTTGGTCAAATGATTACATCCGTCTCGGATCCGGCCGTGCAGCTTCAGTACGGCTGGCGCGTCGGAATTCCTGACGCTGGGCAACTGAATGCTCTGGAGACACTGAATATTCGCGGCGAACGCTCCATTACGTGTAAAGGAGACTTCGATCGCGCTCCTGCCGACGGGCCTCTTCCTCCGGGTGCCCCGGCAGCATGCGAAGAGTTCCGGAAACTTCCTGACGCAATCGAACGTGCGGCCGAGTTGGATAAGGAGTACGGCCGCCATCCCGATCTGAAGAAGTTGCCACTGTACTGCAGCGTGATGGAGTTGAAGGACTGGTACGACGCCAGGGACATGCGCGCAACCGGTGGCAACGACGTTAACTTTGCAATGGACGCGCCCAAAGAAGATTCTCCTGATGTCGCGGCCATGCGCGCAAAGGGGGCAATTATCTATGCGGTGTCCGCAGCGAGCAACGTCACGGGAGCATCATCGGCGATTGGCCCGAACAAGCCGAAGGAAGTAATTCCCGAGACCGATCTTCAATATGCCCCCTGGAGCGGACAGGCATGCAACCCCTACGACACCGCTCGGGTGCCACGCGGTACCAGCAACGGATCTGGTGTCTCCGTTTCAGCCAACCTCGCGACCTGCGGTATCTGCGAACAGACCTCCGCGTCCTGCAAGGGGCCGGCCTCCAGAAATGGAATTGCGCTGATCCTGACCACCAAGGGCGTGCTCCAGGACGGCGGCGCAATGTATCACGGGCCGGGCGATCGGGCGGGAATCCATTGCAAGACCATCAAAGATGCAACGCTAGTGCTCGATTCGATTAAGGGATTCAAGCCGGACGACAGCTTTTCCGCAATCCCGAAGGGCATCATCCCCGACCAGCCATACTCCAGCGTGTTGGTGCCGGATTCAGCGATAAAAGACAAGCCGCTAAAGGGTATGCGCATCGCGATCGTTCGTGAGTTCATGGTGAAACATACCAAGAACGACGTCGCGATCAGCGATCTCATGGATAAGGAAATCAAGGAGGTGTTGCACGACAAACTGGGCGCCGAACTGGTCGAGACTCTCGATCCCAAGTATCCGGACGACCCGGCGATTCCCAATGTCACCTACTCGTTCCGTGATGCGATGGCCGAGATTCTGCCGATGGTGGTGCCGGAGTATTTCTATCGGGTTGCCGGATCGGTGGGAAGCATGGGCGAATCCTCCAAGCCCTCTCCGACGGGCGAGCTGGAATTCGCGGTTCCCGGCTGGGATGTTCGCAGCGCCGACTACGATGTTGCATTGTCGCTCCATAAAGCTCCATTGTCGGAGAAGATCAACATTCGCAGCATCGCCAAGGGATACACCAATCCGTCATCGATTTTGGCGGCGAACCAGTATTTGGCGGCGCGTGGCGACGAACGCGTGAAGGATTGGGCGAGTTGGGTCGCGAATGCCACCTTCAAGACCGACGCTGAGAAAGCCCGTGCGATGAATGCCGTTGGCCTGGAAGACGCACGCCCTCCCCGGGGCTCGATCAGTTACCTGGAGATGCAAGCCGTCACGCGCATGATCGTGCTCAAGGTCATGCAGGAAAATCACATCGACGCCTTTGTTAACCCCGAGCAGACAACCACGCCGTATCTTCTCGGCGGCGCGCTTGAGCCAGAGGTGAACGATCGCGGAACACAGAGTTGTTGCCAGGGCTTCACGGCACTTCTCGGTTCCCCCGAGGCCGATGTGCCTGCCGGCTTCGTCACCGTCACGGTCGATCCAAAGCATGTGCTGAGCACGGATAAGAAGGAATATATCCCCACCACCGGAGATGTGCAAACGAAACTGCCGCATCCGTTGCCGATCAGCCTGATGGTCTGGGGGGGACCTGGATATGACTCCAACGTGATTAAGGTTGCGTCGGCGTACGAGTCTGCAACCCACCACCGCACTCCTCCGCCGATGTTCGGCCCGGTGCCCTCCGAGATGGAATCCACTACGAAGGCGAATGGCAAGAAGGGAGAAGGCCAATGAGCGCAAGGTGCCTCAACTTCTTGGGCGCTGTCTGTATTGCAATCACCGCGTTGTCTGTGGCGCCGAGTGCAGTCGCGCAAAAAAAACAGCAGCAGCTTTGAGGTCGTCGAAACTTCTATCGACCAGGTGCATCGCGCGAGTACCTATTCCTACGAGCAGGCGACACGCTACTGCGATCCGCCCACGACCACGCCAGCGCCGCCGAACAAGCTGGCAAAAGCGATGTTGCCGGCTGGCCGGAGCGTCGCAAAGGGAGGGGACTAGACAAGTCTTTCTTTGATAGCAGCAGAGCGCGACATGGGAGTTCGGCCAATTCCCACGCTCATACAGCGCATTCCACAGGCCAATCTGGAAGGGGACCGCCGATGTCAAAGATCGATAGGCGTGAGTTTACGCTAATGGCCGCAGCCGCGACGGCATTTGGTTCTGCCCTGCACTCAGTTTCGGCATTCGCGGCAGACCCGGAGCCGAAAGGCGACTTGGCTTTCCTCACCATGACGGAGGCGGCGAAGAAACTTCGATCAGGGGAAATAACATCCGTCGCGTTGGTGACCGCATGCCTGGACCGCATTAAGGTGCTGGACCGCAAGGTCAATGCCTATATCACCGTTATACGAGAGGAGGCCCTGGCGCAGGCTAAGCAGTTGGACAAGGAGGCAAAGGACGGCAATTTCCGTGGGCCGCTGCATGGAATCCCCATCGCGCTCAAAGACAATATCGATACGGCCGGGGTTCGCACCACAGGCGGAAGCGCCGTCTATGACGATCGCTTTCCAGATGAAAATGCCGAGGTCGTTCGCCGGCTCCTGCTGGCGGGAGCCATCATCCTGGGCAAGACAAATCTGCAGGAGTTTGCCATGGGTGGCTCCTCGGCGTCGACCTACTTCCTTCCCGTACGCAATCCATGGGAACTCGACAGAATTCCGGCTGGATCCTCCGGTGGGTCGGCCGCCGCTATCATATCGGACCTTACGATTGGCGCGCTGGGAACCGACACGGGTGGATCCGTGCGCATGCCCGCGGCCTACTGCGGAATCGTTGGGCTCAAGCCGACCTACGGCCTTGTATCGATTCGCGGCATCATCCCGCGCACCTATTCGCTCGACCACTGTGGTCCGATGACCAAGACTGTCGAGGACAACGCCCTGTTACTCAACAGCATCGTCGGATACGACAAGCTTGATGTGGCCAGCGTGGAGCATGCGAGTGAGGATTATGTCGCCGCCTGCCGGCAACCAGTCAGCGGATTTCGTGTGGGCATCCCTCGTGCGCCCTTCTTTGATCGCCTCGACCCGGAAATCGCCTCGGCGATGGAAGAGGCTATAGCCGTAATCGGCAAACTAACCAACGGTACCAAGGACATGCATCTTCCAAGTGAGGGCACCTATTCCCGCGCGTTTCTCGGAGGCGAAATCGAGGCCTATCATTGGGACCTCTACAAGCGCAACGCCGGCAAGTACTCCATGAACCAACGCCAGACAATTGCGAACAATCATAAGAGCCTGAATGACACGGCAACGGAAGCTTGCTCCGAACGCGTCGTAGATTATGTGCTGGCAAACTGGGAACTCATTAAGCTGCGAAAGACCATCGACGACGCCTTCATCGACTTCGACCTCGTCGCACTGCCCACCATGAGGGAATTACCGCCGACCATCAACGAAGTTCTAACGAACGAAGAAGATCCTAAGCCGCGCGAGCCGAAAGAATCCTCCAACTGCAGTTGGTTCAATACATTCGGAATCCCTGCTGTGTCGATTCCGTGCGGTTTTTCCGCCTCTGGCCTGCCCATTGGGATGATGATTGCCGGTCCTCGTTTCTCCGAAGGACGCGTGCTGGCATTGGCCAACGCATACGAGAAGGCCACCTCGTGGCACACCAGACGGCCCAAGCTCAGCGCCGATATGCCCGTGCCGCCTATCGTTCGCAAGTCGTGATTTAATGGAGACTTACCAAAAGTAAGTGAAGTCGCCTGCCGGAACGTGACCGGGCAGTCCCGCGTCGGCGGGCTCCGTGTGCGAAGAGGCGTAAATCTATTTCGCAACGAATGTGGAGGCAGGAATGAGCATCCGATGAAGACATCCATCTTCAAGATATTCATTTTGTACTGGGTGGTAATGTTGGGGGTCGACCTCACCTCCGACCTCATCGGGCCGCTGCAGATGCGCCGATATCCCCCGCTACGAGATGCAATCCATTCGGCCATGATGTTGTCGAGTCAGCAGCAAGTGGACGCATACGAGGCCCATGGATGCGGCGGGTACAAGCAGAATCCGCTTCGATCGGGAGATGTGCTTTACATCGCCGACACCAATGGACGGATTCTCTGTGTCAATCCAGGGATTCCTGGCCTCGATGTACTGGCTGCCAAAGTGCGCGGTAGTCACCGCGTGCTGGCGCACCGTTTCGACACCTTCCAGGTCGTCGGCACATCTATGAACGGTCGCAGCGGCCGCGAATACGTCCTCTTCCTGAAGAACTTCTACCCCACGAAGATGCCTTTCCTGAACTGGATGTTTCCTGGCCCCACGACGGTTGCCGTCTCTTGTACGATCGCGTTGGTATTCGCGATTTTCCTGACCCTTCCGCTGCGCCGGCTAAGACGTGCAACAAACGAGATGGCCGCCGGAAATCTCGATGTCCGCGTGCCCTTGCGCAAGCGGATGATCTTCTCCGGCAGGAAAGTGATGGAGGATGATCTCGACCGCCTCACGAGAGACTTCAACGGCATGGCGGAGCGCCTCCAGGGGCTGGTGGAGGCGCAGCATCTCCTGTTGCGCGACGTATCGCACGAATTGCGTTCGCCGCTCGCACGGCTCAATGTCGCCCTCGCGCTATCCAGGCGCGAAGGCGGCGGTCCGGCGGAACCTCACCTCGATCGCATCGAGCGTGAGGCTAACAAGCTGAACGATCTCATTGCGCGCCTGCTCTCGCTGTCTTATATGGAGACCACGCAGAACCTCGGGAATGCAACCACATTCTCGCTTGGCGATATCGTTCGCGGCGTCTTGCCGAACGTCGAGTATGAAGCCAGCCTGCGCGGTTGCCAGATCGCGACTACGCTGCGTCAGAACTGCGTCGTTCGCGGAGATTCCGGGCTGCTCGAAAGCGCATTGGAGAACATCTTGCGCAACGCTCTTCGCTATACACCAGAAAATGGCACCATCGAAGTCAATCTCACCGAAACCACCAGCGATCACCGGAGACAGGCTGAGTTGTGCATCAGCGACCGTGGCCCGGGCGTTCCAGCCGACGAACTTGACGCCATTCTTCGGCCCTTCTATCGCGTCGACAATGCTCGTCAAAGCAAGACCGGCGGCTTCGGCCTGGGTCTCGCCATCGCGAACCGTGCCGTGCGCCTCCACGGCGGAAGTATTGTCGCGGCCAATCGGCCGGATGGAGGTTTGGCTGTGCGCATGCTCTTTCCCGTCGCCTAGCTGAAAACGGTGATCGCCGCACGGTGGCAGTCGCCTTTTTAGCCGCTACTTTCTGGTAAATGATCGAACCTCGTTTGCCAGACTGCTAACCTACAAAAGGCGTGCGCGAGCGGGCGAAGTGCAATCCATGCAAGGATGGACTCGTGATGGTCCTCAGGCGGATGCTGGTTTCTACGAGCCTCGTGTTCTTGCTTTTCGTTGTGCTTCATGCGTCCGCAATCTCGGCGCAGACGGCCACCGCTTCTAAACATGGCTCCCGCGCCGTCGCGTCTCTGGTTCTGTCCACGCCGCTCGACTATCAGGTCTTCCAGCGACAGACACTAAGGCGCGGCGTAGTCAGAATTCTTGGACGCTCGAATGTTGCAGCGGGCCGCGCCGAAGTCCGCATCCTGGGTCAATCCCTTGCCGGCCCGCTGCCTGCGAAGTGGTATCCGCTCTCGCTTGAGCCCTCCACTGGAGAGTTCCACGCTGACCTCGATATCGCCGCAGGCGGTTTTTTCGCTGTGGAGGTGAGAGCATGGCGCGGCCGGCGAGAGATCGCTCGGGTTAGAGTTCTTCATGTCGGGGTGGGTGAAGTCTTCGTCGTGTCCGGCCAGTCCAACTCCACCAACTATGGAGAGGTTCGCCAGGTAACCGAGACCGGAATGGTTACGACCTTCAACGGGGAAGCGTGGAGGCCAGCCAATGATCCGCAGCCAGGCGTGCAGGACAGCAGCGCGAAGGGGAGCTTCATCCCGCCGTTTGGCGATGCGCTCTACCGCCGGTATCACGTGCCTATCGGCATCGCCTCGGTGGGTCACGGATCGACCAGCGTTCGGCAGTGGCTTCCTGCGGGGGAGAACGTGGAGGTCATGCCTACGATGACCAGGTACGTCGCTCGCGGCTCGGACGGAAGTCTCACCAGTGATGGGACACTCTTCGACGGACTGATGGAGCGAATCGAGCAGCTTGGCCCACATGGGTTCCGCGCCGTGCTGTGGCACCAGGGAGAGTCGGACTCGCATCAGCTCCCGGAGCATGAGATCACTGCCGATGTTTACCGTCGAATGCTCGAGGAGGTCATCCTGGCGTCGCGCAAACGGGCCGGGTGGGAGATACCGTGGTTCGTCGCGCAAGCTACCTACCACACACCGTCGGACACGTCGTGCCAGCAGATCCGCGATGCGCAAGAAAGTCTTTGGCGCACCGGGATTGCAATCCAGGGTCCCGACACAGACACCCTGACATCTGAGTACAGGCAGAATAACGGCCAGGGCACGCATATGAACGACGCCGGGCTGAAAACGCACGGTCTCCTTTGGGCGCTGAGCGTTGAGCGCTATCTTGATCCGCTTTTGCGCTAGGTCTTAAGCTCTATGCGCAGCGCTAGGAGTTGCCCTTCAAAACCGCATCCACGGCGCCTCAAGAGCCTGCATTTGCCGGTATTTCGCGCGCGCTCGACCAGATTTGCAATGTGTTTAAACTTCGAAATATTTTCATCAGTAAAAAACTGTTGTGTTTGATGAAAAATCTATTGACAGTGGATTCTTTATCTTTATAGGATTCGCCGGGTCGATCCTTTTCCTGAAAATCCCGCGCTCGCGCACAGGGGTACACCCATGCATTTCCTTCGCAACAAGAGCCTGATCCATGCGATTGCCATCCTTGGCTGCCTGGCGATGCAATCGCTAATCCCACACTCAGCCGCCCGTGCGCAAAGTTCTACCTCCGCTGTCAACGGTGTGGTCACTGATGCCAGCCGGGGTGTGATCGTGGGCGCGGACGTCGCGCTGACCAACGTGGACACCAACGTCGCGCGGGTCACGAAGTCCAACGGCACCGGGGATTACTTCTTCTCCAGCGTCGTACCCGCACGGTACACGCTCAACTTTGTTAAGCAAGGCTTTGAGGCGGAAACCATCGCGGCGTTTGAGGTTGGTGTTGCCCAGGCGGTGACGCTGAACGCGACCCTCAGGGTAGGGGCCATCACGGAAACAGTTACCGTTCAGGCCAGTGGAGTCGAGGTGGAGAGCTCAACGGCGCAACTGGGCACGGTGATCGGAGAGCAACAGGTTAGCAGTCTTCCGCTGGATGGCCGTAACTTCACGCAACTATTGACCCTGACTCCGGGGGTTACGCCGATCAGCACCGGTCAGAATGGAAGCGCCAGCAACACGGATGTCGTCAAGGGTTCGAACTACAGCTTTCCTTCGATCAACGGCGCAGGCAATCGATCGACGATCTATCTTACGGATGGGCTGAACAACAACCAGGCCTGGTATAACACCTACGCGACACCGCCGATCATCGACCAGGTCGAGGAGTTCAAGGTTAACTCACACAACGACTCTGTGTACGGCGGATCGCTGGGCGGCACAGTAAACATCATCACCAAAGCGGGGACAAATTCCTACCATGGCACCGCGTGGGAGTACGTGCGGAGCAACAGCTTCGACGCCAATCCTTACTTCAAATCGGCGTCGGCGGTCTCCTATCACTTGAACACTTTTGGCGCCCAGGTGGGCGGGCCAATCCAGATTCCCAGGTTGTACAACGGCAGAAACAAGACGTTCTTTGAGATCGGTATGGAGGGAACACACTACTCGGTGTCGGGCTCGACCAAGATACTGGAGCCGACGGCGGCTCAATTGGGTGAAACAACTTACGGAGGGCCGCAGTCGCTTCCTTATCTAGACTTCGGCACCGGCCAGACCGGGTTACAGGGCAGTAACAGCACGACCCCTTGCGCAGCCGGCGCGACATCCGTAAATCTTGGGCCCTGCCAGTTGTACGATCCCACGATTGCCAACAACGCAGCGGTCCCAAATCGTCCTGCATATCTTGGGAGCCAGATTCCAGTCGCTGAAGCAAATCCCTATTCCCTCGCGTTCATCAAGGCGATCTTTACCCAGGCGCCGATCGTGATCCCAGGAATCTCCCCGACGCAATACAACCAGCAGATTACCGATCCCTCACGCCAAACCACGTACAACTACTCGGGCCGGATCGACCAACACATCGGAACCAAGGATTTCATCTTCTTCCGCTACGCAGGTTTCGACAACACCGCGATCGGCCCGAGCTCGCTTCCGACTCTGTTCACCACCACTCTGATTCCCTCGCAGCAGTATGGAGTTAGCTGGCTCCACGTCTTCAATCCGTCGACCTCCCTGCAGGTTCAGTACGGAAAGACCCATGTCGAGGACGATGTCCTGACTCAGTTCAACAATCCCAACCTATGGAAGCTTTACGGTTGTTCTGTAGATATGTGCGACTCCTTTGTGGGGGGCGCCGCAGTGCTGGTGTCACAAAGTGTGACCGGCGGCTTCGGCGGCGGCGAGGTCAATAGTCCGACATCGAACCTGTCCAGCATTCATGAGTGGTCAGGCAGTGTTTCGAAGACGATCAAGAATCATCTGCTGCAGGCCGGCGGCAGTTGGGACGAAGTCAACTACGCGGCGGAGCTGCGGCAGGGAGCGGTCAATTTTACCGGCGCATCCACAGCAAACTTTGGCGCTGTTCCCGGACAACCTGGAGCGAATCCGAGTTCGCCTGGCGGCATCACCGCCGGTCAAATCAACGCGCAATCCGGCTTTGGGTTGGCTGATTTTCTGCTCGACTACCCTAACAACGAGAACAAGCGCAATGTGCTCCTCAGTGAGCGGCCCGGCGGCATCGGCAGCGCCTACATCCAGGATAGCTGGAAGATGACGCCCACCCTGACCCTGAATTTCGGAGTCCGCTACGACCGAAGCGTAATCCCGGCGTACGGTACAGAGGCGTCGGTGGGCCTGCAGGGCAGCATCGAGACCGGTGACTTTGACTTTAACACCGGCAACTACATCATCCAGCAACTGCCGCCTCTTTGCAGCGTACGCGGCCGCGCTCCGTGTTTGCCGAGTGCGACCTTGCCGGCGAACGTAATCGTGGCCACGGGCGGCAAGATTCTTCACGGTACCAAGAACAACATCGCCCCGCGTGTCGGATTCGCTTATCGGGTCAACAATGGGATGTCGATTCGCGGCGGCTTTGGCATCACCTACGACAACTGGGCGGCTATCATCCAGATGACGCAGAACTACCAGGGTTCGTGGCCCGACACCGGAACGCTCCAAATCAACGGGACAAACCTGCCCGGCACGCCTTACACCTCCGCACAGAACCCCTTCGCCCAGAACGGCGGAAACCTGCCGGCAGCTACCCCGTTCACTTCATCGAACGTGAACTACATGGTCGACCCGCTATGGAAGAACCCGTATTCCGAGCAATACAACCTGGGAATCGAACAGCAGATGACCAGCAAGACCATCCTTGTGCTGAACTATGTCGGTTCCGCGTCGCACCGTATGGACGTGGGCGGTTACTACAACACCGGCACGCCGTGTGGCAGCCCTTGTCCTTATGTCTCCTTCAGCAAGCGGCAGGCCGCAAACGCCACGGGTCAACCGTTCCCTTATGCCGTGCCTGAAAAATCCTGGGACCATGCCGGTGCGAACGCGTCCTACAACGCGCTGCAGGCCATGTTCCGCGGAAATTTTCCCGGCCTGACCTTTATGGCTTCCTATACCTGGAGCAAGACGCTCGATGAAGGCGGAGACGGCTACTTCGGCGTCGAAGGCGGCGTCCCCGAGGACCCCTACAATCCGAAGGGCAGCCGCGGTCCCGCGAGCTTCAATCTCCCGCAGCTCTTTTCGGCCAACTTCATCTATGAGTTGCCGATCGGCGTCGGCAGGAGATATTCGACCAACAACCGGATCGCTGACTACGCCATAGGCAACTGGCAGGTACAGGCAATTCTTACCGGGCGATCGGGACAAAACTTCAACGTGACGTCGGCGGGCGACATTGCCGAGACCGGCAACGGAAGTACCTACGAGAGGGCAAATCTAATGGGCAACCCGTGGATAGGCGGGCCGGTTGCAGCCAACCCCGGCTGTCCGGTAACCCCGTTGCCCACGACCAGGACAGCGGCTCAATGGTTCAACCCCTGCGCTTATCAAACCCCCGATCGCGGCACGCTGGGGAATGCTGGACGCAACATCCTGCAGAACCAGCGGTATTGGGACCTCGACGCCTCCGTCTTCCGCATCTTCCGAATTACGGAGAGCATCAACCTGAAGGCCGATCTGGAAGCGTTTAACTCCCTTAACCACCCGGTGCTGGGAAGCCCGGCAACATCAACGAACAGCGGTTCGCCTCTTGGCGTGATTACTTCGACTGCGAGTACGGCCAGGATCCTGCAAGGAGCTCTGAGATTCCAGTTTTAGAGCACAACGACCCTTCCCACGTTTCTCGGAGACGGACGCCGCTCAGTTTCTCTAGCGCGCAGGATTGTGGCTCGCACCGTGCCGCGAATCAACCGGGCTCGCACCGAGGGCCTCGGATATCTCCCGGCTCGCAATCCGCAGAGTTCTTACCACGTTCTGAATGCCGATCTTGTCCTCGATCCGCTTCACATACGGGACGGTGATCCCGGCGACAGGCTCTCCACGTGCGCCAAACACAGGGAAGCTGATATTCACGACGCCCTTCACCTGGTAACTGGCGCGCGTTTCGTGACCTCGACGTTGGATCCTCGCAAGATGGGACTCCAGGTCCGCCGGCTTCTTCCGCTGGGTCTCGCGGGCCCACTCCTCTAGGGCATATCGGCGCAAATCCTCGCTCTGATGGGCCAGGATCACGTGTCCGGTGGCCGCGTGCATCAGTTCCACCTTCGACCCTGGCTTGACGTAGAAGCCCGTGGACTCCGGAGCATCGACCTGCGCAAGGATGACCACATGCCCTCCGTCGAGGACGCCCAGGTGGCACGACTGCCGCAGCTCATGAGCCACGCTGTGCATTATCGGTAATGCTTCGGTTACCAGGCGCTTCGTCGGCGGGTGCTCCTGAGCTAGCCGGAATAGCCGAAGCGTCAGATGGTACTTCTCCCTATTTTCCGACTGCGACAGATAGCCTCGTTGCTCCAGGCAGAGCAACATCCTGAATATCTCAGAGACCGTGCGATCGAGCGTCCGTGCCGCTTCGCTGACAGTCAAACCCCCCGGAGTACTGGCGAACAGTTCCAGGATGTCCAACCCCTTTTCAAGCGCAGGTGTTGGATAGTCTCGCTTGGGCGTGGTCTTCGACGTGGTTTTTCTGTTCACTGTTAAGCCAAAAAGGCGTTGCAAGCTTCAGATATCTGCAGGTCAGGTCGCATGTCGCTCCGGTGTGCCAACGGAAATCGACACTTTTCACCGACAAATGATTGTATCTATTGGTGAAAATGGATACAACTGCATTCCAGAAAGCAAGGCACACGGAAGTGTGCAGGTTTAGCGCCGCCTCAGGAAGAGGGCTAGTGGAAGTGGTACGCGGCACCAAAATTCATAAGCGTCGGGGTGAGGCCGTGTGGTTGGAATCCGATCCAGTACTGGTATTCGTAGTCTGCCCGGAAATTGATGGAACGACTAAAGCGATAGTCCAACCCGGTGCCGCCCGCAACAATGTTGTATGCGAGGTTGGCTCCAAATCTTCCCGTCGATTGATTGCCGACAGCGGGATAGTTGAACACTCCGCGACCGCCCATTGCTCGAACGTAGGGTTGGAATCGTCGGTGGTGCAGAACGAAACGAGGCCCAACCTCGTAAGTCCGCTCGTAGATGCCTTGCGAAGAGTTGGAATCGTTGAGTTGGTGAAACTCGGTCTCGAGTCCCAGGTGATATCTGAAGTCGAAAGTGGAGTAAAAGCCAAAGCCTCGAAAGCTCGACGTGGCATAGTCCGAGTTGCCCTGAATGAACGTGCCACCGATCTGCAGGTTTCCGGGTCGTGTGGCTGTCGGCTCCGCCTGGCCATACAATCTGTGGGCCACGCCTACAAAGCAAATCAGGATAAGAACGCCCGATATCGCCGAGGTTGTTCTGCAACGATACGCCGCCGTGATGGAAGAGGAAACTCTCATCGTGCTCACCGCTTATTCGTAGTGTGTAAAACGTCTTGTGGCGAAGGCAATATCGGGAAACACAACACCCTTAGCCCATGAATCCCAGGTAAGGGCTCGAGCCGAAGTTGGCGAAATTAGGAAAGACTTCTTTGACCTGGCTGTCTGAGAGCCCAAACCAGCGGGCAAGTGTTCCGGCATACTGTTCCACAGAAGTAGTGGGTATAAGCCGGCCCGCACCCGTATCGTTGGCCTGGTTCGATCCGATGACGGGATACTGCCCGTAGATGTCCTGCCCCTGTACGGCGCCGCCGGTGACGATGTGGTGGCTTCCCCAACCGTGGTCGGTGCCGTCGCTATTTGCGGTCAGCGTTCGGCCAAAATCAGAAGCGGTAAAGGTAGTGACGTTGTTATTCAAACCCATCGTGGTCATCACTGCGTCGAAGTATTCGAGTCCCGCGCCAAGCTGGGTTAGTAGCCGCGCGATCTGCGGCGCCTGATTGGAGTGTGTGTCGAAGCCGCCAAGCACCACGTAAAAGATCTGCCGGGTGACACCGAGGCCGGTTCGTCCGCCGATAATCCGGGCCACGGTTTGCAACGAAGTCGCGAATGAATTGTTCGCCAGCTTGAGGGTGATTGGATCGAGGTACTGAGGAGGATTGGCCACACCGCCGACTCCCGCAGGCAGCATCGAAGTGGCGAGCATGGCCTGCGCTGCCGTCGAGCGATTGACTATGACCTCATACTCCTTGGCAAAGAGGTTGATTTCATCCGCCGTAAGGATCGATGCAAGCTCATTTGATCCGGCCTGCGAGCCAAACAGCGGCCGCGCCAGCCCGGAGATGGGGATCGGCCCCGCGGACGTGACATTGAGCTGAAACGAAGTCTGGCCGGAGAGAAACAGCGCGAGCCCCGCGGTCGAAATACATGTGAAAGCCGAGTTCGTGTTCATGCTGGCGATGAGATCAGCCATTGCGCCGCCCCAACCCGTGTGCACCGCGCTGCCTCCGTTCGCAGTGATGGCCTGCCACGCCGCTGTCTGATCGAAGTGCGAGTAAAGCGAGGCAGGCAGCGGAACGGAGCTTGCCTGGATCTGTGCCTTGGTGGTCGGAGCAATCAGGGTGCCTGTATTGGCTACGACTGCAGCGCGCCCTGCGTTGAACAGATTCTGCACTCCAGTGAGATAGGGATTCAGCGCAAAGGTGCGGCCTCCCTGTGCAGTCTTCGGCGCTATCGGAAGCAGGGTGTTCTGGCTGTATGCCAGACCGGGCGCTCCCGATCTCGCCGTCGTGAATGCGCTGAAGGACGGCGCATCCGTTGCAATCACGGTCCCGTGGCCGTCGTTGCCGCCCGATAGAAAGACACAGACAAGCGCGCGGTAGTCTGTTGGATTACTCGCCTGGGACATGGCGACGACAGAATTCAGTTCCAGCATGAAAGGACTGACCGCGAGACCGGCCATCGAGGCCATAGACGCGGTTCTAAGGAATTGCCGCCGGGATTGTTCGTACTTATTCATTCATGCGCTCCGTCAGAACTGTGCAGCGTAGGATGGCGATGCCATGGTCAGGTAGATTGCCGTTTCCACTCGGGCGAGAAGCGCGGCATTGATTGCCGCCTGACCGCTGGCAGGTATCGCAATGGAATTGACGGCGGCGAGTATCTCGCTTTGCAAGGTACTATCCATCTCGCCCGCCATTAGAAGCAGATTGATGCGGTCCACTAATTGGCTCGGTGTTGCAGCCAGCGCGATCTCCGCGGAATAGTTAGAGAACACATCGGAACCCCCGCTGGAGTTGCTGCTGATTGCGCTTTGCAAATAGTTCAGATAGCCGACAACCGTCGATACGTCGGTCATCTGCAACTCCGGCGCCACCATTCCAGCTTTCTCGATGCTGGTACCCGGAGGGACATATCCCGGCACGAACCAGTTGAAGACGCTGGGCGATCGAAGAGACATCTCACCCAGTGCGTAGATGCGGTCCTCGGTGCTTCCGAGGTTGAACGCCCCGTTGCGCGATTGAGCTGTAAACGCGCGAGCCCATTCCGTATAGCGGATGAGCGCCTCCCGCACCTTGCCATACTGCGGATTGCTGGCGGCCGCGGCGGAGTTGCGGGCTTCGTCGTCGAGCAGGATTGCCTTGATCACCGCCTTCATATCGCCGCGGACACCCAACCCGTTGTCCTGAAATACCGCCGCGACGCGCGCCACGTACGCCGGGCTTGGATTGCTTGTCACCAGGTGCTGGATGAGTTGTTTGCAAAAGAACGGCGGCAGATTCGGATGGTTGAAGAGTGTGTCCAGAGCAATCTTCAGGTCGCCGACAGGATCGGGATTGGCCTGCGCCGCGATAGTGAAGCCGAGGAAGTCTTTCTCCTGGACCGAGTGGTGACTCGGGAAGGCCTGCATCGGCAGCAGATCTTCGCCGATTCCCGGACCGACATACGCACAGCAGTTAGACCATGCGGAGTCGCTCTGATTTCCCGGGATATTCCAACTGAAGCCGGTGAGAACTTTCGCGAGGCCCATCACATCCGTATTCGAATAAGTCGGGATCGGTTGCCCCGTCGAATCCAGTTTCTGAGTACCATCCGGATTGAGTTGGTACAGCCCAATAGTGAAGAGCTGCATCACTTCGCGCGCGTAGTTTTCATCCGGGTCGCGAGTCGCATCGCCCTTGTCGTTCCCCAGCATCGAGAGGTACTGGCCCATCATCGGGCTCAATGTCACATCCTGAAGCAACTGACGGAAGTTGCCGAACGCATCTGCCCCAAGCACGTCGTAGTAGTTCGCCATGCCTCGCGGCATATTGGCGACGCCTGGGTCTGTGCTGGAGATCACCATCAACTCGGTGAGCGCGTACTCCACCCGTTGTCGTAATTGGTCGTTCCCTGCGATTGCCTGCTGCCAGAACTGCTGCTGCAGAAGGCCCACATCCGAGTTGTTCTGAACATACAGAGCTGCGTTGCACTTCACATCGCCCGCAGTGCAAGGTGGATTATTGAGGACGAGGGCCGCATCGACGGCAGGCGCGACCAAAGTCTGGGGCGCGTTGAACTGCTCGTTCAGCCACGCCGTATAGCCAATCTTCGAAAGGTGATGGATATCGCTATCCGTCGCACCGAAGGTGGCCTCAGCGAGAAAACGCGAGGCATCCTGGGGCGTCGGTGACAGCGCCGGAGGATTGCCATTCACCTGCGCGATCAGATCGGTCGAGGCCGCCGGACCGGGAGCGGGATTCAGCACCTGCAGATCGAGATTGCCAGGGTCGACCGGACTGAACGTTGCAGTCAATTGGCCGCCGTTGTTGAAGGTCGTCGGCACCGGCGCGCCATTGACTAGGATCTGGGCGCCATTGATAAAGTTGCTGCCCGTGACCACGACCGTCGACGGACCCACATTGAATGTGTTCGGTGTTCCCGACACGAGAATAGGGATCGGGTTCATCACGGCTATATTCTGACTGATCGATACGGCAGGATTGTCGACACTTACCGCCGTTAGCTGAACAATGTTGCTGGGAGTTGGAACAACCGCCGGCGCCGTATAAGTCACGCTGCCATCCGCGTTGGAAACAATCATGCCTACCTGGGCATCGCCATTTGGAGCCCCATTGATCATCCACGTTGCGCCGGTGTTGGCGGTGCCACTAACCGATACTCCGACCTTCAGGCTGTTTGTTACCCGCACGCTGGTGCCGCCGTTCGTTTGCAGTGTCAGAACCACCTTGCCTGGACCCACCAACTCTGAAACGACCGCCGAATTCGCCGAGCCCGGGTCAGGATTGCTGACCATCAGCGGGTAAGTCCCAGGATTGGGCGCAGTGATGGACGCAGCCAGCTCAGTGTTCGAGACGAAGGTCGTCGGAACCGCAACGCCGTTCCAGAAGATCTGCGCACCATAAACAAATTGAGAACCGGAAACCGTGACGGTCGTTGACCCCTCGGAGAATCCGGAGGGAGTTACCGAGGTGATGATCGGGATCGGGTTCAGCACAGTGACTGTGACTGAGCCTGGAGTGTCCTGCGGAAAAGCGGTCGCAAGGGCGGTGATTGTCACGGAATTGTTGGGCGAGGGAGTAATGGCCGGGGCGGTATAGAGACCATTGCTATCGACGGTCCCGACCTCCGAATTGCCTCCCGGAACACCATTGACCGAGAAAGCGACCGGCGACCCGGTTACGGCCGACTCGGTGGTCAACTGGATCGTCTGACCGACCCGGACCACATTGTTCGTCGCCGAGATGAAAGAAGGAAAGCCCTTTTGGAAGCCGGACCCGCAGCCGATGAGAAATAGGGCTGCGACCGCTACGGATTTCGACATCGACGAAACATCCAGAGAGCAAAAACGCTTACGAGTCTGCGGCATGAGCGCTCCACATCCGTGATGAGGCTAGGCAGACCTGGAGAGAGACAGTGATTCAGTGCAACGCCATCTCAGCTTATCCGTCATTTCCGCCGTGACAACGGGTTTTTGGTAACCTCTGCTGCAACCTAAGTTGTACCGGCGGCAACCTCGAATCCCCCGTAAAATGCCCAAAAAACCATCCTGACCACGGCCCATTTTTGGACCCAATCGGCGGAGGTCTCAGCCGAAAGTTCTTTCATCTTCAGTTCATTTTTCCTTCATTCTGACGGCCTAGCGTGTCGGTTGTGAACCTGACAACAGAGGCTTGCCCATTGAAAAGACAGAGCTGTGTTTCCTCGCCCTCTGAAACCGCAGTCCGGGACCGGACGCACGCATTGCCGGACCGTACCCCCTCACCGGATAGGAGGGGCAGAGCATTGGCAATCCTGATGACCGCCCTCTGCGTGACCCTGGCAGGCGTGGCTCAGGGGAAAGACCGCAAGAGTCTTGTCGACCCCAATCTTCCTGATTACCATCCGCAACCGGTGCCGACGCCGCAGAATCATGGATACGTAATGCCCGATGGTTCGCTCCGTATCGTAGGATTCGACGATATGGCGGGAATGGTCGCCAAGTGGGACGAGGAGTTCACGCGAACGCATCCCGGCGTCAAGTTCACGCCGATTCTGAAGGGAAATGCGACGGCGATTCCCGCCATCACTTACGATATGGCCCTATTTGCTCCGGAAGGCGGGGGCGCGACGCTGCTGGAACTCCTTCCCTACGAAAAGATTTATGGTTCGAAAAAGGATCCTATCGCGGCGCTGATTATTCGCGTCGGCCATGGTTCCCTGAATTCCGCGGCGAAGATGAGTCCACTTGGGATCATCGTCAACAAGAGCAACCCGATCAAGTCGCTGACCAGGGAACAGATCGCGTCGATCTTCTCGACCGGCAGCGGCACCGGAGATGTCACTAACTGGAGCCAGATCGGAATGGGCGGCAATCTGGCGGACAAGCCGATTCATCCCTCCGGCTTGTATTGGGATTCCTACAACCGGCCGGAAGACCCGTACATGGGCGAATACATGATGTACCGGCAGATGGGTCCGTTTCCGGGCGCTGTCTTCTCGCAGAACTACGAGCAATACATCCATTACAGCGACGTCGTAAAGAAGGTCGCCGACGATCCGCTGGCCATCGGAATTGTTACCTTGAATAAGGTCGATCCAAGCGTTCGCGTCGTGCCCCTGGTGGAAAGCGATGGTCACACCCTGTCCACAGGAAGCGTTGAGGACCTGACTGCAGACCGTTATCCCTACGGGCGCGACCTCTACATCTATATCCGGCGAGAGCCCGGAACGCCGTTCGAGCCACTGGTGCAGGAGTACATGCGCATGATTCTCTCGAAGCAGGGGCAGGAAGCAGTTGCCCAGGACCCGATGGGATATCTTCCGCTCAATTCGGAGGACGTGAAGGTGGAACTCGAGAAACTAGACTCAGCAAAAACCTGGGCCCCCCGCTCGAAGCAGGGTCCGATGCTCAACTTTCCGTTTCCGTCTCCAGAGCCTGAAGGTAAGTGACCATGAGATTTGAACCCACCGTATTCACAGCGTCCATGCGTCGCGCCCTCTGTTGGATGTCGTTCCCGATTGGCTGCGCGGGCCTTCTCGTCAGTGCGACTGCCCAGTCGCAGGACGACATCACGCAGCGGCCTTACGTCTCACAGCATGTCACTGTCCCTGCGGACCGCCCGTATGCAGTGGCCCCGGATACGGCGTTTGTAGCTGGCAATGATGTGTTGATCCCGTTGTTTTCCAAGCTGGATGCGCGTTGGGCTGAAGTAGAGCCTAAGGTCAAGTTCCAGAAAATCATGATGGGCTCTACCCTTTCGGTGGAGGGCCTTGTCTCGGAGAAGTCGGCGTTTGGTCCGATTGGCCGCGGCAATCGGAGGCCCGAGGTTGACCAGTTCGTGCAGCGGTTTGGTTATGAGCCGACTTACCTGAAAATCGGGTACGACAGCAATCCAAACAACAAACTGTCGACGGGAATCTGGGTTAACGCCACCAATCCAATCAAGCAGATCACGCTGGCGCAGGCTGCAGCGATCTTCACTACCGGAGGTGCAAGCGGCGATATCACGCACTGGTCGCAGCTTGGCGTGGAAGGGGATTGGGGGCCGATGCCGATTCATGCCTATGTAACGCGCGATACCTCCGCGATTCTAGCCATGATTGACGAAATGCGAGACAAGTTCGGAGGACGGCCGTTTACTCCTCTCACCGAGTGGATGCCCACCGAAGAGAGCGCGATCAATGCTGTTGCGCAAGACGCCTACGGAATGGTGCTGATGGACTACTGGAATAACACTGCGCCGATGAACGGCGTGACCACCTGGAAGCATTTGCCGGACTTCGGTCCCAGGATCAAGTTCGTGCCCATGGTCATCGACGACAAGGGTACGCTGTCTGACGGAACGATGGAGGGTCCGCTGCACCCCATGGCGTCGGCGATTGGAATCAATATCAACAAGGTGCCTGGCAAGCCGTTGGACCCATGGCTCAAGGCGTATTGCGAGTTCCTGCTGTCGAAAGACGTGCAGGACATAATCGGATCGCCCGAGATGCGTAAGGTAGGATTCCGGCCGCTCCAACCAGGCGAAGCTGCGGAAGAGCTGAAGAAGATTGAGTAGATTCCGGCGCATCACCGCGTGGGTCCATCTCTACGCAGGGCTCCTCGCGGCTCCGCTCCTTCTGGTCCTAGGGCTTACCGGAAGCTTCCTCGTGTTCGAGTATCCCCTCGACCATCTCTTTCACGCCCGACTCGCGTATGTCCAACCGGCTGACGGCCGTTTACCGCTCGACACTTTGGCGGGAAAAATTCGCTCGGCGTACCCCGCGGCAAAAGTTCTCACCTTCGCCCTCTCCCCCAGTTCTCCGTCTCCGGACCTCGCATACTCCGCGCAGATCCAACTCCCGCAACACGCAGATGCCTCCACGGTCTTTGTAGACCAGTACACGGGTGATGTCCTCGGTAAGATCGACGGCATGAGCTTCGCGACGGCGGTCCATGAGTTCCACACCGACATGCTGGCCGGCGACCGCGGCGCTTTCGTCATGATGCTCATGGCAGTCCTCCTGATCTTGTTGAGCAGCAGTGGAATCGTGCTCTGGTGGCCACGCAGGATTCTCAGTATTCGCTGGAGCGCGTCGGGCCGCCGCCTCGTTTTCGATCTGCACAATGCAATCGGCTCTTACTCCTTCGTTTTCCTCCTGCTGTTTGGCGTAACCGGCGTCGTCGTGCACTGGCAGTCCATCTGGCTGCCCATGACGAATAAGGCCCTTCACTTGCCGGATGCCGAACCGGATCTCAAGGTCACTCCTGCGAGTTCGGGGGCACGATTCATCTCACTTGAAGAGATCGCCACCGCAGCAAAGCGTTCGATTCCGGGAGCGCGCCTTACGCAAATTAATATGGCCGGCACGCGCGGGGTCTACCGCGCATGGTTGAAGTACCCCGAGGACGGCACCCCGCTCGGACGTTCGTTCGTGCTGGTCAATGCATATTCGGGTGCGGTGCTCTACACACGCAGTGCCCGCACCGTAGGGTTGCCCACGCGATTCTTCCGCGAATGGAATCGCGAAGTGCACACAGGGGATATCCTTGGCTGGCCGACACGGATCCTCGCATGCTTGATGAGCCTCATGCTGCCCGTCCTCGCCATCACCGGCCCGCTGTTCTGGTGGCGCAGGACGCGAACTCGCCCAACGGCAAAGCGGGTCATGCGACAGCCGGCATGAACGCGAATTAATCCGGAGTTAAGCCGCGACTCATTGCCTGCGATCACTCTTTTCTAGATCGGTTTGCCCCACACATTCGTCAGGAGATTTAATGCCGCGTCTCATTCTCGCCGCCATTTGCCTTCTCGTCAGCCTCACCGCCCAGGCGCAGGAGCGCAACGGGCTGGACGTTCAAAAGGCGCGCAGCGAACATGTGTCGGGCCGCGCCAAGCGCGTCTATTACACCCATCCCTGGGACCTCTCCGGACTGCCCGACTATAAGCCTCAGCAAATCGTCTCCGGCACCATCCGCGAGTGGGGCTCGAACTATTTCGCCGATTCGAATCTGAACCAATATTGGGAGACTGAATTTCACAAGTCCCAGCCGGATGTGAAGTTCGACATTCATATGCGCACTGCACTGGAGGCCGCACCTGCCCTCGCCACTGGAGTCGCCGACCTGGTCGCCTGTCGGCTCTTCACCTTCTCCGACGAGGAGCTGTATGAGCGTGCCTTCAATCACGAGCCGCTGCGCATTCTCATCGCCACCGGGTCGTATGACGTCCCCGGATGGAGTCCCGCGCTCGCGGTGGTGACCAACAAGGAAACTCCAATCTCGCAGCTCACGATGCAGCAACTCGACGGCATCTTCGGTGCGGCGCGATCAGGCGGCTACCAGGGTACGACGTGGCATCCAGAGGCGGGACGCACCGCGGCCCGCAATATTCGCACATGGGGGCAGCTTGGCCTTACAGGCAAGTGGAAGAATGCGCCGATCCACGTGTACGGCCTCAACCTGGAGTACGGCATGGCGCGCGACTTCCAGCAGATGGTCTTCCAGGGAGGCGACAAGTGGACGGAGTCGCTGCAGGAGTACGCGAACTACGCGGCCCCGGACGGCACTCTAAAGATCGCCGCCGACCAACTCATGATTGACCTGTCGAAAGATCCATACGGCATCGGGTACAGCGGCGTCATGTTCTTAACACCACAAACCAAGACGTTGTCCATCGCGGCGAAGCCCGACGGCCCGTTCGTTCCTTTGACCATCGAGAACGTGCAGAATCGTACCTACCCGATGCTGCTCGAGGTCTACTTCTATCTCGACCGAACACCCGGCCAACCCGTCGATCCAAAGCTCAAAGAGTTCCTTCGCTTCGTCCTCAGCCGTCAGGGGCAGGAAGCAATAACGAAGGACGGCAAGTATCTTCCGCTCACCAGGGAAGCAGTGGAAGAGCAGTTGAAGAAGCTTGATTAGCTGCGCCAGGGCGCTGGTATTCATCCGCGGATTCGCGCCCCTCGATTAGCCATAAATTTGGCGTCAAAAAGGGGATTAAGGGATGTTCATATCGATTTCAGAGGATCTTCATTCCCGGGGAATATTCCCTTATCTGCTCGGGAAATGACGTTTTTCATCGCGGCTATCGGGCCGATCCGGAAAGACTCTTGTCCCAAATCAAACCGAGGGTTGCATGAAAAGTATTGTCGCCGCGTCTCTTGCCGCATTCGTAGCCTTGTCTCTTCCCCTTGCCGCTCAGAGCCCCGACCCGAACCTGCTCGATCCGTACAAGCCCGAAGTCAAAATCCAGGGCACCATTCGCATTTTTGGCGGCGAACTCAAGGGGCAGGTTGCGGCATGGGAGAAGGGATTCGTACGCTTTCATCCTGACGCCGTCTTCGACAACACATTCTCGCAGTCCAGCGAAGGCGCTATTCCCGGTCTATACATCCTCGGCGTCGACGTTGCCCCCGCCGGAGACGACGCAAAGGTCAGCGATCTGCTCCCCTTCTATCAGGTGAAGAGGTACTTGCCCACCGAACTCGTCGTGGCCACCGGAGGCTACGAGACGCGCGGCTCGCTATGGGCAATTCAGATCGTAGTCAACAAAGAAAACCCCATCTCCAAACTCACGATGAAGCAACTCGACGGCATCTTCGGAGCTGAGCGAACCGGCGGCTGGGACGGCGTGTTCTACACGGGCAAATATGCGCGGCCGGCGTCGGAGAACATTCGTACGTGGGGCCAACTCGGCCTCACCGGAGAGTGGGTCAACAAGCCGATCCAAACCTACGGCTACATTGCCCCGGGCTTCGAAGTCAACGTCGAGCGAAAGCTCTTTCACTGGAACGACAAGTGGAACGAGAACTTCAAAGAGTACGTAGAAGAGAAAGAGATCGTCCCCGACGCCGATGGCCAGAAGGTTGCCAGTGAGCGCATGTACGAGGCGCTCTCGAAAGATAAATACGGCATCGCGTGGGGCCCTGTTCTGCATTCCAAGAACTATCCGGATGTGAAGCAGATCGACCTCTCTGAAGATGGAGGCCCGTACGTTCCGCTTACCGTAGCCAATGTCCAGAACCGCACCTATCCCTTCAAGCGCGACGCATATATCTACATCGATCAGGAACCCGGCAAACCGATGAACGACCGTGCCCGCGAGTTCATGCGCTACATCCTGAGCCGGGAAGGGCAGCAGGACGTCAAGGACTTTGGCATGTACTATCCCCTTCCCCGGAGTGTTGTCGAAGCGCAGCTCAAACTGATTCGCTGACTCAACCTGACTGGAGTCCATGTCTCTACTTTCCCGAATTCGACGAACCGGCCTGGCCGCCTTCACGCTAGGCATTACGCTGGCCGCTCTCGCCCAATCCCCGCCCGCGACTGCGGCCGATGCAGGCCCGATACGCATTTGGGGCCACGGACGCAAAGGGCAGGACTACATCCTGACGCTGTTGAAGGCGTGGCAGGATGGGTACTGCAAATCGCATCCCGGCACTCGCTTCGCAGACGAACTCGACGGAAACGCCAGCGCCATTGGCGGGCTCTATACGAATACAGCCGACCTCGCAATCCTCGATCGCGAAGCCAGCTTCATCGAGGTCGATGCCTACCAGCAAGGGACCGGCTACGATCCTTTTCGCATTCCGGTTGCGCGCGGTTCGGTCGCCATTCCGCACCACGCGCCGGCGTTGGTTGTATACGTCAACCCCGCGAATCCGCTGACTCATCTCACTCTGCAGCAGCTCGACGGAATCTTCGATGCCGATCATCGGCTGAGCGAGCAGAGATACAAAACCTGGGGCGACCTGGGCCTCACTGGCGATTGGGCAGCCAGGCCGATACAGCTCTACACCTACAACATCGAAAGTGCCGAGGTTCAGTTCTTTGAGCGGGCAGCGTTGAAGGGATCGCAAAAGTTGTCCTGCTGTCTCACTCTGTTTCAAGCCAGGCCAAACATAACCGCAGAGCAGCAGATCGCGGCTGCGCTCGCAAAGGATACCTATGGACTTGCTCTTTCATCTCAGCCGGCACCTGCATTGAAGGCTATTGCGCTCTCCAACACCGAAGGCGATACCGCCGTGCTCCCCACTCCCGAGACCATAACGGCAGGCAGGTATCCGCTGGCGCGCACGGTGTACGTCTATGCCAACCGCAAACCCAAGTCGCCTGTCCCCGCCAACGTCGCGGCGTTCCTCGAATACATCGTAAGCCCCGAGGGTCAGGCAATCGTCGCCCGCACCGGCGGCTATCTTCCGCTCTCGCCGGAACTCGCCGCGAAGTCTCAGGAGCTACTCCAATGACATGCAGGCTCCTGCTACCAGCGTTCGCCATCACCGCCTTTTCGTGCGCGGCGCAACTGCCGCAGCATCGAGACGTCTCCGATCTGCAGCCCTACAAGCCACAGCAGCATGTCTCCGGAACCATACGCGTCTATGGCAACAACTACATTCCCGACCTGATGAAGCGCTGGCAGGACGCCTTCCACAAATTCCAGCCGGGCGTCACCTTCACCACCAATCTGCCCGGCACGGAAGCCGCGATGGCAGGCATTACGTCCGGCACCGCCGACATCTCCTTCATTGGGCGAGAAGGATATCGCGCCGAGATCAATGGCTTCAAAGGCCGCTTTGGGTACGAGCCGCTCGGTATCGAGATCAGTTCCGGTTCCTTCGGGACTCCACACAAGACGTTCTCGCTCGAGGTTTTCACGGCTGCGTCCAACCCGATCACAGGGTTGACCATGGATCAGGCGCAGGCGATCTTCGGTTGCGCAGGTCCGGGCGGAAAAACAATTCGAATCTGGGGCGACCTCGGGCTCACCGGCGAAATGGCAAGCCATCCAATCCATGTCTACGGATACCAGTTTGACACCGGTATGGCTGGATACTTTAACCGCGTCGTACTGCACGATTCAGGCACATGGAACGCAGATCTGAAAGACTTCGACAACGGTCGCGATGCAAACGGAGAAGTCATCAACGCTGGCGTCTACATCCTGAAGGCTCTCGCCGCCGACCCCGACGGTATAGCCTTCGCCAATCTGCAATACACCAACTCCGACATCAAGCAGATAGGCCTCGCCGAGCACGCCGGTAGCCCATTTGTACTCGCCACTCCCGAGACCATCTGGGACCACACGTACCCACTGCATCGATTCTCCACGCTCTACATCAACCGTAAACCCGGCACACCCGTCGATCCCAAGATTAAGGAGTTTATCCGCTACATTCTCAGCCGAGAGGGAATGCAAGCGGTCGCCGACGACGGAGCCTACACCCCGATCAATGAGCGCATCGCGCAAACACAGCGCCACAAACTCGACTGAACGCAACGCAATCTGTAGAGGGAAACCATGACTATTCGTAGCACCGCCATCCTCGTCACCACGCTGCTGATCGTTGTGCCGACATTCGCGCAGGATCGCGAAGCCCTCGACGTACAGAAAGCCCGCAACGCCCACGTCGCCGGCCGCAGGGACCTCGTCGACTATCGACCAGAGACGTTCGATCTCAGCGACCTGCCCTCGTACAAGCCTCAGCAGCAGGTCTCCGGAGTGATTCGTATGACCGGATCAAACTACATCGCCGATAGTCACGTGGGCGAGAACTGGGTAGCAGCGTTCAAGAAATTTCAACCCGGCGTGACCTTCGAGTTCAATCTCAAGACCCCGTCAGTGGCGGTCTATGCGCTGATCCTCAATGCCGGCGACGTCGACCCGTCGCGCAAGATGACCTTCGAAGACCTGCTTGCGTACGAGCGCACCATGAATGCCGATCCCGTCGAAATCGAGTATGCCACCGGCTCGTATGATGTGCCCGGCTGGTCGCCTGCCTTTGGCATCTTCGTCAACAAGGCCAATCCGATTTCGAAGCTGAACATGGCGCAACTCGAATCGATCTTCGGGGCGGAGCGGACCGGAGCGTGGGAAGGGACCTCGTGGCATCCCGAGCGCGCCCGCACCACAGCGCAGAATATCCGAACCTGGGGACAGCTTGGATTGACGGGCGAGTGGGCGAACAAGCCCATCCACGTATACGGAGTGAACCTGCGTTATCACCAGGCCATCCGCTTTGAAGACCAGGTTATGCATGGGTCTGCGAAGTGGAACTCGTCGCTGCTGGAGTACGCCAACTACGGCAAGCCCGATGGGACGCTTGCCATTGGAGCCAGCATGATGGTGGAAGATCTGGCCAAAGATCCCTACGCAATCTGCTACTCCGAGGAAAACTTCAAAGTCGATGGCGCCAAACTCGTCGAACTGGCCCCCGGCGATACAAAGAAGTACGTCCCGCTCACGCGCGAAAACGTGCGCAATCGTTCCTACCCGCTCTTCGACGCGGTTTATCTCTACGCCAACGGCTCGGCTGAGAAGCCAATGGATCCCAAGGTAAAAGAGTTCCTCCGCTTTGTGCTCAGCAGGGAAGGCCAGGAAGCCATAGTGAAAGACGGCAAGTACCTGCCGCTGACTAAAGAGGTCGTCGATGCGCAACTCAAGAAGCTTCAGTAGTCATTTGGTCAGGAGAACCATTCAAGCGACTGTTGCGGCCCTCTGCTTCGTGTGTGTGACAGTCTCCGCCGTTGCGCAACCGCTGACGCCAGGCGCCACGAAAGTGATTCGCGTCTGGGGATACGACGGTCTTTCAGCGCAACTTCTGCTCTGGGAAGGTGAGTATCGCACCCTCCACCCTGAGGTTCGTTTCGAGAACACACTGCATGGCGCGTCTGCGGTGATGGCGGGGCTGTACAACGGTGTCGCAGACGTGGCGCTGATGGGACGCGAGATCTGGCCGGTTGAGACGATGGCATATCAATGGGTGTACCAGCACCAGGCATTCGGTGTAATCGTTGCGACGTCAGGCCTTCACGCTCCGGGACAGTTGTTCACCCCCGTCGTCATCGTCAACTCGAAGAATCCCCTTCAATCGATCTCGCTGAGTCAGTTGGACGCAATCTACGGTAGCGAACATCGAGCCGCACCGGAAAACATTCGAACCTGGGGCGAACTTGGACTGCAGGGTGCGTGGGCGGACAAGCCTATTCATCCATATGGATTCGGCGGGGAAGACGCACTAGGCGTTTTCTTCCGACACGATGTGCTTCACTCCGACTTCAAGCCGAACCCGGATAGCCATCTGCTCAGCGATCACGATAGCGGATCAGTCCCCGCCGCCCATCGCATCGTGCAGGCGGTTGCCACGGATCCATACGCGATTGGCTACACCAGCTCGCCCCAGGCGTCGACTACGAAGGCGCTCACCGTAGGATCACCCTCACCCGTTCAAGCGAGCGACGATGCGCTGTCCAATCACCAGTATCCCCTGACGCGATCGGTGTGGCTCTACATCCGCCGTGCACCCGACACCCCTCTCGATCCAAAGGTCGATGCCTTTGTCCGCTTCCTGCTAAGCCCGAAAGCACAGGCGTTGGTGCGCCCATCGGATCAACTCCTCCCGCTGACACCGGAGTTGGTGCAAAAGCAGCTGGACAAGTTGAACAAGCCGATGCCGAAGGCTGCAACGGCGGTGGAGGAGTAACGATGAGTTGCCGTTTCGTAGGACACACCGCCACCGCTTTACTGCTGTCCTTATTCTGCCTCCCCATTGCGGGCCAGGCGGTTCCAGCTCAAACCCCGGTCCGCATCTGGGGTCACGGCGCTCTGGGGCATGACTACATCGAGTCGCTGGTCATCAAGTGGGAGACGGATTTCCGCAAGACTCACCCGGAGATCCAGTTTGACAACGAGTTGCACGGAACAGCCTCCGCGATCGGATCGCTCTATACCGGCACCGGCGACATCGCCATCATGGGCCGCGAGATATGGCCAGTCGAGGTGGACGCGTTTGAAGATGTGCATCACTATCCTCCGCTTGGAATCGACGTGGTTACCGGGTCGCTGGATATTCGCAACAAGGACTTCGCGCTGGTGGTCTTCGTGAATCGCGCCAACCCGCTGGCACATCTGTCGCTGCCGCAGATCGCGAAGCTGTTTGGAGCGGAGCAAACTCCGCCATCCACCTGGGGAGAACTCGGCCTGACAGGAGAATGGGCTGCGCGCCCTATTCACCTCTACGGGTTCGAGATCCATCGAGGGTTCGGCTACTACCTTGAGCAGCGCGTAATGAACGGAAGCATCAAGTGGAATCCTGCTCTGGCCGAACTCGGCGACGTAAAGAACGCGGATGGGTCCCTTCTGGATGCCGGTCAGAGAATCGTGGACGCAATCGGCGCCGACCCGGATGCGATCGGCTACTCCAGCCTGCTCTACAAGAACCTTGACATCCGCGCAGTCCCCATCGGTCCCGAGGGCGGCCCGTTCCTGTTGCCCACTCACGAGACGCTCGCAAACCACAGCTACGCGCTGACACGCAGTATCACGGCCTACATCGATCGAGTGCCAGGCAAGCCCGCCGACCCCCGGGTTGACGCGTTTCTGCGCTACGTCCTGAGTCCCGAGGGACAGCAGGCAGTAGTCGAAGACGGCGGCTACACCGCACTTCCCCCGACCGTGGCGAATGCTGAAGCAGAGAAGCTTGATTCGCAGCGAGGGCAGAAGGCGCCGGCTCGGAACCCAGCCGCTGGAACCAAATAATTCGCAGCGGAGAATTGGAGGGGCGACGCCTTATCCAACTCGCCTCCAGCTACTTCTGAACCGTCCTCAGGTAGCCCGTCAAGTTTGTAATCCGCTGACGAACGAGAACGTCCGGGTTCGAACTGCCCGTGTCCAGCGTCCGCATCAGGTCTCCCCAGACGGGCATGTCCGGAGAACCATGAGCCGGATTTTCCAATCCGAACTGGAGGACGGAGCTCACGTGGTTCGACGGAAACACTCCGCCACTCTTCTGGCTGAGCATGGTGAGATCGGTGGGCGGGATCTTCAATGCCTTGGCGGCAGGCCCATTGCCGGTGGCGTTGGCACCGTGGCACGCAGCGCAGTAGGTGGTGTACATTTGTTGCCCGGATGCAGCGGAGGTCGGCTTTATCGATACCGCGGTGACCTTCGGTGTTTGTTGGGCCATCACGAACAGGGTAGCGGACGCGAGCACGGCTAGGGAAGTGAGTGAAATGAACTTTGACATAAGTAACTCCTCAAGAAAAATGCTAGTTCGTGACGACCCAAATCACTGTGACCGCTGGCACATTGCAACCTGAAAATCCTTCAGAAATGGCTCCCACTCTGTACACCTATTCTCACCAGTGATACCCAATGAACGGTTTTTTATTCGTACTTCACTCGTTCTTCACAGCGAGAGAGATAAATGGCAGGGTTCGCATATTCCAAGGAAACCTGGCCGCCGGATGAACATGGTTTTTCGCGCTCTTTTTACCAGCATCGTTGTTGTCGCGACCGCATTTGCGCAGACGCAGGATCAGAGTCTGGGGACGGCCGAAAATAACGCCGCGCTTACCCTGGTGGGTCGCATCCCCGTGCCGAATATGACCGGCACCTGGGACCATCTCACCGCTGATTTTGCCACCGACCGCCTCTTCGCCTCTGCCCAGGAGGACAACCAGGTCCGCGTCTTCGACCTTGTCGCCCGCAAACCCCTCTTCACCATTGCCGGAGGTTTCGATCGCCCACAGGGCCTCTACTACGTGCCAGGCGCCAATGCCCTCGCCGTCACCAACGGCAAGGACGGTTCGCTGCGTTCCTTCGACGGCAAGACCTACGCGCCCATCAAGATCCTGCCTCTCTCACTCGGCGCGGATATGATGGATATGGATCCCAACACCAGGTACCTCTACGTCGATCACGGGGGAACCGACTCCAACCGTGGTCCCGGCGCACTCGCAATAGTCGACAGCAAGACCTGGGAAAAGGTCGGTGAAGTTCCCACAGAATTCAGGCCTGCAGCACTCGAGGCTGAAAAACATGGCGACCGGCTCTTCGTGCTTATTCCTGGCCTCAGTCAGGTCGGCGTGGTAGACCGCAAAACCAATCAGATCTTCGCCCGATTCCAACTCGCCGCGCCGGCCCAGCCTATCGCCCTCGCGCTCGACGAACCCGACCATCGTCTCTTCGAAGTCAGTCGGCGCCCGTCGTCTTTCAACGTGCTCGATATGGACACTGGCCGCCCGATCCAAACACTCGACACCATCGACGGCGTCGAAAGCATGTACTTCGACGCCAAGCTTCACCGGCTTTATCTCACTGCGCTTGACGGCTATCTGCAGGTCATCCAGCAGATCGATGCGAACCACTACAAGACCATCGCGCGATTCTTCACAGGACACCATGCCGGAACCTCGCAGTTCGTTCCGAACCTGAATCTCCTCTGCGTCGCCGTTCCTCCGGTCGAGGGCCAGGCCGCCGAGATCTGGCTCTTCCAGCCGAAGCCCTGACCCCGCAGAAGGATTTCGATGAATAAGCGGCTCGTGCAATTCGCTCTCTGTGTAGTGGCCATCGCGCTGCCTGCGGTCCACATTCATGCCCAACAACCAATGCTCGCAGCCCTCCCCGCCTACCAGCCTCAGCCCATCTCCGCTGGCGTCATCCGCAGTTGGGGCCACGTCTTTCTCAAGAAGGTCATGGCCGGTTGGGAGGCCGGCTTCCAGAAATACCATCCCGACGTCACCTTCTCCGACAACCTCGTCAGCAGCGCCGCCGCGACTGGAGCCCTGTTCACCAACACCGCCGACCTCGGCATCCTGGGCCGCGAGATTCGTCCCATGGAGGTCGCGGGCTACACACGGGTCATGAAGCAAAAGCCTTTCCCGCTGGAGGTCATGACGGGCAGCTACGCCAACGCGGACAAGAGCGTCGCTCTCGGCATCTTCGTCCAGAAAGATAACCCGCTCACCCAAATCACCTTCGCGCAGCTCGACGCGATCTTCGGCGCCGAGCATCGCCGCAACGAGACGTCCAACATCCGCACCTGGGGCCAACTTGGCCTTACCGGGCCGTGGGCCAACCGCACCATCAACGTGTACGCGGGAGAGCTCGACGCCGCGCCCGCGTTCTACTTCTCCCAGCAGGTCATGCTCGGCTCGATGTTGTGGAACGAGCACCTCCAGCACTTCGACGACATCAATCGCCCCGATGGCACGGTCTACGTAGCCCAGCAACAAATCGTTGACGCCCTTGCCCAGGATCCGGCAGGCATCGCCGTCTCCGGCGCGGGCAGCCGCAACCCTGGTGTCAAACTCATTCCTGTCGCCGTCAACGACGGTAGCCCATTCATCGCCGCCACGCCCGAGACGGTCGAAGCGCGAACCTACCCCTTAGCCCGCTCCGTCTGGATCTACACTAATCAAGGCCCCGGCCATCCGCTCGATCCTCGCGTCCGCGAATTTCTCCGCTTCATTTTCAGCCGCGAAGGACAAGAACTCGTCCGCCAGGAAGGCGAGTACCTTCCTCTCACGCCGGAACTCGTTGCCGCGCAACTCAAGAAGTTGGAACAGTAGTCCGAAAAACACCGAAACGAGAGCCCCCTGTGATCGCATCGCAAACCCCTTCGCAGATTTCTCCGCCGGGCGCCCACCCGCCCTTCCACAAGACACTGTATTTCCGCGTCATCGTAGGTATCGTAGCCGGCGTGTTGGTGGGATTTTTCTTCCCCGGTTTCGCACAGTCGATGAAGCCTTTCGGAGATGGCTTCATCAAGCTCATCCGCATGATGATTGCGCCTGTCATCTTTCTCACCGTCGTCGTCGGTATCGCCAACATCGGAGACAGCAGAAGGCTCGGCAGGGTTGCCTTCAAGGCACTCTTTTACTTCGAAGTAGTCACTACTCTGGCTCTCGCCATCGGCCTTATTGTCGCAACCGTCTTTCATCCCGGTCGCGGCATGAACATCGACCCACACACGCTCGACACCAAGTCCATCAGCCAGTACACTAGCGCCGGCAAGCAGCTTGAAGGCGTCGACGTTATCCTCAACATCATCCCCGAAACCTTCGTCGATGCATTTGCAAAAGGCGAGATTCTGCAGGTGCTCCTGCTTGCAATCCTCGTCGGCCTTGCTCTCGTTAGCCTCGACAAGGACAAATCGCTAACCCGTCTTGCCGACGCCGCCTCCCATGTTTCCTTCAAGATCATCGCCTTCATTATGGAGTTCGCTCCACTAGGCGCTTTTGGCGCAATGGCATTCACTATCGGAAAATATGGGCTTGGAACTTTGCTCTCGCTGGGCAAACTCATGCTTTGCATTTATGTCACCAGCATCCTCTTCATCGTCCTGGTTCTCGGCCTTATCACGTTCTTCTGCGGGATCAACCTTTGGAAGTTTCTCCGCTACATCCGCGAGGAGCTTCTCATCGTGCTTGGCACGTCGTCTTCTGAAACGGCTCTACCGAGAATGATCGTCAGGATGGAGCGCCTGGGCTGCTCCAAGTCCGTCGTTGGTCTCGTCATTCCCTCCGGCTACTCTTTCAATCTCGACGGCACCTCCATATATCTCACCATTGCGGCACTCTTCATCGCGCAGGCGACCAACACTCACCTCACATTTGGACAGGAAATGTTCGTTCTGCTGATTCTCATGCTCAACTCCAAGGGCGCTGCCGCGGTCACAGGAGGTGGCTTTATCACGCTCGCGGCAACGCTCTCGGCCCTCGGCACCATTCCCGTCGGCGGCATCTCGCTCCTGCTTGGTGTAGACCGCTTCATGTCGCAGATGCGCTCGCTCACCAATCTCGTCGGCAATGGTGTCGCCACTATCGTTGTGGCCAAGTGGGAGGGCGAGTTCAACAATGCGCAGGCTCAGCGAATGCTCAACGGCGAACCCTGGACGGACAACGAATCGGAGGAAATCGTCTGTGCCTGACCTCCAATTCAGTCCCGGAATTGGGAGGCTGCTGTCGCACTTGACGGGTTTCGTCACAAGCACACGAGCGACGCACCCACATCGAAGGAGAACGCCCATGAACACTCTTAACCCCGTCATCGCCGTCGCGCTCGCGGCCGCGCTTCTTCCCGTCACTTCATCGGCCCAGAAGTCCAAAGCCGAGTCCGACGCCGAAGCCAGCGCACTCCAGGCCGCTCGCGCCAAGAGCGTCCTCCGCAAAGGTTCCGAGGTCCACTACCAACCCGACCGCTTCGACATCTCTGATCTTCCCCACTACGTCCCTGAGCAGCAGGTCTCCGGCACTATCCGCCAATGGGGCTCCAACTACCTCGCCGACTCGCCGCTCGCAAGCTACCTCGAAGGCGCGTTTCAGAAAATCCAGCCCAACGTCAAATTCGCCGACCACCTCAAGACCTCCGAGCACGCCATCTCGTCGCTCGTTTACCAGGTCGCCGACGTTGGCATCATGGGTCGCCAGATCATGTGGGACGAACGCCTCTCGTTCCAGCGCGAGTTCGACTACCAGCCCACTGGCATCATCGGCATGACCGGCTCCTACGACATCTCCGGCTGGAACCCGCCCGTCGGCATCTTCGTCAACGCGAAGAACCCCCTCGCGCATCTCTCCATGTCGCAAATAGACGGGATCTTTGGCGACGTCCGCACCGGCGCCTACGACGGCCTCATCTGGAACGAGAAGGCCGCGCGCGGCGCCGACAAGAACATCCGCACCTGGGGCCAGCTCGGCCTCACTGGCGAGTGGGCCGATAAACCCATCCACGTCCTCGGCTACAACCTCGAGTTTCACTTCACCGAAGAAATCGAGACTCGCGCCTTCGGTGGCGTCACCAGCAAGTTCAACGGCGGCCTCATCGAGTACTCCAACGACACCAACCCCGACGGCACGCTCAAAATTGCCGGCCAGACCATGATCCAGGACGTCGCCAAAGATCCCTACGCCATCGCCTACGTCGCCGGCGGCACGCTGTGGCAAACGCCTGCCGTCAAAGTTCTCCCCATCGCCACTCGCGACGGCGGTCCATACTATCCGCTCACCATGGACAACATCCGCAACCGAACCTACCCCTTCTATGCCGACGTCTTCTTCTGGGTCAACCGCGACCCGAAGAAACCACTCGACCCCAAGCTGCGTGAATATCTGCGCTTCATCCTCTCGCAGGAAGGCCAGGCACAGATCGTGCGCGACGGAAAGTATCTCCCGCTTACCAAACAAGTGATCGAAGAAGAACGTAAAAAACTGGACTAACTCAGATTGCGATCGACTTACATAATTCCATAGCTGCCAACCTGCTCAAACTACACCAAATCCCCGTGCACAAGCCAATGAATGAGTTTTAATGACGAGTTCACTCGATCCTAATTTCGCGAAACTAAACCTTGTGTGCCCTTGAAATAGCGCC
>Ga0207100_1023_pt1 | contig 44386 bp, 39 predicted proteins | sample Alteio_BWMinHeat_82_FD_153520 | JGI IMG/M metagenome (GOLD analysis project Ga0207100, IMG submission 153520) | Enriched cells from forest soil in Barre Woods Harvard Forest LTER site, Petersham, Massachusetts, United States -... | ecosystem: Environmental > Terrestrial > Soil > Temperate forest >...
GTTCAGTTCATCCCGGTGAGGCCGAACACTCCATACGAGTTCAGTGCTGAATGCAGGACGGAGGAATTGGAGACTGCCAGTGGTCCGCGTTTCGCGATCACGGACGCATACACCAATGCTCCGTACGTCCTCACAGACGACTCACTCGGCACCAATCCGTGGCGGCTGCAGGAAGCGCGGTTCCAGACCGGTCCGGATACGCATCTTCTACTGTTGAAAATCGTCCGTCAGCCTGCGGCCCCGCTCATCCGGGGAAAGCTCTGGATCGACGATCTCCGGCTCGTGGAGAAATAGGTAAGGATCGGTGCCATTGAAAATTTCATCAGATGGGGTTCTCGGAACGACCCGCACCGTTGAATTAAAGAACCGGCCTGGCCGCAAGCCACAAGTATGGCGCTGGGTGCTTGTTCTCGGCCTCTGTGCCGTCCTGATTTTCGCAGTGTTGGCGTTCGGTGCGGTCGACGAGTGGTCTACTTTCACGTTCGAGGCTGGCGCCGCAGGCCTGTTCCTCATGTGGGCGGGAAAGCAAGTTGTCTCCAGGCGACTGAAGCTATCCGAGAATCCGCTATATTTGCCAACCCTTCTTTTTTTTGGACTCATTCTCGCCCAGATCGTGCTGCGTCGGTCTGCTTACGGGTACGTCACCAAATACGAAGCCCTGCAGTATGTCGCGTACGGCATCCTTCTGCTAATTGCGGCCGAATGCGTCAGACACGAAGATACTCGCCGAGTGTTCATCCTGTTCATGATTGTCTTCGGCGCCCTCTATGCCTTTTTTGCTCTGGCTCAACAGCTGACTTCGAACGGCAAGATCTATTGGGTTCATAGTCCGCGATTCCATGGGCTTGGGGCGATCTATGGGAGCTACGTAAATCGCAATAATTACGCCGGCCTCATGGAGATGCTGGTGCCGATTCCTTTAGTGGTCGCCTTCGGCCATAAGCTTAAGGGTGGAAAACGGGCATTAGTCGCTTTCTGCGCCGTGCTGATGGCCACCACGATCTTTCTTTCCGGCTCGCGGGGAGGAATGATTGCGCTTGTCCTCGAGGTAGTACTTTTGCCGGCACTGACGTTCAGAACTCGGCGGAGTCCTCGCGTAGCTCTGGGCTCTGTGGCAGTGGGGGTGTTGATTCTGGCTCTCCTGGCTTTCTTGGGCAAAGGGCAGGTGCTAGGTCGCCTCGGAGACCTGGCTCCCGGCATCCGTTTGAATATGACCAAGGACTGCTTGAGAATGTTTTTCCACCGGCCGGTGTGGGGATGGGGCTTGGGGACTTTTCCGACCGTTTATCCCGGCTATCGCAGCTTCTATACCAATTTGTTCATAAACGAAGCGCATAACGACTATGCGCAATTGCTGGTCGAGACTGGCCTATTGGGCTTCGGGTTGATGCTGTGGTTTCTAGTGGCAATGTTCCGCCACGGATTACCGACTTCCCGCCGCTGGGAGTTCACCTGGGATGGAGCGCTATCTCTCGCCGCTCTGCTGGGGTGTACTGGGATCCTGATTCACAGCTTCATGGATTTCAACCTACAGATTCCGGCAAACGCCGCGCTTTTCTATGTGCTTTGCGCGTTAGCGGCTTCCGAACCCTCAGCTGCCTCATTACCCTTCCGAAAACGCCGTTCCGAACAGCTCGGCACTAATACAGCACCACTCCCAAAGGAATGACAGCTTATACTTGCAGAATACGACCACTAGTGTGGTAGAAAAAGACAATCGACCACGAGCCAGCCATTAGGAGGATCCATGTCTCTGAAACATCTCGCAGCTGCGACTGTGCTGGCCGTCTGCACTATTGTGACCCATGTCAGCGCGCAGCAGAACGAAGTTTCCGGTCTCATCGGACGTACATTCATCAGCGATCAAGGCATCAAGGGCGGAACCTTTTTCGATAACAACGTACACTTCGGCAAGGGCCTCACTTTTGAAGGGAATTATGCTCGTCGAGTGCTCGGACCAGGTTTTGCCTCACTCTCGCTTGAGGTGCCCGTCGTCGTCAATTGGGACGAAGACTTGGCCTCCGATGCCGTGCAGGTACCCAAGAGTTTTAAGTCTTACTTCGTGACTCCCTCAGCACGGCTAAACGTTTTTGCTAATTCGGCTGTTTCTCCCTGGGTCAGTTTAGGAGGAGGCATCGGGCGTTTCAGCGAAAGCTCCACTCAGCTTTCGGGCGGTGGCAAAACGGGAACCACCACCGGAGCATTACAGGTCGGTCTGGGATTGGATGTGAGGTTGATCGGCAGGTTTAGCCTGAGGGGAGAAGTGCGCGATTTCTGGTCGGGCGTGCCGCAACTCAATGTTGATACCGGCAAGACCCGCCAGCACAACTATTTTGTGGCGGGCGGGATAGTCTGGCATTTTTGAACGATGTATCGAGGAATCGCCACACCCCTCCGGCAGGTTCATGCGGAGCTAGGTGTGTTTCGAGTCTCGGCAAGCCCATTCTCGGCGTTTTGAGATGACAATCGGGACAGGCGCCCACCGCGCACCAGCCGATGTTCGATGCTGAACGGAAATGGACAATGAGAGCAACGGCCATTTTTTACCAACGGCACCGCAGATGTTGGACAGATGCTACGAAGTGTCCCTGGGTTCATCCCCAAACACGCTACCATTCTCCAAGAAAATGCGCGCCTGACCGCACGTCGTCACAATAGCCTCACCGAGCCCGAGTACCAGCAGCTTTGTCTGCGGGTCGTTTTCGTAAGCTGCCCCTTTCATCTCGTGCAAGTTGTGTATCGTGACCATCTTACGTGAGCGCTTCGTGCCGGAGTTTGGCATGGACCGATAGTATCGCAGAACACTAAGGCTAGAAAAGACTACCGAAGCCGCTAGTAGCGACCCGGAGGTTAATAGTAGGAAATCGGCACGAGCACAAATATTAGGTGCCCAACGCTCTTCGTCTCTTCCGGAACTTCTGCGAGGGATTCGTTTGCCGTGCAATAAGCATATGCTGTTTGTATACGTACCTTTCCACCATCCTTAGCGAGGCGACTGTCTTCTGCGTCACTGGAGGCCATCGTGGCTAAGAACAGCAGAAAACATTCCAAGAGTTTAGACATTCCCGGACAATTAAGCAGACGCTGCCTGAATCCGCTTTGGTAGTTTGTCACTGTCGGTTTCGAGCACAGCAGCTTTGTACAGTTCTTCCCAAACATCATTGGCTTTCATGGTCGCTTCTCTCTTTGGCAGCGAGGAACCGCTCGACCTTTGTCTATAGGGCAGACGCGTGAGACGCATCTTCGGTCTCGCACAAGCCGGATAGGGGTGTCTGGTGGAGGGGCGCTTCCGGCTCCCTGCCCGACGTTTCGTCAGTTTTCGCAAGGAACCGTCGCCCAGAGGGCGCGCCGGAAGGATGGGAAAAGTAACAAGCAGAGTATACGCCCCTTCCACGGCGAGTTAGGTCTGCTATCGAACACACCGCGGCGGGGTCGCAGCCGAAAATCAAGGGACGCGAGACGTGGTCATTAGGGAACGTCATCGGGCAAGGCTTCCAATTCATCTGGTTTGGCCGATCAATGAAGAAGGCTCGCTCTTTGCGGCCCATATTGTGGGCCAAGTTCAGCCAAGTCAATGCATTATGGGCAAAGCTACCTTTACACCCCCCAATCAACTCGCAGGAAGCGGCAGCAGATCAGAGCGCATCCCAGAAGATAGAAATGCTTCGTTAATGTCCGCCGCTTTTCGTAGCGCACCCGCTACTTGGACCGGCAAAGCGTGGCACGTCCTAAGGCGCAGGTGAAGATGCGCCGATCCCAAACCTTCAGGGTTTGCCGGACGGAAAATTCTTTCGCTCCTCGTAGAGTTACGGGCAGGTGTATTATGTGGAGGCGGATTTCGAAGTTAAACAGGAAATCCGGGCGTTGACCGGGCAAAGGCGCTAGTTGGCTTGCACCTCCAACAACGGTCACATGGCCTCGGCTCGAGGGAGGTCGAAGTGAAAAATAGCATATTAATAACGCTGCTTTTGTCCGCGGTACTAGCAGTTTCGGCGTTCGCACAGCAAACCAACTCAAATTCAAGCCCGCAGCCGGCAGCGTCCGCTGATCGAACTGCCCCCACTTCACAGAGCGTGGACACCGCCGGCAGAGAACCGCTTCGGCCCATGACCAGCCGGGACTTCTGGGACGGCGACGAGCCCAACGCAGTCAATCTCTTCGTCCACCCATTTGCGCGCAAGGCATACGTACAGCGAGAGATTGGGCCTATCCGGGACCGCATCAACGAACTGGATGGGTTAACCGCGTCCAACAGCAAGATGATCAAGAACGTCGATGGCAGCACCCAACAAGGCGTTCAGTTGGTGTCCGCTAAGACCAGCGAAGCCGACCAGCATGCGATCGATGCCAGCAACAAGGCGCAGACAGCGCAGCTGGCCGCCGCCCAAGCCACGGCCCACCTTTCAAAGGCGGAGGGCATGGTGGGCAACATTGACCAATACAAGGCCGGCGCGCAAACTGAAATTCGCTTCCGTTCCGGCCAGAGCGTGCTGAACAAGACGGCGAAGGATGCGCTCGACGAGATGGCTGCCCCGCTGAAGGATCAGCACAGCTACATCATCGAAGTCCGCGGCTTCGCCCCGGGTCGCGGTCAGGCCGCGATTGCCACCTCGCAGAAGATGGCGAACTCGGTCGTACGTTACCTGGTGCTCAACCATCAGGTCCCGGGCTATCGCATCTTCGTGGTGGGTATGGGCAACGCGACGGTGGCTGCCGAAGGCGGAACCACCGCCAAGCACACCAGTGGTGGACGGGTCGAAATCAGCCTGCTGAAGAATGATCTGCTCAGTTCAGCGAAACAGTAAAGCCATTCGAGCGAGCGGGCGAGCCAAGCCCAGGCGTGCGTTCGCCTTGGCCACAGCTTTGCTTCGGGAAAAGTTCTAGGTGTCAAGCCTCGAGATCACCCCCGTGATCGCGGGATCGGACGGCAGTGTTGATTCGTTCTGGACATATTCCCGTTTTGAGTTAGCATTGTCCGAGGTCAGCTGGCCCCCAATCTCTTTGCTGCCAATCCGGAGTAACCCATTATGAAGACCATGATTCGTTCCATTGCGCTTGTAGCCGGGATTCTCGCGTTGCAACTTTGTATGGCACAGGCACCTGCTGGTGCACCTGCCGGTGCAACCGGGCTGTGTAATGACGGTACTTATTACACGGGAGCAACCAAGAAGGGAGCCTGCCGAGGACATAAAGGGGTAAAGGACTGGTATGCAGCCGAAACCGCAACCCCTGCGAAAACTCCAGCAGCGGCCGCAGCTCCCACTCCCGCCGCAGCTCCGGCCCCGGCACCCGCAGCGAAAGCAACAGCCAATACAACGGCTCCGGCACCTGGCGGCGGAGCTGGTCAAGTCTGGCTAAATACCGCGAGCAATGTCTACCACTGCCAAGGCACGAAGTGGTATGGCAAGACTAAAGCTGGTGCGTACATGACCGAGGCCGAGGCGAAAGCCAAAGGCGCACATGCTGACCATGGCAAGGCCTGTAACTAATCTTTGAATGGTCAAAGCCTCGCTGGTGGTCGATCGAGGGCAATCTTCTGTGCAACGCCTGCCCGGTCGTTGGTGAAACGTCAACAATACAGCTTTACGGACGCTTCGCCGAAGCACTGTTCTCGCAGCGCCGCGTATCTTGATCTCCGCAATAGCCCGTCATCCGCCCGCGATCGGCGACCCGCGTCGATAGATCCTCAAACTTCGCATAAGCTGGCGTACGGAAAAGTCGGACTGATTCATGTGCTTGGCCCACAAGGTGGATTTTGTCGAGTGTATCTTGTGGCAGGAGCAGAGCAGTGCGCATGCTCGCTGATCGACTGATCTGATCGAAATGGGATCGCGTTCGTGAAAAGCCAGAAACGAAAGTCTTAAGCGGTACTCACGGGTTTGTTCTCCGGTGCTCGGGGCCGCCTCGTCGGAAAACCGACCTCAATCTTTATTTTCCAGCCCGAAATCTCTTTCGAACGGCACAATTCGTTGAGGCTATTCATCTCTGAAATTGCAGTTGACCCGAAAAATCGAAAGACGCGAGATATTGCTTGGCAGTGAAGAGGCCCGACACGACTATGGCAAGCCGCAGATCAACTCAATTTGGGCCTGATAAGCCTGAAGCCGCAAAGAAACCCTATCGTGCCCCGTCTGTCAGAATGCTCGATGCGAACACCGCCAGAGCGACACTGGAGACCAAAGCGGCCCCCGGGGATGTGGCTGCTAGGGCAATGCTGAACTCAATCAGCAATTCAAAGACAAAACGAGGGAGCAAGTCCACGGAATCCAAGCTGCATTCGCTCGCAAAGCCAATTCGCTAGTCCTTTGCTGACCCGGCGGGTTGACTTGTCGAAGGGCGAGCACGCTAACCGTTGCATATTTTTTTCGTAAGGAATGCAAAACAGACATCGTCAACGCTCATGGCTGCGGCATCATCGTTCCACAACTGCTGAAACGCCATTGACGATGGAACTGGCTAAGGTTGTCATCGTGTGACGGCGTCACGTCTGACATTCCATTGCACTCGCCGAGTCAGCGTTGGCCTATCGTACTGTCCTTATCTCCGCTATCGATTCGGGTGAGACGTGGAAAGAACGGGGTCACTTCGAATGGCTTCTTGTCGCGGCTGGAAGTAAGTGCTACCGGTTGGGACTTGATCAGTTCGACACGATCGTCCCACCCGTTCATCTTCACTCGTCCGCCGAGTGGTAACGCAGCGACTTGGTCGAGTTTGTTAACTTCGAGAGTCGGCGCAGAATTGATCAACTCGGGCAAGCGCGTGATTCTGCTTTTGTCGGAAAGATTATTGCCAAGGTGCGCAGTAAGCAGGGCGGGAAGGTGCGGAGCCGATGATTGCAGCGCCTTGAGAAATAATCCGGCATTCTCCAGCTTCTGACCGTACGGTGAGTTCTTTAACAATTCGATCGCCTTTGTGTCAGCCTCGGTTTCTTCAGCAGCACTATGCTTGAAACCGAGATTCGAGTATGTCGACTCATCGGAAAACAGCATGCGGTCATTGAAGGCATACTGGCTGTAAGTGTTATGCCCCAATACGATGTGGGCCAGTTCGTGCGCCAGTATTGCGGCCAGACTGGTTTCATCAGGCAACACGTCGATCAGCCCTCGGCTGATCACAATCGTATTGCCGACGCTGAATGTCTCGAGCGGGGTTGTAAGCAGCACGCGAGTACGAACAGGCGTCGGCAATACGAGGTTGTTAGTGACTTGCAGGTTATTGACTACGGTCTGCAAGACATTGTCGACATCTCCTTTCGGGGCTGCGAGTCCCGCCCGTTGAAGGCGTTCCAATACGTTGTCTGCTGCCTGTTGCTGCCATTGCCGTTCAGCCTGAAGGGGCGAGGCGTCCTGGGCCGCCGGGCTTTCGTCCTTCACGGTCGAATCCACCCGCACCTGCGTGAGCTCGTCCTCTTTCCCGCTCTTCACGTTGTACCCCCAAAGTCGACTTTGGGCTTTAAATGCGATGTTGTTCTTGGCACCGCTCCTAAAGTCACCCTCTTCGCTGTAGATGTAAGCTGGAACCCAGTAACCCGGAACCAGGTTCAAACGCCAGCTATCCATGTGAAAGAAGTAGCCATTTCTGGGACGCGGTGCGTAGGTGCCGTTCAACCGGACGATGTTGAAATCCCTGTCTTCTACCCAGATGCGACCGAGAAAACGGCCCTTGCCGGCATTCTTCCTCGGCGTCACGTCAAATACCAGGCACCGCACCTCTCCCAGGAACTCACGGTGGTCGTATCTGAAGTCGTAGTGCTCGCGGTCGAAATCATCTCGATCGGCAAATATCATCCAGGAAAATCCTAGTGGTTGGTATTGGACATTGAAAAACTTCGTGAAACCACCCAGTAGGCGTTTCTCCATACTTGGTTGCTTCATGTAGTCTTTCCGATCGATCGATTCGCTAAAATCCATTCGACCGAGAAAGTAACGGTCATCTCTCGGGACTGGCCCTAGCTGGGCGTCGAATGTCACATTCTGCAGATAGGTCTCGACGATAGGAGTACGATCTTCCAGCATTTTCATCAGATTGCGTTCACGCTCGACTAGGCGATCCACGACCTGATCAATAGTCGCGGGTGCAGGAGGCAAATTCGGCGGCACGGTTGACGGCTGACGGGACTCAACCTGCTGTCTCGCCTTAAATGCAGGATCTTCCGCGGCTGGATGTGTCGGCTGTGAACTGTCGGACGCAGCGGGGGGTGGTACCTGGGCAGGTTGCTGTGCCACAGCACGCAGCAAAAAAAGCAGAACGGCGACAACGATTCCATGGGTGAAGCGCATAGGCAGATCTCTACGAAAGTTGGATGCAAATACGCGGCACGTAGCGGTAAGGGCTATCTCATTAGAATCAGAGGATTTGTGTATACACAAGCCTGCAATTGGTGAGCAAAAGACCTACCAGAGACGCACCGGTCTGTAATCAATGTGAACCAAAGAGCAGACCGAGACGAAGGGACTCACTCAAAGCTTCCGCAGAGTTCCACTAAAGTGCTTTCTTATCTGCGAGGAACGCAAGACGGAAAGATCCGGCAATTTGCGGACAAAAACAACGCCTTACTGTTTTGGACTTACGGGCTCATCTCCCTCGATAAGCACCCACGTCGCTAAACCAGCGACCGCGCCGACGCCGATCCCAATCGCTAGGGGAGAGTCTAGGACCCCGCCACTTGCGCCAGGAATCGCTCCACCAGCCCTTTTTCTTTTCTTGTTCTTTTCGGATTTCTCCCGCGGCGCTGGCTCCGATTGCTCTCGAGTGGTCTGCTCACCTTGGGCCAGAGTGGTCGTTCCGGCGCCATCGCTGACGGTTAGATCGCCCTTCTCCGCCGTAATTTGAATCTGGCCATCCACGTTTTTCACGTCAAATTGTGTCCAAACACTCGCGCTAGGGGTCACGGTGACCTGGCCCGTGCGGGTTGCCATCGCTTTCGAAGTCGATACGGCCACGCCTCCGTGCTCCAGTTTCACCGCATTCCCTTCAAATTGAACCATGGAGTCGGAAAGGACCATTAAACTTGAGCCGACAGCGTTGATCTTGGCAACAGAATCCGCTGTCGTTTGCACCAGGTCCCCGGGAAAGATGGCCGACGATCTTGGGAGGGCGCTACCATTGAGGCGGGCAGTCCCATTGCTGTACAGCATCGCCGCACCAGAGTCTGCGGCAAACAGCGCAGCCGGTACAACCACTACCATGATGCAGCTCAGGACCTTTTGCAGAAGGGCCGTTCGCATTCCAAAGAGGCTCCAGTGAGATAAGATAACTACGTTTGATCGTAGTCCCGACTGCTTTCTCAGTCAATCGCTTTTCGTTTGCGGCCAGTTCCTTTGGCAACTCTGCTCCCAGAGGACTATTCAATGGGCGATGGTCGCGGAGACCTCGATACCATCGAGCCATCCAGTTGGCGACGCATAGATTGGCGCGACCCTACTTACTTTTCATATACCTTAAATCGGAATAACGATGTTTCCGCGGTTAGCAGTCGGAGAACCGACTTCCTTCAGCATCAGGGGGATTCTTGCCACAATTTTATTCCAATCTCAACACTGAAGGAAGCGTCTTGGACCTCAAGAACAGGGCCTACGCCCGCGGGAGGGTCGGCGTCCGTCGCTACGACGGGCTATCCCTCTAAGAGACGATCGAATTCAGCTCACACCACCGCTGCAGTACATACAGCGACCAGACGCGAGACAACGAAGTCGGTTGACTAGGGAAATCGTCCCAAATCTGCCTCACGGAATCGCGATCGAGCAACGGTCCGAGCGGAACTTGGCTAATATTTTGCAAAGCCGCTTCCACCCCAGGACGCAGATTCTCTCGCAACCAGCGTTCAAAGGGCAGGATGAGGCCCTGTTTCCTGCGATAAACGATTTCGTTCGGCAACGCTCCTTTCAGCGCTGCGATCAGCAACGGTTTTGGTACGCGGCTATCCAGTTTCCAGGAGCCGGGCAGGGCCAGCATTTTGTCGGCAAGCTGATGATCGATGAGCGGCACTCGCAGCTCGAGCCCGTGGGCCATGCTCATCACATCAGAATCTCGTAGCAACGTATTCAGCATGTAGCAACGCGCTTCCAGATAAGCCACGCGATTAATCGGGTCGAGCGCGCGAGCGTGGCGCAGGCTTTCCCGCAAGCGAGCGTTCGCCCGCGCCAGCGCTCCCTGATCGACGGACGCCAACAGCGAATCGCGCTGTTCGGGAGTAAAGAGCGCACGTGCCAGAAAATAGGGATGGAGTGCCCGGTCACGTCCGTCCCCGAGTGCGGCGAGTTTCCGGTTCTGGTCCGTGTCCGGGGCAAGCGAAGCAAACATACGCAGCAGCGGCCGCCGCAGAATCGATGGAAAGCGCCCCCAAAATCGGTCAAAACGCTCCATACGGGGAACGTCGCGAAAAGTGGAATAGCCGGCGAACAGTTCATCCCCACCCAGGCCAGAGAGCGCCACCTTGATCCCGGCGGCCCGCGTCTGCCTGGCGATGAGAAACGTATTGAGACCGACAATGGTGGGCTGGTCCATTGCCTTGAGCGCATACGGGATGGCATCGAGCAGATCTCGCTGCGAGACCATGACCTCCTGGTGGTCGGAGGCAAAAGCTCTGGCCGCAGCTCGCGCATATTCTGCTTCACTAGACTCCGCCTCGCGAAAAATAATGGAAAACGTGTTGAGACGGATTCCCGCCCGGCTCAGAATGCCAGCCAGACTACTGGAGTTGATGCCTCCGGAGAGCAACAACCCGACAGGAACGTCACTCACGGTCTGCATGCGAACAGCCTGTTCCAGAGTGGCGTAGACGTCATTTTCCAGATCTTTCCTCGCCGTCTTGTTGCGCGCGAGATAGCTCGAGGTTGTACTGGATTGTCCGTGTGGTGCAAGGTCCCAGTACGTTGAATCCGTCACCCGTCCGTTTTCCCACGTGGCGTAGTGTCCGGCTTCCAGGGCGGAGACACCTGCAATCATGGTGATGGGATCGTAAACCGCTCCAAAGTTCAGGTAGTTGACGAGACCAGCGGGATCCAGGCGGCGTGGAATCATCCCTGTACTGAGCAGCGTGCGCAGTTCAGAGGCAAAGAGGAAATATTGACCCGTGGAACAATAGTAAAGCGGTTTGATGCCCATGGGGTCGCGGCCCAGCAGCAGACGCGACCGCTTCGCGTCCCAGATTGCGAAAGCAAACATTCCACGCAACTCGCGAAGACACTTCTCGGCCCAGCGACCATAAGCTTTCAGCAGTACCTCGGTATCGGACTGGCTCACAAACTGCGCGCCTTCGTCCCGCAGTCGCGCCCTGAGTTCGCGGAAATTGTAAATTTCGCCGTTGCAAACGACCCAATTCCCGTTTTCAGGATCTTGCATGGGCTGATGGCCCAAGGGTGAGAGATCGAGAATTGCCAGCCTGCGGCTGCCCAAACCAATTTCGAAGCGCGGCGTAGTGTTGGATTGAATGACGACGATCCCCCGGTCGTCAGGCCCACGGTGCGCCAGCGAATCGGTGGCTCTCTCCAGAGCAATCCGGGAAATGGAACAGTTACTCGCCAAGATGCCAAAGATGCCGGACATGAGTGAAACCCATATTAGCCTGAACCATGACTCTTCGATGGGGAGCCAAGGGCCAAGGAATCCAGCAAGAACTCTCTGATGGGCAGAATTCTGCATCTCGTCGCCCGATTGGTCCTCGCCTACAAGAGGTCCCGTTGGGGCCACAGGCAGGCAAACGCTTCGATGGCAAAGACCAAAATATTCAGTTACCGCCGTAACCGCAACTTGCTGAAATCTCTCAACGAACAGCCGCAAATCTGAAAACCTGTAGGTGGATCTCCCTCCCAGGGACGGCGTCACCAGCGTGTTAAAATTCTGTAGCGAAGAAATATCTTAAAAAATGACGACTTCTTCCGTAACTACAACGAATTCGGTCTCGGAGTTTAAGAACAAGATTGAACAGCGTCAGGCGCGCGTGGCCATTATTGGTCTCGGCTACGTCGGACTGCCACTCGCACTGCTTTATAGCGAGCAGAAGGTTCGGGTAACCGGCTTCGATATTGATCAGCGCAAGGTCACAACTCTGAGCCAGGGCGGTTCCTACATTGTCCGCATCCTGCCCAGCGAAATTCAGCAGGCCCGCTCCCTGGGATTCGAAGCTACCTCGGACTATGCGCGCCTGACCGAGATGGACGCCATCATCATCTGTGTCCCCACCCCGCTGAACGAGTACCACGAGCCCGACCTCAGCTACATCACGGACACCGCCAAATCCATTGCGCCGCACCTGCGCGCCGGTCAGTTGGTGGTGCTAGAAAGCACAACTTATCCGGGCACCACCGAAGAGGTCATGATTCCGATCCTCGAAAAGGGAAACAAGCACGGTCTGAAGGCTTCCCGGGGAGGGCCCTTCACCGGACAAGAAATCTACGTCGCCTTTTCACCCGAGCGCGAGGATCCGGGTAACACCAGCGTGGCCCGACGGGATATTCCGAAAGTCGTGGGCGGTCTCGATGCCCAGGCTTCGGAACTGGCGGCTGCGATGTACGGAACCATCTTCAACCGAATCGTGCGTGTGTCGTCACCCGCAGCAGCGGAAATGACCAAGCTCCTGGAGAACATTTACCGCTGCGTGAATATCGCGCTGGTCAACGAGTTGAAGATGCTATCGCTGCGCATGGGTTTGGATATCTGGGAGGTCATCGAAGCGGCGTCCACCAAGCCTTTTGGATTTCAGCCTTTCTACCCCGGACCCGGTCTGGGTGGGCACTGCATCCCGGTCGATCCTTTCTATCTTTCCTGGAAAGCCAAGGAATGGGATTTCCGGACTCGTTTTATCGAACTGGCTGGTGAGATCAATATTGGCATGCCGTATCACGTGCTCGATTACGTAGCCAAGGCGCTCAACCAACACAAGAAAGCGTTAAACGGCGCCAAGGTGCTGGTGCTGGGTCTGGCTTACAAGAAGGACATCGACGATCTCCGTGAGTCTCCATCGCTGACCATTATTGAACTCCTGCAGCAACAGGGGGCCTTGGTCAGTTACAACGATCCATTTTTCGCCAAAGTGGGAAAAGGCCGCAAGTACGACCTGCACATGACCTGCACTCCGTTGGACAATCTCGGCCAGTACGATTGCGTGCTGATTGTGACCGACCATTCCGACTACGACTATCAACGCATCGTCCGCGAGTCGCAGCTGGTGGTCGACACACGCAATGCGTTGAAAGGTATTGACAGCCCAAAAATCGTAAGGTGCTGAACCGGGCTTGCTGGAAAACCGCTTTGCAAGCCCCGGTTTAGCCGATTTTCCCTGAAACACACCTACCTACCCACCGCTATGCAAAATTTTTCCGGTCTCGCGATAGGAGCTGGAATACCCTGTTTCTTCACAAACCTAACTGGCTGTTAAATAAGCGCTTCCCTCGTTTTCCTCGGCGCACAGTGGCTATATGCGTGCACGTAAGAATAGTGAGGTGAGCCGAGTTCCCTGCAGTTGTCCGGAACCGAACATTTCACCGTCGTGGGTGAGATACTATTGCTGAGATAATCTCTGAAGACAAGGCAGCTGTTTTGAATTGTCCGACATCAACAGTAGTAGAAATCCTCCCCGAGCGGACCAGTATTATGTCTGAGATGTACCAAAACGCCCCGTTTTCTTTGCTTCCCAACCGGCGGCCGCCCTGGAAGGAGTTTGTGCTCACCATGGGCGTGCAGGGGCTGGCCCTGTTTGTGTTCGCTTGGGCTGCAGTGTTGAACCTGGCAGTCTTGGATCAACCGGTTCACGATTATCATTTCATTCGATTAGTGGAAACTCCGCCTCCCGAGATCCATGAACCCGCTCCGGTGCGAGAAATTCCTCCGCCACGGGTTGCGCGCGTGGAAACACCACCGGCTGAAGTTCTTCGCGTCCCGGCGCCCGAAGTGAAACCGAAAACTCCTCCTGCGGAGGTGCTTGTTGCCCCTAAGGTCGAGATCGCGGCCAGCAAACCCGTGCCGCTTCCGCCTGCCGCGCCCGTGATTCCGCGGCAACTGGTAAAGACTCATGTTTTTTCCACCGGCAGTTCAGCCTTGCCTACGGTTGCGCAAGCCCCGAAAAACGTGCAGACCGGAGGCTTTGGCGATCCAAATGGTGTCCCCGCTCGTGAAAGCAATGGCAAACCGGTAAACATCGCCGCGGCGGGATCCTTTGACTTGCCCACCGGACCCGGCTACGGCAATGGCACCGGTGGCACCAAGGGCGTTCGTGGCGTCGTAGCCAGCACCGCCTTCGGAAGCGGCATCGCCACCGGCGATGGCAGCGGCAAAGTAAACACCTCCCGGGGCAACGGCATACAGAAGAGCGGCTTTGGCGACACTCAAGCCGTCTCCATGGCTCAATTGCGTCCCAAGCAAAACGACGATTCCGCCGGCAAGATGGTTCCCGCCGAGGTCGTTTTCAAGCCCACTCCGGTGTACACGCCAGAAGCCCGAAGCCTACGGATCGAGGGTGAGGTAGTCCTCGAGGTGGTTTTCGAAGCTACCGGCAAACTGCGAGTCGTACGCGTAGTGCAGGGTCTGGGACACGGCCTCGATGAGACCGCCACGCGTGCGGCAGAACAGATTCGCTTCAAGCCCGCCAAGCGGGATGGTCAACCATCCGACTACACCGCCCTGGTACATATCGTGTTTCAGCTGGCCTAGTTGCCCTCAAAGGGTGCCCGTCCAAGCTCCGTTTCGGCGGGGATTTTCCTTCGACTACACTGGCGCATCAATCTAACCTGCGAACACCAATCTGAAGTATGTTTCTCACCACACAAAAAAACCCGCCCAAGCGGAGCTTGGACGGGCCACCCCCGACAGCACCTCTACTGCACCGTTCCGCCGCCCTGACTCATGCCCCGATCCTGCGGTAAGGGAAGCCGGCCGTCAGCGCCGCTGGTGAGCGCGACGAAGTCCGGGTCTTTCATCAGAGAGGCGAAGACCGCATCGACGCGTGCCTCCATCATTTCTTTCGCGCGGACCGCCTGATAGCGCTCATAGCCGAAGAAGTGTCGTTTGAGCATGGCGAGGGCCTTGTCGCGCTGGCCGAGCTGGGCATAAATCGCCGCCAGATTGTAAGACGCCGGCAGCATGTCCTCGTGTTCGCGTGCGATCTTCAGAGCTTCGTCGCCGTGTCCATTGGCCGCCATGAAGCCGGCCGCGAACACCAGGTTATAAGCATCGTTGGGCTCGAGGTCGAGCGCTTTGCCAACGTAGTAGTCGGTTTTCGCCGCATTGCCCTCTGAGTTCCAATACACCGCCAGGTTCCGGTAGGCGAGGGCAATCGGAAAAACCTCAACCGAACGCTCCATCAGCGCCAGGCCATCTTTGAACTGGCCTTCATGAATAGTCATCTTGCCCAGGCCATGCAGTGCGACGGCGCGAGCCAGCGGATCGGCCGGCATGGCCAGAATTTGATTGAACGTCTGCCGCGCCTTTGCCCAGTCGCCGGTGTGATGACGATAGAGTTCCCCTAAGTACCGCAGCGGCGTGGGATCGGCCGGATCCATGCTGTACGCCTTGGTATACAGCTTCTCGGCTTCGGCATACCTGGCAGTATTTTCCGCCGTCAATCCGCGCAGCATGGTGCGCTCGATCTTGGCGCTTTTTGCTGCACTGAAGACAGGGGAAGAAAAGTCCGGAGAGTTCAGGATATCTCCTACATCGTTCACACCCAGCTTCTTCAATTCCTTGGCTGCGTCTCTCGCCCGCTTGGGGAAGAGGCACTTCTGGTCCAGCACGGCTCGGTAAAGCGGAATCGCGCCGGCACTATCGCCCGACTTGGCGTGTTCCTTGGCCTGCTTCAATTGCTGTTCCAGAGAATTGTCGCGACGCTTCATTTCTCCATCGACGACTTTCTCCACCCGCTCCGCGCGCAGGAAACCATCCTGGTTTTCAATTTTGGCCACCGTATCTCCGTCGGGAGTGGCCAGAACGGCGACGGGCAGCTTGTCCCCGCCCACCAGCTTTTGTCCCAGCGGAGTGGCCGCATCCACAATTTCCATGGAGACGCATTGCGCGGCGTAAAGTGACAACACCCGCGAAGTGCGCATACTGGATTTCTGCACCTCCTGCACCGACGACGGGAACCAGTAGAGCACCAGGCCCGCGGTCACAGGCGGCAGCTCGGGCAGACGCACCCGCCATGGAACGTTGTACACCTGCTCGGCCGGCCCTCCCATGCCAGATCCCATACCCGGCGCACTCATTCCTCCCATTCCGCCGCCTCCGCCACCGCCGCAGGTGGCCCAGAGTTGAGGGGCGGAGTTGACCGCGATGAGCAGGAGAGCTGTTAAACGAAGCAGGAATGTTTTCATGCGGAGATTGTAGCCCCTCCTCAGCTGAGGTTAGCTAGCGAGACAAAACTTTGACAATTCCGCTCGAGGGGTGTCCCGTCCTCGTCACTCCCTTTCTTGGAAAGACAGGGCGAGGTTTTCTTTCGACCAACGCCAAGATTCTGCCCCCGAAGCAACATGATCCGACCGATGGGTGCCCCATCTTTCGCGCACGCGAAGGATGGACACCTCATTTCGATGGCGCGAACAAAACTCAAACGCGGGAAGAGCGTGCGGGCAGCAGTTATCGCCGGTACGCGAACCGAGAAATCCAAACCTGATGGGGGGTATGAGAGTCAGTAGTGGAGGAACGGGGGGACCCTGAACCTGAACCCGGTTGGTGGCTGGGGGACCAACTCGGGGTTCGAGCCTACTGAATCGAGCTACCGACCGAAGAAAATACGTTATTGGCGTTGGAACCGATGAGCCGAATCGTCCCGACTACGATCACCAGAATTACGGCCAGCATCACCGCGTATTCGGCAACATCCTGTCCCTGATCGTCGTGCCAGATGTGGTGCATTAACTTTGCCATCGGCGCCCTCCTTGGACCCGTTCGGCCTGCTAAATTTCTTTGTCCCGAGTACACGTCCACCCCAACTGCTGACGGACACTAAACTCAGAGTTAAAGTCTGGTATTAGGTTAGCTGCGGTAAGGCCCAACTGCCAATAGCCCAAATGTGGGAATATATAGCACCAAAGTGCTACGCCTTTAGGCGATGGTTTTGAGCGGCAGACCCTGATTTACGGCAAACAAAGCTAGTTCCAGGCGGGTAGACACGCCCAGTTTGTCGAAAATGTTGCTGAGGTGGTGCTTGACCGTGTCTTCGCTGATCTTGAAGTATTCCGCTATCTCCTTGTTGGAGTAGCCCGCCACCACGGCTGAGACGATTTCCAATTCCCGGGGCGTGAGACCAAATTTCTTCTGCTTTGCCTCTTCTCCCGAAGACTGCACCAGGTTTCTCAGGTATTGCACCAGGTTGGACACACTCTCCCGCCCCACCCAATATTCTCCCGACATTACAGTATGAATGCTTTTCAACAGCAGTTGGGTGGCGGAATCTTTCAACACCACACCACGGGCCCCGAGTTGCAGAGCTTCGACAATCTGCTTCTTTTCGGCAGCCGCGGTCAGAAGAATGACGCGGACCGAATGGGCCGGACCGGTGCTCATCTCGCGCAACGCCTCGAGGCCCGGCATGCGCGGCATGGCCAGGTCCAAAAGCATAATGTCGGGTTTCAACTGGCGGGCCATGCGCACCGCTTCGGTTCCATCGCAGGCCTCTCCGATCACCTTCAGATCGGATTCCGCTTCCAAAAGGCGGCGCAGACCATCGCGAAAAATAGGATGGTCATCCGCAATCACGATGCGCACGGGCTGAGGTCTTCGATTATCCATACGCCGCTTCCGGCTTTTGCGGGACACTGATCTCGAGTCGCGAGCCCTGTCCCGGATTCGATTCTATCGTGAGTTCACCCGCAATGACACGGACCCGCTCCTTGATCACTAAGGGTCCTTTGCCCAGCGCGTCCAACTCCACTTGAGACAGCCGCCCAGTGAAGGGAAATCCGCGGCCGTCGTCTTCAATCACCAGCGTCCAGCGTCCATTTCTGGCGCTCAGTCGGACCAGCGCGGTACGGGCCTGGCTATGTTTGCGGACATTGACCAGACCCTCCTGCACGATGCGGCTCAATTCGCGGCACACCGGTTGCGGCATGTCGGGCTCTTCCAGATCAGAGGTGAAGCGCGCCGTGATCCCGGTTTCACGTTGAAACCTTTCCACCGTGTCGCCCAGAAATCCGATCAGCTTTCGGGAATCCACATCGAGCGATTTCATCTGCTGCATCAGTTCCCGGAGCTTCAGGACTTCTTCCCGCAGAAGTCCTTGGATTCGCCCCAGTTCCTCCGGTACCAACTCCGACCGGGTCGTAGACTGTCGCCGCAACACGTCCACTTGCATTTCGACGGCGATCAGCGACTGGACGGCGCCGTCGTGAAGTTCGCGGGCAAAGCGCGCGCGTTCCAGTGCCCCGGCCCGCAGTCGCAGACGCCGCAGCAGATACACGTTGTATACCGCCGGGCCAATCTGGCGAACTAGTTCCTGCAGGAAACGCAACTCTTCTGTAATTTCAACCGTCAGTGCCGGCTCCAGAAAGAAAATCCGTCCCCACCATTCCTTGCCGAAGACAAAAGAAACCGTCATGAGCTGGTTGAAGCGATGCCGTTGTGCGAGCCCATCGAGAAACTTCGCAGAGATGCTGGGAAGTTTCTGTCCGGAATGGTCGAGGCCCAGCAGCAAGTAGCTTCCGGCTGCTGAACGGCCGTTGCGCCAGGCATAAGATGTTTCGGCCGGATATTCGAACAGGTACGTCTCGCGGTCGGAAGCCGCCGGATCAAGCCAGCGAAAGAAGGACGCCTCGCCATTTCGCAACAGCATTTCGCCTACGTAGACGCGATGGCCGGTGGACTCCTGCGAAGCAATCAGTGCCCGCTCCGCGCCGTACATCACCAGCAACTCGCCCACAATTTCCTGCAAGGTACCGCTGAGACCGGCCTCGACTCGGACCTTACCCAGGATGCGCGCGATCACCGCCTTTTCCGAGCGCAGCTGCTTCTGCTGCTCCGCCAGATATCCCAGCAGCAGTCCCATCACCAACAGATAAATGGAGAGCATGAAAAGACGCTTGGGCTCGAAATCCGCGGCCTGGACCCCTAACTGCGACAGGTGATAACGCGCGAGTAGATGGTCCACTCCGTCAAAGAAACCCAGGTAAAACGCGAGGCTCTCCAGCCACAGCAGAGAAATTTCCAGGGCAGCGGTGGCAACGGTCTCCCACACGCCCCAGCGATAAGCGGCCGCAGCCAGAACGAAAACGAAGAACAGAAAAAATGGATTGGCCTGGCCGGTGGCGAAAATCGAAATCAACGCCGGCCAAACAATGTCCGCCGCGTGCACCAGCCGGCGAAAGGAAACGGTGGACTGTTCCCGCCGCCGCAGCAGCAAAATGATCACCACGCCCTGGGCGATATAAAATGCCAGCAGGCCGTAGGCCCAGAAGGAGTAGCCGATTTCCCCCGGATCCATGCGGACGGCGACCAGCGCAGAGATAGCAAGGAAAACGCGAGCTGTCGCCAGCCATCGTTCGGTGCGGCGTATTTCGCCGGGATCGATGGGAGCTCTCTGCCGCCACAGAAACCGATGTCGCAGCGCTTGGAATAACAATCGAGTCAACTCACCTGTTCGATGCCAACGATAGTACAGAATGTAGGCGCGAGCGTCCACGCTCGTGCGCAAGGGCACAGGCTCGCGCGTAAGACCAAGGATGGAGCAGGCCGGCCTGCAAACTGCAGGGGTCGTGCATTGGGCTTTATCCCCTGAGAAGTGTCATTACACAGCCCCGGCGGCCGATCACCTGCTAAGAGCCGCTCACCCTAAGGGTCGCCACCCAACTGCCGGGGCACGCACACCGGGAATCGAGGCTGCTCTCATTGTTAGTGTAATGATTGGTGTACTGTCGATGTTAGGCCAACGGCCTAGTCGCGGAATAATCGCCCGATTGAGCGGAGGTTCGCCATGGTTTATGGCGTGTTCAAGGTCCTCGTTGGAATCCTGTGCATTTGCGTGATCTCTTCGGGCGCATTCTTACTCGCTGAGTGTTCGATCGATACGATCATTGTGAATGGTAAGGTTGAACATGCGCCTCGGAAAGGGATCGTTAAGGTTCAGCTTATTTATCCGAAGGATAAAATAGGTGAATCGGGCGACGTCACAGTTGACGATGGGTCCTTTCGCATCCCGATTTTGTTCTTCACACAGAGCCGTGCACCTTTCCTGAATGGGAGTATTCCCACCCAAAAGTGCACCCGGAAGCCGCAAACCGTCGTCGTCTTGTTGATTGCCAATGATCAGGAGTATGATCGCGTTTCCTTGGACATGGCTAAGGACTTCAAAAAGATAGAACCCAGCACTTACGTCTTGCGTTCTGAAATTCTCCTACAAGGCCCTGAGGGAACAACCCCGATACAGTAGAACAAGGATCGAGATCAGTCATTCCCTTGCTTCAGGCACTCAGATTCAAGCCCGGGTTGGGCGGTGTTCCGGGATATGGTTCTTCGATCACCCACGTTCCCTTTTCTCGGTCGCGGCACGGAGGAGTATGGTCTGTCCGACCGCCAGTCGACCGATGCGAGTGACCGCGCCGTAGATTCCCGCGTTGTTCTGGTTCGCACCAACGACCGACTTCAGCACTTCTGGCGCGGGACTTGCTGAGTCGGGATCAAAGTTCACCATCGAGCAGCGGACGTCGCGCATCGTGACGGTGATGGCGGGGGCGTCGTCCCCCTCGCCGAATGAGAGCACACCGCCCAACCACTCGTCCTCCTGGAAGGGAGCCGAGCGCAGTAAACGAACTACAACATTCGGGCGAAATCGTCGCACATCCAGGTTTCGCCCTGCGAGTCGTCCGATCTCGCGCACCGTATCGAAGGCGATCACGGAGATGCTCGCTTCATCGAAGATCCCATGATTCAACTGCATCATTTGCACCGGAGCCCCATACCGACGTCCGACCTCCGCGGCCAAGTCCTCTCCGAAAACAGGCATCTCTTCGCCATCCGGCGAATATGCGTAGGAAGGTCTCCCTGAGCACCGTCTTCACGAGCATCACCTCGGCGACGCAGCGGAGCAAACCGGAGCAGGTCGGGAAGCTTGCTTGCCGTTAGCCACGGGAACCCGCTGCGGTCGTTAATCCGCCGAAATGCCAGGCGTCTGTCGCCATCGAGGCCGTGCCAGCCCAGATCGGCGACCTCGAGTCGTTCGCCGCCCATGGATTTCACGGGATACCGGAAGATCGCCTCCACATGTCCGATTTCTGCCAGCATGCTCGATCCGAGTCCACCCAAGAGATATTGCGACCGCGCGGGGGATCACCCGCACCTGATGTTGTTGTTGCCGATCACCTCGAACACCGACAAAAGATGGGTAAGGCCAAGAAGTTGCCGAATCGGTTTCCCGATGTTGAAGAGTTGCAAAGCGCAGCCGGCCGATTTTGCGGAAACGTACAACCGAACCAGCGTACCCAGGCCCGTGCTGTCCATGTGGGTAAGGTCCGTCAAGTCCAGCACGATTCGTTTGCAGCTCGGAATCAGGTGGCTGACCTCGAGGTAGAGACGATCGTTCACCCCCGCCACCAACCGTCCACTGCATCGCACCTCGGCGCAGTCATCGATTCGCTCAACGGCAAGTGTCAGGAGGCTTGCTACTGCTTGGTCAGGCATCAGATCATTCCTTCTGGAAGGGTATCCAACGGGTTGAGAATCGCTGTCGCGAGATTGTACACATTGAGGCCGCCAATGGAACACCACAAGCGCGTTATCGTTAGTAATTCTGCGAACTGCCGCGCGGTGGCGACGCGACCGAGCTCAGTTGTATTGGCTAAGATGGTGACCGATATAATGCCCGCATGTACACGCCTCAAGCTGGAATCTTCGCCCTTGGAACGTCCTCTCACGCGTACCTGGAGTTTGACATTCTGGACGCGAAGAAACGCAAAGAGTTCGTGTCTACAATTTCCACTATCCGTGAACCACGAACCACCACTGGAGGAGTGAACTTCGTTATCGGCTTTCGGCCTGAGCTCTGGCGCGATATCGTTCCCGATGACGTTCCTCCGGGCGTCGAGGGCTTTAACAAAGAGATCCGGGGCACAGAAGGGTTCGTTATGCCAGGCACGCAACATGATGCGCTGGTATGGCTGTCCGGCAGTGCTTATGACGTTATCTTCGATATGGCCCGCTCGATCATCCATGGCCTCGCAGGCCTAGCCTCATTAGGGGAAGAAACATCGAGTTGGTCGTACCGGCACGATCGCGATCTTACCGGCTTTATCGATGGCTCGGAGAATCCGACGCTGCTCGACGCTCCCGCCGCAGCTCTCTTGCCTGAAGGAGTTCCCGGTGCTGCCGGCTCAGTCCTGTTGCTGCAAAAGTGGAAGCACAAGGTCGCGGAGTGGGAAGCTCTGCCCATCGATCAGCAGGAGCGCATCATGGGACGCACCAAGCCCGACAGCGTCGAACTTGAGAACAAGCCGGCGGACTCGCATGTAGCGCGCACCGATCAGGACGAGTTTGGGCATATCTTCCGCCGCAACATGCCCTACGGAAGCGTCGATGACCATGGCACCATGTTCGTTGGCTTCAGCGCAGACCAGAAGCGGCTTTCCAGAATGCTCGATAGCATGGCAGGCCTAATCGCCGGCACGCGCGATGCGCTCACACGCTTTACTCAGCCCTTGACCGGCTCCTATTATTTCGTGCCTTCCGTCGACGTCCTGCGGCGCTTACGGTAAGACGAGCACGCAAGCGTCACTGCTTCTCGCCCTTAGAGCCGAGTTGTTGTTCTTTGTAATCTTCTGGCTACCGCCTGTTCAGGATGTATTCTGCCGTCGCAGAATCTATAATGCCCAGTCCGCTGCAATCCCACGGAGGAAATGAATGCGCTCTGGCGCCCGACTCTTCTTGCTAGCCCTTTCTTGCTTCTTGCTCTTAGCCGCATCTCCTGAAACCGAAAAGCCCCTGAATGGTTATTCCGCGGCGACGTCGCGCACTCAGCGCGATTGGGAAACAAAGTTCCGTGCCGTCCCCGAGCCCCAGAACCTGCGCGACTATATGCAGCGCCTTTCCGCCCGCCCGCACCACGTCGGTTCGCCTTACGACAAAGACAATGCCGAATGGATGCTCGCCAAATTCAAGGAGTGGGGTCTGGACGCCAACATCGAGACTTTCGATGTTCTGTTTCCTACTCCAAAAGTGAGAGTGGTCGAACTGCTCGAGCCGACAAAAATCACCGCGAAGCTACAGGAGCCCGCGCTGGCCGTCGATCCCACCTCCAACCAACAAACCGAACAGCTTCCCACCTACAACGCCTACTCGGCGGACGGCGACGTCACCGCTCCTCTCGTCTTCGTCAACTACGGCATCCCGGATGACTACGAGAAGCTCGCCCGCATGGGCGTTTCGGTCAAGGGCGCCATCGTGATCGCGCGTTACGGAAATTCCTGGCGCGGCATCAAGCCCAAGGTAGCGGCCGAGCATGGCGCGGTGGGATGCCTCATCTATTCCGATCCGGCTGACGATGGCTACGTTCAGGGTGACGTCTTCCCTCTGGGCGGGTGGCGTCCCCGCGACGGCGTACAACGCGGCAGCGTCGCCGATATGCCTCTTTATCCCGGCGACCCGCTCACGCCCGGAGTCGGAGCCACGAAGGACGCCAAGCGACTCGAGTTGAAGGATGCCAAGACCCTCACCAAGATTCCCGTATTGCCCATTTCCTACGCGGACGCGCAACCGCTGCTGGCAGCGCTCAAAGGACAAGTGGCTCCCGAGGGCTGGCGTGGTTCTCTGGCCCAGACCTATCACGTAGGCCCCGGCCCGGCTAAGGTTCATCTGAAAGTGCAATCCAATTGGGACGTCAAACCCGTCTATGACGTCATCGTAAAGGTTCCCGGCGCAACCAATCCTGACGAGTGGATCGTACGCGGAAATCATCACGATGCCTGGGTCAATGGCGCGGAGGACCCGGTTTCAGGCACGGTCGTTCTGATGGAAGAAGCGCGTGGCCTCGCCACTCTGCTCAAGCAGGGATGGAAGCCGAAGCGCACCATCATTTATTGCGTGTGGGATGGCGAGGAACCGGGGCTACTGGGGTCGACCGAGTGGGGCGAAACTCACGCCGACGAACTTCGCCAGCATGCCGTGGCGTACATCAACAGCGACGGCAACGATCGCGGGTACCTGACCATGGGGGGATCGCACACCCTCGAAGCGTTCATCAACGGCGTGGCCCACGACATTCAAGATCCCGAGAAGAAAATCCCGGTCTGGAAGCGCGACCAGTTGAAGGCCATCGCCGATGCCAAGTCCCCCGAAGACCGAAAAGACGTTCGTGATCGCGCCGACCTGCGCATTGACGCGCTGGGCTCAGGCTCCGATTGGACGGTCTTTCTCGATCACCTGGGCATTGCCACGCTCGACCTGAGCTATGGCGACGAAGACGGCGGCGGAATCTATCACTCCATCTACGACGATTTTTATTGGTACACCCATTTCTCCGATACCGATTTCAGCTACGGGCGCGCGCTCTCGCAGACTGCGGGCACAGCAGTGATGCGCCTCGCCGACGCAGATCTCCTGCCTTACAACTTCACCGGCCTGGCCGACACCATCCATCGTTATCTCGATGAACTGCAGAAACTCTGGCAGACCAAGCAGGACGAGGCCATCGAGCGCAACAAGGAAATCGACGAAGGAGTATTCACCGCGATCGCCGATCCCAAGAAAACTTCCGTGGCGCCTCCTGTCCTGGACGTGCCTCCACATCTGAACTTCGCGCCGCTGCAGAACGCATCGGACGCGCTCACTCACAGTGCGGAGCGCTATCAGAAAGCATTGGAGAAAGTCAACGCCAATGGCGAACTGGCGGTGAATCCGGCCGAACTGCAGGCGCTCAACGCGAAACTGATGCAGAGTGAGCGCAAGCTCACCTCTCCCGAAGGACTGCCGGGGCGTCCCTGGTTCCAGCACCTGATCTACGCTCCCGGTCAGTACACCGGCTATGACGTAAAGACAATCCCGGGTGTCCGCGAAGCCATCGAACAGAAAAAGTGGAAAGAGGCCGACGAGCAGATTGTGCGCGCAGCCAACGCGCTGCAGGATGAAGCCATGCTCGTAGACTCAGCAGCTCAGGATCTGGAAAAGGTAAAATAGTAACAAGTTTCTGGTTTCTGGTTTCTCGTAGCGGCGGCGTCCCGCCGGCTGTCCGGCGGGCGTCCTCGCCCTTGGCACGGCAAGCCATCACTCGGTCAGTAGTTACCACTAACCTGGACTCTCTACCGGAGCAACGTCGCCGCCCGCGATTCGGGCTCCTAAATTCGCCTAATTAACTCCCTGAGCTTTGCCGATTGTTCAGAGATGCCACTTCTGAGCACGCGCCCCAGGGACTCCCGGCAAGAACTGCGCATATCGAGAGACGTCCCTTTGGTGCCGCAACCGCCCGCTTAGGGGAAAGCCCGGTGAAACCAACCGTGCCCACGAGGACCTCTCCCCTGGGGCTGAAACAACTCGGCATCAGCCCCTGGTACCTATTTCTGGTCGAGGTCTGGGGGGAAACAACCCTTCGACCTCATTCTGATGCATGTGCAGATGCCGGAAATGGACGGGTTTGAAGCCACTGCCGGCATTCGTGGACAGGAGAAATCTGGCGGCGAGTGTATTCCCATTATCGCCATGACGGCTCACGCCATGGTTGGCGATCGTGAACACTGTCTCGCCGCCGGCATGGACGACTACGTTTCCAAGCCCATCAATGTTACGGATCTGTTCGCAGCCATCGAACGGGTCATGCCTGCTGCTTTCCAGACCCACGTGTAGTAGACCTTGGTAGCGCCGGCGTCCCGCCGGCTGTCGAGGCGGCGTCTCGCCGCCTCACGTTGATAAAGTGCGAAGATTCAGGTGCGAACAAGTTCAAACCTCCTCGCAGTGGATTTGCTTCCGGTCAAGCGGCAGGCGGGACGCCAGTGCTACATGGCCGGCGCCAGCTCCACAGTTCGCTTCAGCTGACCGCAGGCGGCGTAAATGTCGCGTCCTCGAGGGCGACGGATGAATGCAGGCACGCCGGCAGCTCGTAAAATATTCTGGAACTGCATCACCCGCTCCTGGGTCGGGGTCCTGAAATCAATTCCAGGTCCGGGATTGAAGGCAATCAGATTAAGTTTCGCCCGCAGGCCGCGAACCAACTCCACTACTTCGCGTGCATTCTCGGCGGCATCGTTGACTCCGTCGAGCAAAACGTATTCGAACGTCAGCTTTTCACGGTTGCGCAGCGGAAATTCGCGAGCCGCTGCCATCAGCTTTTCCAGGTTCCACTTGCGATTGATTGGCATCAGCCGAGTGCGCAAATCGTCATTCGAGGCATTGAGCGAGATCGCAATTTTCGGACGCACTGGCTCCAATCCAAAATCGTAGATGGCCGGTACAATCCCTGCCGTGGATACCGTCATGCGCGATTCAGTAATTCCCACTCCCTCCACCAGCAGATGGACCGCCTTCATGAAATTTCCGTAGTTCAGGAAGGGCTCTCCCATCCCCATGAAAACCAGGTTGATGCGCTGCAGTGGCAGAGAAACGCCCTGATCATTCAGCACCGCACACACCTGTCCCACGATTTCTCCCGCCGTAAGGTTCCGCTTTATTCCGAGCAGCGCAGTCAAGCAGAACTGACAATCCACGGCGCAGCCCACTTGGCTCGACACACAAATGGTTGCTCGTTCCCAAGTGCGTCCGGCCGTTTCCATTTGGTTGCCGGCCTCGCTGCCGTCGCCGGCTTCTCCCCCATCTCCTTCCGGCATCCAGACGGTTTCCACGCTCTGCCCATCGGCACAGGCCACCAGATAGCGCACCGTTCCGTCGCCAGAGACAAATTTCTTCTCGATACCGGGCAGCCCGACAGAAATTCCCTTCACGGAAAGGCTCCCTCGAAAATCCTGGGGCAGAGTCGAAATCTGGTCGGGAGTTTCCACTCTCTGGCGGTAAAGAGCTTCAAAAAGCTGACGGGCACGGTATGCCGGCTGCCCGAACTCCTCGACCAGCAAGGTCAACTCGGAAAGCTGAAGCCCTAACAACGAGGTATGCGCAATCTGACTCATGAATCCCATTCACCGAACACGGCTAGCCCATCGCAGTTTTTCAGAACTGCTTTCCTTTGCGTACTTTGCGGTCCACTTCGCGATCTTTGCGGTAAAGGGTTCACCGCCGCAGGATCAATCAAAACCCTTTCTACCGCAATTGTAGAGGACATACCCCCCGCTGGGCGCATTCCGTTCATAAATTCTCGTAAGTCATTCATTTATAGATACTTAACTGCGCATTCGCCGGACTCGGCCACGTTGTGCAACAATACTTGTATGGTTCAGGAAGTCCGCAACATTCGTCGCGAGGTTCTACCCAACGGACTCATCCTTATTACCGAGGAGATGGAGCACATTCGCTCGGCTTCGATCGGGATCTGGATCAAGACCGGCTCTCGGGACGAAGACCTGCAATGGAACGGCATCTCGCACTTCATCGAGCACATGGTGTTCAAGGGAACAAAAAACCGCAGTGCGGAGAAAATCGCGCGCGAGGTCGACTCCATCGGCGGCAACATGGACGCCTTTACCGCCAAGGAATGTATCGGCTTCAACATCAAAGTGTTGGACGAGCATCTGCCGATCGCCATGGACGTTCTCAGCGATCTGGTGCTCAACCCAGTCTTTGACGCCACTGACATTGGCCGGGAGCGCGGCGTGATCCTCGAAGAAATAAAAATGGACGAGGACAATCCCGACTACCTGGTCCACGAAATCTTCACCCAGAATTTCTGGAAAGACCACCCGCTGGGCAAGCCCATCCTGGGAACGAAAGATACAGTCAAGAAATTCGAGCGTGATCCGGTGCTGGATTTCTACAAGCAGCGTTTTGCTCCCGGCAACATGATCATTTCCGCTGCCGGTCATCTGAAGCATGAGCAATTCGTAGACCTGGTGGGCAAACATTTCGGGCACATGAAGCCGGTAAAAAATGGCTTCCACAGTTTGCCGCCCAAGATTGTCTCTCGCATCAATATGCGCAACAAGAAAGCGCTGGAGCAGGTGCAGATCTGCGTGGGCGTGCCGTCTCACCCCATCGCTCACGAAAACCGGCATGCCTCCTACATATTGAACACCCTGCTCGGGGGTGGCATGAGCTCGCGGTTGTTCCAGAATATTCGCGAGCGCCAGGGCCTGGCCTACGCCATCTACAGCGATCTGTCGCCTTACCGCGACACCGGATGCCTCTCGGTCTATGCCGGGACCTCGCGCGAGTCTGCGAGCAAGGTAGTGCAGTCAGTAGTCTCCGAGTTCCGTAAGCTCAAGGCAGAGCCGGTCCCCGAAGAGGAGCTGCGCCGGTCGAAAGATCAGCTGAAGGGGAGCCTGATGTTGTCGTTGGAATCGTCGAGCGCGCGCATGTCGAACCTGGCCCGGCAGGAGATGTACTTCGACCATTTCTACACCCTTGATGAACTCATCGAGCGGATCGAGAACGTAACCGTCGAGCAGCTGACTGAACTGGCGAATGAATTCTTCCAGACCGAATCGATTGCGGTGACTGTCCTCGGCAACCTTAACGGCTTGAAGCTGACTCGCGATCAACTCGCCTGCTGACCTCAGAAAATTCCAACACAGCGATGTATTCCACCACGAACCATACAGATGTCCTCATCTGTCCAGTCGAGCGAAGCTCGACAGTCCTTCCATGCCGCCAACAAGAACTAGCGGAGCTGCGCTCCGCCGACTTCTGCGGTGGCATGAAACACCGCCACTCCACAAAAGTTGCGCGGCATTGTTCCATCCTGTGCCTGACTCTTCGACGCTCCGTCCGCATCTAATTAGGTAATTGAGCAGAAGGCTTGGCACGGTGATGATGAAAGAAGCCAAGCGGGCTGCGGTGGATCGGAGGATGTTATGGCACAGGTGATTGAGTTCTACATTCCGTCACGGTTTAAACCGAAAGTGAAATGGGTACCCATGGAACAACGCGGAAAGATTATCGCGTTCCCCACCGACCTGAAAAAGTCGGCGTAAACAGGCAGACGCCCGGCCGGTTCGTAGCGCGCCGGGCGTCGTTGTCTCTGCTCGTAATGTAAGTCTTTCATTTGCAATTGATTAACGGAATTCAAGCAGGAGCGAGTCCGACCCGCCCAGCCATACGGTTTACTTTGCGGTGCTCTCTGCAACCTTTGCGGTAAGAAAGCCTTATCCGGACTGCCGCAAAGCCAGGCAGATCCCATCCGCATCGCCAGGAGCACTACTTTCGCTGGCTTAGAGCTAAATTTCGAGGCATACTATGCGGCAGGCCCGTCTCCCCTACGGGCGGGAGGGCTCCGAGTCATGCCGTTGCTGGAGGACAATCAAGTACAAGTAACTGATATCACGCCCTCGGTCGGGGATGATTCCGAAAAGAAACAACGCCGCCAGATGCTGGTTGCATTGGCTCTGCTGTTGGCCGCATTGATCCTGGTCCTGATAAAAGACCGTGACTTTTGGTTTCCACCGGAGCCTCCGGCGCAATCGGAATCAGAACCTGTCGAAGAGCCTTCGCCTGATGTGAAGGCGCCATCCGAAACGGCAAGCACTAATACCCCGGCGCAGCCACCAGTTCACGCGCGGCCAAGGTCGAAGCCGCACACCCCGCCGCCGGCCTCGGTTGAGCCGAGTCCCGCGCCCGCACTGGCCCCGGTCGTGATGACCCGCGCCGTCCTGCCACCGCTCGAAGTCGAAGTGGTGGCCGGGGACGAGCGGCGCACGATCCAGCCAACCACTAATTCGGTCAGAGTCGACCTCCAGCCGAGAGCGCCCTTCACGCCCTCTGCAACCTCTTCTTCGCCGGGCTCCTATTCCGGTTCTTCTTCTGGATCTTCTTCCGGTTCTTCTTCCGGATCTGGAGATCCCGCAGGCATCGCCGATGCCACAGCGCGGGTCCACCTTTCTCCGGGCGCCTCCAATCTACTCTCCCGGCCGGTGCAACCCAACTATCCTTTGCTGGCCAAGGAGATGAAGGTGCAAGGCGCGGTCGTGCTCGAAGCTCTCATCGGGCGGGATGGAAATATTCAGGACCTACACGTGCTCAGCGGGCCGACGATTCTTTCAACTGCGGCACGGGAAGCGGTGAAGCAATGGCGTTTCCGGCCGTACCTGCAATCGGGTCAAGCCGTCGAAACCGAGGCCCGCATTACGGTAAACTTCACCATCTCGACCCAATGAGGACAATGCAGCGACCGATTGCGCCGATTCTCGCGGATAAGGAAAAAGGGATTTGATCCGTGTGGATCCGTTAATCCGTAGCTATTCTTGATTGCGAGCGGGAGCAGTCCAGATGGCATTTGCGATTTCCAGTACAGCTTTTGAAAGTGGCGGCGACATTCCCAGGAAATTCACCTGCGACGGCGCCGACCTGTCCCCCGAACTTTCATGGACCGAGACTCCGCCCGGCACCGCGAGCTTCGCTCTTATCGCCGATGATCCTGACGCCCCGTCCGGGACCTGGACTCATTGGGTTCTGTTCGACCTGCCGGCGGCCACCACCAGTCTGGCCGAGGGCGTTACCAGGATTGACGAGCTGCCCGGCGGCGAACGGCAAGGCCGGAATGACTTCCGCAGGATCGGATACAACGGTCCTTGTCCGCCTCCCGGCAAGCCGCACCGTTATTTTTTCAAGATCTATGCGCTCAAAGGAAAGCTGGATCTCAAACCTGGCGTAAGCCGGCAGGAAGTAGAACAGGCGATGCAAGGGCTGGTTCTGGGTCAGGCTGAGTGGGTTGGGAAATACCGCCGCTAAACTTTCTAAGGTTCCACGCCAGGCAACACAACCCCACGAGTGGTGTAATTTGAAAAATCCCAAACAATTGTCATTCCGAAGCGCGACTTTGTCGCGCGAGGAATCTGCTCCTTCGCCGCTGGCAGCAAGCAGATTCCTCGCCGATAAAGCTGGTCTCGGAATGACAAGGGTGGATTGTTTTTGGGCAAACTGCACTACCACACAGCCCCAAAATCAAACGGGCGCCCCGACTCTTGCGAGTCGCCCGACGCCCGGGCAGCCCTTCTGGAACTGCTCACTCATAAAACTAGAACCTGGAGGGACTCGCGGGAATGGCACTTGCGTGCCGGGTCAGCGCACGAACGTGCCTCCGAGTGGCGCTGCACTCGCGCTATCAGCTTTCGGGGGGTGCCCCGTCCAAGCTCGGCTTGGCGGGGTTTTCTCGCGGCGCAGCAACTGGAGGCTTTGGTCGGGGCGCCGAGCGTTACTGAATTGCTCCTGAGGGATCTTTCAGCGCGAGATGGAGGCTCGCCATTTCCCGTTCCAGAACAACCAACGTTTCGGCGGCGTGGGACAGATCGTTCTCGTGCCCCATGTCCTCAAACTGCTGTGCGGCTTGCGACGCTCCGGCTGCGCCGGATATCCCAGTTCTCCTTTTAGGCAGTGGGCAGCGCATCACCGCCTGCGCGTCAGCCTCAGCGACGGCCTGTCGCACCTTCTGCAGCTGTTTTGGAGATTCCTCCAGGAAAATCTGGCAGAGTTCCAGCAGAAGCGCTTCATCCCCGCCCAGCCGATCCAAGGCTTCGGCCTTGCCCTACACCAATTTTCCCGAAGGACCGGCGGGGACAGCGGACGGTGCCGGCGAGAGACTGGTAAGCGTTTTTTCAATATCGTTCAAACCTATGGGTTTCGTGATATATCCATCCATACCTGCCTGCCACTTCACGCCTCGACAACTGGACCACATCGATTTCTTCGGCAGAACGGGATTCCCACTCTACTCACGAACTTCTAACCGCGGTCGTTACAAGCGACAGCACCACGGCTCGCTACCCGAAGGGACATGTCCGACCGCTTCGATGCGGCTCGTCCTTGGGCTGAGAATCCAGCGTTTTGATTAACTTCCCACAGCCTTCCCGTTCAAGCCCGTTGGCTAAACCGCCGATGACTAAGACACATGGACATTCAGCGCCATCGTGTCTGCCGTCCCCTAGTTTGTTTAACCAGCCGGCTGCGAAGGAATTGCGTCGCATGAGAACGCATCCGATTTCGAATCAGGCCGGGCGCCAGGATCTTTGACGGGGTTTCGTTTCGTTCAGGACTTCGTCTTGTCAGTCTAGCGGGACTTCTTGATGTGACGCACGCTGTGCCCCTCGACCAGGTGGAACAGTTCTTCAGCCAGATTCTTAGTGTGATCACCGGCACGTTCAAACGCCTGCGCCATGAAGAGCAGGTTGGTCACTTCGTAGCTTCTGATTCCGGCTCCCTTTTCCAGATATTGGCGGAACACAGAGTGACAGACCTGGTCCATATCGTAGTCCATCTTGATGACCGATTCTGCCAGTCCGAGATCGCGGCCCACAAAGCCCTGATGCACTCGCACCAGCATCTCCTGCAACACCTTCGCCATCTCAATCAGAATCGCTGATTCTTTCGAGTTCAGCGGAGCCGGCAAGGCGTGAATTCTCTGCACCACGGACCAGATCAAGTCGCCCACCCGTTCGAGATCAATCGTGAACTTCAGGCAGGCCAGAAGTTCCCGTGCCTCAGGTTCGGCCACCTGGGTAACGGCAGCGGGCGTGGCATCGTCAATCTGCCGCTCAATCTGGTCCAGTTCCTTTTCGCATTGCCGCACCGCGAGGAAAGCGATTCGCGAACCCGTCTCGATGTAATCCCGGGCGTTGAAGGCAGCGTCCTTTGCAATCAGGCAGGCGCGTAGAACGGTGTCGATCACTTGCTTGCTGGCTTCAGACTTTTCTTTGCGTAGTCGCTTCATGGCGGGTGCAATTAAGGCTAGCAGAGTCTCAGGATCGAAGCGAGCGGCCTCGGGAAACGTCCCTGACCATGTGGGGCGGGCGCTTTGGCCCACGTCTCCTGCCAGCCAACAGTCAAAGGCCGCGGGCGAGGGCGCCCGCGCCACATAGTCGGAATCCTGACTTATACTTGGCCTAACCCTTGGGGCAACTGGCCCCGGTACGGAGATACCCAGGCGTGACTGGCAACGTCCAGGCGGTGGAACTGGTCGTTCTCTTGCTGTTGCTCTTCGTGGTAGCGTTTGGAGCGCTGGCGCGAAGGCTTCAAGTCCCCTATCCCATCGTTCTCGTGATTGCCGGGGCACTGCTCGGGTTCGTCCCCGGGATTCCGAAGATCGCGCTGAACCCTGACGTCATTTTCTTCGTCATCCTCCCGCCTCTTCTCTACTCTACCGCGTGGGTCACATCCTGGCGCGAATTCTCCTACAACATGTTCAGCATCCTGCTCCTGGCGTTTGGCCTGGTCATTTTCACCGTGACCGGGGTGGCGGAAAGCGCGCACTGGCTCTTTCCCGGGTTCGACTGGAAGCTCGGTCTGGTGCTCGGCGCCGTCATCGCGCCCACGGATGCGCTCGCCGCTACTTCCATCGCGGAGCGCGTCGGCATCCCCAAGCGGATCACGAACCTGATCGAGGGTGAGAGCCTGGTGAACGATGCCACCGGCCTGTTGGCGCTCGAATTCGGTATCGCCATGGTGCTGAGAAACCAGACTCCGACGATCACCGGTGGCATCACTCGCCTGGCTTACCTGACATTCGGCGGTCTGGCCGTCGGCCTGATTGTCGGCTGGATCGCGGACTGGATTGAACACCACATTGACGACGGCCCCATCGAGATCGCCATCAGCATTTTGATTCCATACGCCGCTTACCTCATTGCAGACCGGGTGCGGGCTTCGGGAGTGCTGGCGGTCGTGACCTGCGGGCTCTACCTCAGCCGCCGGAGTTCCGAATTCTTTTCTCCCCAGGTGCGCCTTCAAGCGTGGGCGGTCTGGGAGGCATTGGACTTCATTCTCAATGGCCTGGTGTTCGTGCTCATCGGTCTGCAATTGCCTTACGTGTTGGCCGGAATTCACGACTACAGCCACCGCACCTTGTTTCTCTATGGCGCTCTGTTCAGCGCGCTGGTAATCGCGTTGCGAATAGTCTGGGTATTTCCCGGCGCGTACGTCGCCTATTGGACCCGGACCCGCTTGCTTCATCAGAAGTACACTTGTCCAACCGTGCCGGGCATCTTGGTCCTGGGTTGGACTGGAATGCGGGGAGTGATTGCACTCGCCGCCGCTATTGCCTTGCCTCAGACTCTGGCGGATGGAAGCGCGTTTCCGCAGCGCAATCTGATCATCTTTCTTGCTTTCAGCGTAATTCTCGTGACCCTGGTTCTGCAGGGACTGACGCTTCCCTGGCTGGTTCGGGTCTTCGGTCTCGCTGATCAGGGCGGACCCAATATCGAAGAAGAAGCCGCACGTCGGCAGATACTTGAAGCTGCGCTGGCATATCTGGCAGATGAGCGCGAGAAAGACACTGTCGAATTCGATTCGATCTATGAGGATCTCGCCGGGCACTACCGCCATCGTCTTACCGACATCATCGGGAAGGATGACACCGATAGCCACGTTGGCCCCGAACATCACCAACGTTTATCGCGTATTTCCAGTGAACTGCTCCGACTGGAGCGACGAACCGCAGTCCGTTTGCGCAACGAAGGGCGCATCAACGACGAAACTCTGCGACAACTGGAGCACGAACTCGATCTGCGCGAGGCGGGCCCAGGTCATGGGTGAGGCTTGCATCCTAGAGTGGACCTTCGACCAGCGGCAGTAGCACCTGAAAGCATGTATTCCCGGGCTTCGAAGTAACATTAATACTTCCTCTGTGCTTCTTCACAATTCGCTGCACCGTATCGAGGCCCAGCCCCGTTCCTTCTCCCACTCCCTTGGTGGTAAAAAAGGGCTCGAAAATATGGGATACGATCTCCGGAGAGATTCCTGGACCGTTGTCGGCAATCTCAACCGCCACGCAAGTGTCATCGCGGTAGGTTCGAATCCTCAGCTCGCCCTTCCCGCCCATGGCATCGATGGCATTGTCGATAATGTTGGTCCACACCTGGTTGAGTTCGCTGCCGAAAGAATTCACCAGCAGAGGAATTTTGTTGTATTCGCGGTGCACGGTTATGCCCCGTTTGAGCTTGTGATTCAGAATAGTGAGCGTATTCTCCAGGCCCTTTACGATATCGACGCTTTGCGCCTGGGTCTGGTCCATGTAGGTGTATTCCTTGATCGCGCGTACCAGGTCTGAGATTCTCGACGTGCTGCTCTCGATTTCGATCAACAGGTTCGCAATCTCCGCCGAAGCTGCAATCCTCACCAGCGCAGCCCGGGCAACCTCAGCGTCAAGGGTCGAGAACAACGACTCCAGCACTTCCGGCTTAATGCCTCTGCGTGCCAGGTCGGCCGCCAGTTGCCAGAGATCACTCTGTCCATGACTGCGCAACAGGGAATCAATCTGGTCTTCCAGGTCGGTCACGGCCAACGTATCGAGCGACGTTTCGGACGGCTGCATGAACGAGGCCTCCAGCTTTTCGATTTCCGTTCTCTGGGCCGGGGTGAGATCGTGCCTTCCCAGCGCCTGGGCAGCGTTCTTGATCCGATGCAGCGCTTCGCGCAGCAAGCTGGTGGCGCGCGTGGCCGCCGAGGCGGGATTGTTCAGCTCATGGGCCAGCCCGGCGGAAAGTTTCCCCAAAGCAGCCAACCGATCTCGCTGCTGTTCCAGCCGGGTAACCTCACGGATCCGGTCGGACATCACCCCCACCAACCGCTGGGTCAGCTCCGGCATTTTTTGAATCAATTCCGGAAATTTTGCCGACGGAAATTTCAGGATACGGGCATCTGTAACCGCCCGGCCAGTCAATACGGACTTCTTCATCCTGGAAAAAGGGAGCACCCCGGTGACGGCGCCCGTCTCGAAGGGAAGGACAACAGTTTCGCCCGCGAGTTCGCCCCGCACCTGAAGTTGCCCCTCAAGGACCACGATCATCGAGTCCGTCGGCCCGCCTGGGCGCAGATACACATCTCCGGGCTTCAGCGTGACCTCCTGAGAGTGACTGAGGAACCAATCCAGTTGGTCGTCGGGCAGACCTTCAAAAGTCGGGACCCGCAGTAATTCTGATTTTTCGATCATTTTTCTTCGATCATTCTTCTTAGATCATTGACTCGCAGACCGGCTCCTACACTTTGCTCAAGTACTGATGGATGAACTGCACCGCCACCGAGCCTTCGCCCACCCCGGATGCGACCCGCTTGACCGAACCGTAGCGCACGTCGCCCACAGCGAAAATGCCGGGCACGTTGGTCTCCAGCAGGAAAGGGTCACGGTCGAGCGTCCAGCCCTTGGGACGTTGTCCGTCCCGAATGAGATCGGGTCCAGTCAGAATGAAGCCGCGTTCGTCCCGCTCCACCAGGCCCGCCAACCATTCGGTTCGCGGCAGCGCTCCAATAAAGATGAACATCGAGCTGGCGGGAACACGCTCGATCTTGTTGGTGTCCGAACACAGCACCGAAATCTCTTCCAGGTGGGCGGTGCCGTGCGCCTCCACCATGCTGGCATGCGCCCAAATCTGAATGTTGGGAGTTTCTTTGATCTGGTCGATCAGGTACTGCGACATGGTGGCAGCTAGAGAATCGCCCCGCACCAGGATCACGACGCGCTCCGCATACTTGGCGAAGTTCATCGCCGCCTGCCCCGCGGAATTCGCCCCTCCAACTACGTAAACAATTTCCCCCGCACAGGAGAGCGCTTCGGTGGCGCCGCCACCATAGTAGATTCCGGCTCCCTGCAATCGGTCGATGCCCTCGGCCTCAAGCTTGCGCCACTGCACCCCAGTCGAGATCATCAAGGCGTGACACGAGATTTCGTTTCCGTCGGCCATTTTGATGATCCGGTAAGAGCCTTCGGTCCGGACGCCGACTACTTCCAGTGGCGACAGTATTTCCACTCCGAAACGCTGGGCTTGCACCACGGCGCGCCGGGCCAGATCGTTGCCGCTCAGCCCTGCCGGAAATCCCAGATAGTTCTCGATGCGGGAACTCATTCCCGCCTGGCCCCCGGGCGCTTCCTTTTCGATCATCACCGTCTTCAGACCTTCCGACGCGCCATAGACCGCCGCCGCCAGGCCCGCCGGCCCACCGCCCACAATCGCCAGATCATAAAAATCGGTCTGAGCCCGCGTGCGCAAACCGACTTTCTTGGCGACATCGGCCGGAAGGCTTTCTAGCAGCTTGGTTCCGTCCGGAAAAAGTACAACCGGAAGGTTGGCAGCCTCCGGCCCAAGCGCCTCCATCAGCCGCTTCGTTTCCGGATCGTTGGCCGAGATTTCCACATCAATCCACTGGTAGGGAACGTGGTTTCGTGCCAGAAAATCCCGCAGGTCGTAAGACCGGGGCGACCAGCGCGTGCCTAAGACTCGTATGCCCTCGAAGGTTGGATGGTACGAGGCCTGCCAGTCGTCGAGCATGTCATCCAGTTGCGGATACAAATGCTCCGAGGGAGGGTCCCAAGGCTTCAGAAAAAAATAGTTGATGTTGGCCTGGTTGATGGCGCTGATGGCGGCGTTCATGTCGGTATAAGCGGTCAACAATGCCCGCTTCGCCTTGGGAAAAATCCGCATGCCTTGCTGCAGAAATTCCACACCATCCATGCGCGGCATGCGCTGGTCCGCCAGCAGCAGGGCCACGCTGTCATTCCGCACCTTCAATTGCTTCAGAAGGTCCAAAGCCCCTTCTGGAGAATCGCTGCCAATCACCCTGTATTCCGCCCCGTATTTCGAACGCAAATCGCGTTCGATCGACCGCAAAACATCGGAGTCGTCATCCACGCTCAATAAGATGGGTTTCGCCATGATTAATTCTCAAATGGTTAGTGGAGGTAATTCTAGACTTCCAAATACTTGAATGGGAATTAGATGCAGCAACTTCCGATTGGGGATCACTGTTTTCCAGTTGGGGGCTGCGGAATCCCACCTTTGCACAAAACGCAAACGTGGGCCGCCCGCCTGAATGTTGACTGAATGCCGAAAAAGAATGGCTCCTCAGGTAGGACTCGAATCCCCGCGCAAACGTAATTTCAACGACATACAACGCAACGGACGGCGCTTTTTGCGATCTTAGGCTATGCAAGGCAGTTTTAATGGCAGGTGACCCTCTTTCCCACTCGGTGGGAGTTGGTGGTGGACACAAAACCGGGCACAGTCAGAACCGATCCGAGCTGGCGCGCAGCCGGGTTGGGCATATTTTTATTTCCACTTGCGGGGAGAATTTTTCCGAAATTTTAGAACCCCATTTCCGCGATTGAGTTCTGCTCCCAAGCGGTCGTAATGGTTGTGAATGGTTCGATCAAGCAGGCTTTGGCTGACAGACCTGGCAGCCAGCAAGGTGTCGCAGTAAACCGATATCCGCTCTGTCGAAAAAGATGAAGCGTATGTCTTGGTCTGGTCTGCTGGAACTCTTGGATGATTGCCAAGCCACGCGGGCCTCATCTCTCTGCTGAAGCAGCAGTCTATATGTAGGGCAGCCCATGTTTTGTACACTTCTCGACTGTGTACGCCTCGGCCGTCTGCGCCCGAGAGATGGTGTCCGCCGGGGTTCGGAGTACTACCGAGAGTCCATGTTTGCCAACAATGGTGTAATTAATTTTTCGTCACCAGAGGGGCCTGGGCTGCTCTTTTCGAGCTTTCCCGGAACGCCCTTTTTGTTGGCTTCTAGCGATTAGTCTTGGTGCTCATGGCCGTGGTCGTCGTGGTCGCCATGCCCCCGGCCACGATCATGGTCGCGCCGATGACCGTTGTCGTGGTCCTCGCGGTCCCAATGCCCTTCGTGCCACTCCCAGCCTTCGCGATAGTGGTCGTAATGCGGATGTGTCCAGTATGCCCCTTCAAACGGAGGACGCTCCCAATGTCCCCGGACCCACCTGTAGTGGTGACCCGCCGGAGCCCAATATCCGTCTATCCAAATGAAGCCCGCGCTTGGGGGCGGCCCAGCCTCCTCATAAACGATCACCGGTGGCGGGGTCCCGATGTACACCGAAATCTGCCCTGAACTGGGCGAGGCGATAGCGGCTACGAGCAGTGCGCCATACATCCAATTCAATCTCATTTTGTGTTTCCCTCTTAGAAGCAAAATCTCACGATAACCGCGAGTGGCCATTGCGTCTCAATGCGCGTCTGAACGGCATTTACAGCTTATTGATGGGAGAAAGAAGGGTAAAGATGACTTTCGTTCAAATTTCAGTCGCAGAGTTTCCCGGGGGGTTCGGTTACCTCGGTTACCTCCAGATCGATCACTCTTGCGACTAAGCTTGAGCTTCGCTTCGGCCTGACTATGAAACGCAGTATTGCAGTGGCACTCCTGGTTTGTACTAGCGTCGTTTTCTCTCACCGTTCCTCGTTGGCCCAGCAAGATCAGTCGGAAGTTGAGCGCAAAGTTCTGAGCAAGGTGGCACCGACCTACCCCAATCTAGCCCGCAAGACAAACATCCATGGAGCCGTGAAGCTGGGGGTCGTAATTGGGCCCGATGGTAGAGTAGAGTCCACAAAAGTGATTGGCGGGAACCCTGTTCTCATACAGGCTGCACTGGACGCAGTTCGCAAATGGAAATACGAGGCGGGTCCTCAGCGGACCAGCGAAGTGGTCGAACTGAAGTTTGATATTCGCTGAACACCCGTACTCTTCCCTTGCTACCCTAACGAACGCTCCGATTGTGGCGGAAAGCATGGTTCTGGACTGGGCCGGTTTGCCGGATTAGTGGTGAGATGGCGATTTTACGACAACTATCGCGCCAGGAAACCGGAGCCTACTCGGTCCCGGCCGACGGGTTTTTCAAGCGAGAAGCCAACACACGGGGCAGAGCAGGCGCAGTCGGCATGATGCAGACCTCCTGAGCTCTTTTTCTTATTCTCCCAGCCGCGATTTCAGCGTGCTCTTCGTACACGCTTCGAGTCACAAAGTGCCCTAGTTCGTGAGGAATGCAGCGCAGTACGCTGTCCATATTCCTGAACACGTCGGAGGACAGATACATCCGCCGCGTCTCCAGATTGGAAAAGGCGAGCCTTGTTCTATAGGCGCGAAAGCTGTCCTTCACTTCCAGGAACCTCTCGCGCTCCAGAATGACAATGGTCATCGAGTGGTCTAAACCTGGTGCTTTGTCCAGGTATTCGGCCGAGACTTGTTCGATGCAGGTGGTGAGCTGTCTCTGGACGCTGGTTCCTCCGATCACGGTCAGGTTCTGTGCTGAGAGCAAGGTTGCTGAAAACATGCAGACCGCCAGGAATAGTTGTAAGAGCTTCGATCTCAGAAGCCGCTCCGCTGAATTCCGCATGAAGGAACCTCCAAATGTGGGCGGAGTGTTGCTTCAATCGGGAAGGCGATCAATGGAGCGAGGCTGTTACCGCACTGAAAAGCTGCTGTCTTGCTAGTTCGCTGACGTGGAAGGTTTTAACTAAACATCTAACAGGCCAGGGCGGTGTCAAAATTTGGCCCATGCTGCTACACTGCCTGCGTTGCTGGAGCTGTGGCAGTGAAAACATCCGCTTCACCCTCGCCTGTCACCCGCTTCGGGGTCTTCGAGCTTGATCTGCGGTCCAGAGAACTTCACAAACAAGGGATAAAGGTCCGGTTACAAGGCCAACCCTTCGAGATCCTTGCCATGCTGTCGCAGCGTCCCGGCGAGGTCGTCACTCGGGAAGAACTGCAAAAGAAGCTGTGGCCAGCCGACACCTTTGTGGACTTCGAGCAGGGCCTGAACAACGCCATGAAGAGGTTGCGGGCGGCGCTGGATGACGACGCTGAGAGTCCCCACTTCATCGAAACACTGCCACGCCACGGCTATCGCTTTATCGGGTCGGTGAACGGCTCGGAGCGGACTCCCGAAGAGGCGAAGACAACGCACCGGGGAGGAGCTTTAATCCAGCTTCCCGCTCTTGGGGCACTGGCCGTTATTGCTGTCGTGGCGGTGCTGGTGGGAATGAACGTCCGCGGTTGGCGCGACCGGCTGTTCACGCGATCGCCAAAAACGCAGATTCAGGCGTTGGCTGTGCTGCCTTTGACCAATCTGTCTGGCGACCCTGAACAGGAATACTTCGCCGATGGCATGACGGAAAGTTTGATCACAGAACTGGGAAAGATCAGTAGCCCACGGGTGATCTCGCGCCAGTCCGTTATGCAGTACAAGTCCAGCAAGAAATCACTACGAGAGATCGCTGAGGAACTGAAGGTGGACGCCGTACTGGAAGGTACGGTCGTTCGCTCCGGGGACCGGATTCGGGTGACGATACACCTGTCTCAAGCTCTCCCCGAGCGTCAGCTGTGGGCCCAGGAATATGATCGCAGCCTTCGCGACGCCCTGAGCCTGCAAGGGGAGATTGCACGCGCCGTCGCGGATGAAATCCAGGTCAAGTTGACGCCGGAGGAGCGGACTCGCCTTACTGTCAGTCGCTCGGTCAACCCGGAAGCGCAGGACGACTACCTGCGCGGCCTGTATTTCGCCAGCAACATTACCGAACTGGGTGCTCAGACGGCGATCGTTCACTTTAAGAGCGCGGTCGAGAAGGACCCGACTTATGCCCCCGCCTATGCAGAGCTGGCAATGTCCCTCTGATAGCGTGCCAGTCGTGGTGTCCACCGCATCAGCAACAGCGTCGGGGCAGACCGTCTACGGAACTGGAGTGACAGCCCACGGAAACATGGAGACTCAGCATTGGCATCTGTACGTCCTTGATGCTAAGACTGGAGAAAACCTCCGGAGAGCGGACGCATCTATGGGGGGAAAGTTGTGGCGGAGTTGGGGTTCGATTGCAAAATCCCTGCTGTCGGACATTCAAAAGCGAATGCAATAACGGTTCCGCCCCGTACGTAAGGCGGATCTGAGCCGACTCCTCGTCGATCCGGGCAGCGGCTTGGCTGGCGTCCTGGGGTTTGCAAGTTGGCCGACGCCCGCCTGTTTTGCAGCCATTCAAGTGTGTACCAGACGTGCGTGTAGCAGGGTGCGTTGGGGCGAGTCGAAAATTCTGGAAAATTGTCCGCGCAAGTTCGGGTTTCTTGCTCACCAAACACAATCATGCACTTGAGGCGCTGGGCGGTTTACTTTCTTAGAGGACTGCCCCGGACCTCCGAAAAATAGCGATCCGTACATCGCCAGTTGTCCCCTGTGCCCCCATTAATCCAAATGTCGACCACGAGATGGTCCTCGGTTTGGGGGGTAGCCGATTGTTGGTACGTCTCGGACTGCACAAAACTGACGACTACGATATTAGAGCTAACCTCACGCGCCGCCAGTTGCCGTATATGGAACCTTTCTGCTGATCTTGCGACCAACCAAGCAACCGCAGCACGCACAACAGAACCACTACCGTCGCCACCCTTCGATCTTTCATCTGGGTGCTGCCAATAACGCGGCCTGAGCCTCGGCCAAGCTGTTGCAGAACCGAAAGAATCGGTCGACCCGGGAGAGTTTGAGAAGTGACCGCACCCGCTCGCTCGCGCCCACTAGACAGACACTCTTGCCGTCGCGACGGTGCCGGATATTAACGTCTACCAAAGTCCCCATGCCGATGGAGTCGACATAAGGCACGGCGGTGAAGTCCAGAATCAGATTATGCGACGGGTCACTGCGCAGTTTGGATTGGAATGCAGGCACCGTAGTCACGGTCAAGGGTCCGGTCATGCGAAGGATCCGTGGTCCTTCCGGCAGATTTTCCAGATCTTCGATTAGAAGTTTCGGGCTTGTCACGCGAATATATTACACCCCAACTTGTCGGATCATTTTCATGGGTTATCTGCTCAAGACTGTGCTGAGCCAATTTGCCAGGAGCACCAAGACTACTCCTGTTGCGACAGCAAGAATCGCCAATGCGGCTGCAACAGCATATCGACGATCGCGTCGGCGGATTCGACTCGTGTAGCTGAAGTCGAGAGGAGGGACGGGCAGGTTATCGGCTTGCTGTGTATTCCGCTCATGAAACCTCCAGGCAGCGAGGTCTCGAAATAACACACCTGTTGTCCAATTCCGGCGAAGTGAGCGGTCGATCTTTGAGTAAGATTATATGCTGAGTTGGCGGTTGTTCGGAGCAGTTTATCCCCACCACGATGAAAAAGGACACTTCAAAACCGGGAAGCGGAGCGCTGAAAGGCTGGGGACAGATCGCGAAATTCCTCGGCCAGACTGTCTCCGTGGCTCAACGCTGGCAGAACGAGGGGATGCCGGTCACACGCGAGGGCCGGTTCGTCTATGCCTCGCCCGAGGAACTGACCGCTTGGGTTGGCACGGAGCGCGGCCAAAAAGAGCCTATTCACATTGCAAGCGAGAGCGAGGACTTGCTTGGGGACATGAAGCAGGGTCTTTCGTATGTCCGAAAGCTGAAAAGGAGGTTGTAGACCACACTAAGCCGAAGGACTTACAACACTACGATCGTGTGACGGACGCATTTTTTCCTCTTCGCAAGACTATGGGCGCCACCAACCGTACCGATGACCACCGCGATATGACTGATGGAGAGCTTATCGGTTCTGACCATAGCTTCTTTCGTTACCCATCCGATAACCGCTCCAAAACAGAACGCGCCGAAGCCGACAAACCAATCAGTCACAGTTTGACTCCTTGTCAAAACAGCACGCTCTGGGCTGGCAAAGGCTCGCGTTCGAGCGGCTTCGCGCAATCCGCATCGTCGTTCTGCACGTTATTGACTCTCGCACTCACCGGATAACGCCTCATGAGCCCTGCGTCGAAGGGCCTGAGCATTTTCGAAACCGATGCCGTGTCTCTGAAAGCCGAATCCAACCAAAGATGGTAGTTGTCCGAACACAGGATCACCGGCATTCGATCGTGGACTGATGAGGTGACGGCGTTTGGTGTTGTGGTCAGAATCGAGCAGGTCTCAATCACACTACCACTTGCGTTCTTCCAGCGGTCCCAGAGTCCGGCGAAAGCGAACAACTCTCCGTCGCCGACCTCAAAACAATAGGGTTGCCCAGTTTTCCCGTTCCTTTGCCACTCATAGAAGCCGTCCGCCGGAATCAGGCATCTGCGCGATTCCAGGGCCTCGCGGAATGCAGGCTTTACGGCAGCGGTCTCCGCCCTCGCATTGATCATCCCGACGCCAACTGACGGGTCCTTGGCCCAGGACGGAATGAGCCCCCAGCGAAGCAGCGACAGTGTACGGATGGGCTCCCTCGGATGCTGACGGATGACGGGAACCGGCTGGGTCGGGGCGATGTTGTAGCGCGGATTCCAGTCGTACCCTTCTGAGTCCGCGCCGAAGTATTCCTCGACCAGGTGCTTTCGCCGCGACAGTCTGTATCTTCCGCACATCAGAGCCATTATCGCAAATTGTCTGCCGATCTTGTCCGATGACGGACGAACATTAAACGGTGCCTCAAAGGCATCGCCCTAGGGCAAGAACCGAGGTCGTGCTTTGAGAATGTGAGGTAGAATCCAGCGATGCCACGCTGGGGCAAGAAATCGAATGCAGCACCAACAGCCCCAGTAACCCTTGTCCTCATCCGCATCACAATCCAAGGCCGGGGCGTGGGTGGTAACTGTCGAAATCAGCGTTTACACCAACAACCCGGCTTTCAGGGAACGAAAGTTGATGTA
>Ga0207100_1026_pt1 | contig 41385 bp, 32 predicted proteins | sample Alteio_BWMinHeat_82_FD_153520 | JGI IMG/M metagenome (GOLD analysis project Ga0207100, IMG submission 153520) | Enriched cells from forest soil in Barre Woods Harvard Forest LTER site, Petersham, Massachusetts, United States -... | ecosystem: Environmental > Terrestrial > Soil > Temperate forest >...
CCTACGGCCTGTCCATACCCGATCAGGTGCAACCTCTCATCCTTTGTCACGACAATGGCCTCGCAGAGTCTGTATGGGTGGCGGTCGAGTTATGCAGCAAATTCTCGCGCTAATGGTAACACTCGGCCCCTGCACGGTCGCAAGTGCCATGTCAACGAGAGACAATTTCTGGCATGGCGGCTACAAAGACAAGTGGATAAGACTGACCCCGTTGCGGAGTGCGCTCCATCCTCTTCGATTGACGTTCCTCTGCTTGGCTTGTTAGCATCCGCAAGTCACGACATCGTTTAGAGTGAGCCATCATCGTCTTCGGCGGTATCGAACCCTTGGCTGAATCGACAATACAGAACTACGACGTCATCGTGGTAGGTTCAGGTGCTTCCGGAGGCTGGGCGTGCAAACGTCTGGCCGAGTCTGGGCTGAAAGTTGCTCTCCTTGAAGCCGGGCGCCCGCAATCCAGCGCGAATTTCAGTGAGCACATTCCAGCTTTCGAACTGAAGTATCGGAACCTCGCCCCGAAAATTGTGCGCAAGACTCGCCCCATTCAATCGCAGATGGGGGACGTTTGCAACGAATATACCCAAGACTGGTTTGTAAACGACATCGAAGAACCCTACACCACGCCCGCAGACAAACCATTCAACTGGCTGGGCCGTTTGCGCATGACCGGTGGCCGCACCAACGTCTGGGGCCGCGTGTCGCTGCGTTTCAGCGATTGGGACTTCAAAGCCGCCTCCCACGATGGCTACGGCGAAGACTGGCCGATCAGCTACAAAGATATCGCGCCGTACTACGATCTGGTGGAGAAGTACGTAGGAATCACTGGGATGGCGGAGGGACTCGAAGAGTTGCCGGATGGCCAGTTCCAGCCGCCCATGGCGCTGAACTGTCAAGAATCAGTTTTTCGCGATCGCGTGAAACAGAAGATGGGCCGTACCGCGACGCTCACGCGTTCAGCGAACCTCACCCAATCATTGAATGGCCGCGGCCCATGTCACTATTGCGGCCCGTGCGAACGCGGCTGCGTCACCAAGTCTTATTTCAATTCCGCGTTCACCACCGTCGCCGACGCACTCAAGTCCGGGAATTGTACCTTGATTTCGAACGCCATGGCCTTCAAAGTCCTGATGGATGCGGACCGCAATCGCGCGCGCGGCGTTCTTTACATCGACCGCATCACGCGCGCGCCGCGCGAAATTCAAGCGCGCGCCGTCATCCTATGCGCGCAATCGCAAGAATCCGCCCGCATCCTTTTAAACTCGGCAAATTCCCAGTATCCCAATGGCCTCGCGAACTCCAGCGGCGTTCTCGGCCACTACCTCATGGCCCACGTACGCAGCGCCGGCGGCAGGGGCGAATTTCCCGAGCTTGCCCCGTCGCCTTCGTTGAGTGCTCCCATCAAGCCCTTGGGGATTTATATCGTCCGCTTTCGTAACACGAAAGGCAACCCGCCCTTCAAGAAATTCCTTCGCGGTTATGGCTATGAATGCGACAGCAACTTCGATTTCAACTGGGGGGCGCCGGGTTTTGGCGAGGCTTACAAGAAGGCGCTTCGTGAACCGCGCAGTGAATTCAGCCTCACCGGCTTCGGCGAGGTCTTACCTCGCTGGGACAACTTTGTGGAAATCGACCAGGAAGTGAGGGATGTCTACGGTATCCCGGTCCTAAAGATTCACATGTCCGACGGCGAGAACGAGAACGCCATGATCAAGGACATCGCCGAATCGGCGGGAGAAATGCTGGAGGCTGCCGGGGCCAAGAACATACTCACTCGCGCGAATCCTTCGGCGCCGCGCTGGGCTGTTCACGAAGCCGGCGTCGCCCGTATGGGCAGCGATCCCAAGACGTCTGTGCTCGATCAATTTCAACAAACCCACGACATCAAGAATCTTTTCGTGATGGATGCCTCAGGGTTTACATCCAATCCCTGCCAGAATCCTACGCTGACCATCATGGCTTTGTGCGTGCGCTCATGCGATCACCTGATGGACGAGATGAAGCGCAGCAACATTTAGTCTCACATCGCCTGTGGCGCGCGGTCCAAAATCTCTTCCTTCGCTGGATCCCAATAAAGTTTCTTGCCCGTCCAGTACGATTCCGCCGCCATCATACACGCGACCGAATGTCCGAAGCCATCGTGCACGGTCGCGATGGGCTGCTGCCGCGTGCGAATGCACTCGAACCAGTTCGCCATGTGTTCGACGGACATGTCATCGATCGCCATCGGCGCCAGTTCCTTGTCACCCGGCAGTTGAATGTATCTCGCGCCCCGCAGCTTGTCGATCTCCCAACTGTCCTCGTGGTTGCCTTTTTCGTCCACGACCTGGTAGCGCGGGCTGCCCTCGCCGCCTAGGTTAACCAGCGTTGCCTTCTTGCCCATGTAGCGCGTGTACCCCGGCGAATCATTCCCAAAACTCGTCGCGTAACTCACCAAGAATCCCTTCGGATATTCCAGCAGCGCCTGAAACGTGTCTGGATTTTCCCGTCCGTCACGCCAGGAAAATATTCCGCCATGTGCCATAACCGACCGTGGCGCGCGATCGTCCATGAAATAGTGCACTAGGTCGATCCCGTGGCTCATCCATTGGTCGGCAATTCCGCTCGAAAACTCTTTGTACAGCCGGAATTCGAAATATAGGCGGGGATCGAACGGCCGTTGTGGTTTGGTCATCAGCCATTTCCCCCAATCCGTGTCCGCCTCGCGGATCTGCGCCACTTCTTTCCGTCCGCGCCACCGCGGACCATGATAGTTCCACACGATCTCGATCTTGCTCACTTGTCCCAGTGCACCACTCCGCACTACCTCACACGCCGCTTTAGGATATGGCTCACTTCGATGCTGCGTCCCCACTTGCACGATCAAGTTGCGGGTCACCACCGCATCGCGCGCAGCCTTCACCTCGGCCAGCACGTTGCCCATCGGCTTCTCAACGTACGCGTCTTTGCCCTGCTCGGCTGCCAGCTTCAGGATCGCCGAATGGGAATGCTCGGGCGTGGAAATCAACACTGCATCCACATCCTTCAGCGCGAGTAGTTCTTCCACATGTTGCATCGCTCGCGGCTCCCTGCCGTGATACTTCCCATTCGCCGTGCGCGCCTTGTCCCGGTTTACTGACCATAAATCGCAGACGGCGGTCATATCTACGTTATGGCTGTCCTTCAACCGCCGCACAATCTCGGTCAGATCATCCCCGCGGCTTCCGATACCGATGTGGCCGAGGGAGATGCGATCATTCGCGCCGATAATCCGAGCGTAGGACAACGCGGTGCTCCCGAAAGCTGCGCTCCCGGCAATCACCGTTGCTGTCTTGCGAAGGAATACTCTGCGGTTCATATCTCCTGCTGCTTTGCCCATGGTCGCCCCCTTTTTGATCAAATTAAAAAAGTGCAGAGGTGTGGTGCCGAGCCCCTGTTCGGGCTATCGATCCACACATTTGGCTGCCGGCATACACGATATTGTTTTAGAAAAAAAGGTATGCGGCCAGCCTCTCTGAGCACGGCGGGTTTCGTAAAATTGCGTTGTCGGTTGCTATGTTTCTATTTCCAAATCCATTCGCGGAATGTAGCATTGTTTCCGGTTTGCTGGAAAGACCTAAAATGAATTTCTTACTATAAGGACATCAAAAGATGAAAACGCCACAACGACAGTTGCCGGGCACTTTCGCCGTATTCATCGTGTTCGCATTGGGACTAATCGCCAGTTCGAACTGCTACGCCGATAAGCATAAGCACATCAATCTTGCCGGCGGCAAGGGCCTTCCCTTTAGCGACGGGGTGATTGCAGGAAAGACTCTGTATGTGGCTGGACAAGAAGGGTCCGATGAGAAGGGCAAACTGGCAGCCGGTGGGATTGCCGCCGAGACCAAAGCGGCGCTTGAAAATATTCAGAAAGTGATTAAAACCGCCGGATTCGAAATGTCCGACATCGTCTCCGTGACCGTCTATCTGGCAGATATTCAGGAGTTTGGGGACATGAACAAAGTGTACAAGGAAATCATGCCTGATCCGAAGCCCGCGCGTGCCACGATTCAGGCGGCGGCTTTGGTAAACAATGCGCGCATTGAGGTTTCCGTGATCGCCGCCAAGCAGTAGCCCTCAGATCTCGAGGATTTTCCTTGATTTGGAAAGCGGCTAGCTATGTTTGCACAAACCTGATTGCCCTTAACTGTTTCGCAGGCGCTCAAGAATTTATTGACGGTACTGCCAGGGGCTGAGATAAGTCGTCCGGGTCGCGAGTTACGTTCTACTCCGGATGCTTTCGGGCATCAACGCCTGCTTGCTGGTGGAAAATGAACGCGTGCAGCATGTTGCAGAGGAGGCCAGTGCAATGAGACGCAGTTTGCTAATCACGGTTTCTGTCCTGACATTGTTGGTGGGCTGCGTTTCAGGCACAGCGCAGGTCGCTCGGCGAACTTTTGCCTTGGAGGCGCAAGATCCTACTTTCTGGAGTCTGATCGGTCGCGACACTGAATTGGAGACGATAGCCAGCGGATTCAGATTTACTGAAGGCCCCGTGTGGGATCCGAGCGGGTTTCTCTATGTCAGCGACGAGAAGGGCAACAAAATTTATCGCGTATACCCAAGCGGCAGGAAAGAAGAGGTAATCGCGATAGGCGATCCTGACGGGAACACCCTTGACCGGCAGCACCGCCTGATTGACTGCTCAAGTGTCCTGCGCGCCGTGGTTGAAATCACCCCTGCTGGAAAGTACAACATCCTGGCTAACAGCTACGAAGGTAAGAAATTGAATACTCCAAACGATGTGACGGTCGGACCCGACGACGCCCTGTATTTCACGGATCCAAATATGGATCTCGCGAGGGGCGAAAAACAGGAACTTCCATTTCAGGGCGTTTACCGATTGGACAAGAAAGGGGAACTGACGCTTCTCGCCAAGGACTTGAGCGAACCCAATGGCCTAGCTTTTTCGCCCGATGGCAAGCATTTTTATGTCGACGATAGCGAGCAAAAGAACATCCGCATTTACGACGTCACATCCAATGGCATGCTTGCGAATGGTCGGATTTTTGGCACAGAACCAGGAGGACATGACGAGGGTGTCCCCGACGGCATGAAGGTCGACATGGATGGCAACCTCTACGTCACTGGCCCGAAGGGTATATGGGTGTGGAATGCCAATGGCCAGCACATAGGCACAATCACTCTTCCAGAACAACCGGCAAATCTCGCTTGGGGGAATAACGACCACGGTGCTCTCTACATCACAGCCACTACTTCTGTATACCGCCTCCGCACGAAAACCGCAGGGTATGTCCCCTATTCTAAGTAGCGAACCCAGTCTGGAAACACCGGTCGTGAAATCCCATAACCATGTCTCAATCCAGCGGCTTTCCCTCTTTCGACGGGCATTATGGGGTAGTTCGCAATTTCGTCTAGTCAAAATAAGTATCATTTCGAAGTATTCCGTAATATTCGATTGACAACCAATTAAGCTTCGGTGTATCAGAGTTGTGAAATAGTTCTAATACTTTCGTATATTTTCGTTATTGGGAATGTTCTTGCAGACGAGAATAGGGGCGAGAAATGTTAACCACACGTGGCTATTTAGGCTGCGCCCCAGGAATGGTTATTTTGGGTGAGGGCATGAAGCTCCAGATTCGTGGCGAGTTCGTCAACTTCACCAACACTCCAAGATTCGGCTTGCCAGGAATATTTTTTGGAGACCCAGATTTTGGATTAGTAACCAGCACACTGAACAACCCGCGCCACACGCAGTTCGGAGTACGGTTCCAGTTTCTAAATCAACGAAGAGGAACTTGTGAGACGCCGTGAGTTCGTAAAAACAGGGCTGCTGGCGACGGCAGCCCTTTGTTTTCCCGATGCAACTTTGATCAATATGGCCTTGTTCAGGACTAGACACTCGAGACTGTCCGAACTAATGCCTCTCTTCGTCGACTGTGCCAGGGGCTGCAAACCGGTTGGGTGAAGATGGACGCGGAATGCGGCAGCCAAGTCGAAGGTCCAACAACAATCGGGTGAAACGGGAGACGTCAAGGATATGAGGCTTTCATCATTGTGCTATTTTGTGGCGCTTGTTGCCGGCTTGTTGACTGATTCTCTGGCGCAGGAGTCCAAGCAAAATTGGACACACACCGTACGCATCGGTGCGTACAGTTTGAACCGCAACGGTACGGATCAAATCGCAGGCAAGGCGGCCGACGACCATGTACACGGGATTGAAGTGGACAATGACATTCCCGGTCGTTATGAAAGTTTCCTCGACCCTACAGCCAAACTTGAAGTCATTCGCAAAGTAGCCGAGCAGGTGCACAAGGCTAACAATAAGTCCTTTGTGTATATCGCCGGAACGGAGTGCATCACGGCCAACGCTGACAAATCCACGCATACAGCGCTGAAAGATCATCCCGATTGGATCCAACGAAAGATCACGGGTGAGCCGGCAGTCTTTACTGGCGGTGCAGCATTCTGGATCAGACAGGGCGATGAGGATGTGTGGATCACTCCTTACGCGAAAGAGTGGCGCAAGCAATACATGAAGCGGGTGCGCGAAATCGCGGCCACGGGCATCGATGGAATTTATGTGGACATCCCCTATTGGATGACGCATTTCGATGGTTGGGAACAGAGCTGGGCGAGTTTTGACGAGTACACCGTCGCCGCCTTTCGAGAAAAGACCGGCCTGGATGCAAAAAAAGACGTTAAATTAGGCGACTTCCAGGACATCAATTTTCGCAAATGGATTGATTTCCGCATCGAGACGATGACCAACTTCGTAAAGGAAATTCGCGAGAATGCCCGGAGCGTAAATCCTGACATCATGCTGATTCCCGAGATTTATCCGGGAATCGAAGAAGAAGCGCCGCGAGTTGGCGCGGACGTTTACGAAATGTATGACGTCGTGGACGTCATTGCGCACGAGTATGAGTTCGGCCATGGCCAGCACATGGCAGCGTCGCGCTCACAGGTGGACTGGTTCTTGTATCAGGCAGGCATGCTATCGTTTCGGGCTTTTGCGCAGGGCAAGGCCAGCTGGATCTTGAACTATTCGTGGGACGGAGAAAAAGGTGTCAGCGCGCCGGAGCCTATGAAGAATCTGGCCAACTCCATTGTGATGGCCGGAGCGAATTTCTGGGATGCGCCAGGACACTCGATGGCTGGCTCGAATGATCTAGCGACGCGGAAGCAGATCTTCGAGTGGATCGAAATGAACGAAATGGCCTTATATTCGCAACGAACTCCGCTTCAACCCGTAGGCGTATATTTCTCCCCGAAGAGTCGCGATTACAACGCGAAGGAATTTCTTCCCTCTTATCGTGGTGCACTCGTATTGCTCATCCAGCGGCACCGGGCATTGCAGGTCGTCACACCTAGGACTCTTGCGGAGTTTCGAGGAGCGACGCTGGTCCTTCCGAGCGTAAGTGTGCTGAATGAAACCGAGCGGCAAGAGATTAAGACTTACGTTGCGCAGGGTGGGCGGCTGGTGGTCTTGGGAGAAGACTCGTCCGGCATTCCACTATCACCCCAAAAGATCGTTTTGCCATCTGATCCGGCGCGGGAGTACTACAATGCGTTGGAGGCTGGATTCGCTGCGGGCTCGGCCAATCCTCCTCAGGAACTATTGAATGCCTTGGGCGCCAATGATGGTATCCAGCTGGACGCTCCACCCACGGTGGCGGCGAATTTCGCTACCGTGAACGGAGCGCCACATATCTACCTTGTCAATTTCGGGGGGCTGGTCCCGGGTAGGGTTGCTGTTCCGACACCAGTAAGTACCATCCATATCAGTGTGCCCGCGGCAATGGGTAGCTCGCTGTCGTATCTTCCATTTCTCGGCAAGACGCAAATTGTGCAAGGAGAAAAGCGCGGGGATCGAGTCGAATTCACGCTGCCACCGCTGGAGCGTGGCGCAGTGGTGTCGGTCATGAGAGGGAGATGAGAAACCATCTTTGCGGTTGGCTGACGGTCGCTGGCCTTGCCTTGGCTTTCCCCACGCTATCCAGCAACGCTGAATCTCAAACTTCAAACTTGACGAGCCAAGCAACGCAGGTCGAGTACAGCAACGGCAAGAACCTGTTTGAGACCACTTGCGCTGTCTGTCATGGACTCGACGGCGCCGGCGGCGAGCATGCGCCGACTATTGGCCGCGGGGCAGCTGCCAAATCCAAGTCAGATTCGGAACTTGCCCGCATTCTTCGCGATGGAATCCCCGGCAAGGGAATGCCGCCGTTCAATAGCTTAGGCGACCTCGAGCTCGGGTCCATTTTGGACTATTTGCGTTTTCTACAGGCGAAGAATGAGACTCCAAGTGACGTCGGAAATCCCGTCCATGGCCAACGAATATTTTTTGGTAAAGGAGGATGTGCCGATTGCCACGCGATGCACGGTGAAGGCCATTTTCTCTCAACGGACTTGAGCGATTTTGCCTATGATCACGACGCGAACGATATTCGCGTCGCCATCGCCAACCCGCAAGAACAACAAGCGCCACCCCAAACGTTGGCACGTGTCATGAACAAGTCAGGTCAGCTATTTGCCGGTGTCATTCGCAATGAGAGCAATTCTTCTCTGCAAATACAGGACACCGACGGGCGATATCATCTGTTTATGAAATACGATTTGCTGTCCGAGGAACGTTCGCCCGTGCCTTCCATGCCCGGCGATTACCGAAATAAGTTAAGCACAGTCGAGATCGAAGATCTCGTGAGTTACATCGTTCAACAATCGCCAAGCTCGCAAGCTACGGATTCTCGATCCATCGGCCAGAAGAAGAAAAATCAAATCGAGTAGGGTTGGGTATCCGGCTTACGGAAAGCCATCGGCTCCGCGAACTTCTAAGTACCGCGCAGAGAACAGCCCCTGCTGCCTAGCGATTTGCGCTGCGTCAAGCACTTAAGGGCCGAGGAGGACGTTCCACATGCGTCAATGCTTCTTAGGAGTTGCTTTGCTGATTGCGAGCACTGTTTATTCGCAACTGAACCCGGTTGCGACCAAGTGCTCGTCGGCAATGGATGCGGATGGCTATGTCTATCTGGCGGGACAAAGTGGCAATCGCCCAGATGGTAGTTTGTCCGAAGAGTTCTCCGAACAAGCCGCCCAGGCTCTTGAAAACGTAAAAGCAGTTGTCGAGGCCGCGGGCTTGACGATGGAGCATGTCGTGTACGTTCAGGTATACCTCGAAAACGTAGACAACTTCCCTGTGTTCGATACCGTCTTCAAGAAGTATTTTCCCAGCATTCCACCCGCGGGCGCAGTGCTGGGAGTCGCAAAACTCCCCTCGCCAGGTATTCAGATCAATGCGGTAGCCGTGCATGATCTGAATGGACGCAAAGCCGTGATTCCTGCCAATTACAAATCGGATGGACCATTTTCGCCAGGAATTGTGACGCACGATCGTTTGTTCATTTCAGCAATGCAGGGAAGAGACCCCCAAAGCGGCAAGCTTGCAGATGATCCAGCGACTCAGACAGACCTCGCCTTAGATGGGTTGAGCGCTGTTGCTGAAGCAGCCGGATTGACCCTGAAGCATTTTGTGTTCGTGAATCCATATTTAACCAACAACATACCGCCGAGGGTGATGAATGAACGCTATGCCCGCCGCTTCGAATTTGGTAATACACCGGCGCGAGCGACCATCCAGGTGACCGCATTGCCGCAGCAAGCCAAAATTGAATACACTGGCGTGGCGGTACGCGAACTAAGTGTTCGCCGCTCCATCCGTCCTCGCAACATGCCGCCAAGCCCTACGGCCAGTCCATGCGTCTTTGCGGGTGACACTTTGTATTGCTCGGCGAAAAGCGGATTCATCCCAGGTCCGCACGGTGGAGTCTTCGGCAGCACCACGGCGGCACAGCTCCGGCAAACCATGCGCAATCAACTCGACAACCTGGAAGAAGCTGGCATGGATTTCAGTCAGGTGGTCAGCACAACTGTCTACTTGGACAATCTCTCAGATAGTGGCGAGTTCAACAAAGTTTACTCGGAATATTTCCAGGGCATTTTGCCCGCGCAAACGTTGCTCCAGCAACTTGCTCCGGCGGAACGTTCACCGAATGCTGACGGACGCTATCCGGATGTGGAGCAGATGTCCCTAATTGCGACAAAGACCCCTAAGACCGCGATAGACAAATTGTGCAAATGAATAGTCCGATGACACATTGGTCCCGAAGAACGCGGTTGATCTTTCCCTTGCTGGGACTTCTCCTGTTCGACGCCCATGCGCAACAGCCACCTGCTTCCACGTGCAAAGTCGAGGCCATAAATTACAAAGGCTGGCAAGCGCAGCAAGTTTCCAATTCCTGGGTAAAGTTGATCTTTGTACCGCAAAACGGCGGACGCCTCATGCAAGTGGTTTTTGATGACCATCCGTTTCTGTTTGTAAATCCGGCATATGCGGGAAAATATGTTCCGCCCTCGCACAACGAATGGTTTAACTATGGAGGCGACAAGCTCTGGGTGCTTCCGGAAGGGGATGACGACGAACAACATTGGGTAGGCAACTCTGATGTATTGGACGATAGTCCTTACTCCTTTCGCATGCTTTCACAAGGGCAGTCGTGTGAAGTCTCGTTGACTGGGCCGGCGGATCCGCTTACAGGGCTACAATTCACGCGTACTATCCGTCTTGATTCTGACTCTCCTCGCATACGCTTTCATACAGTGTTTGCCAACGCGAGTGGACACCCTATCGAATGGTCCGTTCAGTCAGTAACGCAATACGACACGGCCGACGCGAAGGACCCAGCGCACCATAATAAGGATATCTGGGGATTCAGCAGCGCAAATCCCACGAGCGCCTATCTCAATCGCTACCACGTGAGATTTGGACCTGCGGAGAACTCCGCCGCCAAAATCAGGGAAGATGGCATCTTCTCCTTGCATTATGTTCCACTAGCGGCGGAGCTATGGCTGGATTCGAAGGATGGCTGGTTGGCCGTAGTGGACGGCGCCAGTCAATATGCCATGCTTGAGCGATTCCGCTACGACGACACGAAGCCGTATCCGGGAAAGGCCTCCGTTATTTTCTGGACCAACGGGCCGCAGCTCCGTCAGGCACCGGACGGCACAGTGGCCTTGGGCCGCATGGACAGAGAGCCGCCTCCCTTCTATATGGAGGCCGAGTTGAATTCTCCGATGGTCCGGCTTTATCCGGGAGAATCTCATAGTTTTGATACAGAATGGTTTCCGACGCGCGGCGATAGCGGTATTCAGGCCGTAAAAGACTCGGGAGTGATCTTTAAGGCTTTGCGCGCGGTTGAAAACAAAGACAACGGACAAATCGATATGACCGGAACGTTTGGCGTCTTCTTTCCCGGACAACTTGTTGCTTATTTCTACCGTTCCAGAGGATCGGTGATGGGCACCCAGCCCGTCGTGGCAGTAGATCCGCGGAAAATTGTCCCGTTACAAAGTTCCGTGGCGTTCAGCGGCCATCCTGGACGTGTTTCGCTTCACCTTGTGGACGCCAATGGATTCGATCGCGGATCGCTCGGAGAAGTGGTGATAGAAGGGTCGGGCGGGACGCAATGAAAGTTAACTTGTGGTGGATTGGATCCGTAGTAGGCATTCTCTCCTTTCCATTTTGCCCGACCGTTGCACCTGCCCAAGAGCACTCAACAACCGCCAGCGAACGCAAACCGTACATAAAAGAAGATGTGTCTGCTAGCCCTTACGGAAAGAATTGGACATCTTATAACGGAGACTACTCCGGACAGAGGTACAGCAGCCTGAGCAGCATCAACACAACAAATGTTTCACATTTGCGGGCCGCATGGATATTTCACGCGGAGAACACCTCGCACCTGGAAGTCACCCCTGTGGTCTACAACGGCGTGATGTATGTGACTGCCGCAAACACTTTAACCGCTTTGGATGCGCGCGCAGGGCGAGAGCTGTGGAAGCACGAACGTGCGGTAAGCAGTGGCCTCATTGATGACGCGGCAGCGCACAAGAATCGAGGCGTGGCGCTCTGGAAAAACCGCGTATACATGGAAACCGACAATGCGCACCTGCTTTGCCTGGATGCGCGCTCTGGTCGCGTGCTTTGGGACGTGCCGTACGCGGATTCCACAAAAGGCTATGGAGCCACGAGCGCTCCCCTCGTAGTGAAGGACCAGGTCATTGTAGGTACTTCAGGCGGAGACAGTGGAGTGCGCGGCTTTCTGGCAGCTTACGGTGCCGAAACAGGAACATTGCGATGGAAGTTCTGGACCATACCAGCACCTGGAGAACCTGGTTCTGCAAGCTGGCCGGGCGACGCTTACCTGCATGGTGGAGGCACGACGTGGATGCCAGGCACGTATGATCCTGAATTGAATCTTCTGTACTGGACAACAAGCAATCCAGCTCCCGACTTCGCAGGAGAGACCCGTCCAGGAGATGATCTTTACACAGATTGCGTTTTAGCTTTGGATGTCGATACGGGAACACTGAAATGGTATTTTCAATTTACCCCGCATGACCTGTACGACTATGACGCCAATGAGACACCCGTACTGATTGATGTGGATGAGCATGGCGAACGTCGCAAATTGCTCGTCCAAGCCAATCGCAACGGCTTTCTTTATTTTCTTGATCGAACCAATGGAAAGTTCCTAAAGGCGACGCGCTTTCTGAATGAAGCGACCTGGGCGAAGGGAGTTGATGAGACTGGCCGCCCGATTCTTTCGGGACTCATCCCGACGGCAGAGGGCACACGCATCTGTCCTGGCATAGAAGGTGCTACCAATTGGTACTCACCGTCGTATAACCCTGAGATCCGGATGTTTTATTTTCTCGCGCTGGAGAATTGCAACATCTTTTTCTCGAAACCCGCGGAATACAAAGAGGGCACGACGTACTATGCCACGGGCACAAAGAAAATCCAAAAAGAAGGACAACACAAGATTCTTTTGGCGTACAGCATCCCTGATGGTACCCTGACCTGGCGTTACCCCCAGGTAGGAAAGGGAACTTCCTGGGGAGGGACGTTAGCCACTGCGGGAGGGTTGGTATTGTTTGGGGACGATACCGGATCATTTGCGGCGGTCGACGCGCGCACAGGTCACCCGCTCTGGGAGTTCAACACCGGCCAAACTGTTCATGCTTCTCCGATGAGTTACGAAGTGGACGGAGTGCAATACGTGGCCATTGCTGCCGGAAGCGATGTCCTCTCCTTTTCTCTACCGCATTAAGCGATTCACCTCAGTAAACCACGTGAAAGCCGGGACCGACATCAACTGGTCAAAGTACTAGCAGCTGTCAAATTGTCATCGTCATGCGTTACGTGAGTTGCTGAGAACTTACATGGAAACTGGAACATCGAACGGGGGCACGTCAGCTCCTGGCCCTGAAGGGGCCTAACCTTTGCTCGTCTACCCCATCGGCGGTACTCTTGCGTAATGCGACTCCTTCGATATTCCATCAACGTCACATTGGACGGGTGCTGCGATCATCGTGCGATACCCGCGGACGAAGACTTGCATCGTCACGCGATCGAGAACCTCGACCAAGCCGATGCCCTCCTCTTTGGCCGGGTGACTTACGAAATGATGAAGGCAGCGTTCCGGCCGCCGGTGCGGGCGGTAGCGAGGCCTGATTGGATGGAACCCTTCGCCCGGACGATCGACGCGGCAAAGAAGTACGTCGTGTCGAGCACCCTGGACCGGGTCGATTGGAACGCGGAGGTCGTGCGCCGGGATCTAGGGAAGGCCGTTCAGCAGCTCAAGCGGGAGTCGGGTAAGGGACTGTTAATGGGAGGCGTGAAGCTCCCGCTGGCGTTGGCGGAGCTGGGATTGATCGATGAGTACGAGTTCGTGGTGCAGCCCAGGCTAGCGGGCGACGGGCCGACGTTGTTCGCGGGGCTATCGAAGCGTGTCGACTTGAGGCTCGTGAGCCGGCTGGAGTTCGGCTCGGGGGCGGTGGCGATGCGGTATGAGCCGAGAAGGTAGCCATTGGGCCTGTTAAGCCCGAGTCGGCCGCATCATGGAGCAACTCGGGCCAGGCCTTCCAAATTCTCGACCGACCTGAGCATCGCCGCCACAACGCTGACACCGAAGGCGATAGATATTCTTCGCTGCACGAGGATCACTGCTTGTCGCCACCATGCGTGCTGCTGCTGCTGCCAAGTGCAGCTTCTTCTTACGGTGGAGCTGCTCCTTCTCGCGCAACGTGGGATCTTCGAGGGCTCCGTCCAGGGCGGGCAGAGCGCCCCCATGACTACGTTGCAATTGCCCTTTTCCATGTAGTATTTCCAAAGTCCTTACGAATGGTGACTTGGGAGGTCCGAAACCGCTTGGACAGGTCAGGTACCAGTACCCGGCCTTCACGGTGCAGGAGCTCGACAATGGCGCGTCTGCGTTCTTTGCTCAACACTAAGGATGTCCCCTAGAGCCAGAGAATTATCGGCCGCACGGGCGCGGTCGCCTAATTCTAGATTGCCAAGGGGCGGCAAACCAGGAAAACACAAACAGCCGCCTTTCTTGAGGCAATCGTGCGGCAAAAAAACGCAACTAAAAGCAATAATTCGATATCAAAGGAAACGCACAACATAGTATTATTACCTTGATACGTGAGGAAGTTGCGAATCGGTGTTTGATGATGTGTTAAAAGGGCGTAACGGAGATCCATGACAACCAGTGACATCAGATGGAGCAGCGCACAACCTAGCGCTGTAGGCGCCCATACATGGTTCGAGATTCAGCAGCAACCGGTATTGTGGCCGACAACCGCAGTACGCGTTCGCGAGGGAATCGCCCGGTTGAGGCTTCAGGCCAGACTGAAGGATGCGCGAGCGGTCATAACCGGCGCAGGAACATCAGCCTATGCCGCGGCTGTGGTGGCAGGAGCATGGCCACGATCCATAGCTGTGCCCTCCACCGATCTGCTGCTGGCGACCGAGCGCTATATGGAAAATGCGACTGTACTGGTCTCGCTCGCGCGCTCCGGTAACAGTCCCGAGAGCATAGCAGTGGTCGAACGTGTTCACCGCTGGCGACCCGAGGTCTGGCATTTGGCTATCACCTGCAATTCTGAGGGAGCATTGGCAACCTCGCTCCTGGTAAAGCCCATCATTTTGGATCCACGTACCAATGACCAGAGTCTGGTGATGACCAGCTCTTTCTCCAATCTCTCCCTGGCGGGACTCTGCTTGACGAATAGCGGTTTTATGGATCAAGTGATTGTCAGTGCCGTCGGAGGGGCACACACAGCGTTTGCTCCGATCAACGAAAGAATGAGAAACCTGGCCAATCGCGTCGAAGACCGGGTTGTTCTTCTCGGCTCACCGCCGCTTTTCGGTTGGGCGCAGGAGGGGGCCTTAAAGGTTCTGGAGATGACGGCTGGTCGCTTTCCCGTCATGGCGGAAACTTACTTGGGATTGAGACACGGGCCGATGAGTTTTGTGCGGCCGGATACGGCGGTCATCTGCCTCCTCTCTAACGATCGAGCAGTTCGCCTGTATGAGGAGGATCTAGTCCGAGAACTGCGCAAGAAAAAACTAGGGTATCTCGTGGGTATAGGCCACGATGGCGATATCAACCAGACCAACGAGCAGCTCTTTGATGAGGTCATTCCACCATTGCTCCCGCAAGCCCCGGACGAGGTCCGCACGCCCTTTGAGATTCTCGGCCTACAACTGTTTGGATACCATCTGAGCCTGCGCGCAGGTCTCGATCCGGACAACCCGAGTCCAAGTGGCGTGATCAACCGGGTGGTGCCGGGGATTCGAATCTACGAGTGAGCTTCTGCGCGCGGCCCCGAACGGGAGCCAGGCGATGATATTGTCGCCCTGGAGTCTGGGCGCGCCGGGCGGAGGCGATGCCTTGGGTCGATAGCGTACGCCTTTTTTGCCAAGCACTGGAAAGGGCCAGTCCAACTACGCGGTTTGCAAGACCGCAACTATACCGTGCTTGACTATGTCAACGGCACCAGCCTCGGGACCCTATCCGGCCACAATGCTTCAGCTGCCGGTTGAGTTCGACAAACATCTGCTTTTGGAAGTGCGGCCACAATAACGGAGGCGTGAGTTGTCTTTCGTGTAATACATCGGCTGCGCAAGTGCGTCTCTCTACCAGCCTCTGGTTCATACCTGGAGGGTCTTTCCGCATGCATACGCATACTGCTCGAGCACTTCCAAGATCTTGCTGTGAATAAGCTCAACAGGGTGGTTAGAAACGACTCCCGCACGCAGCGCTGCGCTCTGTTTGGGCAGGTACTGGCTGAGCAGGGAAACAGGTGCAGGATGGGCATTCAAGTTCGCTAGCAGCCGCTGCAGAGCTCCTGCTACGGTTGGCTGTGGCCAGTAATACCGGGAGCGATCACTGAAGCTGTACTTGCGGGCAAAACGCAGGGCCGCATCGTCGCCGCGGTAATAGCCCTTCCAATATTGCGGATTGGCAAGCATCGCTTCTTCCAAAGACTCGCGCACCCGGGAAATTGCGATTCCTTTCCGATCACCCAGCCACTCTTCTTCCACGGCCGCCAGTGCAAAAACAGCTTCCCGAAATGCAAAGGTCAACCATGGACCCACCTTCAGGATCGCGAAGTGATCGCGCACCATCTGCCGCAAGGCCGCAGCGGTCTGGTAATCGGTCGAATGCGCTTCGTAAACGCCCTGCCATTGCTTCTCCGCAAATTGAGACAGCTCGCGCACTTTTTCTGTTGTGTAAGGAAAGATAGCGGTATCGCCGAATTCCACGCCGGGCTGCACGACCACGGCAATCACTCGCTCCCATGCTGCTTGCAGGCCGCGCGCCCCAAAGGCCTCTTGTGCCAGATGAACGGCTCTGGCCACATCTTCGGTTCGCGTCGTTTCCGGCGCTTGCGCATCGAGCAGTTCGCCGCCCGGAATTGGCACTTCGGTTCCGATGACGTAAAGGGGCTTGGGCGATCCGGGCGGAAGCTCCCCGTGTGCGTCTTCGGCGGCCCTGCACAAATCCCCTGCTCGGCTGCTGACGATTTTGTCCGGGAGCGGACTGGAGGAATCGCCGGCATCGCCGGCGAGATGCATGCTTGCATCCAGATGAATCTTGGTATAGCCGGCCAGCACGCAAGCGCGTGCCAGTGCCGTTGCCTTTGCCATCGCAGAGGATGGGCCTTCAGCACGCCACGGGTGGGGTCCCAAATGATCGCCGGCCAGGACGATTCTCTCAGCGGGGAAATTCATGGCGGCCGCGATCTCGCGTACAAAGGATGCGAACTGCGCGGGAGTCTGACCGGTGTAGCCGCCAAACTGATTAACCTGGTTGGAAGTTGATTCGATCAAGACCAGGTTGTCGTCTCGCTGCGCCTGCAGTATTCCCGCCTCCAGAACAAATCGATTGGCGGAGCAGATCGAACAGATGCCGACAGCACTCCCGCGGCGGTTCTCCTCAAGGACACGGGCGAACCTCTCGGTAGTATCTGCCTCAGGCCTTTCGCGTTTTGTCGGAAGGTTCATTTGCGTTTACTAGGACATTCCGGGCGGCTACAGGGACTTCATCTGGAGGACTGGTAGCGTTTGTTATTTTGAGGCTCAAAGGTGGTCGGCAGGTGCCCTGAGATGTGCAACTGGAAGTGGTCGTCCGCAGTAAGCCCACTGAGACCTGTTGCGGTCAGGTGAACATCGTATTCGCCGGGCTCGGTATAGGTATGATGCACTGGCGTTCCTTCCTGGCTTACGCCGTCGCCGAAATCCCAGTGATAGGAGAGCGCAGTATTGCCCGCCCTGCTGTGGGCCGCAAACCCAAGCGTGGCTCCGGCAATCGCGCTGGAAGGGTGTTCGGTCGAGAATAAGGGAGCAACTGCGGGGATGTGTGTGTCGACTATCTTCAACATCTTCACCGAATGCGGCGGCTGATGAAAGACCAATACTCCCGCGGTTGGACCGGGGAGTACCTGATGATCCAATACATCCGTGACTTCGTACTTGCCCGCCGCTGGCAATCCAGCGGTTGTAAGATCGATCGAGTGATCCTGCTCCTTGTCTGTCCAATTAAAGACACTCAGAATGCTTTGCCGGTCCTCTTCTTTGAGGAAGAACACGCTAGGCTGCTGATTCTCAGCGGTAAAATTCATCAGATCCAACGGAATAGAAGCCTTCCCCAGTCGAACCATCTGAATCAAATCCGAATTCTCAATTAGCGCGAGGCGCTCAGGGGTCTTCGACAACGACGGAAGATCGTCTCCGATCTCGAACATGCCCCCTGACACGGCGGCGAGCGCAATGGAGACTCGCGCCTCATCCATGGTGGCTGGCGTACTGCTCTCGTGCCATGGGTGATCCTCAATTGTTTGGGTTGATACCGTAAATGCATCCGGATCGGCTACAAAATAATTGCGGTTCATGAAGTACCGCGCCGCAATTCCCGGAGCCGCTTCTCTACTGGCATCGAATGTGTGTCCGGTATCGAGTGATATCCGGCCATAGTCCACATAGCCTACGGGGTTCAACATAGCGCTTCCATCTTTATCCAAATAGACGTTATCCCCCACGGTCTCGCGGATGATTTTCAGGCCGAGCCTCTGGGCTTCCATGGCAGTTGTGTTCGGTTTGAAGTAGTAACCTTCGATCCCACTATCGTCCATGAAATCCATCTTGATGTAGCGTATGCCCCACTCATCCACCAGAGTGGAATAGGTCTTTCGCAAATACTCCTGGGCCTCCGGGTTCGTAGTGTCCAGCACAAACAGCTGATCTTTCCTTTGCACGGATCCGGCATGGATTGGCTGGCCTTTAGCGTTTTTTACAAGCCAATCCGGGTGATGCTCATAAACCCAGGAACGCTCCGATACTTGAAAGGGAGAAGTCCAGATACCGGGAACTAATCCCAGGCTGCGCACCGCGTCCTCGAGGGTAGCGAGACCCTGAGGAAACAGAGTCGCATTGGGAGTGCTGTATTCTCCGCGGGCATATTGATAGCCTTCGTCGATATGGAAAATGTTATAACCGAGCGGTTCGAGGTGCTGCGCTTCCCACTCCGCATTGGTCAAGGCTGCTCCCTCATTTAATCCGAAGTAGTATGCCGTCCAGCTCCACCACCCCATTAGTGCGGGTGCCGAAGTTCTAGCATGATGAATCTGACCGATCAACGAACCATAGGTTTCCAGCTGGCGATGATAATCCGTGGCCAGGCTGAAGAGTAAACGCTCTGAGGATAGCTCGGCACCAGGGGCGACTGGCAGACTTAACTGCACCTGATCCTCGAGCGGGGAACGACGGAGAGAATTGTCTTTCTCCATTTCGGTCGTCCCAGTCGAATCAACTTCGTAGGCCGCAGGCCGAGGTTCGTTTCCCCCGGACTTGGCGAGGTGAAGCCGCAGAATGGTGAGAAAGCGGTCGGAAGTCAGCGCTCCAAGAAACAAGCTCTGATGGCTCTGGCGGTTGTAGATGAGCTGGCTACCGACAGCGCGATGCAGTTGCTGTTCGGCATCGGCGAAATTGCGGATGGTAATGGCTGGGCGGTCCTCGCTGAAACTGTCGGAGAGAACACGATCTTCGAGGACCGGCCCCCCCAGATCGATAATCGGTCCTTCGGTCGCATCCAGGCAACGAATGCTCTCGAGGTGAATTTCCTTGCCCGTCGTATTCCGAACCGTTACCTGAATATCTCCGAAAGGCTCGCGCGAGTAAGCCCGCAGGTGATACACCAGGTCGGGTTGCCCGCTCAATCCCGAGTAGCTCACTTGCCAGTCTGTCGCCTCGCCCAGATATCCCTGAACCTGCGAGTGCTCTACGACATGCCGGGGATAATCGGAGGCATGAAGCCAGCGGCCATCCAACTCCACCCCCACTCCTGCCCGCAGAGCATAAGAATGTGATTTTGGCATTGCGACGTCGTATCTGCCATCAGCCGGATTCACCGTGATTTGCAACCCGTGTTCTTCGCCAGGCGATTGAGCTGCGAACCCTTTGACACCGCTGCCAGCCAATAGCAGCGCGGTAAATCCGACCAGATACACCGTCCTAATTTGCCTTATCCTGTAGCCGACCATTGTTCCTCCATATGGGTTGAGAAGTATGCGACCTGCGGAAATTTTCAGTCGGCCGAGAGAGGGCATCCAGCTTCTGTCAAGATTGAGCTTGGTTGAGAGTGATTACGAGTACTTACTTTTACTTCCGTTTTGTGGTGATTGTCAAGGTTTTTCGCCGCATCTTGGCGCCTGAACGAGGTTTCGCCAGGCCAACAAGCTATTTGCCATGGAACAGAACAAAATCATACTGTATAAAAAGAAATCGAATACTGACTGACGGAAAACCATGCTCACAGGTGTAGGAAATAATATGCTGAACGAGGAGCGCCGGCGCGCCATCCTGGATATGATGCAGCATGACGGAAGGGTCCTCGTAGCAGATCTGGCGGAACGGTTCCAGACCTCGCAAGTCACCATTCGCAAGGACCTTGAGATTCTTCACGTCCGTGGCCTAGTTCACCGTACCCATGGAGGCGCGTTGCCCACGCGGCAGGGTGCGCTCGAAGACCCCACGCTGCGCGAAAAAGAGAAGCTTTACCGCAAGGAGAAGCTTTCCATTGCCGCAGCGGCAGCACGCCTGGTGGCGGAAGGGCAAGTCGTCATTCTGGATTCGGGTACTACGACGACCGAGATCGCGCGGGCTCTACGCAATTTCAAAAATTTGACCATCGTCACCAACGCCGTGAATATCGCGGCGGAACTCGCCAATTCATCCTTGGAAATCATCCTGACAGGCGGAACCGTTCGCAAGAATTCTTTTTCGCTGGTAGGCCCAATCGCAGAAGAAACGTTGCGTCGCCTGACCGCGGATATTCTGTTTCTCGGTGTGGATGGATTCGATGTCCAATACGGGCTAAGTACGCCAAATCTTCAGGAAGCAAAGGTGAATCGGGTCATGGTAGAGATCGCTAAGCGCACGGTTGCGACCTGCGACTCCAGTAAATTCGGCCGCCGCAGCCTTTCGCTGATCGTGGAACCTTCCGCCCTGCACCACGTCATAACAGACCACGGCATTCCGAAGGCCGATAGGAAAGCTTTGAAAAGAGCGGGAATCGAAGTCACGCTAGCGTAGATTGCCGGCTTGGCGTTTCCCGGAAGCGATCGGCGCACGGAAATGAGGCCTCATAATCTCATAATAAGGTTACTAATCCGTGGGACTGTCAGCCAATCCCGGAATCCAATGGATGGCATTGTCACGAAATATCTTCTCTAAGACCGCCTGCGGCAGGTTCAATCCGTGTACCTGCCTGCCCCTGAAGTTAAAAGTGTCGCTGGTTGCCAGAAAGTTCCAGTCCCGCGCGTAGCTGGACTGCCAGTCTTTCAAGACTTCTGCGGGACTGGCGTCTGGGAGGAAATCGAGATCGGTGCCGTAGAGGACACGATCCTGATACTTGATGAGAAACGCACGCAGTTCTTTCGGAGGCATCAACATCAGGTAGCGCATCCTCGCCGCTGTGTCGATGGCGAAATTTGGATACCTGTCGAAGTGCCTGGCGATGTTGTCGAGATCTCTTTCCATGCTCCCCAGATGGACTCCCACCATACGCAATTGGGGATTGTTAGCGAGCACGTGATCACGCGCTTCGAGAATCTTCTGCTTGGAAGGGAACCCGGGCCGTCCGGCCACGTACCATTGCGGATTTTCCCGGTAGTAGGAGGAGGAAGGGTCGGACGGATCCGGTGGTCCCCAGGCCACATCGGGTTCGGCCTGGTGGGCTATCAGGGTTTTGCCGTGGCTGGCAATGTCTTTGTAGATCGGCTCGAACTTGGAATCATCGGCCATGACGTATTGGCCGCTACTGTCCTTGATTTCCATTCCTATGTTCTTCCAGATCTTGACCGCCACGGCTCCCTGCGCGAAGTTGAGATTGATCTGGTTGATCGCATCATCATCGAATGACGCACTATCAAGCTTGTACGGATCGAAGGTCGTACATAGGAAGACGTGGCCACGGCTCGACCGCACCAACTCCAGCGCGTCATCGACCTGCGGCTGCAACTGCTTGCGGTAGGATTCTGTGTCATCCATCACAAGAATATCCATGAGTCTCAAGTTCAGCCGTTCGAGCATCTTCTGAAAAGCGGGACCGGTCTTGAAGACATGAACGTGTACGTCAATGGGATGGATGGCTCCGAACGCACGCAAGGCTCCTTCTTCACTGGCGGCGGTCGCTGGAGCAGAAGTGGAAGGCGCAGTCTGTGCGGTGGAAGATAGAGCGATCAAAAAGCCTAACAAGACTCGAGAGAGAGTTCGTGCCACACCCATCATTGAAAGTTCCTCAATTCCGCAGAAGACAGCCACATGATCGAAAAAGACCTTTACTCCGGCGCGGAGACCCCACCCAAGCCATGCGCAATTCAAAAAGCCCAGGACCGGAAGGGAACTGTGTGTCGTAGTGCCGCTGATACTAGTTATGGACCTTGCTAGTGCTGCGCGCCCTTTTGCACCATACCCGGATACCACGAGCGCACGGCAAGAATCCGTGATGCGACATCGGGAGCACTGTAATATCCAACGGTGCAATTGAGCCGGAAGAAATAAGCGTCTCCGATGTTGGCCGGATGCCGTCCTGCGATCCCGTCCATTCCTCCCCCCGCCACCATGGTTCCATGACCACTCAAGACCAGGTAAATCTCCTCTTCACGCGCATGATGGTGGGGAAAGTTGGTACCGTCCGGCGCGATTTCCATTAGAAAGAGGCTGGTCAGAACGTGGCCCGCTGCGAGGCGGTCACGTTTGCTGTCGACATCCCCATCAGCAGGGAAACGAGCGGCGGCTGGGTGCCCACTCACAGTTTGTGTCGGCACATCCTCGATGTTGGCTTTTAAGGGCTGTGGCGGCAGTTGAGTCTTCTCAAATCCCTTGGTATGAAAACCGATAACGACCATAGTCAGCGGCACTTCAGACGGATTACTCAAAACATTTGGAATCGTCGCCGGAATATATCGATAGTCTTCCTTCTTGAGAGGCACGACTTCATTTCCGTATCTCACAGAACCGCTACCTTCGAGGACAATGTATACCTGATCCTCGTCTGGATATTGAATCGTAGCGCAAGCGCCATTGGGATCAATCACCGCCTGACCATAGCGGGCTACGCCGACAACAACGGATGTATCTGAGTCTCCTTGTCCGAACAAAGGTCTGTAATGGCACGTTGTCGTTGTAATATCGGCCTTTTGTTCCATGACTGTTGAAGCGTTGCGATAGAGAAAGGTAGGATCGATCATGCGATCCTCGGCATGAAGCAGGGGCATGCAGAACGCACTTACCAACAGACCGACCAGTATGACGCTATTCGGTTTGGTGAAATCCATGAGTTTTACCTCTGCCTATCGCGACCAAGGAACGTTGCTCGATGCCGGTACTTATTATTTTCGTTTCGCGGCACACCGCTCTCAGGATTGGCACCTAGCAGGTCGCAACGAACTCGAGTAGACCGCGGCGCAATTGGCACTCGCTGCTGTCCAAAAAGCCGCTCACGCCGTTTGTTTTCGCGCATTGGCCAGAATCTGGCGCAGACGATTCCCAACCGTGAGATCTTCACCTGCTCGTAAGGTCATTGAGATAATTTTCAACTGATTCGGGCGAGCCTGCTTTGTCTTGGTGTCATTGCCTTCCCGGACGACCGAGACCAGACTCGGATTAGTATGCGTCAGTACTTCAATGCGGGGCTCGCCCTCCCGTAGCTGTTGGTCACATTGAGCCACTGTCAAACCGAACCGCTCCTCATCCCAGGTCACCGTCAGAGTAGGATAGCTGTTGCCCTCTTCCGGGATCTCTATGGAGGTTGTAACTCCCGGCACGGTTTGCACTAACTTCGCGATTCGTTCGACCCGGCTCTTCCACTCTTTGTTCAATGCTTCGAGGTCCGCATGCGACCAATATTCCACTGCCGCAAGTATGCCGACAATCTCTTCCTTGCCTACTTTCAAGGACCTGCATACGGCGCCCTCCCATGGATTGTTATTCGCCAGGGCTGCATCGATCAAACTTTTCCGTCCTAACAGTATTCCGGAACATTGCGGGCCCCGCAGACCCTTCCCGCCGCTGAAACAATAAAGGTCAACACCTAGCTTTGCGTAGCGCGTGAGATTTTCAAACGGGGGAATGCCCGCTGCATCGTCCAACAGCATGGGGATCCCTGCCTGGCGTGTGATTTCCAGCGCCTTCGGAAGACGGTCGTCTCGCCAAGTCGTGTAGATCATTGCGGTTTGCGTGTTAATGGCCGACTGCAGATCCTCCAGGCCAGGGGCGAGCACCAATTTGCCTCCAGCCAGCCGGATCGCGCTATCGAATGCACTCCGTCCTCCCAGCATAACTACCTCTTGCTTCAATCCGGTGGTGTCGGGCAGTTGCCAAACATTTTCGGGATCAGACCCAGCTATGCAGGCCGCCGTCGCCACCGCCATCGCACCCGCCGAGCCGGATGTGACCATTCCAGATTCTGCACCAGACAGTTCCGCAAGCCGTTTTCCTGCGGCGCGCTGCAGTTCAAACATGTCGACAAAATGCCGAGATGCAGCCTCTACCGCCCGCCGCACCTCCGGCAGTTCGAGCGAACCGCTCAGGTACGTCCACGTTCCCCGCGCGTTAATAAATGGCCGGACCCCCAGACGGGTGTAAACATCCGCGGAGGCAGACCTTGCGGTAGTGGCCGCCACCGTGCTCGCAAGACTGCGTGAGGCAATGGTGACAAACAGAGGGGCTGCGGCAAAGAACTTGATGAACGATCGCCGGTTATTCACATCATTGAGAAGCCGATGCTCAGCCACTATGAATTCTCCTTATATTCTCGTGTGTGAACCCGTGTCTCCCGGCCTGCCCATGATCGCCAAGTGGGGGAAGGATCACACTCCCTTTCTCCAACCCGAGTCACTGCCCTTCTTCAGACGAATCGTCAGGGAACCGTCAGGATTCGTTGGGTGGTCACACGCCCAGCGGGCGGGACGTTTCTGCCCTTTGACGTCCAATTCAGCCCTCAGTTTGATCTGCCGGCCGTCCATTCCTTTCGGCAGAATAATGGAGGCCTGCCGGAACTGGCCCGCATGGGGTTGGCCGGCATCGAGATTTCCTCCCACCCTGACACGGTCATCCAGAGTCTCTGCGTAGATCCCGAGCACTCCCGGCACCCCGGCCACGCCATCATTGACGATGCCCAAAATCAGTTCCATCGTGTCGTACCGCTTTCGCTGCCAAATAAGGGATGGACGCACACGATAACCAAGCCTCTGCTCCATGGCCTTAAGCGAATCGGGATACTTCTCGTAATAGCGCCGAACGTTATCCGCTTCCGTCCAGAGCCCAAAGTAGCTTGTGCCAATGTCCAAGGCATGAAAACCAGCGCTCTCGCGATAAGGACGGTTGATCGGGCCCCCAATCTGGTGAGGGTAATCGTCGGTGGGCTGAACTTCTTTGTCGTGCCCAACGAACGCCAGCATGTTGGGCGGCAGCTTGTTTAAGCAAGCTTGCTCCTCGTCCGCAAAGTCGGAGAGAACGTAATGCCGGTTTGCTCCGTCTTCGAGAATGGTGGCAAGCCAGGGAGGACGGTGCGCAAGCTCTTCGATTTGGATCGGCTCATCCATGATCAGACTGTCTGAGCGCAGCCAGCATCCGGAACGCACCGCGAGGTCCTGCACTTGCCGGTTGCCCGAATTGCTGATGTCAGGTTCGGTGTTGACCGCGAGAGGAATCTTTTTCCAGGTATCGATCTGGAGTTGCGTCATGCGTACAAACGTTTTTTCTGCAGTCAAATAGTCTGGAAATGGACCCGGGATGTCGTTGGTGTGACCTTCCCCCCAAAACCCGTACATCATCAAATCCATGTATTCCAAACTTGGGTCGTCACCGAATTTCGCGACGAGAAGGTCATTCAATTCGGCAAATGCCTTCTGGAATTCGGGGGAATCGTAACGCGGCTCACGGAAGTCGAAGCTGGAGCGGTGCTCTTTGGATTTGTTGCCGATGTTCACGATGGCAACTTTGTCGTGTAAAAAATCCGGCATCGACAGCTTTTGCGGTTGGATATTTGGACTAGAAAGCTGGATTCGGAATCCAACGCCTAGATTGTGGCGCTTGGCCGCATCGAATGTGATGTCCCAAACCGGAGACAAGTTCAACTTGCCGGGCGCTGTCTGCACATCGCGCCAGTCGCAACGAATGTACAGCACGTCCACAAATGGCAAGGAAGCCATTCTTTCCACGCTTTGTTCCAACGTTTCCCTGCCGCACTGGACCCCGAGCGCCGGTCCGTTTTCCTCCCATGTATAGCCGACTAGACCGGTGCCGAAATTCCGGATGTGATCACGCGAAGGCTGGGTTGCGAAGATCGTGAACCAGCCTTCATCCTGATCAATGCCAAATGGCCCCTGGTCAAGCCGATTGGTCACTTGGGGCGAGCCAAAGGGATAGCCCTCCCACAGATGGTCAAGCACATCCGCCCACATATGCGGGCGCATGAGACTGCTGGCGCCTGCAAGGAGTGCTCCCGTCTTTACAAAATCTCGTCGCCGCATCTTGTGGCTCCTGACGTTTCCGTCTCATGACCGGAATTCCCGGTATCGCAAACTGCAGGCCCTAGACATCCTGACGGAGGTTGGGGCGCAGCGTTAGGGAGCCGTCGTCGTCCAGCTTCTGGTGACAAGCCCAGCGCACGGGATAGCGCATTCCCTTCACCTCCATCTCGGCTTTGAGTTTCAACCCTTTCCAATCTGTGACGTTCGGCAGGACCAACTGTGCTTGCCGAATCTTGCCTGGCAACGGATAACCTGCGTCCAGACAACCGCTCGTGAGCGTCCTCCCATCCGGGCTCTCCACGGTCACCCTCAATACGCCCGGTACACCCGCAATGCCGTCATTGGCGAAGCCGATGATCAGCCCCAAGTAGCTGCTGTCTTTATAGCTCCAGATGAATGACGGTCTCACCCGGTAGCCAATTCGGCGGTTGATGTGGTCGAATGCAGCTGGATAGGTCTGGTAGTAATTCATCAGATTTTCTGCGCTGATCTGATGAAAGTTCCAGAGCGACCAGTAATTGGCCCCTATATCGATCACATGATCAATCATGTTCTCTGCCGGCGAAATCCCTTCATGCGCGGCGCTTGGATCGGGAGGCTTGCCAGGAAGTCCTTGCTCGAGCAATGCGGCGATCCACGGCGGGCGATTGCTGAGCGCTTCAATCTGCTCGTTCTCGATAAAAATGGTGTCGCTGCGAATCCAGTTGTTGCTGCGGACCGTGCGGTCTACCAGTTCTGAATTGCCGACACGGCTGTAATCCGGTTGAGTATTGGTCAACAGGGGAGTCTTCTTGAAGTACTCGAGCTGAACTTCGAGCATATTGGTCCAGGTGCGCTCTGCGGTGAGGTAGTCAGGGAAAGGATTGTTGCCGAATGGCCACGTGTGCCCTTCCCCCCAGAAGCCGTACATGAAAGTGTCAATGAACTCGATGAGCGGGTTGCCATCGAACTCCGCCGCCAACTGGCCAACCAACTCTTTGAATGTCTGCTGGAAAAATGGATGGTCATACCGAGGCTGATAGCGCGAGTGCGGGTTCTTCAAGTACCTTTGTGCCGAAGCGCTGCTTTCATGATCACTAAGCACCAGATCAACTTTCGGCACTTTCTCGAGCACAAAATCCGGCAGCGCAGCGTCGTGTGTGTAGTCCGGAGCGCACATCTGAACGCGCAATCCGATCCGTTTGTTGTTGTTCTTCGCCAAATCAAACACGTGCTTCAGGTAGTTGGGCATCTCCAGGCGTCCAGGCCGTGGCTGAACTTCCTTCCACGTCGGCCGGATATAAAGTTGCTGGCCCAGGGGAAATCGAACCAGATCCTCGATCGCCTGGGAAATGTTGTCCGATTTGATCTCATCGGTACCACTGTCTGCCGTGATGTAGGTGACCAACCCTTTGCCAAAATTCGGCACGACATCTTCCGTGGACGTCGTGGTCATTACCACTTCGTCAGTAGGAATGACGGCATCGGGTGGATATTGAGGGAAAGGGCCCTGATTGAGGCGATCGGTCACCCTGGGACCGGAGCCGTAGTCGTAGTTTCCCCAATTGTGAGCGGGAACCTTCGCTTGTGCCTTGCCCATTCCCAGTTCGGCAGCTACCGCAACAGCAACAGTACTTTTTATGAAATCTCTACGTTGCACTTGGAGTTCTGTCCTCCTTACCGTTTGCAGCCGCGTAGATAGCGGGTTAGCTAATGGCCCAACGCCGTTGCCACCTGCCCTCGTATTTTCCCAGAGATCGTTCAGCAATCGCCCTTGCACGGCCAGAGTGTTAAAAGTCCAACTTCAGGGCAAACTGAATCTGACGCTGCGGGATCACCGTGGACGTGATCGTGCCAGCACTGCCGGGGCCATCGTCGATGTTGTTGTCCGGCTCAGAAAAGACGGCGTGGTTGAAGGCGTTAAAGAACTCCGCGCGAAACTCCAGTCGAACCCGCTCATTGATACTGAAGATTTTGCGGGCGGACAAGTCTGCGCTTTTCTCCCCGGGACCCTCCAGAATGTTCTTTCCGGCATTGCCGAAGCAATTACAAGTTGGATCGGCAAAGTCGTTTGTGTTGAACCACAAGCTGGGGCTGGGATGGGCAAGATGACCGCTGCCAAGGCGATCGGCCCGAAGTAGTCCCTGCGAACCTGTATTGGTGGGGTCAAAGCCTATTACTGGCGAGAAAGGGAAGCCCGAACGGAAGGTAACGATGCCGCCGATGTGCCATCCGCCCAAAACCGCGTCCGCCACTCCGCCTCGGTTCAAGAACTTCTGTCCTTTTCCGACCGGCAAGGCGTAGTCCACGCTGTTGACCCAGCGCTCACGGTTGTCAAAGTCTGAAAGCCCTTTTTCCGCGGCGAGATTGTAGCTGTTCTGCGGCCATGGCGAATTGCAGCAAATCTCCGGCTGGTCGTTGATGCTCTTGCTGAACGTGAAAGCGCTCAAGAAGTAGAGGCCGTGGCCGGTTCGCTTTTCTGCCTTCAGTTGAAACGCGTGATAAGTGGAGTTTCCGCGATTCACGATCGAAGTGAACGGCCCGAACTGGGGGTAGGGTCTCAATGCCTGATTAAAAGTCGCTTGCGGAGTAGGAATCTGGTTCCGATCCACGAGAGACTGAAGGTGAGTCCCTTTGGTGCCCACGTAACCGGGAGTAATCAGGAGATTGCCAGGCAATTGGTACTCGATGTTCAGATTCCACTCGTCATAAACACCCGTATGCAGGAGAAAATCCTGGCTGGTAACGCCGGACAGTGCCTGGGTTGGATCCAGAGGCGGGAACCCGGTCGCCAACGTTACGGGCGTGCCACTGGGCGTTAGGGGTGGGTTCAGGCCATCGCCCTGGAAGCTGGGCTCGAAAAAGAAAGGCAGATTGTAATCGGTTTGCAGCGGATCGCCGGTGCGGATCTCGTTAAATATAAAGAAGCGCCCGTATCCGGCACGCACAACCAGCGGGCGAGAGGGGAATGGACTGTACGATAGTCCGATGCGGGGGGCAAAGTCGGCCTTGTCCGGAGTCGCCAGATGCTTGGGGTAGCCCGGTGTGCCGGCGGGGATGATTTTTCCGGTAGTGTAGTCGAAATTGCTCTGCCGGTTGTCTGCCTCATAGAACGGTGTCGCGTAGTCGTAGCGCAACCCAAGGTCCAGCGTCAAGTTAGGCTTCGCCTTGTAAGTGTCGGAGACGAACGCCCCGTAAGAATGCTGGCGATTGTGAAAGGCCGTGACCGTCGAAATTTTGGCAGAAATGGGCAGGCCCAGGAGCATGTCGGCAATCGCGTTGCCGCTGCCCTGCTGGTTGCCAGGATCCACCGCCGTGTATTGACCGCTGAATTGCACGTTGCCGCGGGGCTGAGCAATCTGCAGGAGATTGAACTGGTCAAACCGGAACTGCGGCCCCGCCTTGAGCAAATGTTTTCCGTGCGCGTAACTGATCGTGTCGCTGATCTGGATGACTTGGGTGGTGCTCGTGGTGGGCGTGAAAGTGGGTTCCCCCAGTCCGCGGTACCCGCTGAACCCAAAATGCGTCAGTCCATTGATGGATGGATTGTTGGGAACGCCAGGAAATTGCAACTCTGCGGGTGGAAAATGCTGGCCGTAAGCGGGGATGTTCGCAATGTAATGGCTACGGTTGAATCCTACGCGGAGTGAGTTCACCAGGGTCGGGCTGATCACATTGGTGGAGCCGAGCACGAAACCGCGCGTGGTTAGCGGCCGATTGCCAGTGCCATAACTTCCTCCGTCAGCAATGCCTGAGAATACAGGCTGTTGAAAGCGCTGCTGCTGGCTCAAGGAAAACCTTTCAAAGAGTTGCATCTTTGAGGAGACGTTTTCGTCCACGCGCGCATCCATTTGATCTACCCGGTTAGTACCCGGGGCATTCACGGAATAGTTGCCGCCTCCAGGCGTGGTGACCACGGGAAAGAGAGCCGCGTAGTTCAGGCCCAGTTGACTCATCGCTCCGGGAATGATGTTTGCTTGTCCATTGATGGGGAGGCCGGTCGCCACATCGAATCCGAAGCCGTCTCGCACCGTGGAACCATCTGGGGCAATACGAGTGGTCGCTGGGTCATAAATCTCGCCCTGATAAATAGGTCGGCCCAGCCCATCCACACCTGTCTGCACGAGGGGGTTGAGAAGGTCACTGAAATCTCCGAGGGTTTCTGTGTGGGTGGGCACGGTGACGATGTCGGTTGTCGCTGAGTGAATCCGCGTGCCTTCGTAGTCGCCAAAGAAGAATACTTTCTCTTTGACGATCGGCCCGCCCAAAGTGGCCCCGAACTGATTCTGCTTGTGAGGCGCTTTGGGCTGAGCCGTGCCAAAACCATATTGCGCGGCGTCCAGATCCTCATTGCGCAGAAACTCCCAGGCGCTTCCGTGGAATTGGTTCGTCCCCGACTTGGTGGTGGCGTTGACCGCGCCACCTCCACTCCGTCCAAACTCAGCTGAGTAATTCGAGGTCTGAACCTTGAATTCGGCGACGGCATCTACGCTGCTCACAATGGATATGTCTCCATTGTCGTTGGAGTTGTTGTCAATGCCGTCCAGAATGAAGTTGTTCTGGTCTCCTCGGGTTCCATTGACGGAGAAACTTCCGCCGGCATTCCCGTTGCTTGGCGAACTACTGCCATCAACCGGTCCTTCTGTGATCTTGGTTACCCCAGCCGTGAGCGTGGCCAAGTCCGTGTACCGCCGCCCGTTCAGGGGTAGCTGCTCTATTTGCTGGCTGGCAACTACGTCGCCCAACGACGCGTCCTGCGTGTCCAGCAGCGGAGCTTCTCCGGTGACGTTCGCGGTTTCGTTAACCGAACCGACTCGAAGACTGAAATCAAGCCGAATGGTTTGTTGCACATCCAGAACGATGTTTTGGCGGACTTCTGTCCGAAAGCCAGCTGCCTCAGCGGAAACGGAATATCTCCCAATCTTGACTGGAGTAATCACATAGTTGCCGTCGGAGGCGCTTTTGACGGCGGTCTTAACGCCGGTGTCCAGGTTCGTAGCGGTTGCGGTGGCGTTCGGCACCACTGCGCCGCTTGCGTCCTTGATGGTTCCAACCACGGTTCCGGTATCGACCTGCGCCAGCCCTGTCACCGCCGCGCCGACCAGCCATAGAAAAACAACGATTAAGGTAGTCTTCCTCATCGGTGATTCTCCTTTTCGAACGAGAGGTACGGTCGACTACAATCCTTTGGTGGCAACTCTTCTGCAAACGGCTCTCCAGGCTTCTCTAGTTATTCCTGCGTCAACATCGAATAAAGGGGAAATTGCGCCTATTTTCTTTTGCCATCGTTTTATATCTTTTCATTTTGTTTGTCTAGTATAAAGAAAACCCTTCGACACCCATTAAAATGACGCACGGGAGCACCTGGAGTTCCGGTTGCAGCTTCTTTAACTCGCTGAACAGAGCTCAATTTTGCGCAACTCAGCGGCATACTATTACGCTCGGGCCTGGATGTGACGTGTTCGCATGATTTGAGGGAACAGTCTGCCGCCGCAACTCTCGGCCTTCTCTTGTTACGGAGTTCTCTGATGCGTTGCTTCATAAAGGTTTTTCTATTAGTACTCACCAGCGCCGCCCTTGCCCCGGCTGCCGACGACAATCTGATCGAAAGCACACGCGCTCGTGAAGACGTGGTGCTCACCACGTCTCCGGTGGCCGCATTTTGGCGGGGCGCTCGCCCGGTGTACGCGGAAAAGAGTCCGCACGAGGAACCGCTCCCGCGCTATCGCACGGAAATCCGCACCCGTTGGACGAAAGACAACCTCTATTTTTTATTTGTTTGCCCTTACGAAGAACTGAATCTCAAGCCCTCGCCTAGCACTTCAGCGGAAACATTTCAGCTCTGGGATTGGGATGTTGCCGAAGTTTTTATCGGTTCTGATTTCCGGAACATTCGGCGATATAGGGAGTTCGAAGTCTCCCCGCAAGGGGAGTGGGTCGATCTCGATATCGACCTGGCCAATCCCCACCACGAAGAGGGTTGGATCTGGAATTCCGGTTTTCAAGTTGCCGCTCGCGTCGATTCTGTAAGCAAGATCTGGTACGGGGCGATGCGCATCCCGTTTTCAGCGCTAGAAGGTCATTCCCCAAGTACCGGAGAAACATTTCGAATCAATTTCTTTCGGAGCCAGGGACCGCCACCCGACCGAAAAGCAGTGACGTGGCAACCAACGCTGAGCAAGACGTTTCATGTGCCGGAGAAATTTGGTCTGCTCAAGCTGGTAAAGCACGAAGCGAAATAGGCGTGCAAGGCCGGGTAACGATGAGAGCTCGACACGCATCCCCTGGAAGTGGAAGCCAAAAGAGGGCCACTTGAACTTGGGCCAATTATTCAAACTTGGCTGCGCCGGTCCCGCCCCGCCGAAGAATTTGGACTGTATCGCAACCCACTTTGATCGAGGCGGAGTCCCGAGTTGGTCTCCGGATTGACATCGCGGGCTAACCCGCAAAGAGCCGTTCCGGTTCTTCCGCATCTCCCTGACTATCAGGTGGGGCCTCGCCGCCTCTTTGAGCCCCAAGAAACTTCTTGACAACGATTGAAGACGAAAGCAATAGTAATAAAACGCAATTATTCTCGCAGCAAAGATTCTGCACGCAGGGCGTCAAGGTTCCTGCCAGGATTGATCGCCAGGACATACTCAACAGCTATGGGGTTGGTCGAAGGAGCTTTAGATGAAGAATTCTCGTAACTCTCGCTTACTCGTTTCCGTGATCCTTTCCTTCTTTTGGCTTGTGCTGTCCGTTTCGACATGGGCGCAAAAGGACACAGGCAGCATTGTGGGTACGGTAAAAGATGGGACCGGTGCGGTTGTGCCGAGTGCGGACGTCGAAGTGACCGACGTCGAGCGCGGGCAAACCTTCAAGACGACTACCAGCGACTCGGGCGAGTTTGTGGCCAGCCCATTGCACGTTGGCCGATACAACGTGACGGTGGCAATGGCTGGTTTCAAAAAGGCTGTGTCAGAGACGGTGGAACTGAATGTGCAGGGACGCATAGCGATTAACATCACACTGCAAGTGGGGCAAATCACCGAGGAGGTGGTAGTGACCGGGGCAGCACCCCTCCTGGAAACCGAGACCTCGGAATTGGGCCAGGTGGTGGACCAGAAGCGAGTTACCAATCTGCCGCTGAATGGTCGTAACTTTGCGCAACTGGCGCTGTTGAGCACGGGAACGGCGCCGAGTGAGCCCGGCGCCCGCGATGAAGGAGGATACGGCTTCAGCGCCAACGGAGCGCGGTCGCTACAGAACAATTTCCTGCTCGATGGTGTGGACAACAATTCGAATCTGCCCGATCTTCTGAACGAAACCAATTTTGTGATTCAACCCCCGGTCGAGGCTTTGCAGGAATTCAAAGTCCAGACGAATGCGTATAGCGCGGAATTCGGGCGCGGGAACGGGGCGATTGTCAACGCAGTCATCAAATCGGGGACCAACCAAATACACGGATCAGCATGGAATTTTCTGCGCAACAACAAGCTCGATGGCCGCAACTACTTTGATGATCCTACGAAGGCAACCCCGCAATATCAACAAAACCAATTTGGGGCAACCTTCGGTGGCCCGATCGTTATTCCGCATCTTTACGACGGGCGGAATCGCACCTTCTTTTTTGTTGATTACGAGGGTTTCCGCGTGCGGCAGGCGCAGACGCAAACCGCATTTGTGCCGCCCACGGCGTGGCGTCAAGGAGACTTCTCAAGCCTGATCGACTACACGAATGTAACAGGTAGCGATTGCAACGGCAGTCCTACCTACGCGGGGGAAATCTTTGATGCCCGACTGGCGCAGGCGAACTGTGGCGTTCCCTTTCAGTATGATGGTACGGGAAAGGCGCTCAATGTCATTCCCGCGACCCCGGTCGTGGCGGGCGGGGGCTCTCTGGATCCACTAGCCCTCCGGTTGGCCGCACTCTATCCGGCTGCGGGTACTCTGCAGCCGAGCGGCAATAACTTTCTGGCGAATCCGGTACGCCGCGAAACGCGAAACAACTTCGATGCCCGTGTAGACCAGAAGTTTTCTGATAAGGACAATGCGTTTGTTCGATTCAGCATTGAGAATCAGCCAAGTTTCATCCCGGGTACGTTTGGAGGATTGGCGGACGGAGGAGGATTCTTCAGCGGCGACGAAAATTTTTCCTATCGCAGCGTAGCCGCCAGCTGGACACATTTTTTCAGACCAGAACTGATCAATGAGTTCCGGTTGGGTTACAACCGCGTGAACGCTCAGCGCCTGGAACTCAACGCCAACACTAACGTGTCGGGAAGCCCCAGCATCAACTTCCCAGGTGTTCCATTCTCTCCGGGAATCGGGGGACTGCCGCAGCTGAGTTTCAGCGATGTGGCGACTCTTGGTAGTCCAACATTCCTTCCATCGCGGGAGCTACAAAATTCTTACACGCTTTCCGAGAACCTGACATGGGTGCGGGGGCGGCATACGTGGAAATACGGGACGGAAATCCGGCGCGAGGAATTTACGATTTTCCAGCCCGCGGCGGCACGTGGGGACCTCAATTTCGACAGTACGCTAACCGACAATCCAGCGAACATCGGCACCGGAGGCACGGGATTCGCCTCGTTCATGGCCGGGCTCACGAGTGGGGGCGGTATCAACAATTTGCACAATGTCGATTATTTCCGCAACACGTACGCGTTCTATGCACAAGATGACTGGAAGATCAGGCCAAACCTGGTGTTGAACCTCGGGCTGCGCTACGAATTGTTTGGAACCGTTTCGGAGCGATTCGACGACACCGGGAACTTCGATTTGAGTAACCCGACAGACCCCACCATCATCGTGCCAAAAGGAAAAAGCGCACAGTTGACTCCTTTTATTGCGCAGTTTGTCAAGATAAGCGCTACCGGCAGCCGCGGCCTCCTCAACTCGGACCTGAATAATTTCGCCCCGCGCGTCGGTTTAGCGTGGGAGTTTCTTCCGAAGGCGGTGTTGCGAGCGGGTTACGGCATCTTTTATGGCGGACAGGAGAACGGACCGTATTCGAATCCGAGCCCGGGGTTCAACCCGCCGTTTTTTGTAAATCAGTCGCTGGTGTCGCCATGCGGCGCGCCCTCGGCTAACCCGGCGGGGCTGGATTGCAGAGTTACGGGCATACCGACATTGGCGTCTGGTTTTCCGGCCAACGCTTTGGTTGACCCGAATACGCCCATCTTCTTCTCTGTTGATAAGAACTTGCGCACGCCTTACATGCAGCAGTGGCACTTCGGCGTCGAAAAAGAGTTGCCGGGCTCTAGCGTGCTCGCTTTGACCTATGGCGGGTCGAAGGGCACGAAACTTTATACGTTTTTCAACGGCAATCAAGCGGAGCCGACGGCGGATCCAAGCGTACCGACAGCACCCAGGCGGCCTGTGAAGAGTGCGGGGTGCACGATTGCAACCCCGGACAATTGCAGCCCGGTTTTTGACACCGGCATTGACTCGTTCCGTTCCACCGGATTGTCCAACTACAACTCTCTGCAGGCCCGATTCGAAAAGCGGTTTTCGAAGGGATTGCAATTCCAAGCGTCATACACGTGGGCCCACTCAATCGATATCGCTTCCAATGCGAACTTGGGACCGACCCAGAACAACAGCGACTTTCGCAATTTCCGGGATCCGGGAGCGGAGCGGGGGAATTCAGACTTCGATGTGCGACACCGCTTCGTAGTGAATTCGATCTATGAACTGCCGTTTGGCCACGGCAAGAAGTTCTTCGGCCAAGCCGGTGGATTTGCAAATCAAGTCGTCGGGGGCTGGCAGGTCGCTAACATCGTGTCGGTCTCTTCCGGCAATTGGTACACAGTGCTGGATTCGAACGGCAACTTTGCTAACGCCGACGGCGGAGCGGGCGGAGTCTCTCAGCGACCTGACCGGGTGGGAGACCCGAACAAGGCGGGGCCAGTGGCAGGCAACCCGGGTTGCGTCGCGCCCAGCAGAATTCGCACCCCTACTGCGTGGTTCAATACTTGTGCCTTCGCCGACCCGGCTTTGGGTTCGTTTGGCGATGTTGGCCGGAACACGATCGAATCACCCGGCTACACGACCTGGGATTTTTCGGCCTTCAAGAATTTCCGAATGACGGAACGAACCAATCTGGAATTCCGGGCAGAGTTCTTTAATGTCCTCAACCACACGAACTTCTTGTTTGCGAACAGCGGGCCGCAAAACGGCAACAACGCAACCATTCTTGGTACTTCGCAGTTCGGGAGCCTCACGGCGGCGCGGACACCACGGCAAATTCAGTTTGCTCTGAAGTTTAGTTTTTAGTTGCGGCATGAGCAAAACTGGGCATCCCAATTGGCTGTCCAGTTTGCATAACTATACGGCTGATGAGGGAAGGCCCCTCGAACCGGCTTGCACGGAGCTGGACTCAAACCACCTACCGCTGCTGCGCTCTAAGGGACGTGGTGGTGAGCGGAGTAGGAAAAGGCCCGGAAGCGAAATTCGGGTCAGGTGACTTCTAGGGAGAGGAACGCAAGTGAACCACTGACGTGTCGAAAAGAGTCAGACGAGGTCAAAACCAGGGTAGCTAGAAGATTCTGGGATTAGCTCCGGCGGTACCTGCTTACGGACGGAGCGGCATCCGGCATACAGGTGGCCTGAACCTGGAAGAGGCGGTCGTATGGAATATGAGAACCTTGGCGTCGATGGTAACGGAGAAGCCACAAGTGGGCTGAACCACGAGGGCGAGAGTACGGATGGGATGCTGAGGAACGGACTGCCTGGTAGTAGTGATGAAGCGGGGTAATGTCCGTGGAGCGAAGCGGGCAGGCTATCCACGTCGGAGCCACAATGGGCCAACTGGCAACAGGAGGAGCCCGCCGGCTTTGACGGAGGGCGGCAGCCCTCATCAGATGGCACGAGCCGGATGAATCGAGAGGTTCAAGTCCGGAATTCTGTGAGGGGCTCGGGGTGAAATTCCCCGGGCCTACTCGGCGCTGCGGTTGGGGCAGAAGACAGGTCGCACAACACTTAAGACTATAGTCGTTGCGAGTAGCCTGCTGATTTCTCATTCGGCTTCCAGACGAGGAAGGACGAGGCGCGGGATCGGGCCGCCGCGGGAAATCTGGCAGCAGCCCGAGAGTTGGGAGGCAACCTTCCTAAAATCGCCACCAACATCAAGGGGAAACCAGCTTTTTCTTGAAGTGGTCGGGAGTCGTGCGGCGGAGAGAATATGGCGGATTTCGATGTGTGCGTCGTTGGCGAAATCAATTTGGACCTGATCCTCTACGGTCTGCCCAAAGAGCTAGTGTTAGATCGTGAACTACTGGCCAGCCGCCTCGCTGTTACCTTGGGCAGTTCATCGGCTATTTTTGCTCACAACCTTGCAATGCTTGGGAGCAAAGTTGGTTTCGTCGGGAAAATTGGCGGTGATACGCTGGGGAAAATGGCGCTGGAACGTCTGGCGGCTGCGGGTGTCGACGTAAGCCGCGTGAAGCAGGCAACTGAGCGCACCACGGGGCTAACCGTCGTCTTACCTTACTTGCGGCAGCGTTACATTCTCACATTTCCGGGGACCATGTTTGAGTTGGAGTATTCCGACATCGACATGGGACGGATGCGGGCTGCGCGGCATCTGCACGTTTCATCGTTCTTTCTCCATCGTGCGTTGCGGAAGAGGATTGTAGATCTATTCCGCCAAGCGAAAGAGGCGGGGCTTACAACCTCGCTTGACACCAATGACGACCCCGAGAACAAGTGGGACCGGGACCTGTTGGAAGTCCTCAAGCACGTAGACATTTTTCTCCCCAATGATCGAGAAGCGAAGAAGATAGCCCACACCGAAGATCTTTCGCAAGCCATCAACCTGCTCGCGGGGCTCGCCAAGGTTGTGGTGGTGAAGCGCGGCTCCGCAGCGGCGATCTGCCGGTCGGGTCAACAACAGTACAGTCTCATGCCTCCGAGCGTAAAACCTGTGGACGATGTCGGTGCCGGTGACAGTTTCGACGCAGGATTCATCCACAAGTTTACCGCGGGCGCGAGCCTTGAGGACTGTCTGGCCTTCGCAAACCTGGCTGGTGCGTACTCAACAACCAAAGAAGGCGGTACGGAGGCGTTTCGCGATCGCATTGCACTTAGCAGTTTTATGCGCCAAAAGGGGGAAACTGTCGGCCGGGACAAGCCCCCGCTGAAGGGATAACCATCCCGTTGCTCCACAACTTTCCTCCACCCAGAGTCCCCAGAAAGCGCCCGGGTCCGCAATGGGAAACATGATTGGGACATTCAATTCAGCGGTGATTCAAACAGCGGAGCGAAGCGCTCAGCGTCGATTCGTTGACATCGCTTCCTCATAGTCCACCACACGTGAATGGCAACTACTCCGACCGGCACTACTTCCTCAGTTTCTCGATATCCTTTACTTCGGCGAGCAACCGAACGCTGGTGGGTGTGATCTCTTTTCCGAAGTGATTTGCCTTTCCCCCACTCTCCGGTGGGGCGGAGCGTTTTTGCATGAGTGCAGTTGGAGTGATGGTTCATCCTCAATCTGCGCATCTCCTTGACGAAACTGGCGTCAAGGAATGTTTTGCGCAGCTTGCCTCAGCAAAGCGGCAGAGTTCCTATCGAGGTATACAGTAGTGTTCCGATGCCTGCGCAAAATCGAAGCCGGCGCCATCGGGCCGATCTCTCCCTCAAGGCAAGCTTGCACAGCCTTCGCTTTCCGTGAATCCGGCACCACTGCTAGGATCTCCTCTGCTTTGAGGATCTGCCGGATTGACATCGAAATGGCCCGCTTCGGCGTTTCGGAAATACTCGGGAACCATCCCTCTCCGACCTGCTGGAGCCGACAAGCTTCGTCCAGATTGACGATCAAGTAAGCTTCCTCGGTCTCGAAATCAGCGGGCGGATCATTGAACGCGAGATGGCCGTTCTCACCAATGCCAACGAATGCGATATCGATGGGCGCTGCAACAAGGGCTTTTCCTACGCGCCGGATCGTCGCTGACGGGTCGTTATCGCCGTCGAGAAAGTGATAGTTGGTAATGCCGACTTTTTGAATTAATCGTTCTTGGAGAAACCTGCGGAAACTAGCCGGATGTGACATCGGCAAGCCGATGTACTCATCCAGATGAAACATCTCGACGCACCGCCAATCGATATCCGCCGCCCTGGTCAAGGCTTCTAGGAACTCAAACTGAGCCGCGCCAGTGGCGGCGATAATGCGGGCGTATCGGCGAGCATGAATCGACCGGCGGATGCTCGCCGCTGCCTGTTCCGCAGCGACCACGGCCAGAGCATATTTATCATCGAATACTTTCACAGCCAACGCGTCGTCTTTTGCTCTGTTCTTCATTTTTCCCTCCTTCACGGCGGTAACACGGGTTCAAATCCCGTCGGGGACGCCAACAAGAACAAGGGTATCGAAAACCGTCCCAAGGTCGTCAATCGAAAGGCCTTTGCCTGTTTCAAAGACCTTACGTTTTATCCACCATGTCAGTCCCTCGGGGAACCCTCCTCGAGACGATTCTTCCTGCCCGTCGCCGCGCTGAGTCGCATCTTCCGGGGCAAGTTCACAGCTGGACTAAAACAACTCTTTCGTCAGCCCAAGCTCCAGTTTCACGGCTCGCTCCAGAGTCTTGTCGAGCCGCGTTGCTTTCGAAGATTTCTCCGACAGCTCTTTCGCGAGGACTGGGTCGTCTATGCCAAGCCACCCTTCGGCGGTCCCGAGCATGTTCTGAACTATCTCGCTATACGCACCGCGTCGCCATCTCCAACCATCGACTGGCGGCGTTCCAGAATGATCGGGTCTCGTTTCGTTGGAAAGACTATGCGCACGGCGGCAAGCAGAAGGTCATGACTGTTTCTTCAGATGAGTTCCTGCGACGCTTCCTGATCCATGTTCTGCCAAGGGCTTGGTCCGCATCCGCCACTTCGGCCTTTTTGCCAACCCCAGGCGTGGCCGTATGCTCGTACGCTGCCGTGCTCGGCTTGGGACAGAGGGTTGCGCAACTCATCCTGAGATCACTACCCAGCTGCGCTGTCCTGTTTGCACCGCTCCAATGATCATCCTGGAACGGTTAACCAACAGCCAGCTTCATTTTTGCTCAGGCCTGTTACTGCCTAATCTACCGCCGAACGTCGTTGATAGTTCCTGAGACAATTATGGGGCAACTTGCTTCGATGATCGTCGATCGCAGGTGTGTTCCAACGCGCCATGCCCGCGTGTGCTCAACCGGCCGTTCTGCCCACAGATACGAACTCCTCTTCTGTAGTCCGAGACTCCACGACGGCTCGCAAGAACAGATCCACTGCTCTCTTCGTTCCGGTTTGTGGCTGCCATCACGGTTCGTAACCTGCACAGCTAAATCGAAATCCCATAGATCTCACCGCATCCGCCGCAAACGCTAGCGGCTCACTTCAAACGACCCTATCGAAACTGCCCCCGACCACGACACCAGCGAGCATCCTGGCATCTCATGTGGGGGCAGTTCCGATAGGGATCTATCGTTTATCGGGACCAATCCGGAGGCATTCCGAGTTGCCCGTCATTCGCTCCCCGGCCCCAGAAACTACTTGATCGACTTTAAACATCCCATTGGACGTGAAATCAAGCAATCAAGCGGCGTTAAACTGTGCACAATGCCAGATGAGTTCCGCACATTCGCCAAGTCTTTCTATTCTGTGGCGGCTGCGCCCTGCGGCAGCACTTTTACTCTGACATTCCCGCGCGCCTCAACTTCGCCAGTTTTCGGATGAAAGTCCAGTTCGTCCGCCTTGAGAATGACGTTGTGAATCGTGATTTCGCAATCAGCATGGCATTTCAGGAGTGAATCGGTGGTGGTTATCTCGCGTCCCTTTAGAGGCAGCATCCCCGTTTCAACGATGCCACCACCCGTCGCGGTGTAGCCAGCAGTAACTAGTCTCTGTTGTGAAGCATTGGGATTCGTCTGCGCTGGCAATGTCCACGCAAAAACGTCAAACTAAGAATCAACATTGAGAACCTCATTGAATGCGGTCTCCTTTCGACAACGATTGTAACTCTCGACG
>Ga0207100_1027_pt2 | contig 39766 bp, 37 predicted proteins | sample Alteio_BWMinHeat_82_FD_153520 | JGI IMG/M metagenome (GOLD analysis project Ga0207100, IMG submission 153520) | Enriched cells from forest soil in Barre Woods Harvard Forest LTER site, Petersham, Massachusetts, United States -... | ecosystem: Environmental > Terrestrial > Soil > Temperate forest >...
TCATTGATTTCCTCGTCCTGCTGCTGCTCGCGCCTCTTCGGCTTGTAAATGCACGGGGCAAGGATCGTGATTCCTTTTTCACCCTTACGCACGAAGCGGTTCATCTTGCGCCATGTGTGGAAGCCCGCGACACGCGTCGCGGTCGGGCATTGCATGGAAATCAAAAGCTGGTTGTTCCAGGAATAATTGTGAAATTGTGCCATCGCGTTCAGCCATCCACGGAAGATGTCACTGCGGCGGGCTGCATCGGTTTCGGCGGCGAGGGTTTTAACACTGGTCTCGATCTGCTGGGCCAGTTCACGGGCTTTGTCGGTTGTCATCGCATCTGCTCTCCGGGTCTTTTTGGTATTGGCGGTTGTTGTTAACCAACAACCCCTGAGCCACCCGGCGGCGAGGGCAGGGGTAGCAAGTGCAAGCCGAGGGGGATCACCCACCTCTTGGGGCGGAGCGATGGTGGAGCGGAAAGAGGCGTAGCGCAGCGGAGGTCTGCACGGAACGCAGTGGAGGAAGACTGGGGATACGGCTTGTGCGCGCGAGGGGCGGCGCCCCTGAGAAGTCGTTTGTGCGCTAGTGAAACATCGGGCCGCTCATTTTGAACTTCCTATGGACATTCCAAAGGAGAAGTGATAACTTCTATGCAATGTGCAAAGGAGCCGTAATGGGCGACAAGAAGTCGGAAGTGCTGCAAGGCACCCTGGATCTGATGGTGTTGAAAACGCTTTATGCGATGGGCCCGCTGCACGGGTTCGGGATTGCGCGACGGATCGAGCAGGTGAGTGAGGGGGTACTCGATCTTAACGAGGGAACGGTGTACACGGCTCTGCTGAGGCTGCAGCAGCAGGGTTGGATCTCCTCGACTTGGGGAACGAGCGAGAATAATCGGCGGGCACGGTTCTACTCAATTACAAGGCAGGGCACCAAGCAGTTGGAGCGCGAGACGGAGAACTGGGAGCGGGTATCGGGTGTGATGCATCGGGTGCTGAAGCTTGAAAGGCAGGGGTGAAGGCGATGGGCATGCTGCGGATGGTGTGGGCGCGAGTGAAAGGGCAGGCAGCGCAAGGGTGCGAGGGCGAGGCATTCGACGAGGAGGTGCGCGAGCATATTGCGAGGCTGGAGGAGCGCTACGCGGCAAAGGGGATGAGCGCGGAGGAAGCGGCTCGGATTGCGCGGCTTCAATTCGGGAACGTGACTGTACTGAAGGAGCGGCAGCGGGCGCAGCGAGGGATTCTTTCCCCGACGGAGTGGTGGCGGGATGTGCGCTTCGGCATGCGGATGCTCGCGAAGCGGCCCATATCGAGTGCGGCGGTGGTGCTGGCGCTGGCACTGGGGATTGGGTTGAACTCCGCGGTGTTCACGTTTGTAAACGCGCTGCTGCTTCGGCCTCCGCAGGGCGTAAGCGGGACCAACAAGCTGGTCGAGGTATGGCTGCACAATCCGAAGGCCGGCGGCGTGGAGGGCTACCTCCCGTTCAACTATCCCGACTACGCATACTTTCGCGACCACACAAAGTCGCTCGAAGGGCTGATGGCATTCGACGGCGATGGCGAGGACGCGATCTGGAATCACGCAGGAACGGGGGAGATTCTGCACGTGCAGTTTGTGTCAGGGAACCTGTTTTCGCTGCTGGGACTGAATGCGGTGGCGGGGCGCACGCTCTCAGCGGATGATGACAGGATCGACGACCCGCGGCAGGTAGTCGTACTGAGTTACCCCTTCTGGAAGCAGAAGTTGGGCGGGAATACAGGTGTGATCGGAAAGACGCTGATGCTGGATGGTAAAGCATTCACGGTGGCGGGTGTGGCGCCAGCGAGCTTCACCGGGTTGATGGTGGGGACGGATCCGGATTTCTGGGCACCGCTGACGGCAATGGTCCGATTCCGCCCCGACGACCAGAACCGATTTACGGATCGTGACTCGTCTTGGCTGATCGTGGCCGGCAAGATGCCTCACGCCGGTGGCCGCAAGAGTGTGCAGGCGGAGATGCAGGTGCTGGCAAAGCAGGTCTACCTCGAGCACGGAAGCAAAGGCGACTTTCGGGACGCGCTGGTCTATCCCCTGACGATGGTGCCTGGGCCGCTTCGAGTGTACGTGGGCGCGTTTACGGGAGGCCTTCTGCTCGTCTTTGCGCTGGTGCTGCTGATTGCCTGCACCAACGCAGCCAGCCTGCTGCTGGCCCGGGCCACGGGGCGGGCGAGAGAGATGGCGACGCGATCAGCACTGGGCGCAGGTCGTGGGCGCCTGGTGCGGCAGATGTTGGTGGAGAGTCTGCTGCTGGCCGGGTTTGCCGGAGCAACAGGCGCGGGGATAGCGTGGGTGACTTCTCGGATGTTGATGGCGCTGAAGCCGGCGAACATACCCGTGACGCTGTCAATTCCGATGGATTGGCGGGTTGTGCTGTTTACGGCGGCGATTTCAGTGGCCACAGGCGTGGTGTTTGGTTTGGCGCCGGCGCTCCGAGCGAGCGCGGTGCGCGGGGCACTGGTGCTGAAGGACGAGTCGCCCTCGGGGAGCCTGAAGAAGTCGCGCCTGCGCAGCACGCTGGTGGTGGCGCAGATGGCCGTGTGCGTCGTGCTGCTTGCCGGGGCGGCGCTATGCGTTCGCAGCCTGATGAACGCCAACGCTATCAATGCGGGATTCGACACACATCATATTGCCCTGGCCACGCTGGATCCGGGGGCGCTGGGGTACTCCTCGGCGAAGATCAACGACTTTTATGCGCGTCTGTTGAAACGGGTCGAGCATCTGCCCGGTGTGAACTCTGCGAGCTACGCGCAGTTTCTCCCCCTGGGTACCTCGCATTCGGTCACATTCGTCGGCAGGCAAGTGGGCAAAGATCCGAACGCTGTGATGGCGGACGAGTTCCGCGTGGAGCCAGGATTATTCCACACTATTGGGATTCCGCTGCGCGGGCGCGATCTGACCCAGACCGAGGCAGATGCCGATAAGCCGGACGCTGTGATCATCAACGAGACCGTGGCACAGAAAATGTGGCCGGGCGAGGATCCTATTGGCAAGCCCCTGGCGCTGAGAGGCGAGAGGGCCATGAGCCAGGTGGTGGGCGTGGTGAAGAATGGCAAGTATCGCACGCTGGGCGAAGCACCTGCGCCGGCTGTATTCCACGGCCAACTGCCTCCAGCGCGCACGCTCGTAGTGCGCAGCGCAGGAGACTCGCGGACGCTACTCAACGAGATTCGTCTCGAAGTTCCGATCGTCGATCCGCTAATGGCGGCTACTGATGTCCAGACGATTGAGCAGTACATGGCGCTGCCGTTATTCCCCGCCCGCACTGTGGGATGGCTGCTGGGTGTGTCGGGGATCCTGGCAGTTCTGATGACAGCGATTGGCCTCTTCGGCGTCATTGCCTACATGGTGTCGCAGCGGACGCATGAGATCGGAGTCCGCATGGCGCTGGGCGCGCGGCAGAGCGACGTGATGAAGATGGTGATGGGCCAGGGACTGCGACTGACCGCCATCGGGCTGGGAATTGGATTCGTCGCAGCATTTGGTGCTTCGCGGCTGCTCTCGCCGCTACTTTACGGAATTGGGGCGAACGATCCGGCGACGATGACGGCCGTGGCAATGGGACTGGGGGTAATCGCCCTCACGGCATGTTATTTGCCGGCGCGAAAAGCGATGAGTGTCGATCCGTCAGTGGCGCTTCGATACGAGTGAACAGCGGATAGTCGGTTCCAATGCATGGTCGAATTCCTGCTGACGCAGAAAGGGCGACCCGAAGGCCGCCCTGCTTGTCCGAAACGTATCACTCGTCGGTCGCGTCATCCGCGGAATCGTCCTGACTCTCAACTTTCGAGAGTCGTTGAAGCTTGTATGCGTGGATCTCTGCAACGCGGTGCTTGACGGTCGATCCGTTGACATCGTCTGTGTACTCGCGGTAGCGAATCTGGCCATCGACGCTGATGAGTTGGCCCTTCTGGAGAGTCTTGGCAAAGCGTGACAGATTGCGCCAGGCGTAGACCCGGTGCCACTCGGTGCGGCTTTCGTAGTCGCCCTGCTCGTTCTTCCAGCTGTCCTTGGTGGCGATGCTCAGGACAACGTACTCCTGCTGATTCTTGTCCGTTCTGGCTTCAACGTTGTAACCGATGCGGCCGATGAGAAGTGTGCGATTGTACATTTTGTAGCTCCTTTTGAGGGATTTCCCGCTGGGTGCGGTACATGCTTGCCCGGAGGGTGTGCCGGCGCGACCCACTCCCAAGGCGACTGAGGGAGTTTTCCGGAAGGGGACCCAAGCTTGCCTTGGTGGGAGGAGTCCGGAACCTGAAAGGCGCGAAGCGAACTTCGGAGGGAGAGCGTGCGTCCGCTGGGCGGGGGTGCTGTGAGCGCGGCACGCTGAACGCATCCACGGCAGAAACCCGATCTGGAGCTACGGACAATCCGCACTACTCGGGCGCAGCCTAGGTGAAGTTGACTGGGCAGACGGGGTGGATGAGTGCGTTGCCCTGATCTCGTCATTTCACGATACATCTTGACGATTTGATAGTCGAATGACTACCATCGGCGTTATTGAGGGTAGAGTCTCTTCCATGCCGAAAGAGTCGAAGCAACGCAGTGCCGTTCTGCAGGGAACGCTGGACATGATGATCCTGAAAACGCTTCTGTATGGGCCGGCGCACGGACATCAGATTGGCAAGCATATTCAGAGGGCCACGAATGAGTTTCTGCAGATGCAGCATGGTTCTCTTTATCCCGCCTTGCATCGGCTGGAGAAGAGAGGGTGGGTGGTGTCCAAATGGGAGACGGCGCCGGACCGCAACCGCGAGTTCAAGTACTACCGGTTGACGGATAAAGGCAAGAAGCAGCTTGTGGTCGAAGAATCGCAGTGGAAGCAGATGGCGGACGCGGTGGCTCGCGTGATGTGGCCTGCGGCCGAGGAGAGCTGATATGCGATGGTGGCCGTGGAAGAATCGGGATGAGGACCTGGCGCGAGAACTCCAGTCTGACCTTGAACTGGAAGAAGAGGAACAACAGGAGTTCGGGTTGTCCGCGGAAGAGGCCCGTTTTGCCGCCGTGCGCGCTTTCGGAAACCCTACTGTGATACGTGAGCAGACGCGGGCCGTGTGGACCTGGAACTGGCTCGAGCGATTGCTGCGCGACCTTAAATATGGAGTGCGCACGTTGTGGCGCTCGCCGAGTTTCTCGATCGTATCGGTGCTCGTGATGGCGCTCGATATCGGCGCAACCACATCGCTGTTCACCATTGTGCGTGCTGTGCTTCTGCGGCCCCTGCCGTTTCGCGATCCCGGCAGGCTGGTGATGCTCTACGATCATTTTCGCCACGACCAACGCGGGGATGGGTTTAATACCGTCGCCGCCGGCGACTACCGCGACTGGCGCGCGCAGAGCCACGGCTTTGAAGACATGGCCGCCATGCGCGCATACGGAGGCATCATCTCCGGCGTGCAGAGTGAGCTACCTGAAGTTGTGCAGAGCGCCGCAGGTTCGGCCAATCTCTTTCCCCTGCTCGGCGTGTCGCCGGTTTTGGGACGGACCTTTACTGACGCTGAAGACCAGCCGGAAGGGCAGCCCGTTGTGCTGCTGACCTGGAGCATCTTTCAGCGCCGCTTTGCCGGCGATCCGTCGATCATCGGCAAGCAGGTTCATCTGGACACGAAACCAACTACAGTCATTGGCGTGCTGCCGAGCTGGTTTACGTATCCCGATGCCAAGATTCAATTCTGGCTGCCGTATGCGCAGACCTTCTCGTACTCGCCGGGCGACTACGGGCACGCCGACCACCAGAGCATGGTGGTGGCACGACTCAAGCCGGGTGTGAGCGCAGCGGCGGCGACGCGCGAGGTGAGTGCGCTGCAGTATCAGATCCACCTCGCCAATGCGTCGAAGCCTGTAGCCGAAGACGTGTGGTTCCGGCCGATGATCGACGACCTTGCCAAGAATGTGCGCACGCCTCTACTGGTACTGCTGGGTGCGGTGGGCTGCATGCTCCTGATTGCCTGCCTGAACCTCACCAATCTGCTGGTGGCGAGGTCGGCGACTCGGCGCAGGGAGGTTGCGGTGCGCGGTGCGCTTGGCGGCAGCCGTATTGTTCTTATCTGCGAGCAGATGACGGAGAGTTTGCTGATCTGTCTGGCCGGTGGAGCACTGGGCCTGCTGCTGTCGCTGGCTTCGACCTACTGGCTCGCGGCACATTGGCGCAATCTGCCGCGCGCCGAGTCGGTGCATGTCGATGCGTGGGTTCTCGCGTTTACCTTGGCCCTGGTAGCCGCGGCAGCATTGCTGGCCGGCCTTGTGCCCGCAATTTCGTCCACCGGAAAAGGGCTGCTTTCGGGACTGCGCGATTCCTCGCGAACGATGGGCGGCAGCACCTCCCGGGCGCGGCTGCGCAAGACGATGTTAACGGTTGAGATCGCGCTTACGGTAGTGCTTCTGATCTCAGCGGGCCTGCTGTTCAAAAGCTTCCTGCTCCTGCGCACAACAGATCTCGGCTGCCGCATCGATAGCGTGATTACCATGAAATTCGGCCTTCCGGAAATCCAATACAATACGCGCGACAAGGTGGCGGGCTTTCACGAGTCGTTGCTGGAGCGCTTGCGCCGGCTGCCCGGGGTGCGCGGCGTGGGCCTCGTTTCCGTTCCTCCGGGCGTGGGCCCGTCCGAAAACAGGGTGTTCACCATTCTGGAGCGGCCGGCGCCGAGCTATACCCTTCAGTACTACGCCATCACTTTGACCGCCGACCCGCAGTACTTCAGCGTGATGCAGATTCCACTGCTGCGCGGGCGCGTCTTCACAGAACACGAGCGACTCAGTAACGATCACTACGTCGTTGTGAGCAAGACGTTCGTCGATCAGTACCTCGCGGGCGACGACCCGGTCGGCAAGCATGTCCGCGTGGACTGGGATACCAAGCCGGAAGTTTACGAGATCCTCGGCGAAGTCGGCGACACGGTCATTGACATTACCAAGCCGATTCAGCCGACGATGTACTTCCCCATCCTGTCGGGCATTCCCGATCAGACTTCGGAGGCGACGATCGTGGCCTACACTTCCGCCGATCCGCTGACGATGTCCATGCCCATCCAGCGACAGATCTCGGCGCTCGAGCCGGAGTTGCCCGTCTATAACGCATTGACAATGGACCAGATTCTTGGCAAGACCTCAGCCAGCCAGGGTTTCGCGGCCAATCTGGTGTTGGCCTTTGCCGCCCTGTCGCTTCTTTTGGCGGCGGTCGGCCTCTATGGAGTGCTCTCCTATCTGACCACGCAGCGGACGGCGGATATCGGTCTTCGCATTGCGGTTGGCGCGCAGCGATCACAGCTCCTGCGACTTGTTCTTTTCGAAGGGCTGCGCCCTGCGCTTATCGGACTGATTTTTGGCGTCGCTGCCAGCGCTCTGGCCACGCAACTGCTGCGATCAATGCTCTATGGAACCCAGCCGCTCGATCCGGCGGCGTTTGCGGGCGCAGCGGCGATGCTGATGGCTGTCGCAGTGCTGGCCTGCTTGATCCCGGCGTGGAGGGCATCGCGAATCGATCCAATTCAGGCATTGCGAACTGAATAGGCGACGGATATCCCCAAAATTGGAAAAAAAGCCCTGACCTTACAGTCTGGCCCACGACCGAGCCTTTGAGAGCGTACGACGGATGTAGGCCGCCCTCCGGGAAGGATTCGGGTCACGGGACAGGTAGTCGTCTTCCAAGGCATGCAAGATGACATCTTCGGGCATATCAAGAGAAAGCGCCGAGATGCAGAACGCCATATCGGCTGCGGCTGGACGATCGCGGTATCTGGGCAGGGCACGGAACCGCTCGACTGAGAGTTTCGAGTACCTCGCCCCAGTATGGGGAAAGCGCTTCTGTTGCTCTACTCGGCGTCCTATCGCGCGCCTGGTCTCTTCCTGCTGGAGCTGATAGCGGCTCGTCATTTCCAAGCCGAATGCCTCTGCACGCGTGAATGGCTTTCCGGAACAACTGCGTAAAAGGACGAACGGGAAGAGGCCGTTAGCCTGCCGGTGTTTCGGCTTGCAATTCGTAAAGCCGGGGAGCCGGCCGAATCGCCTCCAATCCGCCGCACTTGGATCGGCCTGGTACCGACGCGCCAATTCCTGGGCGATAAACGTAGAGACGGCGATTTCGTAGGTCCGATGGTGCTTCAACCAAGCCTGGAAGTTCCCGGGACTCGTTTCCACGACCGCGCATGGTTCGAATCCGTCCGCGGACAGACGGTCAACAGATTCCTGCGCAAGGTCATCGAGAACGGTCAGATTGTGTTGCCCGGAAGCGCGGATGTAGATGTGCGCTCCGCGTGCGTTCTGGCTTTTCAGGAACTTGGTTTTGGCCAAGACCGCCTCTTTTGTGAGACTTGTGTGGCCGGGGAAGATGCCCCGGTCGCTCAGAATGCCGATGTCGTAGCTGGCCGCGGCCAGCACATCGAGCATTCTGTGAACTGCGATGATCGTTCTGTCCATAAGCACCTCGATATCGCGCGGTTTGAAAACGGTGTATCATGCACAGTATTGAAATGTGCATTTCTATGGTACTGTGTGAAATGTACATTGCGGTAGACCATGGCAGCGGAAATTCTCCCCATCGACGAAAAATTCGGGCGGCTCATAGAGAAGTTACGTTATGAGCTTGGCGAGACGGTCTGCGAGCTTCTGGACCGGGATCGACGGGTCGAAGACATCTGTCTGAATCCTGACGGGTGCTTGTGGGTGAAGAGAACCGGAGCACCGTTCGAGAAATGCGGTTCACTTGCTCCGGGGTTGGCGCAAGGGGCGATGATGACGATCGCGTCAATGAGGAAGACGACGATTACAGATCGGCACCCGGTTTTGGAAACGAACTTGCCGCTCTGGGGTTCGCGCTTTGCCGGCATTGTCGAGCCGGTTGTGACGGCGCCCACATTTGTAATTCGCCAGCCGTCAGCGCAGCGCTTTGGTCTGCGGGACTACGAGCAGGCGGGAATTCTCTCACGGAAGGGCGATCCCCGGAACCGGGCACGCAAACAGATGGAATTTCTAGAGGCGGTTGAGGGCCTGGGTCATCGCCAGGTGATTGAGAAGGCGATTCAGGAACGCCGCAATATCGTGCTCGTTGGCTCTACGGGCGCCGGCAAAACGACTCTCGGCAATGCCATTCTCGCGGGAATTGCCGATTTGACGCCTTACGATCGCGTGGTTGTGATCGAGGATACGCCGGAGCTGCAAATCGACTGCCCAAACCACGTAAGCATGTTGGCCACAACAGATTTCCCGATCAGGGGATGCGTGATGGTCTCGATGCGGTTGAGACCTTCGCGAATTGTGGTTGGCGAAGTTCGCGACGGAACGGCATTGGAACTCTTGAAGGCGTGGAATACAGGCCATCCGGGAGGAATCCTGACCATCCACGCGAACGATGCCTATGCGGGATTGATCCGATTGGAGGACTTGGTTCGTGAGGCCACCAATGCTCCACAACAGCGTTTTATCGGCGAGGTAGTGGACCTGATCATTTCGATCTTTCTCGACCCGATGGAGGGTCGGAAAGTGCGTGAAGTGGCGGTGGTGTCCGGTTACGAAGACGGACACTATCGCCTCACGCAGGTATGACAGCGTGGCTTCGCTAACCAGCGAAGCCGATCCAATGGCGGCGTGCGGGCCTGCCTGCACGCATAACCGATGTGCCCGGCGGGCACAGGAGGCAAATGGGAATGACTCGGCATGAATGGTTGAAACAGATCGCGCGCAGATTTGTCGGGCGTGGCGTCAGCCGTTTCGGACTCCAGTTCGGCGTGATGCTCGCCCTGGGCACGTCTGGAGCATTCGCGGCGGAGAACGGCACGAACCTACCTTGGGAAGGTCCACTCACAACTTTGGTTACCTCACTGACTGGCCCGGTCGCCTATGCCATTTCGGTGATCGCGATTGTTGCGCTCGGAGCGACGCTGGCCTTCGCTGGCGGCGAGATGGGCGAAACGATGAAGCGTCTGCTTCATGTGGGGATCGCGGTGTGCTGCGTCGTTTTCGCTGCACAGGTGATGACTTCATTCATTGGCCAAGCCGCAGAGGTTGCTGTGCTCGTGCAGCCTTTGCATTCGGCAATTTCGGTCCTCGGGCGTTCGGCACTCGCCCTGGGATAAACATCAACCCATGAGGGGCGGTGACTTCACGCCGCTCCCCATCACCCGGAGTTCGTTATGGATGATCAACCTGTATTTACGCCGATGCGCGCGTCATTGAATCGACCTCAGCTCCTGATGGGTGGCGATCGCGAACTGGTTCTGCTTAGTGGGCTTCTTCTCGCTCTGATGGCTGTGAGCGTCATGTCGTTTCTGTCGTTTTTGATTGCTGGGATCAGTTTTATGGCGATTGTTGCTGTGCTCGCCAGGATGGGCAAAGAAGACCCTCTCATGCGCAAGGTCTATGCACGGCATTTGGCCTATAGGGATTTCTACCCCGCGAAGAGCGGCGTGGCAGTTGAAGGAAAACCAACGCGGCGTGGATAGGAGTGGAAGATGTTTGGCGAAGCGCGGCAACAACCGATCGGCCTCGGAGATTTGCTCCTGTGGTACGGACTCGCCGATGACGGCATACTGCTCCAACACGACGGCTCATTGCTCGCGGCCTGGAGTTTCCGCGGACCGGACCTGCAGTCGGCGACACATGCTGAAATGAACGCAATTGCGACCAGGCTGGCCTCCATTTTGCGTTTAGGCGGCGGTTGGATGGTTCAGGTCGATTCGTTTCGGACGAAGGTGAACGATTACGGGCCGAAGGGAGCATTCCCGGACAGAGTGGCTGCTCTGATTGATGAAGAACGCAGAGTTCAGTTCCAGTCCGAGGGAAGCCATTTTGAAAGTGAGTACTTCCTCGCTCTCACCTATCTTCCGCCCGTGGCGGCCAGCGAACGCCTGCGTGGGTTCATGATCTCCGGTTCGGAAAGGAGCTCGGGCTCAAACGTCGGTGCCGACGCGCTCAGGTATTTCGTTGAGAAGATCAGGCAATTCGAAGATGTATTTTCATCCCAATTTCCGGTAAAGCGCTTACGGGCTGCCCGAATCCCACAGCCAGGTGGCTTTGATCGCGTGGATGACGAACTCCTCAGCTATCTTCGGCGGTGTCTGACAAGCATCAAGGGACCGGTCATGCTGCCGGAGATACCGGTATTCCTAAACGACATGCTCGCCATGGAAGATTTCCTCGGGGGGATGGAACCGAAAATGGCGGACCGCCACGTTCGGGTTCTTTCGATCGACGGGTTCCCCAGGTCCACATGGCCTGGCGCGCTGTCGGTATTGGATACGCTCGCCTGCGAGTATCGATGGAACACTCGCATCATCCTGATGGATCCAAGGGAAGCCGAAATCATTATCGAAAAGACGCGGAAGAAATGGCGGTTTCAGACCCGTGGTTTCAAGGATCAGGTTTTCAAGTCCAATGGCGGAGCAACGAATCTGCATGCGGTCGAGATGGCGGCGGATGCGGAAGGGGCGATGTCGGAGGCAGCGGCAGGCGAGGTCCAATACGGATATTTCTCGTCTTCGATTGTGCTCCAACACAGAGATCTGAAGTTCATCGAAACGATGGTTGGGGAATTTCGCAAGGCGCTCATCAACCGCGGCTTTGGCGTTCGGATCGAAACCGTGAACGCGGTCGACGCTTTCTTTGGAACAATGCCCGGCAACCGCACGGCCCAAGTTCGGCGTCCAATGGCACATACGAGGAACTTTGTAGACCTCATGCCAATTTCCGCTGTCTGGGCGGGTGAGAGTGTAAACCCATCGGCGTTGATGCCTCCGAACTCCCCACCGCTCGTCCACGCTGCGACGAGTGGCGGCACTCCTTTTCGGCTTAATCTGCACTTTCAGGATGTGGGACACTCGCTCCTCGTCGGGCCGACAGGTGCTGGTAAAAGCGTTGCCATCGCTTTGTTCTCCAGCCAATGGTTCCGTTATCCCAATGCAAAGGTTTTCGCCTTCGACAAGGGCCATTCTCTGTATGCACTCTGCAAAGCAGCGGGCGGGAGATTCTATGACATTGGCGAGAGCGGTTTGGCATTTCAACCATTGAGAGATATCGAAGATCCCGCCGAATTTGCCTGGGGCGTGGAGTGGATAGAGACGCTGATGCGCCTCCAGGACATTCGAGTTGGTCCGGCTGAACGGCAAATGATTCACCGGGCAGTTCGCCAGTTGGCTGAGTCGCCTAAACGGAGAAGGACCCTCACAGAACTCGAAGCGAATCTCCAAGATGAAAACCTGAAGGCCGGCTTAAAGCCATATGTGATCGATGGTCCTCTGGGGCGAATGCTCGACGCCTCAGATGACAGTCTGGTCGATTCGCATTTCATCGTCTGCGAGATGGAGACGCTGCTTAGCGGTTCGTTCTCGGATGCTACGGTGATGGCCGTCCTGCTGTATCTCTTCAGACGGATGGAACGGTCCCTGGACGGTCGCCCCACGTTTGTTCCGATTGACGAGGCGTGGCTGTTTCTTCGGCACCCAGCTTGGAGGGACAAGATTCAGGATTGGCTCAAGACGTTGCGCAAGAAGAATGCCGCTGTATTGCTCGCTACGCAGAGTATTGCTGATGTGAAGGACTCACCGATCGCCTCAACGATACTTCAGAGCACCGCCACGAAGATCTATCTGCCGAACTCGGAGGCCGGCAATGAGAGCATGCGCGAGTTCTATCGATATGCAGGACTGAACGGCAGGGAAATCGAGATTCTTCAACGCGCTCTGCCAAAGCGTGAATACTACTTTGTTCATCCGATTGGTCGAAGACTCATTTCCTTCCGCCTCGGCCCGGTTGCGCTCAGCTTCCTTGGCGCTTCTTCCCCGAAAGATCGAGCACGAATCAACGCACTGGAAAAGCAGCATGGTGACGAATGGATCGCCGCATGGATGGCGGAGAGGCAAGTGTCAAAGGACTGGATCGCATATTTCAAAGGAGGACGAGGGAATGAAGAAGCAATGGCTAGCTAAGGGCACGAGCGCAGTGGCGATTGTTGCAGTGATAGCTACCGCAACTGCGGTCCCCACCGAAGCGCACGCCGGCGGCGTGGGCTTGTTCGCAACAGAGTATACGCAGCTCTTGAACTACGCAGAGTTGGTTGGCCAGCTTGAGAAGCAAGTCATGATGGTCGAAAATCAAATGACCCAGATTGCCGACATGGCAAAGCACGGTATTACGATCAGCAATCAGCTGTTCGGAACGGTAGAGAGCGACATTGTCAACCTCAACAGAATCGTGAACACCGGTCAATCTTTGGCCTACACGCTCTCAAACATGGACGGGACGTTCAGGCTCCGCTTTCCTGGATATATAAGCACGACGAACTACGGGCAGCAGTATTCGCAATGGGGGCAGACGAGTCTGGATAGTACTTTGGGCTCATTGAAGGCGGCCGGCCTGCAGAACGATCAGTTCAACAGTGACGCAGCACTCCTCAAGACGCTCCAAAGCCAGAGCACAACGGCCGTTGGACGGATGCAGGCCCTCGAAGTTGGAAACGAGATCGCCGAGAACCAGGCTGAACAACTCATGAAACTCCGCCAGCTGATGATGGCTGACATGCAGAGCAAAGCCGCGTTCCAGTCGGCTCAAATTCAAAAAGACTTAACGACGCAAGCTGATACTGACAAGTTCTTTGGCCAGGCAACAATCACGAGCGACGGTGTGACGTTTTGAAGGAGGGACATGCGGCGGATTGGAGTCGGAATCATCTCAATTGGTCTCATGATGGCGGCGGGCTGCCGTCATGTGAACGACAGTCAAATTGTGGCGAAGTTTAGGGCTGCGGGCGGCGGCGATCCGGACCATGCAACGCCGGATGACATGGGCGCATGGCTGGCAAAGCATGACGGCGTCAGGCAAGAGCTGACGCCTATGTGCGCTAGCCGACGTTCGCAGGCCCCATCCGATTGGGCCGGCACGGACGAAGGGAAGATCTGCGCAGGCGTAACGCGCGCGACATTCTTTTCGAAACCCAAGATTCAGTCAGATGGAAAGACGTTCTAGCCAATGAGTGAGTTCCATGAGTAAACGGACAGTCTTTGTGGCAGCGAGCCTCCTGTGCGTCGGAGTCGCAGCGCACGCGCAGAATTCGACGACCGACGTGGGAGGCACATTTCGGCAGATTCAGACAGCCGCGAATGCCTGGATTCCCGCAATCATGGCGGCTGCCACGAAACTGTTCTACCTGTTGGCGACCATTGATTTTGCGTGGTCGGCCCCGAGCTTCCTCAGAGAGAGCGACTTCATGGGACTGTTCTTGTCCCTCATTAAGAAGCTACTGGTGATCTCCTTTTTCTACGCAGTTCTGGTGAACGGGCAAACCTGGATACCGGCCATCGTGAACAGCTTTATCACCATCGGCACAAATGCCACTGGACTCCCAGCTGCGCAGAGCCCCTCGGACATCATGGCCCAAGGCATCCAGATTTGCAGTGACCTCTTCGACAAGGTGAACGGAGCGAATCTGCTCACTCAGACCGGAGCAGCCCTCACCACGATCCTGATGATCGTGATGGTCTTTGCTTCGTACCTCATCATCGTGCTGCACTACATCGTCACCAAACTAGAAGCAATCATTGTGATGACCGCGGGTTACATCTTCCTTGGATTTGCCGGTAGCCGCTGGACTATGCCGTATTTTGAAAGGTACATTTCATTAGCGATCTCTACGGGCGTTCGTCTGATGCTGATTTACCTGATGCTTGGGGTTTTCAAGACCGTATCCCAGAACTGGATTGCAGCGATGGACGCATACACGCCTGATCAGCCTGCCCTTCAGATATTTCCCACGATCGCGTCGATGCTTCTTTTCGCTTTCGCGTCGTGGATGATTCCCAAGATGGCAGGTTCGATCGCAAGTGGAAGTCTTGGGCTCGGTGGCGCAGACATCGTAAGTACGGGCGCCGCGGCTGCCACTGGCGCTGCAGTGGCGGTTGCAACCGTGGCAACGGGCGGAGCGCTTGCAGGCGGAGAATTGGCGGTGGCGGGCGCTGGGGGAGCGGAAGCTGCCGGGGCGCTTGGTGAGGCCGCGATCGCCGGCGGATCGACATCGGTGGCTTCCGGTGCTGCGGACGCGGCTGCGGGGGGCGCGGGAGTGCCTGCGCCGGTAGGGCCACCGCCTGGCAGCGGAGCCGAGCCCATTTCGGAAGCTCCGACGCCTAGTGCGCCCAACGAACCTGGCGCCAGTTCCAGCGGGGTTAGCACAAGCTCTCCATCGAACGATGGGGCAACGATGAGCGGTACGCAACAGAGCTTCGACTTTGGAAGGCAACAAAGGCGGAATCTGGTCCCAGACGACGGAAGCGAACATACTCCACCGCCACAACTGCGGATGGAAGGGGAGGAATAAGTGTGGCAACAACTTCGAAAACCTTGAATCCATATACGATGGCGCGCCGAGAGTGGGACGAGCGCTATGGCGATCTCATATCGCGGGCAAAGAACTGGAGACGAATTGCGTTTTTATCCATGTCCACGACTCTGGTCTGCGTGGCGGGCATGGTCACGATTGGATATCGGTCAAACACAGTGCCCTATGTGGTCGCCTTGGATGACGTTGGGCGTGCGATCCCCGTCATTCCTGCAAAGCAGGTGGCGGTCAAAGATGTTCGATTGCAAGAGGCCACCGTCGCCCGTTGGATTACCAATCTGCGGACTGTGGTAATCGATCCGGTAGTCCAGCGAAAGATGGTGGACGAGGTGTATGCCCTCGCCTCTGCGAGTTCTGCGGCATCGCAAACCCTGACGGATTGGTATCAGCAGAATTCGCCGTTCTCGCGCCTTCAGAAGGAGACCGCCGATGTCTCGATCGAATCGATCGTTCAGCAATCCCAGAAAAGCTATGAGGTCGTCTGGAGCGAATCGATTCACGATTTGTACGGCCAATTGCAAAGTACTCACCGCTACCGGGCCATCGTGACGGTAAACACGCAAGAGGTGACAGATCCAAAGCAGGCCCTCATCAATCCTCTCGGTCTTTTTGTCACGAATGTTAGCTGGGGCGAAGTTGTCAGTTCCGGTGCATCGAATGGGGCCGGGCAATCAACTGATGGAGGTCAAAACAGATGAAATTGCCTATCGCAATTTTTCTCGGCATCACTTGTTCCTTGTCAGCACAGACGAAGGCGCCTTCGCCCGATTCGAAACCTTCGACTGTTCCGCCGAGTAGTTCGCAGCAAGACAAGGATCTCTCGACATACGACTTCAAAGGGGCACTCCAAAAACTTCGCGGTCAGCCGGCGAATCCAGAAAAGGGATTCACCGCCCCTTCGATCCCGCCCCTACAGGCCGGCACTGGTCCCGCAGCGGCCAACCCCGCCGCGGCTTCGAAGCCGGTTGGCGCTCCACCGGATTGGCGCGCTCCTCACGCGGTTTTGAACGCCACCGCGGCCAGTGCAGCAGCCGTCGCTGATGTTTGGGAGTCAGGCTTCAATCTGCCGACGCCAGGTGCGGACGGCCGAGTGTTGTACACGTTTGGAGAGGGCATGCCGGTTGTCGTCTGCGCGCCGCTTCGGGTCTGTGCTTTGGAACTCGAGTCGGGAGAGCATATCCAAAGCCCGCCGCAGATCGGTGACGGTCGTCGATGGGAAGTGACGCCCGTGTCGTCCGGCACCGGCCTGACTCAAACGGCCCTACTCATTATCAAACCGATTGAAGCCGGCCTCGATACGGACCTGGTTGTGCCGACTGATCGCCGGACATACGTCGTGCGCCTGGTTTCCGACGCGAGTCGCTACATTTCGACGGTCGCTTTCCGCTATCCCGCTGACGATCGTGCGAAATGGTCTGCATTTCAAACGCAGCAAGATGCGAGCGCTCGTGATGCCGACGCAGCGGAGCAAGCGAAGTGCAAGTCGAAACCGGACAGTGGAACGGCAATGGCTCCTGACGCCTTGGATCATCTCTATTTCGATTACAAGCTGGACGGGGACGCCGCCATGCGACCCGAGCGGGTCCTTGACGATGGTCAACACACGTACATCTTCTATTCCAACGATGGACGCTTTCGTGAAGTCCCAACGTTGATGATCTATTCGAACGGCAAGACCGAGCTGGTCAACTTTCGGGTGGATGGGAATCGGTATGTTGTGGATCGCCTATTCGACAAAGGTGTCCTGATCCTCGGCGTGGGCAAAAAGCAGAAAAAGGTCACGATTACTCGGTCGCAAGACTACGCGGAATCGGCCAATTCGGGCGGGAGGGGTTAGTCATGGCAGACGATACGCGCTCGACAGAGATACCAAACAAAAACGCTATCTCCACAGACGCCGCAGTGGAGCGAGCCGTCGCCGATGCGGACCTCGACACCGTAGTTCGTGGGGTCGGTGGCGCGGCGCCTCCGAAAGCGAAACGGATTCGGCCCCTGGCTGGCGTGATCGTGATCGGCCTGGTCGTGCTTGCCGCTGGCTACATGCAGCATGGCCTGAAAGATCGAAGGATGAAGAAGGCGGTACAGGCTGATGCACCCCGCGCGGCAGCAGGGCCGGCAACGGTGTCAGAGAATAGTTGGATGAGCGATCAGGCACGGCTTGGGCTGGATACAGGCAAAGCTCACGTGCCAGTGTCCATGCAGCCCAGAAGCTCAATCACGGACGGGACCGCCGACAGCGTCATTGCATCTCGCATTGGATTGCCGGGCGCAGGACGGTCCTCCATTCCTCCACTTCAATACACTCAGACACCCGTCTCCACGGCTGCGAGTGGCACGCTCTCATTTGCAGAAGAACGGCGATTGGAACTGTACAAACAGGAGCAAGAGGCGATCGAATCCGGCACGTCCATTCGCGGCGCATCCAACACCTACGCGCAAGAGTCCGCCTCCGCCCAGCAGTCGGCGACAGCAGACCCGTTGCAGGCGATTCAGACCGCGCTGCTACGAGCAAGGGCGGATCAAGTCGCCGTCGTCCCGCCGCAAATGACCCCCGGATCTCATGGCGAGTCTGGCCAAGATCTTAGCGATTTCGACCGACAGAACAGTCAATTCGACAAGGAAGGTTTCGCCGGCAAGGCAAATTCGAAAAAGTCGGGTGATTACCTCGCCCCCGCGCGAACGGCAGCGCTTGGAAAGTTCGAAGTGAAGTCCGGATGGCTCATCCCGGCCGTGCTGGAGCAGGAGCTGAATTCGGATTTGCCCGGCATGATTCGTGCTCTGGTGCGGGAGAACGTCTATGACTCGGTTACCGGTCAGTATTTGCTCATCCCGGCGGGGTCAACGCTTATTGGAATGTACAACTCACATGTCGGCTACGGCCAGGACGCTTTGCAGGCGGTGTGGAACCGAATTATTTTCCCGGATGGCAGTTCGCTGCGACTCGGGGCGTTCGAAGGCGATGACGGCCAAGGGGCAGCCGGATACCGTGACCAGGTGGATAACCATTGGGCTCGCCTTTTTTCGGGCGCGCTGTTAACCTCTTTATTTGCAATGGGAGTTGAGCTTAGTCAGGGCCAGAACTCCTCGGTGCTCCAGAGCCAGAGCGTCGGCCAGCAGGCCGGTGCTGCCGTAGGGCAGCAGGTTGGCCAACTCGGAGTCGAGGTGACTCGGCGGAATCTGAACATTCAACCTACGATCAAGATTCGCCCTGGCTATCGATTCTTCGTGCGGGTTGAAAAGGATATTCTGTTCAAAGGTCCGTATACCCCCATGCGAGCCGGGGAATAGTGTGTCCCCGGCCAGGTTGCCGGAGGATGACAGTTGGCTCAGAAGAAAGCTATAAAGGCTCGGAAGGGAAACAAAGAGGGCCAACGCTGGACTGACGATCGCGTGGGAATGACCCTGCGCCTCCCCGTAGAACTCAAAGAAAAAGTCATCGAAGAAGCTCGCGTGGCCGGAGACCTGTCACGCATCGTCTTGTTCGCTATGGCCCACGTCGATCCGAAAGAAGTTGAGATCATCCAAACCCGAAAGACTGGTCTTGGCCTGGCGAACCCCATGCTGCTTCACATCGGCAACGAAGCGCGAGTTAAATTGCGGGAATGGTCCGAGGCCGAGAGCGTAAGCGTGAATGCCATAGTTGTAAGCATGCTGGAGGACTTTTTCAAGCAACTGCGTAAGAGCCGAGCCCTCCGTGATGAGCTCCGGCAGGAGATACGCGCCCATCGCGTGCTCTAGGTCAACACTATTCGGATACAAATTCGTCTTCATGAAATGCCAAAATGACCTGGGCTTCCCAGAGTATCGGAACAAGAGAAGAGCTTCTCGCGTATCGCGTGTAGGAGGTCAGGATGCAGTCGTTTCTGAGGAACTTGAAACATGGCATGCGCCGGCTCTTACATTCCCCAACTTTCACAATCGTTTCGATCCTGACGCTTGCTCTCGGAGTAGGAGCCAATACGGCGATCGTCAGTGTGATTCAGGCGGTTCTCCTGAATCCATCGGGAGTTGGCGATCCGGGAACCCTGATTTCCTTTCACACCAAATACACGCAACTAAACCTGCCGAGTATTGGCGTGTCCGCGCCTGATTTCGCAGATGCTCTTTCATTGAAATCCATCGTGTCCTCCGCCGCTCTGAGCGATCGGAGCAGTTTCAACGCGAGACTGGGTGATCGCACACTACACTTGAACTCCGCGTTGGTAACCTGGCAATGGTTTCAAGTCTTTGGTGCGCAACCGATCTTAGGTCGCACTTTCTTGCCTGAGGAAGATCAAGTGGGAGCTGGTCGCGTTGTTGTCTTGAGCTACTCAGGTTGGCAGCGCCTGTTTGGCGGGCAACGAGACGCAATCGGCAAGACATTGATATTGGACGAGCGGCCCTATCGGGTTGTTGGTGTCATGCGGAGTGACTTTGACTGGCCCCGATCCTCCGATCTGTGGGTGCCACTTGCGCTTGCTCCAGCCTCTTATGCAACCGGCGAACGGTTCAATGAGTTTTTCGATTCGGTCGTTCGATTGAAGCGGGGAGTTTCCGTTGCACAACTAAACGCCGCGCTGACGCAGAAGAATGCTGAAGAAGCTCGCCGGGAGGGGACCGATAGTTATGCCGTTCGGGCTGGCTGGAGCATGTTCGCTCAGCCCTGGACCCAAGACGCCGCTGGCGATCTAAGAAAACCCCTCTTAGCGCTTTTTGCAGTCGCTCTGTCAGTGCTCCTTATAGCCTGTGCAAACATCTCAGGATTGATGTTGGTGAGGGCAAGCCAAAGGGCCCGTGAACTTGCTATTAGAACGGCCTTGGGTGCGTCGGCATCCGAAATTGCAGCTCAGCTGGCATACGAGGTCCTCTTAATTGGGGGAATCGCCACCCTCATCGGAATCATCTCGGGCCCCATCTTCGGCCGAGCCCTTCTTCTGTGGATCCCTCATGATCTAGCTGCGGGATTCTCCGTGCATGCGAATGCTTCACTCTTGTTTGGAGCGGCAGGATTCGGCTTGGTCGCTGCCCTCTTGAGTGGCTTCGCTCCTATGTTGCAGGCGGTTCGACAGAAATCTCTATTGCGATTGTCGGAGCAGGGTCGCAGTTCGACCTCGGGAGCAAGCAAGCAGCGCTTTAGAGCTCTTCTCGTCTGCAGTCAGGTAGCTCTTGCTTTCACGCTCCTGGCTGGAACTGGATTATTTTTGTCGAGCCTGCGGGACCTTCAAAAGGTGGACCCAGGGTTCCGCGCGGATGGAGTCTTGACCGGATTCGTAACGTTGAATGGCCCATCCTATCGAAACAACAGCGATAAGAAGAGGGTTTTTATTCAAGATGTGATTTCCAAAATTGGTCAGCAACCGGGAGTGGCGGCCGTTGCCGCAGTCTTTCCCTTGCCTTTTGGCAACACGGTGAATCAGTCCGGGAGCTTTGATATTGAGAGTAGGCCAACGACCGCCGGAGAACCGGGACCGCATTGCGACAAGCGATGGACGACTTCTGGGTATCTCGCTGTTATGGGGGTCCCGCTGCTGGGGGGCAGGTGGTTCACTGATGATGATCTCGCAACTACGGAGCCAGTGGCAGTTATCGATGATGTGCTCGCTCGAGCATACTGGCCAAGTCAGAACCCGATTGGTCAAAAGATCCGCTGGGGCGGTCAGCCCTGGGCACGAATCGTGGGTGTGGTGAGACACGTTCGTCGCGATTCCCTCGAGGTGGATGAGAATAAGGGAGTCGTCTACAGGCCTTTCGTTCAGAATCCTGTGAATGAAGCTGCGCTGATCGTTAGAACCACTGCCGCGCCTGAGTCATTGAAAGGTACACTCTCATCGGCCGTAAACTCGACGGACCCCTCAGAAGCGATCTATGACGTGCGCACTTTGAGCAGCATGGTCACAGAATCACTCGCGAGTCGGCAACTTTTGGTTTGGTTAATATCGGCTTTTGGATGCGTAGCGTTGATGCTGGCCGCAATCGGAATCTATGGCTTACTGAGCTCCACTGCGTCCGAACGGACTGGCGAGATCGGTATACGCATGGCCCTCGGAGCTCAACGCTCACAGGTCGTTTTCCTGGTCCTTCGGGACACGCTGGCTTTGATTGGCATTGGGCTAGCGGTAGGATTGGTCCTTGCGACCATAGCAGAGCGAGTTCTTGCTAACGTATTTGCTGGAATGGGCACGGGAACATTGCCATCGCTCGCAGTTGCCACATTAATTCTGTTGAGCGCAGCAGCCATTGCCGCATTTATTCCAGCACTCCGCTCTGCGAGCGTCGATCCGGCGATAGCACTGAGACTAGAGTGAGTGCCTCGCAGCCCTATAAGGGCGGTTCAGCCGGTGCGCCCATTGGCTGCTTGCGACGCGGTTTTCGCTGCCGGGCCCAAGGCGCTGCCCTGCGGATGAATTCGCGCTGTGCGGTGTCCAAGGCGATGCGTGCCTGATAAAGGTCATATAGAGAAAAGCAGCAAGAACAGGCACCGCGGATTCCGGCGCGGCCATCTTTTTCTGGGTTGTAACGGGGGTGGCGGCTGCATTTGCCCTTCACCCGCTCTGCGATCTTCAATTTGTACGTGAATTGCAGCATCGTCTCCTCCTCCTATGGAGTTGGGGCCATTGCTGGCCCCATCCGTGGTTTAGGCCGCTACTCTCTTGCTGGCCTTTTTCTTGGCCGACTTTGCCTTGGCGTTTGCCGGCTTCTTCAACGCTTTAGTTGTGGGCTTCTTCGCTGGCGTCTTGGGTTGAGCGGGAGCGAGCAATTCCTCTGCCTCGATCAGATGATCGATCTCACCCTCGCGCGGAGTGTCAACATGACCTGTGAGGGCCAGCCGAAGGGCAAATGCGGGAAGCTTGTCGTCTTCCATTCCGTCCATTACGGAGAGCAGAACTTCCTCGGCGCTTTGCTGGTTGTTTTCGTCGTCGCCTACGAAATGCGCGGCCACATCATCTGTAAAGTCATAAGAATCGATGTGAATGAAAGCGCGAAGCAGAACCCTAAGCTGCGGGCCGCTGAAGGTAGTGGGTGCGTTATCTAGAATGCGATTGAAGGACTCGGTCCGCCGCTTCAGCATTCGCTTCCGTTGGGCTTGCTCCTTCTCAAACTCGCGCTGTCTGGCCTCGGCCTCCGGATCGAGAGGAACTACTCTGCGCGGATGGTGAACGGGGCAGTTCGCGTCTGTGCAGACTTTCCGAGTGGTGCCTGCGCCGTCGCCATAAACGACTATGGCCGTCTTCGACGCTTCGCATGGCGTGATGTTCTCGCGGTCTTCGCCGTCATCCGTAGGCGCGTCGAGGTCCGTGTATTCGTTGCGAGAAAGCGTGCCTGGCTGCCGTTCCGTCGAACTCCGATAGGCGGTTTCGATCTGAACCAATTCAGGCTTTGCGGCTACCTCGCGCTGGACATGTACCGACAGCTTGACGTAATAGCAATCGGAGTCCATGCATTATGTGGAATCAGGGCAACTGGCAAGTATTTTCTGTTGGAACGCTGTCGCCGCGCGTCCCGCGTGAGAGCGTGGGGGATGGAATTGAACTTAGTCCTATCGTCTTACGAGATGGGGGCCTGATGCGGGTTTTCCTGGAGTAACCGCTTTCGCATCAGCAGGCAAGCGAAAAACATGTCATCGGTCGAGGCCAAACCAGAGCGCTCAGCGGCTATCCTCTCAATATGACTCAGGTAGATGTCAGCCTTACGGACTATGGTTTGGCGGCCGAGTGCGCGTATTTCACATATTTGATCGCACGGCTCCCCACGGGGCACTCTTCTCTCCGCGGAGTATTCATGGCATTTTTCTCCTCAATTTCGATAGCGGCAGCGGCAGGCGGCACGGTTCACGGCTTTTTCCTGGACGAGAGTTCTCTAGGATATCGAATTCTGTGGCCTTTCACTCTGATCGTTATAGGGATTACCTCCCTATCGGGAGTTTACATAGGTGCCGCTTTGCTTTTCTCCCGTCCGAAGGCCAACTACATCAACCGCGTTGCGCTAGCGTTTTTCTTGGCATATTCCTCTATTGTCCTTTTTATCCGAGGAGATTTCCGGATCGCCATTCTTGATTATCTTCCGGCCCTAATCTTCCTTGGTGGAGCATTCCTGCTGGCTCACCTCAGACAGAGGAAGCAGGCGTTTCTGATAGGATTTTTGGGCGTCTGCACCATGCTTCTTTCAGCCGCAGCTCAGCAGGCGAAGCTCGGCGTTGATCCCCGATACTTCGATCACAATGCGCTCTACCATGTTCTCCAAGCCATCGCACTATTCATGGTCTTCATCGCAGCGAGAGAAACTAGCAAGGCGGGGGAGTTTATCAATTGATTAACCGACGTGAGCTTCTTGCCGGATCCGCAGCGTTATATCTCAGCTCGCATCTGTCTTTCGCGGCCGGGGACGACTCCCTGGTAGTGAATGATATTCACTCGCAACTCAATCGAACGCGCGTCGACCGCATCCTCCGGCCCAAGAACGTCAAAGAGCTCCAAGCGGCGGTGCTTACGGCGAAAAGTGCAAAGAAGCCATTGTCGATAGCGGGTGGACGTCATGCCATGGGAGGCCAGCAATTTGGCACCGAGATGATCTTGGCCGACATGACGGGGCTCAATCAGATCGTCAGCTTCGATCCCCAGCGGGGCCTCGCAGAGGTGCAGGCGGGGGCATTTTGGCCTGACTTCACAACCGCTTATCTTCAGCGCCAGCAAGGTACCTCACGCCAGTGGGGGTTTGCCCAGAAGCAGACTGGCGCAGACAACATCAGCATCGGCGGAACCCTGGCGGCAAACGCTCATGGACGCGGCCTTTCCATGCAGCCGTTCGTCAGCAATATCGAGTCGTTCGCGCTGGTCGATGCCGATGGCAACCTCGTTCTATGTAGTCGCGAACAGAATCCGGAGCTTTTCCGGCTTGCGATCGGCGGATACGGTCTTTTCGGGGTCGTCTCTTCAGTGACCCTGCGTCTGGTTCCGAGGCAAAAAATCGAGCGAATCGTAGAGGTGCTGGAAGTTGACGGCTTGATGGGTGCGTTTGCAGAACGCGTCCGCAGTGGGTTCCTGTATGGAGACTTTCAGTTTGCTATCGACCCAGCCTCAGACGACTTCCTGCATAAGGGAGTCTTCTCCTGTTATCGCCCCGTCGATCCAGCAACCCCGATGCCGAGCGAGGAGAAGAGCCTCTCCGATGAGAGTTGGAGGACCCTGCTCTATCTGGCACACGAAGACAAGAAGCAGGCATTCCGTCGCTATGCGGACTATTACCTCTCGACAAACGGCCAGCTCTACTGGTCGGACACTCATCAGATGAGCATCTATCCCGCAAACTACCATCGAGAGATCGACCAGAAAGAGCACGCTAAGAATCCTGCCACAGAAATCATCACGGAGATTAACGTGCCTCGGGAAGCTCTGGCTTCGTTCCTGGCCGAAGTTCGCGATGACTTTCGCAAGAACAATGTTGACCTGATCTACGGCACGGTCCGGCTCATTGAGAAGGAGAACGAAAGCTTTCTGCCTTGGGCGAAACAGTCGTATGCCTGCACCATCTTCAACCTCCACACAGTCCATACGCCGGAAGGAATCGAACACTCTGCAGAAGCCTTTCGCAGACTTATTGACATGGCCGTGAAGCGTAACGGCACCTACTACCTGACCTACCATCGCTACGCCCGACGCGAACAGGTGCTGGCCTGCTATCCCAACTTCGCTGAATTTCTCAAGCTCAAGAAGAAGTACGATCCATCGGGGCGCTTCCAAAGTGACTGGTATCGCCACTATCAAGCCATGTTTGGAGAAACGGTGTGATCGAGGTCCCGCTTGTCGATCATTCTAAAACTCGCGAGGTTCCACAACGGCGCTACTTCTGGGTGCTTGCGACGCTCCTGTTTCTCTTCTGCCTCCGAGTTCTCGGCCAGATTCTGGTAGCGTTCTTGCACGTCTCTTTCCTGCCTCCGATGGAAGAGTGGATGTCAGGACTTCTACCGTACCCAGGATTGTTGACCGCTCAAATCCTCATCATTGCTCTCTACGGAAAGATCTGTCTCGACTTCGCTCGTGGACGTGGTTTTTTCCTAACTCCCCGCCGGCGGATGGGGACAGGTCTGCTGATTTTCGGGGCGCTTTATCTCGGGGTGATGATCCTTCGTTACATCATTCGTATGGGCCTATACCCCCATGAGCGATGGGCGGGCGGATGTATCCCCATCTTTTTTCATTGGGTACTATCCTCCTTCATCCTTGTGCTCGGCAGCTATCACTGGCGAACAACTCAACGGCCCGCGAAACCCGGCATCGGTAGGCGACTTCTTCAGGCAGCCGCTGCGGTGGCCGCTCTGCTCTGCATCTCTGTGTGGGCGACCTACCAGACGGGTCCCTCGCTTCTGGCGCATCAGCTTGGGATTCGCCCATCCCAGTTCGCCGTCCGCGCACAGAAGGGAGCCACGCTGCTCACCTCCGATGGCGTTCCTCTTGTTGCGGATATATATCATCCTCAGCACACCGCCCATACACCGACCATCCTGGTACGCATTCCACTCACCAAGGACTTCAAGAACTCCCTTTTTGCCAGCATGATTGGCAAGATGTGGGCGGAGCGTGGCTATACCGCCATTATCCAAGGGACGCGTGGCAGATTCGGTTCCGGAGGGGTCTTCTATCCCTTGCGAAGGGACCAGCAAGACGGGATCGAAACCTTGCAGTGGATCGCCAAACAGCCTTGGTTCGACGGTCACATCCTGACCTGGGGAGGCTCTGCCTTTGGCCACACGCAGTGGGCGATTGCCGATCAAGCGGCCCCTGGACCTTCGGCGCTTATGGTTTACTTCGCCAGCACCAACTTTCACGATATGTTTTATCCCGGCGGCGCATTCTCGCTCGATAGCGCCCTGAGTTGGGCGGTGCGCAGCCATGGCGCAAAGGACCAGGCCGACTGGCCTTCCGCCGATGAGGTAAAACAAGCGGCCAACGGATTCCCGCTACTGGATGCAGATCGGCGGGCTACAGGTACAGACGTTAGCTTCTTCAAGGATTGGGTTGAGCATTCGGACCGAGACGCTTTTTGGGAGGATATCGATGGTCAAAACCGAGTGCAGTCTCTCAAAGCGCCTGTCCTGCTCATGGCGGGCTGGTACGATCCGTTCTTGCCGACGCAGCTGAATGACTTTATGCGCATCCGTCAATCAGCGGAGCCGGGCGTGGCTGGCCGCAGTCGCTTGATTATCGGGCCATGGACGCACGCCAGTGAGGTCACGTTCCCAGATGGGACAAAGGCGGAGAACTTCAGGCGGCAGAGCTTGGCTGTCAGTCTCCCGTGGTTCGATGAGAACTCAGGGCTGGCGACCCCGCCGCCAGCGGCCAGTTCTCCAATCAGGCTCTTTGTGATGGGCAAAAACGAGTGGCGAGCGGAGCAGGAATGGCCATTGGCCAGAACACAATACACTCCATATTTCTTAAGCAGCGCGAGGTCGGCGAACAGCATCACTGGAGACGGAACACTGAACGCCCTTGCGCCAACCGCCAAAGAACCGGCTGATTCCTATGCGTACGATCCTCTGCACCCAGTGCCCACGTCTGGCGGAGCCATGATTGGCCCGGCCGCAGGCATCGCACGTCAAAATGACATCGAGGGCCGACGTGATGTACTTGTGTACACAACACCATCCTTAAATCAGGATGTGGAAGTAACCGGGCCGATATCGCTGATCCTGTATGTCTCAACAACCGCGCCCAACACAGACTTCACTGCCAAGCTGGTGGACGTTCACCAGGATGGCTCCGCCTTCAATATCTCCGACGGCATGCTGCGACGCTCCTATCAAGAGGCGCAACTCCCGTCAGCTGCGGAGAAAGTATTCGAAATTCATGTAGATCTTTGGCCCACCAGCATGGTGTTCTTCAAGGGACATCGCATAAGACTGGAGGTCTCAAGCAGCAACTTCCCGCGCTTCGATCGAAATCCAAATACCGGAAACATAATCGCATCAGAAGTGAACGTCATCTCTGCGAAGCAGACGCTGAGGCATGGTCCAGAGTATCCCTCTCGTCTCATTCTGCCGATAATCCCCGTGCAGAAAACACAGTTCCAGCAATAACAGACGGTCCACGGACCCGTGGAGGGTAATCTCCTTTCTTTCGATTGGGTCGATGAATCTTAACTGCAGTCACGCCTCCCTCGAAGTCCGGTTTTGAGTAACTACGGATACAAACCTTGCTCAAATCGCCCACTGCGAGTGGTCGTAGTACTTGGATGCTTGCGATCGAGGCGCCCCTACTCTTGTAGCGCCGCGACATTAAACATCGGTCTTACGGCTGTAATTTGTACAAGGTCAGCGGAGATCTGGCGTGTCGGGCCAGCCGGTGTTGGCACGTCTGCAAGTTTGAGCAGCAGTTTCTCATAGCAAGCAACGCCCTCCTCGACGGCAGCCTGTTCAGCTTCACCGAGCGGAATTTCCTGCAGCAACCGCATCAAATGCTCTTTCCCTTCTAGCAGCAAAGCGGCGGTGGAGTCCTTCGGCATATAGAAATCGCACTTGGCACAGGCCATGCGATGTGGGCACTGTTCGAAGAAATCATAAGTACAGTAGCCATGTCCGAGGTCATAGAACTTCCAGGGTTCGGTTGAGGCAATGCCGGAGCGAACGGCGTCTTGATCAATCAGGACTTCGATGGCGCGCAGGTTGCGGGCAAAGTAGCCGGCGTCGGCATACGACTTGGCGATCTTGAGTGGAGTGATCTTCGCATAATGCTGAGTTGCGGAGGGCGTGGCGTGGCCGAGCCACTCTTGCAGTTCGAAAAGCGTCATTGGCTCTTTTGCGTTGAACAGTTGCGAAGCGATGGTCGACCGTGCGCGGTGCGTGGTGATGTTGCCGCGAACATCGGCAAGCGGAACCCCGGCCTTTTCGCAAAGTATCGGGATCAGGGCGTTGTTCAGATACGACCTGCCCACAGTGGTTAGGCGGATCAGGAAGAGGAAATCGACGACTTCTCCGGTCTTCCAATCGGGAAGTTTTGCTCCCTTGGGACGCACCTTCTCCCAGGCAGCGATAGCCTCTCCAACGATGCGATCCACCGGCTTAGTGAACGCAGTTCCCGTCTTGTTGACCGGGACATCGAGCAGACAGACAGCATCGGCTGGTAGGACTTCACCCGTGCCAGGAACGCTGGCATCTTCGCGCTGCCAGCGTATGCAGCCGACTCGCAGACGGAGTATCTCGTTGTTGCGAAGGCCAGCGAAGAGCCACGTAACGGCGAGCGCTCTGCACATCTCAATCGGATAACTGGTCGGTCGAAATCGGCCACGGCCTGCCGGCCCGCGCCGCGGAAGATCGTCACGAACCAGGTTCAGACCTGCCCACACTAGCTTCGCCCAAACATCTTCGGCGATGACACGCGGGTTAGGGCCAATCAACGCGAGCAGGCTCTTCGGAGTGGTCAGATGCCGCATCGGATCGAACCTGCGCGGAATCAGATCCCACTCCTGCAGATCACGGAAGAAAATACGAAGCGCGGAAATGCGCCCGGCTCTTGTGCTGGGCGCCAACATCTTGCCACGGCTCTTGATATGCGCTGGATCGACGCTACACCAGTCGCCCCCATGCCACTGGCAGACAACAGATGTGAGTTCCGCAGCAAGATCGCGGGTCCAATCAGCGGGTGATGGCACCGACGGATGTATTTGGCCGAGCCACCTCCCGACGTTGAGGAGAAAGTAATAGCTCTTAGTCCTGGAACGCTTCGCATCGGTGGATCGATCGAACCAAATGCGGCAAAAACGCGCCCACTCAAGAGGCACGCCTTGCATGAGAGCGGGGGAGGCTTTTTTATCCTTAACCGGTCGATGAATCTCAAGAGCCTCCGGAACTGTTCCCATGCTGGCCAATACACGCGAAAGCGCAACGACAGAATACGTTCCAGTGCGTGGGGGCTTACGTGCAATCACCGCCTTTAGATGTTCCAGCGTGAGCTGGTCGAGGTGGGGAGAACGGATAAACAAAAGAGCCTCAAGGACCGTTCTCATGACCCGGTCGCTCATGCCACGCTTGATATAACCCCACTCAATGAGTAGGGCGCGCACGCGGTCGGAGACGGTCTTCATATACTCACGGCCGAACACCTTGCGCGCGAGGCAGCCGTAGACGATGTGATCGCTCTTAAGGCGATGCAGGTCTGAGAATCCGCAGAGCAGACATGCGACCGCCACGATGTGTTGACGTTCCGTCCGCCGCCGATCGATCGAATCGATCCACTCTTCGGCCGTCCATCCCCAGAACGCTCGTTTGCGTTCAGCCATCTCGCGGAGAAAGAACAGCAGAACATACTTGCGGTGGTTAGTGATGATGCCGGTATAGTCAAGCGCGTCGTTCAGCGGCTGCACCAGTCTATTGAGCAACGCACCAAAATCCATAGTTCGACCGTAGCGGTAAAAGCGGTATGCCTCCACGTATCGCGCCAGCATGTCTTCTTCCATCGAGGTCAGAGCACCGGAGTTATCGTAGCGGTCGAGATCAAGCGGCCATGCCCAAGGTCCATCATCCGCCTTCTTTGGCACCTCCTTCTTCGGTCCCCACTGCGCCCGTGGGCCACGCTGAAATAGCTCCGACCGCTGTTCGACGGTCAACGACTCAACCCAGCGGCCGATGTTGTTGGGCCAAGGTTCCCCATTTTTCCTCGCTCTCTTCTCCTTCACTGGGACACCGCCGCAAGCATATCTGCACGGCGGGCATGGATGTGGGCCATACTTGCCGCCAGCTTCAGAGATAGATCGCGGCCACTGAGATGGATGTAGAGCAACGTGGTCTGTACGCTGCGATGTCCGGCAAAGGCCGCAATCTCGTGGATGTCCCAACCTGCGCGGGCGAGGTCTGTCAAACAAAGATGGCGAAGCGTGTGAGTCGTGAAGCGCTGCACGCCGGCCCTGCGCGCGAGCTGCAGGACAATCTTCGACCAACTCCATATCGAAATCGGCTCGGCATAGTTACGGCGCGACTCGGAGAGAAAAAGCGGACCGCGCTTCGTGCCTAGCGCCCGGCGATGTTCGAGATACCGCAGAAGCAGTTCGCCACTTGAAGCGGAGTACGGAAGAACGCGCTCGCGGCGCCCCTTGGTGCTCTCCGCACGAATCCTGAGCATGCGCCGAGCCGGGTCAATGTCGCCACTCTCAAGGCTGCAGAGTTCTTCGCGACGCAATCCGGCGTCATACGCAAACGCCAGCATGGCCCTGTTCCGTATCGACTGGCTGAGCACGATCCGACAGCGGGATTGAGGCTCAAATCCTCCCGGTCGAAAGGCGCTTCGTCCAGCGGCAGATAGACGTTATTGGCAATCCATGAGGAGAGGTATTTTGCAGGGAGCAGGTGTGGTTCCTTTTCCTGCCAGTCCTTGCGCCAGCACTGTTCAAAGGCATCCTTCTGACGATCCCGAGGAAGTCGCGCAATCAGCGTGGCGTGGCTGGCGGTGATGCGTTCCTGTTGAAATGCCTCGGCAACTTCGGGGATGAGTTCAAGCAATGCGAGACGGGCGTAGACAAGGCTTTCACTCTTGCCGGTCTTCTCTGCGAGAGCAGCTACGTCATAACCCGGGAGTTCAAGGAGTCTTTGAAAGCCCTGGGCCTCTTCATAGGGGTGCACGTCTACTCGCTGGCTGTTCTCGATCAATTGCCATTCAAGCGCCTACTCGTCGGCCAGAGAGACGACGCGGGTGGGGATCTCCGAAAGCTCCGCAAGCTGCGCAGCGCGGTAGCGACGTGCGCCAGCGACAATCTCGAAACCCTCTGCATTGGGTCGGGCGACAATCGGCTGGATCAGCCCCTGCGCTTTCAGGCTGGCGGCAAGCTCCAGCAGCTTAGCTTCGTCAAAAACGCGCCGGGGATTGGTGGGGACTCGTGGAGTCGTGACAGCGGAAGCATCTGGAATGCTGACTTGGAAAGTGTGCTCATCGGGTTGTCCTTTCGGCTTTTTGGTATTGGCGGTTGTTGTTAACCAACAACCCCTGAGCCACCCGGCGGCGAGGGCAGGGGTAGCAAGTGCAAGCCGAGGGGGATCTCCCACCCCGCGGAGCAAAGCGGAAAGGGGCGTAGCGCAGCGGAGGTCTGCACGGAACGCAGTGGAGGAAGACTGGGGATACGGCTTGTGCGCGCGAGGGGCGGCGCCCATTAGGCGCATTACCGAGGGGGCGTTGGGGGGGGAAGGGACGGACCCCGCAGACAAAGACAGCGTAGTCTATTGAAATGTACACGTCAGTAATGGTATAAAACACGCAACAGATTGTAGCGCGTTTCATCTACTATTGAAATGTGCATTGCTATAGAAATGAGTGAAATCGCCTCACGCGCACCTTATTGGGAGAAAAGCAGCGATGACTATCGAAGAAGCTCTGGTCAAGCAGTATGGCCCACTCCTCAACTTGACGGAACTGGCCAAGATTCTGGATCGATCTCCCGAGGGGTTGCGCATCAGCCTTCGTTCATCGGGTGAATGGGTCAAGCAAATCAATGCGGCTCGTCTGCGACTTGGCCGAAGGGTCTATTTCCGTACTTCGGAAATCGCCAACGTCCTGGACGCACGGTGACGCCACAGAGTGTCCTCTGACCTGACAAGCATTCGATCCATACTCTGGCCGGCTGATCCGCGGGATGCACGTTCGCAACCGTCGTCCGATCGCCGCAAAGGCAGTGCCGCCGGCCGAAACGGGAATCTCTCGAACGCGCCAAGCGTAAACGGGCGAGGGCGGCATTCCGAGAGAATTCTCTCGTTCGTGAGCTCAATTCACGGCGAGTCCGCCATTGAGGCAGACGCACTTGGGTTCATGGCAAAAATGCTTGTCCAAACGACCCTCCCTCACCGAGCGCAACCAGGGACGCAATACACGCGTACCGACGGCAACGTGACACTTTCGATCACGGATCTAGGAGGCGCTGGGCTCCCCTACGGTGCCTACCCGAGGCTCATCTTGATCTGGATGACAACCGAAGCTCTACGAACCGGGGAGCGAAAACTGGGGCTTGGGCGTTCTTTGTCAAGTTTTATGGGGCAACTCGGGTTGCAATGCACTGGCGGTCATTGGGGAACAATTCCCCGCTTTAGGGATCAGATGGAGCGACTCTTTGGAGCGGCGATCTCCACACGCTGGAAGCAGGACCTCGGCACACAAAGCAACGTTGGAGGGTCTAATCTTCTGCTGGCCGAGGAATTCGATCTGTGGTGGACGCCGCAATCCCTTCCTAGAGCGCCACATCTACAGTCGAGTGTTACCCTCTCCCAGAAATTCTTCGATCAACTTGTTGAGGCGCCCGTCCCGCTCGATCTGCGGGCAATCAGAGCACTCAAGCAGTCTCCGTTATCTCTTGATCTGTACGCCTGGGCAACACGGCGCGTTAGCTATTTGGAACGGCCCACCCTGATCCCCTGGGAGGCCCTGCGCCGAAGCTTCGGGGCCGGGTACGCCGACACACCGCAAGGCCGCGTCAAGTTCCGCGCAAAGGTACTGGATGCATTCGGGCGCGTGTGCCGGGTCTATTCCGCGCTGCGTCTTGAGATCGAAATCGGCGGCGTGCGACTCCTTCCTTCAGTACCGCACATTCCCAGGCCTTTCCGGTGAGCGCCGCAGGCGCCTTTCCCCCATGAGGGGACGGAGGTTCATGCCGCTGTTCGGCCAAGCCGTTTTCCACAATGCCCGCCGCTACTACAGGCTATCAATATAGGGTATTCATACAGGCATACAGGCGGAAGCGCATCCGCTTCAGAATCAGCAAGATGGGGTCGCTGGATAGACCGTTTATGCGTAAATGTAGACCAAATATGCGTGAAGAAATCCACTTTTGTAGACTAGATATGCGTGAACAGATAGACCTAATATGCGTGGAAAAATGCCGGGATGCACACCGGCCTGTGAACAGGATGTTGATGCCGGAATAGGGAATGCCGCTAAAGCGCAGTAACCTCATGATGCGTCCCGGTGTGCTTCCCGGGCTCGGCTTCATCCAGTTCCTGACGCACCTGCTCCAGGTCGGCGAAGATCTTGTTGGTCATGGGATAGAGAGCGGGTTCTGAAGATCGCTGGAGTAGCGAGCATAGGCTGTGCAACTCAGAATCATGGCTCAATACAGTCCTTGTCGGAGCAAAGTCGATTCCGCTTATCAACATCGGCCAGATACTCCCCACCGTGCGGGGATGATCACATTGTCCATCCAGGACTTGAGCGCTGGGTCGAGTTGCTTTCCAAGACGCGACGACCGCGCCCGACCGGACTGCAGTTCCATCGTCGATCCTTCCCCGCGTTTGGTGTTCCTGATCTCCACGTAAATCCTCAAACGGCTCCTACCGAGAGAAGCGTAGAGCGCGCAGAAGGCACAAAACGCGGAAAAACTTTCCACTCGGTGTCCTGCAAGGACACCACGACTTTCCAAGGCTTTACTTATTGCGGATACATTTTTTTACCGAGGGCTCAGAGAATAGCGGGCATTGACGTATCGCCGATGGGAAGGGACACGATTCTGTCGGCGAAGTAGACCGCCGGATCTGATCGAATAGGCCAACAAGCGGGTGGGCCAATAGAAGATCACAATAGAGCGATCCCAAAGGTCAGTGGAAGCGGGCACAGCTTAATCAGGTTGCGGTGGGTGCCGGGTCATCGGGAGTTCCCGCCCGATAGCTCAGATAATCGTAGTCCCATCGCAGCATGGTCCGCATATCCGCCAAGCTGAAATCGGCCTCAGAAATCAGTTGATAATCGACGATCTCAACTCCGTTGATCCCCTCGAATTCCTGCCCGATCGTTTCGGTCAGCGCCAGAGCCGCGGCTTCCGTCGCCGGTTGCTCAAGAACCTCTTCTTTCGCTGTCAGACGCATGATGATTCGATACTGCTCTTCGGGGGTAATCTCATCGGACGGGTCGACCCAAAGAAAAATCCCGGTAATCAGGGCGCCATCGCGCTTCAGAGCAGCTTCGATTCTTCGCATCGATCTTCTCGCTGTTGCCAACCGCTCGTTAAAGGCGTCCGGAAAAGCACTGCGGAGATACCGATTAGCAGTCCACCTGATAATGGTCCGAATGAGATCCTCACCAAGATTCAGCTCCCGAGGCACATGGCCCAGGAGACATCCGCGAGGTGCACGGCACCGCTCATGCATACTGATCTCATAGAGCCGGTCAGCTGCCGCGAACTGCAGACTGCGCGGATTCTTGGCATTGAATAAATTACCGTCTTCCTCAGCCGCGGGCCGTGCAATATGCAGCTCTATATCTGGCTCGTCATCGTAGTCATGGTGGAGGATGTCGCAATCCTGCGTGAGAAGAATGTAGAGCGCCTCCGGATCAACGGCGGCCAAATGGGCAACGAGAGCTTCGTGCGGAACAATGCTGCCCTGCCGCCACCGGCGATCCGGGATTTGCGGAATTGTACCCAGTTGCGTCGCTCCTCATTCAAAACCTGGTAATTTGATCAAACCGCTCATCTTCCTGAGCAGAGGGAAGCGGCTTAAATCCGCGCTGTTTGGCAATCTCACGAACGCTGCGCGCTCGTTTCGATTTGACCCTCCGGTCAACCAATTCACGTATCACCGCCAGAGTGCGATTGATCGCGGCGACTTCGAGGGTGTCGCGAACGAGATAGTCCATGAGCGTAACGTCTCCATCGACAGATTCGCGGATGAGCTTACCGATTGGCTGTTTCGACATCTCATGCCATGTACGCGCGACCTGATAGAGCTTTCGGATTCTTCTCTTATTCTCCTGTTTCGGTTCCCATTTGCTTTCGAGCCACGCATAGACTGTTGGGCGCTCGACGAGAAGTACCTTCGCAAGATCGGTCGTATTCAGAGAAAAATAATGACGCAAGAAGGCAAGTTGCCTGCTGACATCGAGGGGTGTCGCCGCAGCCGGATCAACAATCGTGGCTGCCCGCGAGGGACTCTGCACAACAATGTAAGCGCCACTCACAGGGATGACGCTCTGGATCGCTCCTTCCCAAAGGAGCTCGCCGCCAGTGCCACGATAGGCCGCTTGGACCAAGCTCCCAAGCGCTTGCTCATAGAACCCAAACGCTCCGGGTTCTTGCTCGTATCCTCCGGTGACTTCAGTGATGTCTATGAAATTGGCCTTCGGGATGTCCCAGAGCAATGATGCAGGAAGAGGTGGCCCTGGCTGCGTCGCGGATTTTCGCTCAGCTCTTAGCGTTTGCAACATCTTTTCTTCCCCATTTCTCGAGCGCGGTTGTGGTTACCGAATCCCTGAAAATAATATCGAGGCCATCATGGAGGTTCTCAAGTGTCTCCAGGATCTCTTCGATCACAAAATCGCCTTTGAAATCAGCGGCGTGATCGAAGTCGAGTAGAGCAGCCCTACCCGGAGAGGGGGCCGGACGATAATCGTAATTCAACGAGACGCCCGCGAGGTCTGGAGGCAACATGTTCCTCACCTGCGGCGCATAGTGCCGGGCCACAAGGCGGCCGTAAGGAGTATTTCCTTCAAATTGAAAATTGAACTGGCCGCCTGATATCCCGATCGCAGCCTGGTCATAGCCCAGAAGATGCGGCGCCAGATAGTCCTTCAATTCGTCGTCTCTCTCGAAGTCGATCAGATCGACATACCGCAAGCCAATCCGCTCATGCAACTGAAGAGCCGCGGTCGCGTGAATGGTTTCCAGGGCCACCGCGATTATCGCGTGAAAATCATCGAAAGTCGTGTACTGATTCGTGTGCACAGCGATCGATTTTGGGGTCAAGACGATTCCAGTTCGCTCCAGCTTATTCTGGAACTCATACCGCGATAAAGGGGTCACAACCGGTCGCGCCCCGAATGTTTCGAAGATAATCTCCGGCACCTGAACATTTGTGTAGCCCGGAAATCCGCTCTTGCGCAGTCGCTCTTGGATCTCTGGAACATAGCGCTCGATAGCAACAACGGCAGAGATGTTCACCTGAGCGACAACGTAGATCAGAGGTGATCCGGGCAGACTCAGCGGTTGATGGGTTCTTTTCATCTTCAGCAACTTTACACACGACATTACAGTTTTTCAATATAATAGACGCAGGGAACCCGGAAAGGATGCTTCGATGGGTTCCATTTTGGGGAATCTGGTCGTGCCGGATTCCGGCATATTTTGGAGGCAGACATGGACCGTATTCCGGTCATTATTTTCGATACGAGCGCGATCAATTATCTCTCTAAAGAGCAGCATTGTAAGGGGTTAGTCGCAGCTCTCCGGCACGGATTCTTCACCCGCGTGCTGGCGACAAACTTCGAGGAGATCGCCGCCACTGTCCGCTCCGAAGAGCGCAGGGATCTTCTCGTCTCCGTATCGGGATCGCTGCTCACCGGCGGCGACTGCATTTTGCCCTTCAACTGGCTCCTTGAGCAGCACATCCAGGCATTTGAGAGCAATCCTTCTTACGATTGGCAACAGGTATCCGTCTGCCCGCCAGACCTTGCGGAGACGCTTCTTAGAGATAAGAGCTTCTTTTGCAGAGAGTTGGCAGTTGAACAGCTCTCACACGCGCAAAAGATGCAAGACGATTTTGAGGCACCCTTCGAGCGGATCCGCCCAGAGTTCGAAGAGATTTTTCGCAGCCACGGAAGGCGAATAGTCAGCTTCGCGGAGTTCCTTGAAGTCATGTTCAGTCAGGGCGGGTCGTACTGGGCGATCGGGGCTGAGCTCTATCGCCATGCTGCCGGAAACTCTCCGGAAGAGGAGAAAATTCGGCGGTTCGTCGCGGCGTGCCCTCCTTTCCATTCGCTCCTGGTCGCATACGCTCGTGCGCAATATGAGCGGTGCGTGGCGGTGATGCCGGCGACGAACAGAAAGAGGCTCGCAAACCGCGTCGATACGTTTATGGCCGTATATCTACCGTACTGCGCACTTTTCGTCACGGCCGACGAGGATCAGCACCGGTGCTTCTCGACCGTTGCTTCTGAGCTCAAACTGGGCACATCCGTTTTGATGTACGAGCAGTTTTGGAATTCGATGTTGGTCGCAGCCTGAACGAAGGGCGGCTGGGCGAAGATTCGGCCATGGCCGTCTGCCGGCTCGTTCAGGACGGAAGGTAAAGGTACGCCGTGCAACCCTCGCAGGAGACATCCCGCGCCGCAGGTTACCTCCGCAATATCTTCGAAAGCGGAAAGACGCTGCAACTGTCCGATCCGATACGGCTGATGAATGGGAATTCTTACGCTTTCGTCGTCACCGGATACGGCAAAGAAACAGACTTTTGCCTCTCACGCGAACAACTCGATGATCTCCCGGGCACGAAGGAATATCGGGACGCCGCCAGCGCTCTCGCCCGCGACTTCGAATTCCGGTTCAAGAACTACGACCCCAATCTCTTTGTAAGCACTTCCGGCCGCGTTCTCCATATCAGCCCCGAGTGGCCCGCCATGCCACTCCTCAATCAAGGGGGAACAGGCCACATCGCGGCAAGCGGAACCCGCGTCCTTGTGAAGGATTCCCTGTCCCAGGAGGTCGCGATCTGTCTCGTCAAGATGACACACTTGCAGACGCTTCCAGGGCCGCACAGCACGCCCTTCCACCGGCTCGCAGGAATCATCAATTCGATTCGGTCGGATGTGGACGCCGGCAGAATTATTTTCCATACGTCCTTTGAGCAGCATCCGAAGATCATGCAGAATGTCGATTTCAGATACGATGCGAAGGCCTCGGAGGCTGCATCGACATCCCGATATCTACAGCAGAAAGTATGGCTCCTGGGATTTCGCTGCGGACGTAAAGACTCGCAGGTTTGGATCGTCGATCCCTGGGACGCTGTATATCTCGGATGCACAGCGGCTTCATTGCATCAGAAAGCCTCGATCCTCGAAGCAAGAGAGATGATCCGGCTCGACGAGAGCGGCGATTTCGCAAGCGCCGGGAAAAGCCTGCTGTCCCAGGGTGGACCGCAATCCATTTCCCCGGCGCCCACTGCGTCGGCAGCCGTATCGGTTCCAGCCGATCGAGAGTTCGACGTTTTCGTCTCACACTCCACGGTCGACAAGCTGTATGTCGAACCATTGGCAGAGGCCCTGAAAGCGGCAGGTATCTCGGTCTGGTTCGACAAAACCACGTTGGAATGGGGAGACAGCTTACGCAGCGAGATCGACCGCGGCTTGGCCGCCTGCCGCTACGGTATAGTCGTGTTCTCCAGAGCTTTTCTGAAAAAGAGGAAATGGACCGAACACGAGCTCAACGCGCTGTTCGCGAAGGAGGAGCCGGGCAAAAAGGTCATTCTGCCGATCTGGCACGGCATCACCCGCGAGGACCTGATCGAATACAGTCCAGCATTTGCGGATCGGCTTGCGAAGGACTCTATCACTGACAGCCACGCGGACATTGTGCGCAGTCTTCTCTCGATGCTCGGTCATCCGGTATCAATAACAGTACCTGTGCATTCGGCAGTTGCGACGGAATCGAGGCCGGACGCCAGCGGCCAGCAGGGATCTATCGACATCGAGTCCGATCCCACCATTGATTGAGACAAATACATTCTTCCTGAGTCCAGACATTATGGATGACAAATCGTCAACGTCGCACGATGAACTTGGTCCTTTGCCGCTCGCCGATGGCAACTCCGAGCTCCAAGAGAGAAGCATCAATGCGCTGCATGCCCTTCTCATGAAAACTGACGATCTTGTCCTTCGTGACGAGCGCACCAATGATTTTGGTGTTGACTGTTCTCTGGAAGTCAGGCTCTCCGGGTTCATGACAAATCTGCGTGCGCAAGTTCAGCTAAAAGCTTCCAGCACCGTTAACGCCCTAAAAGATGGTTCTGTCTCGTTATCCGTAAAAACGGCCAATTTGAATTACCTGTTAAACGGAGTTGCCCCCATCTACTTACTTCACGACTCCATTGAAGACAAGTTCTGGTATACGTGGGCTCGCGATGAAGCCTCGCGCCTGGAAACCTCCACGCCGAAATGGCGAGATCAGGCATCGGTCACCATCAAGTTTACGAAACTGCTATCGGATAGCTCTCTCAAAGATGTGCGCGAGCAGATAATCTCTGAAGGCAAATTACACCGCACGATACGTGACTCGTTGGCACGCTCAGCCGCTCGCGAGACGGTTGTAATGAGGATTGATCGCGAGTCGCTTAAGACTACTGATGGCGCCCAGGCGCGAGATTTGCTCTTGACCAGCGGTGCTGCAATAGTCGCGGCTGGCTTTCCCGCAGAGGTGTTAGAACTCCTCGGCTTGGTCGAGCCATCCATCCGTGACTTTCCCCGTATTCAGTTTGTCGAAGCGTATGCGCTGTTCACGAAGGGCGACCACTACATGGCGCTCGGAATAATAAAGCGAGCTCTCGCCAAGCGTGCTCAACTGAGTGAGCAGGAAGCATCTTTTGCCGAGACGCTTCGGGATGCATCGGAACAGCGCCTTGGAATCATCGACAAGACCACTTATCGGGATCGCCTTGCTGCCCGATCCGAGGCCCTCACCGGGCTAGAGGCGCTTGAAGCACGCCAGGATCTTCTGTATCAC